>LNAP01005627.1_pt1 | contig 11072 bp, 19 predicted proteins | sample 602601 | NCBI WGS metagenome assembly LNAP01 (sample SAMN02440304, study PRJNA202911) | soil metagenome | biome: Subtropical and temperate rainforests or woodlands; isolation source: soil samples (1 kg each in a 20% v/v slurry with milli Q water) were... ...
TGGAGGTGGAGGTGGAGGAGACGGGCATGTCAACCAAGGACAATCCCAGCTCACGTGCTGCCCTCTGCAGAGAAGAATGGCCCGACCTTTTTCAACGGTCGCTATCGCCAAGTGGTGGGACTCGATGGAGAGTGGCGTGCTCAGATGCACAGAGATTTAACGCAGTTTGGCTGCAGTATTTTGCAGGTACTGCAAGTGAACCTCGTTTTACTTTTTTCGTTTCTTTCTTTACTTTTTGTCGGCTGTCACTTTCTTTTGTAGATTGCGTCACCCAATCGTGTGTATATTCTGGACTTTCGCTCCTTGTGTCCCGATGTGGAGCTGCAGCCCAGGTACAGCCGTTCTTCTTCTGGGACAAGTTCTCCTCGCACTCCTGTCCGCAACCATTCCAGCCGACCCGGAACGCCTGGATCACCTTCCCCCGCAAGCTACCCTTCTCCGGAGGAGCTGAGAGACCAGACGCGCAATTTCCTGCACAGCCTCATGAGCGATCCGGAAGTGCTGAAAGTAGGCTGGGACTTCCTGTCCGAAGACATTCGCATGCTTCGTAAGAACTCCAAAGGTGCGAAAAAAAATTGCAGCAATGATTATTTTCGTGTGAATACAAGAATGCAGCTGTGTGCTTCAGTTTACTTCACGCCATTATTTCTCCTTTATCCACAACAGGCGTGTTCACGAAAGCGATGGCGGCGTTGAACAGCTACTTGGAAATCAAAGACGCCGGTCCTTTCATCCTGCAGCAGGAGGCCCGCTCACACAATAAAGACGCGACTTTATTATCTGAACCAGCTGTGAAAGTGGCGTCCTTGTCGAGTGCGTGCGACGAGTTTCTGGGCAAGCCCTTGTTGAAGTTTGAGCAGATGTCTAACTGGGACCGCCGCCCGCTGCGCAAGGCCCAGGTACAATACGCGAGCCTCGACGCACATGCGACCCTCGCCCTGCTAGACGCTACGCTGTCTCGCGGAGGAGTGCCCCTGAGCGCACGACTGGGCATTGCCGATGTGTATCTATCGCATGGCACAGCTGCAGATACCGCCAAGCCTGCTGCAGCTGCAGATACCGCCACGTCTGCTTCTAAAGGGCGGATTCCCCACACTCCGCCCCCCTTCCCGCTTCAGTCCAGTGGCGGTGCGCAGAGGGTTCCAAAGACTACACCAGCCAAAGTAGTATAAGATTTGCTCTTTTGTTTTTGTACTTTGTTGTTCTAAAGAAAACAGGCTCCAGATTTGAGCGCAATTTCGATGTCCACCGATTATAGTTTTCCGGTCAATGGTCATGCCCACTTCTTCTTCCGACACGCCGTGCATTGACACTTTTAGCGACCCAATTGTATGCGCAGTGGAAGCCTCTGTCTTCTGTACTCATCTTTGTTCGTTAATATACTAGTCCATTCCTTTATTCGCAGATTGTCTCCGCTAACAGTAGCCGGACTTCGATTTAAACAAACTTCAATCCCAAACATGGCCAAGCTTATTGACGGAAATGCCATTTCGGCGCAAATCAGAGTTGAACTAACTGAGAAGGTGAAGGAGGTCCAGGAAACATACGGCGTAACTCCCGGCCTTGCTGTTGTTCTTGTTGGTGGTAGAACGGACTCTGCCACTTATGTGCGCATGAAGAAGAAAGCATGCACGGAGACTGGTATTGCATCGTATGGATTTGACTATGGTGCTGATGTCTCCGAAGAAGAGCTGCTTGCTAAGATTCACGAACTCAATGCAGGTAAGGGTAGCCACTGAAGTTGTTTCAATCTTCGTCGTTTCCTAATTTGTCTCCTGCTTGCTTGTGCTTGTTGGTGTACAGACCCCAAGATCAACGGCATTTTGGTGCAACTGCCCCTACCCCCGCACATTAACGAGCATTTGATCTTGGACACCATCTTAAAGCACAAGGATGTGGACGGTCTGCATCCCTTGAATGTGGCGCAGCTGGCCAACACCAAGACCCACGCGCCAGGTCGCTCTGCCTGGTCCTTCGACAGCATCGACTTCCACGTGTCCTGCACGCCTCAGGTATTCTTTTACTTGTCAGTGTGACCTACCTTGCCTTGAAGTGTTCTTTACAATCAGAAGACTTGTCTTTCTGATGCCATGCCCGTTGTCCGTAACGAAGTGAACTTGATCGATTCTTATCAATCTGGTTCCATTTCTACCATGACATATGTACCATGCTCACAGGGCTGCATCGAGCTGCTGGACCGCAGTGGCGTCAGCATCGAGGGCAAGGAGGCGGTGGTGATTGGGCGCTCCAACATGGTCGGCATCCCTGTGGCGCTGCTGTTGATGCAACGCAACGCCACGGTCACCATCGCGCACTCTCGCACCAAGGACATCGCCGAAACAGTGCGCCGCGCCGACATTGTCGTGGCCGCTGTGGGCAGAGCCGAGATGGTCAAGGGAAGGTAGGTGCTTGCTTGCTTGTTGAGGAAATTGGCTTTACCTTGCCTTGTCCTGTGTATTGCTAATGTTGAAACGAGGATGAGTCAACGATGTGCAACACTTCGGTTTGACGCCAGGTCGCCTTTTATTTAACTGTCATGTTTCCTGCTATTCTGCTGCCTGCTTCTTTGTATGATAGCTGGCTGAAGCCTGGAGCTGTTGTCATTGACGTCGGAATCAACTCCGTCGACGACCCCACATCCAAAAAAGGTAAAAACATTGTGTCTCTGGTCCTTTTTTGCTTTCTGCTCTTATTTTCCCTTCGTATTTCTTACCTCCTCGTGTTCATCATTTTTTTCTGTGTATGTGTACTTTTTCCCTGTTAGGGTACAAGTTGGTGGGTGACTGTGACTTCAACGAATGCAAAGAAGTGGCTTCCCTCATCACACCGGTACGGCAGTTAATTGATTGGTTGATGGACCCCTCTGTGTTTTTATATCTTCTCTTTTGTTTGCATTTGCTTCTCATCGTTTGTGTATTTGTCATACAATTTACATATCGTCAATTTCTGATTTCTTTCATTATTTTATTTGATCTTGTCTACCAAGATTCCAAATCATTCCAATCCCATGCCATTCTATTTCATCGACCGTGTCTTATTGAATTCTTTCTGTCTTTCTTTCTTTTTCTTAATTATCTGCAGGTGCCTGGCGGGGTGGGACCCATGACGATCGCGATGCTTCTGCGCAACACTATCAACGGCACCATCCGCTCCGCCATTGAGGCACAAGCTGCTGCTGCCACTGCCGCCACTGCTGCTGCTGCGAGTAAGTAATGGGTCCAGAAGCCAGCTTTATGCAATGAGAGGACATGTGTGTTTATAGCAAATGTGTTACTCTTTGGTTGATTATAAAAGCAAATATAAAGGCGTTGATAATTTCACTTCATTTCAAAAATCTGTCGCTTTTGGAATGAGAAGTTTGTTTGCAGAGCATGGATATTTCTTTTATATAAAAGTTTGCACTTTCTAAATTACCACAAGTAAACTGATACGGGGTTTGGGCTACAATACAAAATGAATTCGACAAAATTGTGGTGGTTGCAGTCCTGCAGGGCATGTAAAAACAGGCGGAAATCAATTACATTCGCGCTTCAACATCAACATCAACAACAATCACATGATCACACAACACTGATTTGTGGTGGCCGTTGCCGTGGTACTGCTCTCAGCAGTCTTGCCGCTCTGATCCTCCTTCTCTTCGATTTCTAGTTCTATGGTGTCGAACTTGTTTTCTCCGCCGTCCTGCCGGGCATCTGCGGTCGGTTCTTCAGTGGTGGCTTCTGTAGACACAATACTACATTCTGTTGCTGTTGGTGGTTGTGGTGACACCATGGCGTCGGGTTTTTGCGAAGAAATACTGTGACTGTCGCCCCTATCAACAGTTGATTTATCATTGTGTTCTCCCACGTCCTTTTGATTTGGAGAAGCGGCAGCAATAACTTCTGCGATCTTCGGGCTGTGAGCGTACTCGACGGCAACCTCTCCGCCCTGTGGAAGAGTGAATTAAAAAACATGAAACAGTTTTATCAACCAGCTTTATTTTATGTTGTCAAATAAGCAGAGAAGAACAAAGTTACCTTGTCTTGAATGTGCACGTCAGCTCCGCGTCTGACCAGAAGTTCCACGACTTCAGGATGTCCCTTTTCTGCCGCCAAGTGAAGTGCCGTCCATCCTTCCTGTCATTGGTTAAGAACGCAAAGTTACAGTAATGAGTATGCTTTGTTCATCTTGTGGTATGCTCTATCAAACTCACGTCTGTTTGTAAGTCCAAATTGATCCCTTTGACGGATAATAGGAGCTTGACCACCTCCACCTGCCCTTTACCAGCCGCACAGTGCAGCGGTGTCTCTCGAAACTAAATAATTAAAACAATAATAGATTTTACGTCCACAGATACTAATGCAATAAGCCTGGAATTGTTTGAAACAGCTAACATAGCTGAACTTACATCGTTTAAGGCGTTCACGTCCGCTTCATTCAACAAGAAAATTTGAACCAGATCGACATGTCCATTCGCAGCCGCGTAATGAAGAGGTGTACTGTTGATCTATATTATGAGAAATAGATAAGTACTGAGGGAAACAGTTGGAGCGACGATGCTAGATCAACACGCAATACCTCGTCACGACTGAGGGCTGTTTTTTCCAACCCTAGAATGTACGAAGTGAACGCATCTGCAGCTCCAGTCTTTGCAGCTTCAAAGACTTTAACATTCACTGCCATAATTCAGCAATTCGCAGACTTGGTGGTGATTCTATGGGCGGTTCTGCCGAAACAAACAAAGATTTTCAGCGGCTCGAAATCTTGGAGGGGAGGGTTTACACATGCGCTGGGACGGGAACATTTCCTGAAGGTCAAAGGAGAACTCGGTTTCAATACCACTTGCTTCCTTGCTTCACATGACAAAAATTATTTACACATCAAAATATTCGCTGTAAGAATATCAACCAAGCACATAAAATAGAAGAGAAACAACTTTAACTGTTCTTTTTATGCTCCACGTCATCGCCCGCCGCTCCGTCATATTCTTTCAGCTGCTTGTTGACCCTCCGCTGCTTCGTGCCTGTTTCAGTGTCCGCGGATGCTTTCAGCTTGCCGGCACCAATCTCCTTGCTGCTGTCGGCCGCGATGGCGACTGTCGTGTCCTTCACGGTGGGGGCTGCAATCATGAAAACGTGCGTGCAAAATGTAAGTTCAGATAGAGATAATAATGTTATGCGCATGTCCTCCGCACACAACAGAGAAATAATAAGATCACGCAAAAAGACTCTTACGCTTGGAAAGCTTCGCCTCCTTCTGCTTGACCACAGCCAGCGGCGAGTCGCCCATGCCGCCGGTGTCTGTTCCGTCGTTCCCGTCCCCAATAGCCACCACACCTTTGTTGCCCTTTGTGTTCGCTTTCGCCTTCACGCGCACTGCACCGGGACGACCTGGACGTAAAGAAGATATAAAGAGGATGAAATGAACGGTGATTGAGTGCAAAAGGATTTTGATGAAATCACAATCTGGAGAGCACTGTCGACGAATTTAAACATGCATTAGTTTACAAAAAATACCTTCCCGTCCGGCCTTCTCCTCCTCGTCCTTGAGCAAGACATCTTCTAATCCAAGGTCGGAGTCGTCGTCCTTTTCTCCCGACCCCGGTGCCACCTTGTTCTTCTTGTTGGTGAGCTTCTTGAGCGGCTGCAGGTCCATCGTTGCCTCCTTGTCCTTCTCCAGTTTGAGTTTTTCCTTGTGGTCCTTGCTCGCCTGCAGCTTCTTTTTGATCATCTCTTTCTCTTTCTCCCTGCATTTACAGTCAAACGATTTCAAAGTAAGGGTCAATGCATGTAAGCGCGCAACAATTTAAATAAAGGGAAATGTGACAACGAAGACTTTGAAAAGTGCCCAAGACGTACCTCTTTTTGCGCTCCTTGTCGCGCTTCTCCGCGTTTTTGTCTCTTGCTTTCTTTTTCTTCTTTTTGTCCGTGAGTCCGGCCTCCTCGTTCTGCTTCGACTCCAAATAAAGCGTGCGCCAGTCGACCGAGCGGCCGTCGATGTCGCGCTGCATAGCCTTGAACTTGCGGCGCATGCGCTTCATCGCGTATCTGGAACCACCACATGAAGGAAACAAAACGTCCGTGAGAAACCACAACGAAGTGAACAAAATGAACTGCCAATCTGAGAATGCAGAGCAAAAAAGCTTTATTTTACCTCTCCATCGCAGCCTTTTTTACTCGTCGGCGATACTCCAGGTAGGCCAGGAAACACAGAAAGAGAAAGCCAAAAATGGTTCCTGCACACAAAGAAATTGTGAAAAAAGGAGGTTTCATCATTAAATTTCCAGGGATTTGGATGAACGATTTTTAAAAAGTGGTCCCAAAACACAGCTCAGCGGAAGGGGGGTTCACAGAGTAACAACGCAACGTACCAAGGATAATGTCCCAGGGGATGGGTGAGAGGTAGTACCAGTTGCGCACATTCTGCCCCATCACGTAGCGGGCGTCACGATTGCCGGCCGGGTCCACCGCCCGCACGTACAGTTGATATCTGAACAACATTGCGTGGCGTGATTTAATTAATGCAATAAATTGAGAAGAAGGAAGCGCTGACACGGCACGGACGTGAAGGGACGAAACAATTAAATGCCAGATATGAAAACGCACACAGCAATAATCAAAATGAGATTATTTTCATTACTCACCTGCCGTTGCCTGGACCGCCCATGCGCCAGTCCAACCAACCAATGTCTGTCTTCTTCGTCACTAAAACAAACAAGAACAAGGGAGAACGATAGAGAAATAATGTCATCAGCAAGTCAATGCAAATTCACTTTCACAAAGGGAAACTTACCTTTGGTCCAGGGACGCAGCTCTTTGTATCTATTTGGATCCCACACCCGATACTCAAAATACGCTCCTTCCTGTGAATATTACAGTGAAAAGGATGGAAATAAAAACAAAGAAATAAACTGAAAGCATCACTTCCCGTGTTAAAAGTACCTCATCGACGTTGAAGTGGAACCAGGGGAACGTGTCTCTTTTCTTCGGAATTTTACCGAACGAAGCCGTCGGCAGCTTCGAATCTGTGGGCAAAACAAGAAAGTAAGCCAGAATTAACACTACATCAGCGACGTCAACATTATGAAAAAGAATGAAACAATCAAGCGCATTTTGCTCGCGTACCTCGGTACCAAGCATCTGCGTGGAAGACCTTCTCGCTCTGTTTGCCGCCCATAATGTACAATCTGTCCTCGTGAATGAGCATGCTGTGGTAGGCGCGGGGTCCGGGGGTCTGGCGACAAAACAGTTCTTGCAATTCGAGAAGCGGGTCGCGGACACTGTCAATGATAATAATGAGTGATAAAAATGAGATTTTGGTCAAGGAACAGAACTTCAACGGAAGGAGAAGTGGAAAGTGAATGTCACAACATAAATTATCCATCAAGAATACTTCAGGCTCACCTGAGGACTTGGTCGACGTAACCCAGTCCGTCCACGTTGGGACCGAACAGACCCTGAATCTCCGGCACGTAGGTGCAGCCGTCCCATTTCTCTGTTTTGTTGAGAAAATTGAAGGTTCGGCAAAAACGAATTCGTCGCAATTAGGCACACGGCACAACATAGAAGGCGAAAGCAGCAAAATGTTACGATACCTGTGAGCACGACCGGGTCGTCGACCTCTGGCTTCAAGAAATCGTAATTGTCTCGTCCGTGCCATGCGATGTTCTGTTCGTCCGGCGGGGGACCGCCAAACACGGGAATGATGTTCCAGGGCTGGTTGCGCTCTCCGTCGTACAGCGAGGGCAGCGTGAGAGTGCATTTGTCAACGAGTGCCATGGCCAAGGCACGATAATCACAGATGTCCGACATACTGTACCGTTTGTCCATCGGTACCTAAATAGACCAAGAAATATTGATAAATGGGAATGCTTTCGGAAATTTATGAAGAACAGCGTGTGTGAGGGAAAAACTGGGTTACCTGTGGGTAGTCGAAGCCGCGCAGCTTCAGCAACGTGTACAGATCAATGTTGGCGAGGTCACGGATGGTGTGCAGACCCACCTCCCCCATCATCTTCACCTTGTCCGCGCTAAGGTACACGCGAGGCTCTAACGGCAGTCCCTGTCCTTTCGGCGGCACATCCGGCACGAAAAAGCGTTGCAACATGGACAGGGGGCTGTCGGGAGTCACGTAGAACTTGCTCGGGGAGTTATTATAATACACCAAGTCGTCCACGCGCGGGTCGGGATCACTGTTCGAGTAATAAGCGTCAGAGGTGAAGTCCCTGCGCCAGAACTCCGTGGGATCGTCCAAGCGCCACGCCCACAAATCGTCCAAGAAGACACCGTCGTGGTAGCCGCCGTACAAATACAAGGTACGAATTTTGCTGTCCGCGGTGACTGCACAGTAAGAATAATTGAAAAGTAGAAATTCAGCAAAAAGGAGAACGCAACATGTCACAGCGACCTATTGTCTTCGAGTCAACACGCACAATAAACAGGACAAAAAAGAAGAGAAAAGTGAAGTTGCTTTACCTCCTTCCAGCGCCACGGCGTGCCCCGTACGCGGGCTCCAGGGAATCTCAGTGTGATCATGCATGTAAGGACCCTGGGTGGGCACGCCGCCGTTGAATTTCGTCCATTGGGCGGGGAGGTTTTCGGTCAATTTCGACTTGTACATGTCATTGTAGTAGATCTAAGAAAGATAGGGTCGAAAATGGTTATTAATGCGAGTGAGTGAAAGCAAACACCAACCCACAGAGAGCGTGCATATTTCTTTACCTCTGGACCACCATTCTCGGAGTTGTCACCACCTCTGCCGCCGATGACCCACAAATAAGGATCGCCGTTGCTTTCGTGCACCACTAACATCTGATGCCCACCGCGGCCCGGCCACGAACTAAAAAAAAGAGAAGAGAGTAGACACACGCATTTATAAGTTGGGACTTGCAGGGTGGTGATGAGTCGTTTTACTTACTTTAAGTTGACGGCTTCCCAATTTTGACCGTCCTTGCTTCGCCACACATCACTCATGAAGTACCTGTGGGAGAAGTGAGACAGAAACATCAGCAAAGAGTCAACACCGCGACCATTTCAGCATGAAATAATCAGTCGACACTTTCACAGACAAGCAATTCGAATGTTTCCAGCGACCAAAAGAAACAACAAAATAAAATATCACAACAACAATAAACAAGAAATGACACCTGTAAGCACTGGCATCGGTGTCGCCGCACGCGTAGGGTCCGCAATTGCTAAATTGGTCGTACAAACGAGACGCGTAACCGCCCGACACGTACATGTACTCGCCGTACACAGCCACGGCGTGCTGCTCACGAGGGGACCACATCCTGCACTCACCTGAGCAAGGGAAATAGAATTGTTCAGAAGTTACAAGTATATTTGTAGATTGCCAACACTGACTGATATACCATGACATTCAAGACTCAGCAAGGAATAAAGAAGAAGCGAAGCTTACAAGTTTTCTTGGCGAGGTTGCATTCTTCGCCCACGGTGCAGTCGCTATCGCTTGCACACGCATACGCCATTGTGCCGAACTTCCCGTCGCCCTAGAGAGTATAGGGCAGAAGAGAGTAGAAAATTTAAGATGGTTTGTTTAGCAAGATATCAGAAATAGAATTTGTTTGCTCACGCACCGGGAATCCACCGGCAGTGAGAAGGGGCTGGTTCACTCTGCATCCTGGAGTCAACAGCTCCCAAGTTGCGCCATCCTTGGATCTACGAAAGGAAGGGATTTATATGGAACAAAATAAAGAGGATGCCGATCAAATCAAGCACCAAGCATGAAACTAGAAAAAAAACATTCAATTTACCTCCACACGTCGCTTTTCACAATGGACGCTTCTCTCTGCGTAGTGAAGGTCTGGCCGGCTACATCTGGATTGATATCCTTTACACGTGGGCCTGCGAGAAAAATGAAGTAAAAGTTATTGCAAAAAAAATGGGCAAGGTCGAATAAAGTGCGCCACAAATCGGATTTAAACGACGCAAGAAAAGAAATTTCCAAACAAATAAAAAATCACAGACAATTTCTACCCACCGATGATGCCCCCGACAGAGCGCTCTTCTGGCAGTTCGACGAACTCTCTGGCCCTGCCGCCGAGCACGATGATGTAGGGCTTCTTCTTGTTGTTGTCCGACTCGTCCACCATGTTAAACACCACCGCAGCGTGGTGGCGGCGCGGAGACCACATAATGTCTGTCGGAGTCGCCGGGCAGTCCGCCGGCACGGCCTGTTGAGGGATGAGGGTTTGTAAAAAGTCGCGTTATGTGATGAAAGGAGAGATCGATATATGCGGGCGTTGCGGAAAAGTCTTACATTGTTGTTGGGGAGCTTTGCGCAGCGGATAAACTCTGCGTATGTAGTACCCGGCGGCGGCAGTACGCCCTGATACGGAAGAGCAGAAACAAACAACGATGAACAAGGTGCGGGTATGAAACGTCAGACGAAAGTGTGCTTACCGCGCTGACAATTTCCCAGTTAAGCATGGCCTGGATCTTGGGAATCTTTTGATGATAATTGCCTCGCAGCTGAGGATCTCCGCGCTGATCCCATTTTGTTTCCGTCATTTTCCACACTGTGAAATAAAGCAAAAGAAAGATCGATTAGTTCAATGTATCAATCAGACTCGTTGAATTGAATGGGACTCAATAAAGTGCAGAAGTTGGCGCAAAAGTTAACTAATACGCTAGACCAAAATGATCTGTACCATCATTTTTGTATCCAGCACCCCTTGTTTTGTCGATCAGCCCCGGCAGCTGACTTCGCGAAGTGACGTCCCCATCGTAGGTGTCACCCCCAAGGACAAACACCATATTGAGAGCGGTGGAGTCTTCCAATTGGTTCTCAGCACTCTATGATATAATAAGTACTTTTAAATAAACTTTGTGCAGATGTTGTAAAGTTATCTGAGTCCTTACTATATTGACAGTGGCATGGCCGTAGCGAGCCGCCCAGTGAGGTCGATTGGGAGCTGGATAGTAAGGTACAGCAGTGTTCTGGCCAATATTTCCTGATACTTGTGCCCAGTTTGCTGCAAAATGATAGCAAAGCGGCGCGATTAGGAGCTGTTTGGAACTGAGACAAAATACAAAGCGACGATTTTTCTGCTTTTACTTACAGGATGACACCAG
>LNAP01005628.1_pt1 | contig 11072 bp, 9 predicted proteins | sample 602601 | NCBI WGS metagenome assembly LNAP01 (sample SAMN02440304, study PRJNA202911) | soil metagenome | biome: Subtropical and temperate rainforests or woodlands; isolation source: soil samples (1 kg each in a 20% v/v slurry with milli Q water) were... ...
CCGCCCCTGCGCGACATGCAATTCGTCATGCACGAAGTCTTCAAGGTCACCGACGAGTTCAAGGCCATGCCCCAGCATGCCGAGGTGGATGTGGACACGGTCAACGCCGTGATCGAAGAGGCTGGCAAGTTCGCCTCTGAAGTGATCTTTCCGCTGAACATCAGCGGCGACACCGAAGGCTGTGTGCTCGACCAAGCCACCCACGAGGTCAAGACCCCCACCGGCTTCAAAGAGGCCTACGACAAGTACGTGGAAGGTGGCTGGGCGGCGCTGAGCTGCGACACCGCCTACGGTGGCCAGGGCCTGCCTTTTGTGCTGAACCAGTGCCTGTACGAGATGATGAACTCGGCCAACCAGGCCTGGACCATGTACCCCGGCCTGAGCCACGGCGCCTATGAAGCCCTGCACGCGCACGGCACCGACGAGCAAAAAGCCCTGTACCTGCCCAAGCTGACCAGTGGCGAGTGGACCGGCACCATGTGCCTGACCGAACCCCATTGCGGCACCGACCTGGGCCTGCTGCGCACCAAGGCCGAACCCCAGGGCGACGGCACCTACAAGATCACCGGCAACAAGATTTTCATCAGCGCTGGCGAGCACGGCATGGCCGCCAACATCGTGCACCTGGTGCTGGCCCGCCTGCCCGATGCGCCCAAGGGCAGCAAAGGCATCAGCCTGTTCGTGGTGCCCAAGTACCACGTGAACGCCGACGGCTTGCTGGGCGAGCGCAACCCCATCTACTGCACGGGCCTGGAGCACAAGATGGGCATCCACGGCAACGCCACGGCGCAGATCGCCATCGACGGCGCCATCGGCACCCTGGTGGGCCAGCCGCACAAGGGCCTGGCGGCCATGTTTGTGATGATGAACGCCGCCCGCCTTGGCGTGGGCAACCAGTCGCTGGGCCTGACCGAAGTGGCCTACCAGAACGCACTGGCCTACGCCAAGGACCGCATCCAGATGCGTTCGCTCAGCGGCACCAAGGCCAAGGACAAGGACGCCGACCCGATCATCGTGCACCCCGACGTGCGCAAGATGCTGCTCACCGCCAAGGCCTACGCCGAAGGCGCGCGCGCCCTGCAGATCTACTGCACGCTGCTGCTGGACAAGGTGCACAGCCACCCCGATGCAAAGGTGCGCGCCGAATCCGAAGAACTCGTGGCACTGCTCACGCCCATCGTCAAGGCCTTCATCACCGACAACGGGCACACCGCCACCAACGCCTGCATGCAGGTCTTTGGCGGCCATGGCTTCATCAAGGAATGGGGCATGGAGCAGTATGTGCGCGACAACCGCATCAACATGATCTATGAAGGCACCAACACCGTGCAGTCGCTCGACCTGCTGGGCCGCAAGATCCTGGGCAACAACGGCGCCACGCTCAAAAAGCTGGGCAAGCTGATTGGCAAGCTGGTGGAAGAAGAAGGCGTGAACGAGAAGATGGCCGAGTTCATCAACCCCGTGGCCTACCTGGGCGACCAGATGACCAAGTTCACCACTGAAATCGGCTTCAAGGGCCTGCAAAACCCCGACGAAGTGGGCGCCGCTGCGGTGGACTACCTGCGCGTGGCCGGCCACCTGGTGTTTGGCTACCTGTTTGCCCGCATGGCCCAGGTCGCGCTGCGCGAAATCGCCGCTGGCAACACCGACCCGTTCTATGGCGCCAAGCTGCAGACCGCGCGCTTTTACTTCGCCAAGCTGTTCCCCGAAACCGCCACGCTCATGCGCACTGCGCGTGCCGGCAGCAAGGTGCTCATGGACACCGACCTGGCCCTGGCCTGATACGGTGTTGCCGTCAAACGGGTAACGCCGTTGGGGCGCCGCGCCGTGCTAGCGCATGGCCTTCGGCGCCCCGGCTGGTTATCCGGTTGAATGCAAAGCCGGATGAATCCCCGCCAGCACGAATTTCAAGCCTTTTAGTACTGGAGCCCTTATGTATAAAGCGGTAGCAGCTATTATTATTGTAGCGTTTTCGGTGCCTGCATGGGCCCAGATGACACCCGAGGGTCTGTGGCGCAACATCGACGACAAGACCGGCGAGGCCAAGGCCGAAATCCGCATCCGCGATAACGCAGGTGCGCTGACCGGTGTGCTCGAAAAGCGCCTGGCCAAAGACGCCAAGCCCGACGACCTGTGCAAGGAATGCAGCGACGACCGCAAGGACAAGCCGCTCTTGGGCCTGGAGATCATTCGCGGCGCCAAAAAGGCCGAAGGCAAGGATGTGTGGGAGGGCGGCAAGATTCTCGACCCCGAGAACGGCCGCAACTACACGCTGCGCATGACACCTGTCGAGGGTGGCAAAAAGCTCGAAGTGCGCGGCTCCATCGGGCCATTCGGCCGCACGCAGACCTGGGTCCGGGTCCAGTAACGGCCACTGCGTTGCCCGCGCACCGCGCGGCAACGCCACAACAAGGAACAAAAGACATGTCCCGATTTATCGAAACTCGCGCTACGGCTCGTTTTCAAGTGAAGAAAGTCGCCGTCCTCGGCGCAGGCGTGATGGGCGCGCAGATTGCTGCGCACCTGGTCAACGTCAAGGTGCCCGTGGTGCTGTTCGACCTGCCTGCCAAGGAAGGCCCCAAGAACGGCATCGTGACCCGTGCCATCGACAACCTCAAGAAGCTCAAGCCCGCGCCGCTGGGTGTGGCCGACGACGCCGCGCTGATTGGCCAGGCCAACTACGAAGAGCATCTGGAGCAACTGCGTGACTGCGACCTCATCATCGAGGCCATCGCCGAGCGCATGGACTGGAAGCTCGATCTGTACAAGAAGATCGCGCCGTTTGTCGCACCGCACGCCATCGTCGCGTCCAACACCTCGGGCCTGTCGATCACCAAGCTGAGCGAAGCGCTGCCCGAGAACATCAAGCCGCGCTTTTGCGGCATCCACTTCTTCAACCCGCCGCGCTACATGACGCTGGTGGAACTGATCAACACGCCCACCACCGCACCCGAAGTGCTCGACCAGCTAGAAGCCTTTGTGACCAGCGGCCTGGGCAAGGGCGTGGTGCGCGCGCACGACACGCCCAACTTCATTGCCAACCGCGTCGGCATTGCCGGCATGCTGGCCACCATGAAGGAAGTCGAGAACTTCGGTCTGACCTATGACGTGGTGGACGATCTCACGGGCAAGAAGCTCGGCCGCGCATCGAGCGGCACCTTCCGCACCGCCGACGTGGTGGGCCTCGACACCATGGCCCACGTCATCAAGACGCTGCAGGACAACCTCGACGAAAAGAGCGACCCGTTCTACGGCAGCTTTGAAACGCCGGCCGTGCTCAAGAAGCTGCTGGAGCTGGGCAACCTGGGCCAGAAGGCCAAGGCTGGTTTCTACAAGAAGGTCGGCCGCGATGTGCTGCGCTTTGACCTGGAGGCCGAAGAGTATGTTCCTGGCGGCCAGAAGGCCGACGAGGTGTATGGCCGCATGCTCAAGAAGCCTGCCGCCGAGCGCCTGCGCCTGCTGCGCAACGCCGAGGGAGCGCAGGGCCAGTTCCTGTGGGCCATCCTGCGCAACAGCTTTCACTATGCCGCCGTGCACCTGGGCACGATTGCCGACAACGCCCGCGACGTGGACCAGGCCATGCGCTGGGGCTTTGGCATGCAGCAGGGCCCCTTCGAGCTGTGGCAGGAAGCCGGCTGGCTGGATGTGGCGAAGATGATCCAGGAAGACATCGACGCCGGCAAGGCCTTGAGCAAGGCGCCGCTGCCCGAGTGGGTCTTCAAGGGCCCCGTGGCCGAGGCCGGTGGCGTGCACACCGCGCAAGGTTCGTGGAGTGCATCTGCTAACAAATTCATAGCGCGTCGCGCTTTGCCTGTCTACGCAAAGCAGCATTTCCCTGAAAAATTGTTGGGCGAATCGCTGCCCGACTTCAAGACTGCCGGCAAGACGCTGCACGAAGACGACGCGATCCGCCTGTGGACGCTGGATGACGAGGTGCTGATTGCCAGCATCAAGACCAAGATGCACGCCATCAGCCCCGACGTGTGCGAGGGCCTGAACCTGGCCGTGGAACTGGCCGAGAAGGACTTCCAGGGCGTGGTGATCTGGTCGGGCGACGAGCCTTTCAGCGTGGGCGCCGACCTGCAGGCCATGCTGCCCGCCTTCATGGTCGCTGGCGTCAGCGCGGTCGAGGGTGCAGAGCACGAAATGCAGCAGACCATGCTGCGCCTGCGCTACGCCAACGTGCCCGTGGTCTCCGCCATCCGTGGCATGGCGCTGGGCGGCGGCTGCGAGTTGGCCGTGCACTCGGCCCGTCGCGTGGTGCACATGGAAAGCTACATCGGCCTCGTCGAAGTGGGCGTGGGCCTGGTGCCCGGCGCCGGCGGCCTGACCTACATCGCCCGCCGTGCGGCCGAGAACGCCGAGGCATCGACCGGCAAGGACATCCTGCCCTTCCTGACCGAAGGCTTCACCGCCGCCGCGATGGCCAAGGTGGGCACCAGCGCGCTCGAATCGCGCAAGCTGGGCTACGTGTTGCACAGCGACGTGGTCGTGCCGCACAAGGATGAGCTGCTGTTCGTCGCCATCAACGAAGCCAAGGCCTTGGCCAACGGTGGCTGGCGTGCGCCGCACAAGCGTTTGTTCCCGGTGGCGGGCCGCAGCGGCATCGCCACCATCAAGGGCTCGCTGGTCAACATGCGCGACGGCGGCTTCATCAGCGCGCACGACTTTCACATCGCGGGCCTGATCGCCGAAGTGGTCTGTGGCGGCGACGTGGATGCGGGCACGCTGGTGAGCGAGGAGTATTTGATGGCGCTGGAGCGCAAGGCGTTCTGCGCGCTCATCGAACACCCCAAGACGCAAGAGCGCATCCTGGGCATGCTGAACACCGGCAAGCCGGTGCGCAACTGACCGCCATAACCATGAGTGAACCCGCCCCCAACAAACTGCAGCGCTCGCTGATGCGTCTGGACGAGGCCCCAGCCTTCATGCGGGGCTTTGTGCAGAACATCATCCTGCGCCGCGCCGTGCCCTTCACGGGAACGGCCGGGGTGCAGTTTGTGTCGCTGGCGCCCGAGCGGGTGGAGGTGCGCCTGGCCAACGAGCATCGCGTGCAAAACCACATCGGCGGTGTGCACGCATCGGCCATGAACCTGCTGGCCGAAACGGCCACCGGCATGGTCGTGGGCATGAACGTGCGCGACGACTGCGTGCCGCTGGCGAAAGACCTGAGCATGGCCTTTCGCAAGCGCGCCACCGGGGCGCTCAAGGCCGTCGCTACGCTCACGGCAGAGCAGCGCGTCGCCTTGCAGAGCAGCGACAAGGGTGAAGTTCAAGTTGCGGTCACCGTGACCGACGAAGCCGGCGTGGAGCCGGTCGAATGTGCATTTACGTGGGCCTGGGTTCCATCCAGCCGCCCCGCCAAGAATTGAAGGAGTTTCGACACCATGGCCAAACAAGTCCAGGAAGCCTACATCGTCGCGGCCACGCGCACGCCCATCGGGCGCTCGCACCGCGGCTTCTTTCGCAACATGCGTCCCGATGACCTGCTGGCGACCACGCTGAAGGCCGCGCTGGCCGCAGCGCCCGGGCTCGACCCCGCAGCGATTGAAGACATCATCTGCGGCTGCGCGATCCCCGAAGCCCAGCAGGGCCTGAACGTGGCGCGCATCGGCGCCGTGCTGGCGGGGCTGCCCACCAGCGTGGGCGGCATCACCGTGAACCGCTTTTGCGCATCGGGCCTGTCGGCCGTGCAGATGGCGGCCGACCGCATCCGCGTGGGCGAGGCCGAAGTGATGATCGCCGCCGGTGTGGAAAGCATGAGCATGGTGCCCATGATGGGCAACTCGCCCAGCCTGTCGCCCACCATTTTTGAGCGCGAAGGCGACGTGGGCATTGCCTACGGCATGGGCCTCACGGCCGAAAAAGTTGCCCAGCAGTGGAAGGTGAGCCGCGAAGCGCAGGACGAGTTTGCGCTGCAGTCGCACCTGAAGGCGTTGGCCGCACAAAAGGCCGGCTACTTTGCCGACGAAATCACACCCATCGAAGTGACCGACCGCACGGCCAACCTCGAAACCGGCGAGTCCATTGCCACCACCCGCACCGTGAGCCTGGACGAAGGCGCACGCGCCGACACGTCGCTGGAAGGCCTGGCCAAGCTGCGCACGGTGTTTGCCGCGCGCGGCTCCGTCACGGCGGGAAACAGCTCGCAAACCAGCGATGGAGCCGGTGCGCTGATCCTGGCCAGCGAATCGGCCGTGAAGCGCTTTGGCCTCACGCCGCTGGCGCGTTTTGTGAGCTACGCCGCCAAGGGCGTACCACCGCACATCATGGGCATTGGCCCCATCGAGGCGATCCCTGCAGCGCTGCGCTATGCAGGCCTCAAGCACCAGGACATCGACTGGTTCGAGCTGAACGAAGCGTTTGCGGCGCAGTCGCTGGCCGTGATGAACACGCTGGGGCTGGATGCTTCCAAGGTGAACCCGATGGGCGGCGCGATTGCACTGGGGCATCCGCTGGGTGCCACTGGCGCGATCCGGTCGGCGACGGTGGTGCATGCCTTGAAGCGCAACAAGCTCAAGTACGGCATGGTGACGATGTGTGTAGGGATGGGACAAGGCGCCGCCGGCATTTTTGAATCTGTTTGAGTTGACTGACTACCGAGCGGGCGATCTGCGTCGTTGGGCGGTGCGCGGAATCCTCACGTACTGTAAGTACGTTCCGGTTCCTGTGCTCCGTCCGCCTGGCAGCTCATCCCGCTCGCTACGCCCGTGAGGGCGGGGTGTGGGGGGGCAGCAGACAAAGACAGGGATGATCAAAGGCTGGTCGGGTTTCATACTCCTGTTCCCTCCTTTTCTTCCTCCCTCCCACCCGTTCGGGCTGAGCTTGTCGAAGCCAGGGCGCTGCCTCCGTCACCGTTCCGACTGACCCTGTCGAAGTCCGGTTTCCGGGCGTGGCAGGCGTTTTCATTTCAAACCGGCACAGATCGGTGTTGAGCCAGGAAACAGACATGAACAAACAAACCCTGCAGGTGAACGACGCAGTGTCCCTGGCACTGCGCGTATATGAGCCCGAGGGTGCTGCCCGCGCCAGTGTCGTCATCGGCGGCGCGATGGGGGTGCGGCAGTCGTTTTACGAGGCCTTTGCACTGTGGATGGCGCAGCAGGGGTTTCGGGTCACCACGTTTGACTACCGAGGGCATGGCGATTCGCTGCAGGGCGCCATGCGCGATGTGAAGGCCGATCTGTTTGACTGGGCGCAGGACTACGAGGCGGTGATCTCGGCAGCCAAGGCGGCGCTTCCGTCGCAGCCTTTGTTTCTGCTGGGGCACAGCCTGGGGGCGCAGCTGCCCGGCCTCTTGAAGAGGCCGGAGCAGGTCGATGGCATGCTGAGCGTGGCGGCCGGCAGCGGCTACTGGCGCGACAACGCGCCAAAGCTCAGGCGCGTGGTTCCTTATTTCTGGTGGGTGCTAGTGCCGCTGGCCACGCGGCTGTGCGGGTATTTTCCGGGGCGCACGCTCAGGAAGGTAGGCGACCTGCCGGCCGGGGTGATCTTGCAGTGGCGCCGCTGGTGCCTGAACCCCCGTTACAGTGTGGGCGCGGAGGGCGAGGCCGTGGCGCTAAGCTATGGCGCGGTGCGGTTTCCGGTGCTGGCGCTGTCGATGGCCGACGACGAGCTGATGACGCTGCGCGGCACGCGCAACCTGGTCAACCTGTATGCCAACACCGAGCGCCGCGTGGAGAGCATCACCCCGGGCGAGCTGAAAGTGCGGCGCATCGGGCATTTCGGGTTTTTTCGCGACCAGTTCCGCCAGAGCCTGTGGCCGCGCGCGGTGGCGGCGCTGGCCCAGCTGGGTGGCGGTGCGGCGGTGCGCACACCAGTCGCCGGTACGACGCTTTAGCGCCCCGTTTCGCGGCACACTTGCGGCATGACTTCATCCATCCATCCATTGGACGAGGCGCTTGCGCTGACGTCTTCGTTGCCCGGCCAGTACACGGGCCAAACCCACCCTGGTTACTGGAACATGGTCGGCCCGTTCGGCGGCATCACCGCAGCCACGCTGCTGCAGGCGGTGATGCAGCACCCCGCGCGGCTGGGCGACCCGCTGTCGCTCACGGTCAATTACGCCGGTGCCCTGGTGGCGGGGCCGTTTACCGTGCAGGCCACGCCGGTGCGCACCAACCGCTCTACCCAGCACTGGACACTGTCGATCCTGCAGGCCGACGCCGAAGGCGCCCAGGTGGTCACCACCACCGCCACCGCGGTGACGGCAGTGCGCCGCGAGACCTGGAGCGCAGGCGATGTACCCATGCCCGGCGTGCCGCAGCCGGCGGATCTGCCCGCCATCCCCCCGGGCTTTGGTTCGGAGTGGCTGAGCCGCTATGAGATGCGGCCCGTGACCGGCACACTGCCGCGCGCCTGGGACGGCAGCGGTGACCACAGCCTGACCCAGCTGTGGATGCGCGACGCGCCCCCGCGCCCGCTTGATTTCTGTGCGCTGGCAGCGTTGGCCGATGTGTTCTTTCCCCGCGTCTGGTTGCGCCGCGCGCACCGGGTGCCGGCGGGCACCGTGTCGATCACGGTGTACTTTCACGCCAGCGCGGCCCAGTTGCAGGAGACGGGCATGGGCTACCTGCTGGGCCAGGCGCGCGGGCAGGAATTTCGCAACGGCTTTTTTGACCAGACCGTGCAGCTGTGGAATGAAGCGGGCACCATGCTGGCCACCAGCCACCAGATCGTTTACTACAAAGAATAAGGAAAGGGGCACTGCGTCGCCCTCATCTCCCCCATTCAGAACCTCCAAAAGACCACCATGACCGAATCCACCCAAGACATCCTCGTGCACACCGAAGCAGGCGTGACCACCATCACCTTCAACCGCGTGGACAAGAAGAACTCCATCACCACCGCCATGTACGCCGCCATGGCCGATGCGCTGGCCGCCGCCGAAGCCGACGCCAGCGTGCGCGTGGTGGTGTTCCAGGGCGACGTGGCGGTTTTCAGCGCTGGCAACGACATTAGCGACTTCCTGCAGCAGCCGCCTGCCACGCAGGATTCGCCCGTGTTCCGCTTCCTGCGCGGCCTGGCGGCTTTCCCCAAGCCGGTAATTGCCGCCGTGTGTGGCCCGGCTGTGGGCATTGGCACCACCATGCTGTTCCACTGCGATCTGGTCTATGCCGGCGACAACGCGGCGTTCTCCATGCCCTTCGTCAACCTGGGTCTGTGCCCCGAGGCCGCATCCAGCCTGCTGGTGCCGCAGATGATGGGCTACCACCGTGCTGCCGAAGCCCTGCTGCTGGGCGAGCCCTTCATGGCCGAGGCGGCGCTGGAGGTGGGCCTGGTCAACCGCGTGGTGCCGCCCACCGAATGCAACGGCGTGGCGCAGGCGCAGGCGCGCAAGCTGGCCGCCAAGCCACTGTCGGCGCTGATCGAGACCAAGCGCCTCATGAAAAAGGGCCAGGCCCCGCAGGTGCAAGCCGTGATGGCCGAGGAAGGCGCCAGCTTTGGCCGCATGTTGCGCGAGCCCGCAGCCCGCGAGGCCTTTGGCGCTTTCATGGCAAAGCGCAAACCCGACTTCAGCAACTGCTGAAGCCTGCACTGCGCGAGCCACCACCCAGGCACCCGATGACAAAAACCACAGCAACGCCCGTCGAGTTCGAGCCGGAGTTCATTGCCGGCGTGAAAACCATCTTTGAAGAAAAGATAGTCTTCAACCACGTGTTGGGCCTCAAGGTGGTGAGCCTGGCCCCCGAACGCGTGGTGGCCCGCATCGACATGAAGCCCGAGCTGGTGGGCCACTATGCCTACAACCGCATCCACGGCGGCGTGATCAGCGCGGGGCTTGATGCCATGGGTGGGCTGGCCGTGATGGCCGCTATTGGCGCGCGGCACATGGACGAAACGCCCGAGCAGCGCCTGCACCGCTTCGCCCGGCTGGGCACCATCGACTTGCGCGTGGACTATCTGCGGCCCGGCATCGGCAGCCATTTCGAGCTGCGCGCCGAGGTGCTGCGCCTGGGCTCGCGCGTGGCCACCACGCGCATGGAGTTTTTCGGGCCCGACGGCGTGCTCATGTCGGCGGGCGCCGCGGCCTACATCGTGTCCTGACCCCGCCGCAGCGGGTGTGTCCATGCAAGTGGTGCAAGTGCATGCAACCATCGAACGATTTGGTTACCGAACTTGCGTGAGACGGCAGGTTGAAATGCCCCTGCGCTCCTACGATCCCTTCTTTTCAAGGAGATCCGATGGCCGTGCAGAACCCCTTTTTTGGCAAACGCGAACCCGAAACCTTTCAGCCCCGCCACACAACGGTCACCCCCAGTACCAGTGTGAACAGTGTGGCCCCCAGCAGCGCCAGCACCAGCGCCGCCACTGTGGCCGCAGCAGCGGCCAAGGCCCCGGCAGAAAACAGTGGCAGCAAGCTCACTGTGGGCCCCAATATCAAGCTCAAGGGGGTCGAGATCACCGATTGCGACACCCTGGTGGTGGAAGGCACGGTGGAAGCCACCATGGACTCGCGGGTCATCCAAATTGCCGAGCAGGGCGCGTTCCGTGGTTCGGCCGACATCGACATCGCCGAGATCCGTGGCGAATTCAACGGCACGCTCACGGTGCGCGACAAGCTTGTGGTCTTTGGCACCGGCAAGGTCAGCGGCAAGATCCGCTACGGAAAGCTGGTGGTGGAAGAGGGCGGCCAGCTCTCGGGTGAAATCGAGGTGGGCACGGGCACCAGTGCCCGTGCTGCGGGCGCTGCGCGGCCTGTGGATACACCGGCGCCAGCCGTGGCACTCGCCTGACCGGGGCGTCTTGTCCCGCGGGCTCATGTCCGCAGGCGGGGGCGTGACCGCTGCGCCACCGGCCCGTTCGTCGCGCGCCGAGGTCAGGACTGAGCCGGCACCGGGCGCGGCCGGCCTTCGGCGTCGATGGCCACATAGGTCAGTTGCGCCTCGGTCACCTTCAGGTATTTTCCTTGCTGGGACATGCGCTCGGCATACACCTCCACATCCACCGTGATGGAGGTGCGGCCGATGCGCGTGACGTGCGAAAAGAACGACAGGATGTCGCCCACGCGCACCGGCTGCTTGAACACGAATTCCTTCACCGCCACCGTCGCCATGCGGCCCCGCATGTAG
>LNAP01010105.1_pt1 | contig 11070 bp, 11 predicted proteins | sample 602601 | NCBI WGS metagenome assembly LNAP01 (sample SAMN02440304, study PRJNA202911) | soil metagenome | biome: Subtropical and temperate rainforests or woodlands; isolation source: soil samples (1 kg each in a 20% v/v slurry with milli Q water) were... ...
CATCTTCATTAAAACCTCCAGTTGCTGTTGTTGTGTTTGGAGTCTTGGCCCCACCGCCGTACCCTTTTGAGGCACGCTTAACCATCGTTGGACGGTTAAAACGGGGTGCTGACCTAGGAGCGAGTCTAGTTGGCGATGCTCCCACCGGCCAAAACTCACCCCCCGCTTACTCGTGACATTGGTTTGTTCGAATAGACGGGTTGGGGATGTTCCCGTTCGCTTAGTCACCTACCTGGCGACCCGTGGCGAATCTGTTGGGCGTCTCCCATGGCTTATTTTTAGTAGCTTGTTTCCTGCGTAACACGATTGCCCACTTACATTGCCTGAATCGGACCCTGCAAATGGTGGAGTGTTACCCAATTTGGGGCACACAATCGGTTAATTCAGTTATAGCAAAGCCCGTACCATACGCCCCGGAAAGGGGCGATTTAGGCAGGTCAAGAGCAAAACTTGCAACCTTGCGACATGTTCTTAACGGATACACCAAACCCTTGATCAAGTGGCGCCCCGAAGCGGGGCGTACGCACCAGACTGGAGCCCAGCATGCACGAAAATCTGATACTTGAGCCCACACTTTCAGCCGACTCATGCGTTATCTGGCTGCATGGCTTAGGTGCTGACCGCTTCGACTTTCTACCGGTGGCCGAAGCGCTGCAGCAAAAACTGACTGGCACGCGCTTTATTTTGCCCCAGGCACCGACCCAGCCGGTGACCATCAACGGCGGCTACGCCATGCCCAGTTGGTACGACATTCTCGCCATGAGCCCGGCCCGGGCGATTAATAGTGACCAGCTGGAAGCCTCGGCGCAGCGGGTTATCGAGCTGATTGAAGGCCAGCGCGACAGCGGCATTGATCCTGCGCGAATTTTCCTTGCTGGTTTTTCCCAAGGTGGCGCGGTGGTCTACCACGCCGCTTTTCTGCGCTGGCAGGGACCGCTCGGTGGCGTGCTGGCGCTGTCCACCTATTCCCCAACCCTGAGCCACGACGTGGTGCTGGCGGATACAAAAAAACAACTGCCGGTTTACTGTTTGCATGGCACGTTTGACGACATCGTGCAGTTGGCCATGGGCCGCGCTGCGCATGACTGCCTCAAGGCACAAGGTGTGCCCGTCACCTGGCAGGAATACCCGATGAGCCATGAAGTGTTGCCCCAGGAAATCCGTGATATCGGCACCTGGTTGGCAGCAAAACTAGGTTAAAACCCGCGAATCAGAAAAGGTCAGCCAATGAGCCACGCCGTTGTTCACCAACCCGCTCAAGTACCCGCCATTGCTTCGTTACGCGACACCCTGGCGATTGAACAAGTGGCCCTGCAAGACCGCGATATGCCGACTAGCACCTATGAACTGCTGCAACGTAGCGCGGCGCGCAACCCCAATGCCACGGCGCTGACCTTTCTGCTGCAGGGCACCAGTGAAGAAACCCCTTACCGCCTGAGTTATGGCGAGCTGTTCGGTAAAGTCACGCAGACCGCCAACGCCCTGCATCGCCTTGGCGTAAGGCCGGGTAAGGCGGTGTCTTTTCTGCTGCCGAACCTGCCGCACACGCATTTCACCATTTGGGGCGGCGAAGCGGCCGGGGTGGTCAATGCAATCAACCCGCTACTGGACAGTGAACATATCGCCGAGCTAATTCGCGCCTCAGACTCCGAAGTGCTGGTCACCCTGGCGCCCTTCCCCGGCACCGATCTGTGGGACAAAGTCGCCGGCCTGCGCGAGCACCTGCCGGAACTCAAACACGTCGTCACCGTCGACATGGCCAACTACCTCGAAGAACCGCAACGCAGCGGCGTAAAAGCGCAACGTGGCGGTTTACCCGCAGGCGTATTGGACTTCGACGAATTGATTGCCGCGTGCCCGGCTGACCATTTGGAAAGCGGACGAGTCATTGCCCCCGACGATATCGCCTCGTACTTCCACACCGGCGGCACCACCGGCACGCCAAAATTGGCGCCACACACCCACCGCAACGAAGTGGCGATGGGCATGATTCTGGCCTTTGCCATCGACCTGCATGGCAGCGATGTCACCCTCTGCGGCCTGCCGTTGTTTCACGTTAACGGCGTGATGGTCACCGGGCTCGCGCCCTTCTACGTCGGCGCCGAAGTGCTGCTGGCCACGCCCCAGGGCTATCGCAGCCAGAGCCTGATTCAGAACTTCTGGAAAATTATTGAGCGCTACCGCGTGAGTTTTTTCAGCGGCGTACCGACCATCTACGCCGGCCTGTTGCAGGTGCCGAGCGCGGGCCATGATTTATCAAGCCTGCGCTATGCGCTGTGTGGTGCGGCGCCGATGCCGGTGGAGTTGATCCGCCAATTCGAAAGCAAAACCGGGCTGAAACTGATCGAAGGCTACGGCCTTACCGAAGGCACTTGCGGCAGTTGCGGCAACCCACCGGCAGGCGAAAGCCGGCCAGGCTCCATCGGTATTCGCATGCCGTACTGCGAGGTAAAAATCGCCGTGCTCGATGAGCACGGTAGCTACCTGCGCGACGCCGCCGAAAACGAGATCGGCAACCTGGTATTGCGCGGTATCACGGTGTTTAACGGCTACCTGCAAGCCGACAAAAACAAGGGCATTTGGGTTGATGGCGACTGGTTTAATACCGGCGACCTCGGCCGCATCGACGCCGATGGTTTTATCTGGCTGACCGGGCGCAGCAAAGACCTGATTATTCGCGGTGGCCACAATATCGACCCGCAAATGATTGAAGAGGCGCTGCACAAGCACCCCGCCGTGGCCATGGCCGCCGCAGTGGGCAAACCCTGCGTGAAGGCCGGCGAGCTGCCGGTGGTGTATGTGCAATTGGTGCCAGGTGCCTCGGTGAGCGCAGAAGAGCTGCTGGCTCACGCAGCCAGCCATATTCCAGAACGCGCCGCCATTCCCAAAGATGTGTGGATCATCGACGCCATTCCACTTACCGCAGTGGGCAAAACCTTCAAACCAACGCTGCGCTTTGACGCCATCCGTCGGGTTTTTGAGGCTGACCTACGGCATATCGACCCCGAGGTGCGCGTTGAAGTCAGCGCCCATGACAGCCACGGCCAGTTGGCACGCCTGTACTTCCAGGAGCTAGACGCCGCGCGCCATGCAGCCATCGAGGCAAGCCTCAGCGGCTACGCTGTGCGCTACCAGGTAGTGACCAGCGACTGACGCTACCCAAATTTCCTTGGAACGGAAAACCCGGTAGGTCACTCACAATTCTTGCCGGGCTGTGAACCGCTGAGCAGCAGATTGTTGCCTTGGCAGCTAAGGTTCACCTGGGTCTTTTGTACACCAACGCCAGTCAACGAATGCCATTAGGTAGCGCGGCGAACATGATGATCGCCAGCGTCAACCACGGCTTTTCGCCGAGGGGGTTGTAACCGACTAGACCCTGTTAAGTGAACTCGGGTTTTCGCCATTACGAAAGGATGCGTCGCGATGCCATTCCCTATTGTCTATCCACATGGAACGCTTCAATTGCGATGAAAGACGCGCAGTGGCAGGCCGACCTGCACTCCATTCATGACATGCGCCTGTTCCAGAATGTCGCTGCCCATAACGTAGGGAGCCTGCTGGAGCAATTTCGCGCCTTCGAGTTGGACCCTGACGAAGTGCTCCTCTCGCCATTCGACCGCAATCAACACCTTTATGTGTTGCTCGAAGGTGAACTCAAAGTGTTCCTCGGTTCGCTGGATAACCCGGCAGTAAAAACCCTGGAACCGGGCGAGTGCGTTGGCGAAATCAGCTTTATCGACAACGACCACCCTTCCGCCTATGTAGTGGCAGCCAGCCGTTGCCTGGTACTGCGCCTACACCGCGAGTCGTTGTTCAGCCTGTTTGCGCAATCGCCCGAACTGATGCAGAACCTGCTGACCTTGTTGTGTGATCGCGTGCGCCAGGGCAACCAGATCATTATCGACAGCGAGCAAAACGCCAACGTCGACACCCTGACTGGCGCCTTCAATCGACGCTGGCTAGAACATATCTTCGAACGGGAAAACACACGTTGCGCCTTCAACGGCCGGCCGATGTGCTTGCTGATGCTCGATGTTGACCACTTCAAGTCCTACAACGACAACCATGGCCACCTTGCCGGCGATTACGCCCTGTGCCTGGTGGCGCATACCTTGCGCAATCAACTGCGGCCCAAAGACAGCCTGACGCGTTACGGCGGCGAAGAGTTCGTGATTTTGCTGCCGGAGATGAACGCCGATGAAGGCCGCGCCATTGGTGAGCGGCTGCGTGTGGCGCTAGAGCAGGTGAGCTCGTTTTATTCGCCGGTGGGTGTGCTACCGGGCGTCACCATGTCGATTGGACTGGCCGAGATGAAAGCCAACGATACGTTGCAATCGTTGATTGCTCGGGCTGACAGCGCGCTGTATCAGGCCAAACAGCAGGGGCGCAATTGTCTGTGCGGCTGAATCGACACCTGTAGGTTGGGTTGAGCCACAGGCGAAGCCCAACACTAGGCAAGCTGAACAGTGTTGGCCTTGGCTGCGATCACCAAACGCGGACCGACCCACCCTACAAATCGATCCACCTCGCCCCACAAAAAAGCCCGGCTAATCAGCCGGGCTTTTTTCATTACACCTACCCCTTACTGCGCGAGGATCTGGCCAATGGTTGGATCTTTAAAGGTGCGGGTCAGGGCATCGCTCAACACGTCGCTAACCAGCTTCGTGTTGGTGTCCTGGTTCGGCGCCATACCGAATTTCTGCTCCAGGGTTGCGCTGTAGTTGCCGCTGTAACGGCGAGTGGCGTTCTGCACATCAGCACGGAACTTGGCGCCAATGCTGGCCTCGGTCACGTACACGCCTTCTTTGGGCGACTGGTATTTCAGCTCGGCCAGGGTCACGGTGATTTGCGGTGCGTTCATGGCACCTGGCGACGGTGTAAAGCCAAGCAGACGTACCGCCGCTTCAGCTTGCTGCTGCAATTTCGGCAGAATATCGGCGCCTTGCACGCTGATGGCACTGGTTTCTGGGTAAAGGCCGCCACGGGTGCCGAGTACCGGCGATGGACGACCATCCACCACACGCACAACCACGGGCTGACCTTGACCAACCGGGGTCAAGTTGCTGGTGAGTTTTGGCGTTGGGTTCAGTTGTTGCGGGCTGTTGGCACAGCCAACCAGGGTCAGGCTGGTAATAGCGATCAGACCAAACAACAGACGGTGCAGCATGCTCATCTCTCCACAGGGATTAGAACGCCCGATCGGGCCGCTTGAAGTGGCCGGCAGTATACCCAGCGTGCACGCGGCCTGACAGCGCTGAAATGTCTGACACAGCAGGCCTGGCGAGGTTCCAGCAATGATGGCGCTTTAGTATGCCAAGGTCGTTACAGACCAGTCGCCACGAAGGCAATGGGGTCGATGGCGTCTGTGGGCTGACCGGCGGGGAAAGAAAAGTCACGCTAAAAAACCAACTTTTGTCATTTCGCCGTTATAATCGCGCCCCGATTATAAGGACGTCTCCTGATCGGGCCTCGCAGCTACCCTGATGTACTCAGCATCAGCCCGCACCGCCCCAGAGAGTCGCCCACTTCGCGTGACCTTGCGGCACCTCTGCCTTGCTCTAACAGCCGTTTTTCTAGCGGTGTAAAAGCGCGCAGATCGTAACCCTGGCACCCGAGCTTTTGAGGTTCACGACTCCAAAAGGGCGTGAAAAAACGGTTTCACAACTTCACAAGAGTGTGGCGAGCAAATGGCGCAAAACGATTACGAAGCTGTCGATGTGCTGCTGGTAGGTGCCGGCATCATGAGCGCGACACTGGCCGTGCTGTTGAAAGAGCTAGACCCCAGCATCAAGCTGGAAGTCGCCGAAATGCAGGGCGCAGGGGCCATCGAAAGCTCCAACCCCTGGAACAACGCCGGTACCGGCCATGCGGGCCTGTGTGAACTCAACTACACCCCTGAGGCCGCCGATGGCTCGGTGGACATCAAGAAGGCCGTGCAGATCAACACCCAGTTCGAGGTGTCGAAGCAGTTCTGGGCGCACTTGATGGAGCAAGGCAACTTCGGCTCGCCGAAGGCCTTTATCAACCCGATTCCGCACCTGAGCTTTGTACAGGGCGAAAAGGGCATCAAATTCCTTAAAACCCGTCACGCCGCCATGGTTAAACACCATGCCTTCGATGACATGCTCTACAGCGAAGACAAGGCCACCATGGCCGACTGGATGCCGCTGATGATGCCGGGCCGCGCTGCCGATGAAGCCATCGCCGCTACCCGCGTGGAGTCCGGTACCGACGTCAACTTCGGCGCCCTGACCCTGCAGTTGCTGAAATTTCTTAGCGAACAAAACGACTGCAGCGTCAACTACAAGCAGAAAGTCACCGGCCTCAAGCGTAATGACGGTGGCTGGCTAGTCACCATCAAAAACACCGAAACCGGCAACAGCCGTGACGTGCAAACGCGCTTTGTGTTCCTCGGTGCTGGCGGTGCGGCACTGCCGCTGCTGCAGAAGTCCGGCATTCCGGAAGGCATCGGTTTTGGTGGTTTCCCGGTGAGCGGCCAGTGGCTGCGTTGCGACGACCCGGAAATTGTTAAACAACACGAAGCCAAGGTGTACAGCCAGGCGGCGGTGGGTTCGCCACCGATGTCGGTACCGCACCTGGATACCCGCGTGGTCGACGGCAAGAAGTCGCTGCTGTTCGGGCCGTACGCCGGTTTCAGCACCAAGTTCCTCAAGCACGGCTCGTTCCTCGACCTGCCGCTGTCGGTTCGCCCGAGCAACCTCGGGCCGATGCTGGCGGTGGCGCGCGACAACTTCGACCTGACCAAGTACCTGATCAGCGAAGTGTTGCAGTCCAGCGATCAACGTATGGAATCCTTGAAGCGTTTCTTCCCGAACGCCAAGGCTGCTGACTGGCGTTTGGAAATTGCCGGCCAACGCGTGCAGATCATCAAGAAAGACCCGAAAAAAGGCGGCATCCTGCAGTTCGGTACCGAGCTGGTTGCGGCCAAAGACGGCACCATTGCCGCCTTGCTCGGCGCCTCGCCAGGTGCCTCGGTAACGGTGTCGATCATGCTGGAACTGATCGAGCGCTGCTTTGCCGACAAGGTTGGCGGTGAGTGGGCTGAGAAGCTCAACGCCATCTTCCCTGCGCGCGAGAAGGCCCTGGAAACCGATGCGGCGCTGTACCGTGAAGTCAACGCACGCAGCAATGAGCTGTTGGGGCTGACGGCTCGTAAGGTGGAAACTGCTAGCGCCTGATTGCAGATAGGCGAATAAAAAACGGCGCTTCGGCGCCGTTTTTTTTTGCGTGTCTAGTTCGAACTGAGCTTGCGCCAGGGTTGTTGGGCTTCGCTACGCTCAACCCAACCTACAGTCTAAATGTAGGTTGGGTTGAGCGTAGCGAAGCCCAACATCAAGCGCCCACCGCCATAAAAGCGGGGCCTAAGTGTTGCACCAACAAGGGCGCAACAAAGGGAAAGCCGTATTTAAACCAGGGTAGTCAGGGCATCGCGGCTGAACGGCAGAATCTCGTCTTCACGACCATCACGCACCTTCACTGCCCAGTCCGGGTCCACCAACAGCGCGCGGCCCACAGCGACCAAGTCGAATTCCTGCTTGTTCAAACGCTCAAGCAAAGCATCGAGTTTTTCTGGCTGCGCGATCTTGTCGGTCTTGACCATGAATTGCATAAACTCGCCGTCCAAACCAACGCTGCCAACGGTGATGGTCGGCTTGCCGGTTAGCTTGCGGGTCCAGCCCGCCAGGTTGAGGTCCGAGCCTTCAAATTCCGGCTCCCAGAAACGGCGGGTGGAGCAGTGGAAAATATCCACGCCGGCATCCGACAACGGCTGCAGGAACTCACCCAGCGCTTCTGGCGTGGTCACCAGGCGCGCGGTGTAGTCCTGCTGCTTCCACTGCGAAAAACGGAAGATAATCGGGAAGGTTGGGCTGGTAGCAGCGCGCACGGCCTTGATCAGTTCGATGGCAAAGCGCGAACGGTTAGCCAGGCTGCCACCGTATTCGTCGTCGCGTTGGTTGGTGCCTTCCCAGAAGAACTGGTCGATCAGGTAGCCGTGGGCGCCGTGGATTTCTACGCCGTCCATGCCGATGGCTTGGGCGTCTTTGGCGGCTTGGGCGAAGGCGGCGATCACGTCGTCGATATCTTGCTTGGTCATGCCATGCACAACCTCAACGCCATCTTTGGTTTTGCCGGTTGGGCCGTAGCCTGGAACGCTGGCGTCCGGCTCGGTACCAATGCGGCGAACACTGCCGACATGCCACAGTTGCGGCGCAATTTTGCCGCCTTCGGCGTGCACAGCGTCGACCACTTGTTTCCAGCCAGCCAGGGCATCTTCACCGAAGAAACGCGGTACGTGCGGGTAGCCGTTGGAGGCTTTGTGGCCAACGGTGGTGCCTTCGGTGACGATCAAGCCAACGCCGCCAGCAGCGCGCTTGCGGTAGTACTCGATCACCTGCGCGTTAGGCACGCCGCCTGGCGAGAACGAGCGGGTCATTGGTGCCATGACCACGCGGGTCGGCAGTTCCAGCGCGCCGAGGCGGAAGGGTTCGAACAGGGCTTTGACGAGGGCGGTCATGCATTTCTCCTAACGGGCAACAGGTGGGGCCAAAGGCCCTGTGTGGGGTTCAAGCGGGCGTCAGCAGACGCTCCAGTTGGTGCAGAAAAACAGTCAGCGGCGCGGCGTTGGCACCGGCCTTCATACGCATCAACGTGCCTTCCCAGGCATTGGCAACAAACTCCGCCAGCTCCAAGCAATCGGTCGCAGCGTCTAGCTCGCCAGCGTCGCGGGCCTCAGTCAGGCACCGGGCAAGGATGTCGACAGAGCGTTGCAGGATGCTTTCGACCTGCAAGCCAATCGGCTGCGACGGCTCGGCCATCTCAAAACTGAGGCTGCCGATAAAGCAGTGGTATTGCGGCTTTTCCTGGCGGCGGAAGTGATTCAGCAGCTCGCCATAGAAACTCAGAATGCGTTGGCAAGGGCTTAACGCTGGGTTACTCAGCGCTGCCGCATAACGCTGCAAGCGCGGCGCATACAAATGCTCCAGCGCGTGTACGGCGAAATCTTCTTTGCTGGCGAAGTAGTGATAGAACGAGCCCTTGGGAATACCGGCGGCCTGCACAATCTCTTGCACGCCGGTGCCGTGATAGCCACGGCGCAGCATCACTTCCGAGCCTTTGGTAAGGATCAGCTCGCGTTTATCGAGGCGGATAGTGGGGTTGATTGCGTTCATGGCGGCGATCATATGACCGGTCGTCTCGCCCCGCCCAGCATTATTGATAGCGGTGATTAAGCCTCACAAACACATCGGTCTATGGCGATAAGGAGATTGGAAAGTAGGTAGCCACTTACGCCGTCATTCCCGCGACGGCGGGAATCCAGAATATTTCAGGTAGGGGTGTTCGCTGGCGCAATCTGGATCCCCGCCTGCGCGGGGATGACGGAGATTTGGCTGAGGGATGGGTTGGCAGGTGAGAGGCAAGGACTAGCGGTCGTTTGGTCGATACCAGCTATTGATTGGCTCGATTTCAACGGCAGCGGCGTGAGGAATAGTCTAATCCCACTCTCACTCACCGGGCCGATAGGAGGCTCCAATGAATCGCTCTCTCACTATCGCCCTGCTGCTTCTCGCCACCGTATTGACCGGCTGTGCCGGCCAAGGCCATTCCATGCTGGAACTACACCCTTACAGCGCATTGGAGCTTCGCCAAAAGGCACTGGAAGACTTGAGTCGTCAGGGCTTGTCGTTCGATGAATACCAGCTCAAACGTGCCCAATTGCAGGGCCAGCCGGTTCGCGATTTCGACTTTGATGGGCAGGATGAGTTGAATGCCGATCGTGGCTTCAGCAATGCACAAGTTCACCAGGGTTAAGCATGCAACGCCCGGGATTGTGGATGCCCGCCTACGCGGGGGCGACGGAGTTTTCCCAGCCACTCCGTCATTGCCGCGCAGGCGGGAATCCAGGCTCGATCAGGCCAGCGCTTTTTCGATAGCCTGAACGATCGATGCATCATCCGGCGCCGTACGCGGCGAAAACCGCGCTAACACCCGACCATCTTTACCCACCAAAAATTTCTCGAAATTCCAGGTGATATCCCCTGGAAACTCAGCACCCTCGCCCGCCAACAAGCGGTACAGCGAGTGCCGGCCGGGGCCATTGACTTCGAGTTTGCTGCTTAACGGAAAGCTCACGCCGTAGTTCAGCGTGCAGAACGCCTTGATCTCGTCTTCGCTGCCAGGCTCCTGGCCGGCGAATTGATTGCAAGGCAGACCAAGCACACTGAAGCCCTGATCCTTGTACTGCTGGTACAAACTTTCCAAACCCGCGTATTGGGGCGTCAAGCCGCATTTCGAGGCGACATTGACCACCAGCACAACCTTGCCCTTCAGGGGCGCAAGCGGCAATTCCTGGCCATCCAAGGCGCGTAAATTGATGTCGTGAAAAGCACTCATGACGAACTCCCGATCAGTCATTACAGACAAAGGGCGCTAAAAAAGCGCCCTTTGCACAATCCAGTCAGCCGCTAATGCAGCGTAGCTGAATCAATGGTGGTGACCACCTTCGCCATGGACGTGACCATGGGCAATTTCTTCTTCGCTGGCTGCACGTACAGCAACAATTTTGATTTGGAAGGTCAGACGCTGACCGGCCAATGGGTGGTTGCCGTCGACGGTAACGTCGTCGCCGTCCAGGTCGCGAATAGTGACGATCTGCATGCTGCCGTCCGGTGCGGAGGCGTGGAACTGCATGCCTACTTCCAGTTCATCAACACCTTCAAACATGCTGCGGCTGAGGGTGCTGACCAGCTCGGCGCTGTATTCGCCGTAAGCTTCTTCAGGCTCAACGGCTACGGTCAGTTCATCGCCAGCCTGCTTGCCAACCAGGGCTTTTTCCAGACCGACGATAATGTTGCCTGCACCTTGCAGGTAAACCAGCGGGGCGCCGCCGGCAGAGCTGTCGATCACCTCACCAGCATCGTTGGTCAGGGTATAGTCGATGGAGACAGCCGAATTGGCAGCGATCAGCATGGGGCAGAACCTTTGCGGAAGATTGGAGAACGGGCAAGTTTAACCAAGGGTTCGGCCGAAAGCGACCCGAGCGCGGACGGA
>LNAP01005631.1_pt1 | contig 11067 bp, 9 predicted proteins | sample 602601 | NCBI WGS metagenome assembly LNAP01 (sample SAMN02440304, study PRJNA202911) | soil metagenome | biome: Subtropical and temperate rainforests or woodlands; isolation source: soil samples (1 kg each in a 20% v/v slurry with milli Q water) were... ...
TACACCGAGCGTGACAATCGCTTCTATCAAGCCTGGGATCCGATCGCTCGGGACCGTGGGACGTTTACCGCATGGATCAATGAATACATCCATGGCACCGCTGACTTCAGTCAATTCCAGGCCAAACTGGCTGCCGCGCAGGAGGCCAAGTAATGACTTACTCGACCAATGAAATGATGACCGTCGCCGCCGCGCGCCGCCTGAAGAACGGTGCCGTGTGCTTCGTCGGCATCGGCCTGCCGTCCAAGGCCGCCAACCTGGCCCGCCTGACGTCGTCGCCGGATGTGGTGTTGATCTACGAGTCCGGCCCGATTGGCGCCAAGCCCTCGGTCCTGCCGCTGTCCATTGGCGACGGCGAGTTGGCGGAAACCGCCGACAGTGTCGTGCCCACGGGTGAGATTTTTCGCTACTGGCTGCAAGGCGGGCGCATTGACGTCGGTTTTCTCGGCGCAGCCCAGGTCGACCGCTTCGGCAATATCAACACCACGGTGGTCGGTGATTACCACCAACCCAAGGTGCGCCTGCCGGGTGCCGGTGGTGCGCCGGAGATTGCCGGCTCCGCCAAGAGCGTGTTGATCATCCTCAAGCAGTCGTCCCGTTCGTTTGTCGACAAACTGGATTTCATCACCTCGGTCGGCCATGGCGAAGGCGGCGACTCGCGCAAGCGCCTCGGCCTGCCAGGCGCAGGCCCGGTCGGGATTATTACCGACCTGTGCATCATGGAGCCGGAGGAGGGCACCCACGAATTTGTGGTTACCGCCTTGCATCCCGGCGTGACCCGCGAGCAAGTGATTGCCGCCACCGGCTGGGCGATCCGCTTTGCCGAGCAGGTCAGCACCAGCGCCGAACCCACGCCAGTCGAACTGAACGCCTTGCGCGATCTTGAAGCCCGTACCGCCGCGGCCCATGGCCAAACCCCAGGAGAAGCCTGATGCGCGACGTGTTTATCTGTGATGCGATCCGCACCCCCATCGGCCGTTTCGGCGGTGGCCTGTCCACGGTGCGCGCCGATGACCTGGCGGCCCTGCCGATCAAGGCCCTGATGGCGCGCAACCCGTCGGTAGACTGGAGCGCGGTCGACGAAGTGTTCCTCGGCTGCGCCAACCAGTCCGGCGAAGACAACCGTAACGTGGCGCGCATGGCCGCGCTGCTGGCCGGCCTGCCGCCGAGCATTCCCGGGGTGACGGTCAACCGCTTGTGCGCCTCGGGCATGGACGCCATCGGCACCGCGTTCCGCGCCATTGCCAGTGGCGAAATGGAGCTGGCGATTGCCGGTGGTGTCGAGTCGATGTCCCGTGCACCGTTCGTGATGGGCAAGGCGGACGCCGCGTTCTCGCGCAACATGAAGCTGGAAGACACCACCATCGGCTGGCGCTTTATCAACCCGTTGATGAAGGCCCAGTACGGTGTGGATGCCATGCCGCAGACCGCTGACAATGTGGCGGATGACTACAACGTCTCGCGCGCCGACCAGGACGCCTTCGCCTTGCGTAGCCAGCAACGCACAGCCGTGGCCCAGGCCGCGGGGTTTTTCGCTGAAGAAATCGTCCCGGTACGGGTCGCCCATAAAAAAGGCGAGACCCTGGTGGAGCACGACGAACACCCGCGTGCCGATACCACCCTCGAAGCCCTGACCAAGCTCAAGCCGGTCAACGGCCCGGACAAGACCGTCACCGCCGGCAACGCTTCCGGGGTCAACGACGGCGCCGCCGCGTTGATTCTGGCCAGCGCGGACGCGGTGAAAAAGCACGGCCTGACCGCCCGCGCCCGGGTGTTGGGCATGGCCAGTGCCGGGGTCGAACCCCGGGTGATGGGCATCGCCCCGGTGCCAGCGGTGCGCAAGTTGGTAGAGCGCCTGGGCCTGGCGGTCAGCGACTTTGATGTGATCGAACTCAACGAAGCCTTCGCCAGCCAGGGTTTGGCGGTGCTGCGTGAGTTGGGCCTGGCGGACGACGCACCCCAGGTCAATCCCAACGGCGGCGCGATTGCCTTGGGTCATCCCCTGGGCATGAGCGGTGCGCGCCTGGTCTTGACGGCCCTGCATCAACTGGAAAAAACCGGCGGCAGCAAAGGCCTGGCGACCCTGTGTGTCGGCGTTGGCCAAGGCTTGGCGTTGGCCATCGAACGCGTTTGAGACCTACAAGAAAAAGAGGAATGCTCCATGAGTGACAAGCCCGGATACCGGCGCCCGCAAGCGGGTACTCAGCCTGATTACCTGCACCCGGCGTACCAGTCGACGAACCTGCGTTCGCCGTCCAAGCCGCTGGTGTTTTTGCCCCATTCGCTGTCGGAAATCACCGGCCCGACCATCGGCGCCGAACGCATTGCCGAGCACGACAACGACCTGACCGCCCAGCACGAGGGCGAGCCCCAAGGCGAGCGCATCATCATTCACGGCCGGGTCCTGGATGAAAACGGCCTGCCTGTGCCGGGCATCCTGGTGGAGATCTGGCAGGCCAACGCCGCCGGTCGCTACAACCACAAGCGCGACCAGCACGACGCGCCCCTGGACCCGAACTTCACCGGCACCGGTCGCACCGTCACCGATACCGATGGCTGGTACCAGTTCCAGACCATCAAGCCCGGCGCCTATCCGTGGGGCAATCACCACAACGCCTGGCGCCCGGCGCATATCCACTTTTCGCTGTTCGGCCCCAGTGTGCTGACGCGCCTGGTGACCCAGATGTACTTCCCCGGCGACCCGCTGCTGGCCTATGACCCGATCTACAACTGCGTGCCGGACACCTCGGCCAAGGAACGCCTGATCGCCCGTTTCGACCTGGAAAAGACCGTGCCGCACTATGCCCTCGGCTATCGCTGGGACATCGTCCTGCGCGGCCGCGACGCCACGCCGATGGAGAAATGACATGACCCTCAACGCAACCACGTCCCACACCGTCGGGCCGTACTACCACATCGGCCTGACCTGGTTGAACTGCGAAGACCTGGCGAATGCGGGCACCCTCGGCGAGCGTGTGGCCATCACCGGGCAGGTGGTGGATGGCAATGGCGAGGTGGTCAACGATGCCATGCTGGAAGTCTGGCAGGCCAACGCCGCCGGTAAATATGACCACCCCGAGGACGACCAGGACAAAGCCCTGGACCCCAGTTTCGCAGGCTTTGGCCGGGTGCCGGTGGATGCGCAAGGGCGTTTCCGTTTTAGCACCATCAAGCCCGGTAGCGTGCCGGGCCTGAAGGGTACGACCCAGGCGCCGCATTTGGTGGTGCTGGTGTTTGCCCGTGGTTTGGTGAAGCACTTGCTGACGCGGATTTATTTCGACGGCGAAGCGGCCAATGGCGATGACCCGTTGCTGGCGTGTGTGCCGGCAGAGCGGCGCGGCACGTTGGTTGCCAAGGCGGATGCGTCGGGGGTGTATCAGTGGAATGTGGTGCTTCAGGGCACCGATGAAGAGACGGTGTTTTTCGATTATTGAGTTGCCTGCCAGGGCGCTGTCGCGGGCAAGCCCGCTCTCACAGTGGAATGCGATCACCTGTGGGAGCGGGCTTGGCTGCCATTCAAAGGTCTGCTTGCGGAACGAGGTTGTTGCAAAGTGTGTCTAGACTCTAACCCGTTCCCTACGAGTGAAAACTACATGACAACGAGTACCAGTCACTACACCGGAGAAGAACGCAGCAAACGGATTTTTGCGATTGTCGGGGCCTCTTCCGGCAACCTGGTCGAATGGTTCGACTTCTACGTCTATGCCTTCTGCGCGATCTATTTCGCTCCGGCGTTTTTCCCCTCCGACGACCCCACGGTGCAGCTGCTCAACACCGCTGGCGTGTTCGCCGCAGGCTTCTTGATGCGCCCCATCGGCGGCTGGCTGTTTGGCCGGGTCGCCGACAAGCACGGGCGCAAGAATTCGATGATGATTTCGGTGCTGATGATGTGCGCCGGTTCCCTGGTCATCGCCTTTCTACCGACCTACAAAGACATCGGCGCCTGGGCTCCGGCCCTGCTGCTGATGGCGCGGCTGTTCCAGGGCCTGTCGGTGGGTGGCGAGTACGGCACCACGGCGACCTACATGAGTGAAGTCGCGCTCAAGGGCCAGCGCGGCTTCTTCGCCTCGTTCCAGTACGTGACCCTGATTGGCGGGCAACTGCTGGCGGTGTCGGTGGTGGTGATCCTGCAACAACTGCTCACCGAGGACGAGCTGCGGGCCTGGGGCTGGCGCATTCCGTTTGTGATCGGGGCCGTGGCGGCGGTGATTTCGCTGTTGCTGCGCCGCTCCCTGAAAGAAACCACCAGCAAGGAAATGCGGGAAAACAAGGACGCCGGCAGCATTGCCGCGTTGTTCCGCGATCACAAGGCCGCGTTTATCACCGTGCTCGGCTACACCGCCGGCGGCTCGCTAATCTTCTACACCTTTACCACTTACATGCAGAAGTACCTGGTGAACACCGCCGGCATGCACGCCAAGACCGCCAGCTACATCATGACCGGCGCGCTGTTCCTCTATATGTGCATGCAGCCGCTGTTCGGCATGCTCTCGGACAAGATCGGCCGCCGTAACTCGATGCTCTGGTTCGGCGCGCTCGGGACCTTGTGCACAGTCCCGATCCTGCTGACCCTGAAAACCGTGACCAGTCCGTTCCTGGCCTTTGTATTGATTACCCTGGCGCTGGCGATTGTGAGTTTCTACACCTCCATCAGTGGCCTGGTAAAAGCCGAAATGTTCCCGCCACAAGTGCGCGCCCTCGGTGTGGGCCTGGCCTACGCGGTGGCCAACGCGATCTTCGGTGGTTCGGCGGAATACGTGGCCCTGGGCCTGAAATCCATTGGCCTGGAAAACACCTTCTACTGGTACGTGACCGGCATGATGGCGATTGCGTTCCTGTTCAGCCTGCGCCTGCCGAAACAGGCTGAGTACTTGCACCACGATCTGTAAGGGATGACTTATGACACTGCGCACGAGCAACCAACTGTTCGACGCTTACTTCACCGCCGACAGCATGGCCGAGGTGTTCTGTGACCAGGGACGCTTGCAGGGCATGCTGGATGTCGAAGCCGCACTGGCCCGGGCGCAGGCGCGGATCGGGTTGATTCCCCAGGCCGCCGTCGCGCCGATTGCCCAGGCATGCCTGGCCTCGTTGTACGACGTGGATGCCCTCGGCGCGGCGATTGCCACGGCGGGCAATTCGGCGATCCCGCTGGTCAAGGCCCTGGGCAAACTGATTGCCAGCGAGGACGCCGGCGCCGAGCGCTATGTGCATCTGGGCGCCACCAGCCAGGATGTGATGGACACCGGCCTGGTGCTGCAACTGCGGCGGGCGCTGGAACTGATCGACACGGACCTGGCCCGGCTGGGCGCGGTTCTCGCGGCCCAGGCGCAGCGCTATGCCGACGTGCCATTGGCCGGGCGTACCTGGTTGCAGCACGCAACGCCGGTCACCCTGGGGATGAAAATCGCCGGTTGGCTGGGGGCGGTGACGCGCAATCGCCAACGGTTGGTGGAGCTGCAGCCGCGCCTGCTGGTCCTGCAGTTCGGCGGCGCGTCCGGCACCTTGGCTGCACTGGGTGAACACGCCATGCCGGTGGCGCAAGCCCTGGCGGCGGAGTTGCAACTGACGCTGCCCGAACAACCCTGGCACACCCAGCGTGACCGTCTGGTGGAGTTCGCCAGCGTGCTGGGCCTGATCGCCGGCAGCCTGGGCAAGCTCGGGCGGGATATCAGCCTGCTGATGCAGACCGAAGCGGCGGAAGTGTTCGAGCCGTCAGCCCCAGGCAAGGGCGGCTCCTCGACCATGCCGCACAAGCGCAACCCGGTTGGCGCGGCGGTGTTGATCAGCGCTGCTACGCGAGTGCCGGGGCTGGTGGCGACGATGTTCAGCGCCATGCCCCAGGAGCACGAGCGCAGCCTGGGCCTGTGGCATGCCGAATGGGAAACCCTGCCCGAAATCTGCCGCCTGGTGTCCGGTGCCTTGCATCAGGCATTGCTGGTGAGTGAAGGCCTGGAAGTCGATGCACAACGCATGGGCCACAACCTCGACCTGACCCAGGGCCTGGTGCTGGCCGAGGCCGTCAGTAGCACATTGGCCCAGCGCCTGGGCCGTGAAACCGCCCATCACCTGCTGGAACAGTGTTGCAAACGCGCGGTCGCCGAGCAGCGCCATTTGCGCGCGGTATTGGCCGATGAGCCGCAAGTCACCGCCGAGCTGTCGGCGGTGGAATTGGATCGCCTGCTGGACCCGGCGCATTACCTGGGCCAGGCACAGACCTGGGTCAGCCGCGCCGTGGCTGAGCACTTTGCTTTTTCTGCCTGAGGAGGCTGCTGTGGGATTTGTACGACTCGCCGATGGCGAACTGAATTACCAACTGGAAGGTCCTGAAGGCGCGCCGGTACTGGTGCTTTCCAATTCACTGGGCACCGACCTGCATATGTGGGATACCCAGATGCCGGCCTTCACCGAGCATTTTCGGGTGCTGCGCCTGGACACCCGTGGCCACGGCAAATCCCTGGTCACCGAGGGCCCCTACAGCATTGAGCAACTGGGGCGTGACGTGCTGGCGTTGCTGGATGCGCTGGATATCCAGCGTGCGCATTTCTGCGGTTTGTCCATGGGCGGGTTGATTGGCCAGTGGCTGGGCATCAACGCCGGTGAGCGCTTGCTCAAGCTGGTGCTGTGCAACACGGCAGCCAAGATCGGCACTGCGGACATCTGGAACCCGCGGATCGAAATGGTCCTGCGCGAGGGCCAGGCGGCAATGGTCGGCTTGCGTGATGCGTCGGTTGCGCGTTGGTTTACTGCCGATTTTGCCCAGGCTCATCCCGCTCAGGCCAAGCGCATTACCGACATGCTCGCGGCCACATCGCCCCAAGGCTATGCCGCCAACTGTGGCGCGGTGCGCGATGCGGATCTGCGTGAGCAACTGGCGTCTATCAAGGTGCCGACGCTGGTGATTGCCGGTACTGAGGATGCCGTCACACCGCCGGCTGGCGGGCACTTTATTCAAGAGCGTGTCGCGGGCGCCGAGTATGCCGAGTTTTATGCGGCGCACTTGTCCAACGTACAGGCCGGGGCTGCGTTCAGCGAGCGGGTACTGGCGTTCTTGTTGGCGGGCTGATGGTCCAGGCGAGTAGCGCTTGTTGTGGCACAGTCATTAATGGTTGGTTTTAGGAGGTTTTGTGGACGAGAAACAACGTTACGCCGATGGGCTCAAGGTGCGGCGTGAAGTGCTGGGCGATGCCCATGTCGATCGCAGCCTCAATGCCTTGACCGAGTTCAACAGCGAGTTCCAGGAAATGATCACCCGCCATGCCTGGGGCGATATCTGGACCCGCCCGGGCTTGCCCCGGCACACCCGCAGCCTGATCACCATTGCCATGCTGATCGGTATGAACCGCAACGAAGAGCTCAAACTGCACCTGCGCGCCGCCGCCAGCAATGGCGTGACCCGCGCCGAGATCAAGGAAGTACTGATGCAGAGCGCGATCTACTGCGGGATCCCGGCGGCCAATGCGACGTTTCACCTGGCCGAGTCGGTGTGGGATGAGTTGGGGGTAGAGTCGCGGGATTGACGGCGATTTACCCCCGCCTGGAGCCGCTCACCCCTCGTCAGGCGGAAAGTAAGCATCCCGCCGCGCAGTACCCGTTTCTTCACGCAGTGCGTTTTCATTAAAGGGGTTGGGGTTGGTAGTCGTCGGGGGCGTTGACGGGTCGTTGTCAAAATCAAAGGCGGGGGCATTGGTCTCTACCCCGACGGCTTGGCGCTCCGGATTCGGTTCATCTGCGGTTTTGCCGGGTAAAAAGGTGCCATTGGCGCCGTTATAGGCGTGGGCCATTTCATGGTAGAGGCTGATGACCGGAGGCTCGCGGAAGATGAGGCCGGGATTGTTGTGTATCTTTGCCCCCGTGGCGACTGAGCCTTTGGTGTTGCCGTGTATGAATCCCAATTGGGGCGATTCTGCGAGCTCGTCATATTCTTTTAATTGTTTGTCGTGTTCTCTGGTGAAGTTGTTGGTGAATGTATAGTTGGGGCGAACGGTAGTCTCTCGGATTGTTACGGGGGAACCGTTGCGCTCGGCGGCCCGGTCCAGTTCACTCAGCATTTTTTGTGCCGTTGGTGAGTTTCTGAAGAATTCAAGATCATCCTGGGTTTGTTGTTTGAATTTGCTTGAGCCCTCGATCTTGAACGCTTTATGACCCGCATTGCTGATGTTGACTTTTTTATATCGGGTGCCGGGGATACTGGTGACGAGGTCATATTTCTTGGCATAGATAGTATCGTTTGCATTGTATGAGTTGACACGATCCCGACCACGCCCTGTATAGAACACGGTCTGTGCATTTCCTGTCATCAAATCATCACCGGGGCCGCCATGCATGACATTCATCGGGCTTTCGCTGACCATCGTGTCGTTGCCGTTGCCGCCATCCATATAGCTGAATGTGCCTTCGCTGCCAGTCCCGGAGGACATAGTGTCGTTGCCGTTATTCCCATACATGACGGCTATTCCTGATCCGCCTTTCATTGTGTCATTGCCGTCATTCCCTTCGGCGTAGCCGTTGCCGCTGCCCAGCGTGATGTTGTCGTTCCCCGCTCCTCCGTAAACACGGGTATCACCACTGCCAAGGGCTTCAATCCGGTCTCGACCTTTACCGCCCTCGATCGTAATGGGGATCGTCACGCGCGGATCAACCCGAATGTGATCATCGCCGCCTTTTGACTTGATGTGCAGTTCTTCAGGGTAACTTTCGTGATTGTTGATTTTTAATGTGTAATGCCTGTCGTTGACTTGCAGCTGGACTTCATTGTTCGAAGATTGATTGACTTTTATAACGTCGGGCTTTTCACCTGTTTCGATTTTGATGACGTTGCTTCTGTTTGTGCGTTCATTGTCGCTGACCGTCTCCCAAGTGGTTTTATGGGTGATTTTGATAAGGTCGTCCTTATATAAAGGAGCAGAGTTTGTATAGGTTGGATATTTTTCTACGTAGTGTTGGTCTGGTGTTAGTTTTGATTTCGGTGTGAAAGTCGCATTTGAGTTTTGTAGCAGGGGAACTTCAATGGAAATGGGGTTTGGCAGGGCGTTAGCAGCCGGTGTTGGACTGAGTGCGGATGAGGAGAATACGTTTGGATACTGTGCAGGGGCTGAGATGGACATTGCATCGTCTCGCGATAGGGGGTTTGGAGATGAGTGGTTGGCCGCCTGAACAGGATTCCGCCGAACTTCAATACCGTTTTTTTCGGACCACACATGAACGCGTAGAACTTCGCGGTCGCGCACGGTTATGTATCATTGGCCTGCCTTAAAACAAGGAGCGTCAGGTATAGCGATCGCGCAGATTAAGTCCCATTTCTTTGCGTAAAGAGTTTTCCGTGAAGGGGGCGGGATTGGTGGCGGTCGGCGGGGTGAGTGGATCATGGTCAAAGTCGAACGGCTCGGCACCCGTCGGCAGACCGACAGCCTGTCGTTCAATATTGGGTGTGTCTTCGGGAGGTTCACCCGCGACCGGCTCCTCGGTCGTTCCGGGGAGGAAGGAACCCGTGGCGCCGTTATAGGCATGCACCATTTCATGGTAGAGATTTGTTATCGGAAAACCGCCTGATACAGGGGCGTCAAACGTACTGGAAGGGGAGTAGCGGACGACGCCATCGGTGATTGGCGCGCCCTGTACCCCGTTGTGAACATAACCTTTTACGGGGGCCTCAGGATCCAACTGATCCGGCTCTTGTTGGTTGAACGCGTAATCTGTCCTGTCTCTTTTTCCGCCATCCTGAAGGGTTACCGGTACTCCATTTCTGTCAGCGGCGGCGTCCATCTCGGCAAGCATTTTCTGGCCTGCCGGCGAGCTGCGTAAAAGCTCCAGGTCATCTTCGACGCGTTGTTTGAACTCTGCTGTGCCTTGGACGTTAAACCCTCTTTTACCGGCTTCACTGGGTGTGACTGCCCTTAACTTCGCGTGCGCAGAGTTCAGGAACCTGTCGCTGGGTTTTGCGTAGATAAGGTCGTCCCGATTGTTGGAGCGGATCGTGTCGTTACCTTTGCCGCTGTAAAAGGTGGTTCGATCGCGACCCAGCATCACATCGTCACCCCGGCCGCCATTCATAATCGTGTGGCCGTTGCCGGCATACATTGTGTCTGAGCCGCTGCCGCCGTCCATGTGGCTTTTTTTGCTGGCTGCCCCAGGCCCCGCATACATCCAGTCGTTGCCGTTATTGCCGTACAGAATGGCGTTACCGGAGCCGCCTATCATCATGTCGCTACCCTCATTGCCTTCGGCATAGCCTGCACCGCTGCCCAACTGGAGAAAGTCGTTGCCGCTGCCTCCCAGCAGGCGGCTTGGACCACCTCCCGCCCTTACGTGATCATTGCCATCCCCCGCTTCAATCGTTACGTAAAGCATGACATCGGCATCGACCTTTATCTTGTCGTCGCCGCCGTTACTTTTAATCACGAGTTTTGTGGGGACTTCATCTTTCGCGTCTCTTGCGTCAAAGATGTATGACTTGCCATTGACCTCTACATTGAGTCGTCCGTCGGTGCGGTTACTGACATGAATAGTGTCTGAGGTATTACCTGTTTCAAGCGTCAGCTTATCGTCCAGCAGGGTGGGTTTATCCAGGTCATATTGCCGGGTGCGGATTGAATGCCGGGCAATCAGATTACCGTCATCGACCAGTATCGCTTCCTGTTCTTGCGATGGGCGAACGCGTCTAGCAGGCGGAGCAGGGCTTTCTCCAGTGTCCTGCGCCAAGGAGGGCGCTTGACGGCGCTCCCTCTTGGCGGGGGCGGGTGCCGAGTGTGTGGAAGGCTCAAGGGAAGGGAGGAGCAGACTGTGGTTCAGTGGCGCAATTGTGTTCATCAGAGAACCTTTCTATTCGAGATAGGGGGCTCTCTGTAGGTTGATGATTGGAATAAAAGGGTTCCGCCATACCGGCCGATGCTTTGTGTCCTGGCGTAATGAAATTTCCTCGCGCCCGCTGCACACGTCGCTAAATCGTCTGGGGTGTCGGTTAACGAAACACGGCTCTGTGGTCGGGTTGGATCATTGGGGGGCGGCGTCCCACACCCAGTCCCACATCCCCGGTAAGTGCACGGCTGGGCTGGCATCCTTCACCGT
>LNAP01005632.1_pt1 | contig 11065 bp, 12 predicted proteins | sample 602601 | NCBI WGS metagenome assembly LNAP01 (sample SAMN02440304, study PRJNA202911) | soil metagenome | biome: Subtropical and temperate rainforests or woodlands; isolation source: soil samples (1 kg each in a 20% v/v slurry with milli Q water) were... ...
GTCTGCAACAGACTGGCCAGCGTCCAGCATGTCCTGATTGGTTTGCAGGGCCGCAGCCTGGCTCAGCTCCAGATAGCCCAAACCAGTGACAGCGAATGCTTCGGAGGCGTCCCGCGCTTCCTCGGCGAGCACTTTATCCTGGTTGACCAGGGTAGCTGTGGCGGCTGCTTCGTCTGCCTTGGTAGTGGCCACGCCGGCTGCCGATACCGCGGTCGCCGCAGAGTTGACAGCCGTATCCCGGGCCTCGTTGACGGCTACCACGTCAGCATCGATATCCACTTCAATGGCTTGCACCGCGGCCAGCGATTCAGCTGCATGCGTCTCCGAGGTAGCGGCCGACTGCTTGCTCAGGTTGGCCTGCAGCGCTGCTGCTTGGCTGCCTTGCAGGTGGACCAACGTAGTGGCGGCGAATCCTTCAGCTGCGTCCCGGGCATCGAGCGCTTCTCGTTCCGAGTCTGCCGCACGCGCCGCCGCATCCATGGCCGCCACCTTGGCATCGGTGAGCATCTGCAGGGCAGTCTCGTCCCAGGGCTCGCTATTGGGCACAGGGGCAAGTAACAGGTCTTGCGCACGGATAATGGCGTCGCTAATCGGCACGTAGAACTTGTATCGGCCAGTGCGTCCGCAATAGTCCTCGTCGTCCCCTGTACCCGTCTCAGGGATAACCAACAAGTAAGGCGTCGAAGACGGTTGCAACTCGACAATGACAGTACCGTCCTGGCCTGTAATCGCAGTGATTGTTTCAGGAACAACTACACCGTCTTCTTCAACGATAAATCCAGACCGCTGAAGCCGAATTGTGAATGTTGCACCCACAAATGGATCACCGTCCGGGTGCTTAAACGCAAACTGCACCTGCGTCATATAAACCTTCCTTGGTTAGTTTTACAGCGGAGTAACACATCATGTGTTCGGGAAACAGGTTTTAATGATGGATAGTACCAGCGCCAATGGATATTGGTCTGTAGGTAACTTGAAAAAACGACAAGTTACACCCCAGCTGTGCCAGGGTGTAACAAGAGGAGGAAGTGTGGTTTAAGACTTACGCTTTAGGGTAAGTGGTCTTGACTTGCTTGATGGTGCTGTAAAACGGTTCAATCTTCGGCGTATCGCCGGAATTCATCGCATGCCACAACATGTCCAGTTGTTCTGTAACAGGTGGATATGCCGCGGCTCTTTGCGCAACAGGATCACTTTTATGCTTGATTTTCATAAACAAACTCCTGGGTAACTGCAGGCCAAGCCGAAACCAGTAAAACAAACAGGCCCGGTGTGTCGAACGACAACTCAATGTCCGTGCCGTCTGCCTCGTACTTAACCCCTTCAATGGTGACATGCGCACCAGCAGGTACGCCTTTTAACAGGTTACCGACAAGATGAGCAGTACCGGCAGGTCGACTACGCAGTTCGCCATCCTTCACATACTGCATTGCAGGTAGAGGTGGGCTGTCCAAAGCAATGAACGGGTTCTGCGTGTTAAGCCGCAGATTACGCTCGGTAGTCTCTTCAGCTCCGCTTGCGGTGTGGGTAATACACCCTGTTTCGTCATAGGCTGCTAAGTGAATAGTACTCATCGTTTTGCCCCGATAGTGAATAGATTTGATTGTGAGATAGCGACTCCAGCGTTCTCCCCCCACCATTCAACAGATACGTTATGCGCACCAGCGCCCACAAATACTGCGGCTTGTAGTGAAGGGAACACGTCAGCCCAGTCGCCACCACCACCTTGAACTTGTGTACCGTTGATGAACATGCGGAACTGGAACTGCCGAATGCCACTACCAAATGCCTGTACGCAGCCAAAGAATGCTTGAATGTACCCAGGCTGATCCATGTCGAATGTCAAAGCCACGATAGGCATCCAAGCATTGATCCCACCACCTGAGTAGGTAGTGGAGTTAGATACAGTGGAAGGGACAGTGACAGCGTTACCCTTGATCTTCAGAGTGTCTACAGCAAGGTTTTGAATGTGTCCTGTGGCCACACTGATGTTCTGGATTTTAGCCCACTGAACTTCCAACTGGTCTGCCTGGATGTAGTTGGCCTTGACCTTGCCGCTCTCGACAATGAAAGACCCAGATTCATCCCGAAGTTTGCTGAAAGTCAGCTTATTGATGGCCGCTTCGTCGATGTATACGACACCAGCGTCAATGATGAAGGGCTTACGTTTGTTGGCCCCAGTTCGGCCAATCCAGAAGCGGTCCACGTCGAAGCCTGCTTCAACGGTGTTGCCATCGTTGTAGACACCGAAACCACCAATCAAACCATTGACATTGACTTGGGCTGTCCACAGCGCGCCGATCGATACCACCTTGCCGTTAACCGTGTTGATATTGGTCTGCAGAGTGGTTTGCACCTGTGCCAGGTTGCCGTTGAACTCAGATTCGACGTTAGTGATCTGTTCCGCCAGCGCATCCACCTCAGTGACCAAGGCAGTGACCGTGGTTTGCACTGCAGCGATGTTACCGTTCAGGGTGGCGTAGACTGTGTTGACCGTCGAGACAAACGCCTCCCCTTGGCTGGTGCGCGCCAGCACCTCTTCCTGAAGCAGTGCCCGGGTTTCCCCGGAGTGTGCCTCAATCGTGTTGACGTACACCCCCAGCGCGTCGTCAGCCGCATCCCGATCCAGCATCTCTTGAGTGATCGCCAGCTTGTTCAGCTCGATACGGGCAATCTCTGACTTCAGAGACTGCGCCAGTACCCCGGCATCAATCTGCCCGGTCAGCTTTTCAATCATCTGCTCGATCAGCGGCTTGGCCGTTGCCCACGCAGGTCCGATCATTTCGGAGATGGTGCCGTACACCGAAACCACCTGAATCCAGTAGTAATAAACCGTACTGGTGTCGTCATTCAACGGATCGTAGAAGAAACTGCCTTGTACCGCGGCGCGGTGCAGTGTTGCCGAATCCGTAGATGGCAATAAGCTACGATATAACTTGGTGTACGCCACTGCTTCAGGGTTTAAGTCTGGATAATTCCAAGTGACGTCAATACCACCAAAGGCGGGTGTTGCATGAATCAACATATTGGAAGTATTTGGATCACCTGGTCGTGGGCCTGTCCAGCCCCCTGTACCACATGAACTGTTGCCATTTGCGTCCATTGTGCAAACTAAGCTGCTCATCCTGAGCCCCTATATTAATTTTGGCTTATTGTACACAGCAACTCCCCTACTACCATCAGCAACCGTGCACACACAGCCTCAGAGCGTTTCGCGCAGCGAGAACGCGGCAAGAGGCGGCGTGTGTAGGTTGCGGCAAATAAAAAACTATTTTTACTCTTTAAACAAAAATAAGTGGATTGACACTTTCATAACGTCTCTATAACTTGCGCAACAGGCACAAGACAAAGATACCCCACTTAAATAGTCAGCTTTTGTTCTTGCCTGCTAAACCCCCTCCCTTTTCTGCGGAGGGGGTTTTTTATTGTGTAAATTTTCTAATTCTTTTTGTTCTCTGGTCGATGACCTCACGCCTCTCGCGTTCATCGGGCGCGTGCCGCTGCGCGGACGCCCTCTACGCTTCGGCTTCCGGTCATCTCCCCCGACGGAGTGGGGAGGTGAGGGAATTCCCTCCGGGAATAATTGTGCATTTTTTGCACAAATAAGGGGGAGGGGATTTCCCCCTATATATATGGGTCCGTTTCGATTGTTCGTTTTTTAACCAAGGAAGTCTCTTTTGCCTGTTCGTAAATACCCCAACCTCTGCGAGCGCCTGGGAGCCTCCAAGGTTGATCAAATCTGTTTCCACGCAGCAGTTGAATACGTGCCCGGCTCAAACCGCGTCCGCACCGTTTTAAACCCTCACCGGCCCTATCTCATGTGGGATCAGTTCGGTGATAAGCCTGCCGTCGACGACATCATCACGGGCGTTGCCCGCCTCGATTACGGCTCCGACAAGGGGCTGTCCGCTCGTCGTCTTCACACCATCCTGAAATCTGCCGACCGGATCAGCTCTGAGCTGCTCTGCGGCGTCATGCAGATAACGGATAGACAAGCTCGCCGCTATATGGCTGGCGTCCGGCTGGCCATCTACCACCTAAACCGACATACCCACTTTCATCCCGATGAGGAAACCAATGAACCCTACGAAGACCCCTGCCGTGTTGGCCAACCCCCGCCGAGCCTTGCTAGCTAAACACGACGACCGCTGGAACCTGTTCTACGTCCATGAAGGCAAGCTGTACCAACACCCTAAAGTGCTTAAAGCCAAATACAACGATGCCGTCAGAGCCAGCAAAATTCAGGTGTTTGAAGGCAATGCCCTTCATCTGCACAACTGGCTTGAAGTACGCGACTGGGGCGTTGTCCGCTACCGGGAGTTCTTCAACCTGGTAGACGCTGAGCGGCACAACCATCTGGTCGCCGAACTGACCAACTTCAACCCGCAAACCGCTGAACCCATCCAACCTGGTGACATTGGCCCTGATGCCGACCTCACCGACGCTTCACTCGCCGATCGCTACCCCAAGTACTACAAGCGCATTCCAGCCAGCTGGAAAGTGATTGACGTGTACGGCGTACACAGCCTGTTCCCTATCCAAGACTTCTCCGGCGCCATCCACCACTCCAGCAAGAAACTGCTGGTGCCGGGTGTACGTACCGGTGGCAAATCCATGCGCAAGGACATCCTTGAAGCGCGTGACACCCTTAACCGATGGCTTGAACTTAACCCCGAGGTGGCCGATGAGCCGATTAACCAATAACACTGGTTTGAGTCTGTTCGCCCAGGTCTTCCTGGCAACGGATAACTATGACCATTCCGAAGCCGGCTTGTCCGTCACTACCCTGCTCAAACCCGTCAAGCAAGTGATCCTGGCACGTCGAGTGCCCGAGAGCATGCAGGTCAGTGACGTGTCTGATTCCATTGCCTCCGGCGTGGGCTCAGCCATTCACGATGGTTTCGAGCGAGCGTGGAAAAGCCCGAACCTGTCGCAAGTGCTGCAGCGCATTGGCACCCCTGCCCGTGTCGCTGAAAAGGTCCGGGTGAACCCGTCAGCCAACGATGTGGCCAAGGGTGGAATCATCCCTGTCTACACCGAGCAACGCGCCAGCAAGATCGTCCAGGGCGTCAAAGTCACCGGCAAGTTCGACTTCATCGGCGACGGTATCGTCGAAGACTTGAAGAACACCAGTGCCTGGAAGTACATGAGTGGTAAAGATGAAGACTACATCATGCAGGGCTCCCTGTACCGCTGGCTAAACCCGGAAAAGGTCACGAAAGACTTCATGAACTTGACCTTCAACTTCACGGACTGGAGCCGCCGTGAATCCTTCACTAATCCAAACTATCCGCCTAATCGGATGCTGACCAAGAAGTTAATGCTGTTGCCGATTGCAGAGGCAGACGCATTTGCCAATCTGAAAGTTTCCCAGCTTATTGAGCTGGCCGACGCACCAGAAGAACAAATGCCGTTATGTTCTGATAAAGATCTGTGGCGCAAAGCAGACGTGTGGAAATACTATAAGAATCCGGCTAATGCTACGAAACCTGGTGCGCGAAGCACTAAGAACTTTGATAACGAGCGCGAGGCTCAAATCAAACTGTTCGAAGACGGTAACGTCGGGGTCGTGGTTAAAAAGCCGGGTGAAGTAGTTGCCTGCAAATACTGCCCTGCCTTCCTTGGTTGCAAACAGAAGGACGGACTAATAGCCTCCGGCGATTTAGTAGTTTGATTCACTTACTGGGGAAACCATGAAACCAATAGATGAAATGGCCTATCACCCGGATACCGAAGTGATTGTGGGGATTCTGTGCGAGAAAACACAGAGCACCAATCAGCACTTCTTCCGGGTACTGTCCACGTTTCATATGAGCATGATCGCAGCCCAAATGCGCGTGCGCATCCGAACTCACGACCGGGGGGATATCCCGGTCAACATGTATGCCCTTAATCTGGCAACTTCCGGCGCCGGTAAGGGCTTTTCCACCAACATCCTGGAAAACGAAGTCACGCATGTTTTCCGTGAACACTTCCTGGAAAACTATTCGTACACGGCTGAACCGGCACTGGAACGCCTGGCACTCAAGCGCTCCAACCGTAATGCCACGCTGTACGAAGATGAACTGACCAAGGTGAAGAAGGAATTCGATTCCCTGGGTCCGTTGGTCTACAGCTTCGACTCGGGCACACCGGCCGCACTCAAGCAACTGCGTCACAAGTTGTTGCTGGCCGAAGCCGGTGCAGTGAACCTGATCATTGACGAAATCGGCTCTAACCTCGGGACCAGCGGTGAAGTCTTAACCACTGGTTTGGAGCTGTTCGACGTTGGTGCCATCAAGTCAAAGATCACCAAGGTGACTTCGGAGAACGTCCGGCATGAAGAAATCATTGGCCGTACGCCGATGAACCTCATGATGTTCGGTACACCGTCCAAGTTGCTCGATGGTGGCAAGACCGAGGAAGACCTCAACTCGTTACTGGAAACCGGCTATGCCCGCCGTTGCTGGTTCAGCTACGGCAAGGAGAGCGCTCGCAACCTCAATCTGACGCCGTCAGAAGTCTATGACCTCATGACCAATCGGTCATCGTCGCAGTTCATTGAGGACTTCAGCGAGAAGCTCGGCTTACTGGCTGACTCGGCCAACATGAACACTGTGCTCATGATGACCAAGGAAACCAGTCTGGAGTTGATCCAGTACAAGCTGGACTGTGAACGCAAGGCTCATGACCTGCCGGAGCACGAGGAACAGCGTAAAGCCGAACTCTCGCACCGGTACTTCAAAGCCTTGAAGGTAGCAGGCGCCTACGCCTTCATCGACGGTTCCCCGGAACTGACCCTGGAGCACCTGGAATACGCCATCAAACTGGCGGAAGACAGTGGCGCGGCCTTCGACCTGCTGCTGGCCCGGGAACGTCCCTACGTCAAACTGGCGCGATACATTGCTACCTGCGGACGGGAAGTCACCCAAGCGGATCTGATCCAGGATCTACCGTACTACAAGGGCTCGCAAGGCGCCCGTAGCGAGATGATGCAGCTCGCCACAGCGTGGGGTTACAAGAACAGCACCATCATCAAGAAGGCGTTTCAGGACGGTATTGAGTTCATCCGTGGGGAAACCCTCAAGCGGACGAACATCAATGAAATGCTGGTGGCCTACACCACCAACCCGAACATGACTGATGGTTACATCCCGGCTCGTGCGCCCTGGGTCAAGTTGCAGAACCTGCTGAACAAACCAGGCTTTCACTGGCTTAACCACCATGTGGCCGGTGGGTATCGCAACGAAGAGAACGCCATGCCTGGCTTCAACATGATTGTGCTGGATGTCGACGGCACCATGAACCTGGCCACCGCCAAGATGCTCTTGAAGGACCAAGCGGCGATCTACTACACCACCAAGCGCCATACCGATACGGAACACCGTTTCCGCATCATTCTGCCGTGTAACTACGAGCTGAAGATGGACGCCAAGGAGTACAAGGAATTCATGAAGAACGTAATGGAATCATTACCGTTCGAAGTGGATGAATCGTGCTCGCATCGCTGTAAGAAGTGGCTGTCTCACGACGGGCACTACGAAGTCGCGGATGGTGAGTTGTTCGACGTACTGCCGTTCATTCCGAAAACCAGTAAGAACGAAGAACGTCAGGCAAAACTGCAGACTCAGCAGCAGATGGACAATCTGGAACGCTGGGTACTCAACAACAGCGGCGACGGCAATCGCAACGTCATGTTGCATCGCTACGCCCGCATCTTGATCGAAGCCGGAAAATCCTGGCAGGACATCCTGGGTTACGTGCAGTCGCTCAACGAGAAGATGGCTGACAAGCTGTCTGACCCGGAGATTCTGTCGACCATCATGACCACCGTCGGTAAAGAGATCGCTGCCAGAGCTTAGCCATGAGTGCCCCCTCCGGGGGCTCTTGTGAATATTTCTGGAGTACTTTTTATGTCTGGTATGAATGACCACCTGGTTTTGGTGGTGGGTAAGTCTGGTGCTGGTAAATCGGCCTGCTTGCGCAACCTCAAGAACCCTGAAGGCGTGATGTATCTGAACTGCGAAGCGGGTAAGCGTTTACCGTTTCGCACCAAGTTCAAGTGGAACAAAACCGTCACCAACCCGCTTCAAGTGGCCGAAGCCTTCGCCTTTGCTGAAAAGCAGGAAGGCTGTGAAGTCATCATCATCGACACCCTGACATTCCTGTTCGACATGTACATCTCGCAGTTCGTCAAGAACGCTGCAGATGGTCGAGCAGCCTGGGGTGACTTTGCGGAGTACTTCCGCAACATGATGCAAGTCCACGTCGCCAAGTCCACGAAGAAAGTCATCTTCCTGGCTCACGTTGCCGACAAGTACAACGAAAGTGACATGGTCATGGAATCCTCCGTGCCGGTCCCTGGCTCGTTGAAGAACAACGGGATCGAAGCGTACTTCTCCACCGTAATCGCGGCGAAGAAGATCAAGCTGGACGATTTGCCGTTCAAGCCCGCTCTGTTGAAGATTACGCCTCAAGAAGAGGCATTGGGCTTCAAGCACGTCTTCCAAACCATGGTTACCAAGGAAACGACGCACTCGCGCCTCCGTGGGCCTATGGGCATGTGGGACGACAACGAAGTGTTCATCGACAACGACATCCAGATGGTTCTGGACCGGTTCGACGAGTACTACGCCGCTTAGGGCTCCCTCCGGGAGCATCTGTGATTTTTCATTTATTACTTCCCCCCAAATTCAAGGATCTAGACCATGTCTAACCCATTTGCTGCAACCGCCAACACCGATGGCGCCAAAATCGAACAAGAATCCGACCGCCTGGCCGGCAACTTCATCTGGGACACCGATGCGTACCTGGTGACCATCAACGCCGCCTACGCAGGTAAGTCTGGCAGTGGTGCATCCAGCATGTCCTTCGAAGTCACTGGCGAAGACGGTCGCAAGTTCAAGTGGACCGAGTGGGTTACCTCGGGCGATGCCAAAGGCAACCTGCCGTACTTTGAAAAGGACGGCCAGAAGTCCTATCTCCCGGGTTACAACCGTTCCAACGCGATCGCCCTGCTGACCACCGAGAAAGAGTTGCATGCTCTGGTGTTCGAAGAGAAGGTCATCAAGCTGCGCAACGCCACCACCAAGACCGATGTGCCGACCCCGGTGCAAATGGCCACTGGCATGATAGGCAAGCAAATCATCCTGGGCATCGCCAAGCAGGAAGTGAACAAGCAGGCCAAGAACGCCGAAGGCAAGTACGTCGACACGGCGGAAACCCGCTTCGTCAACGAAGTGGACAAGATCTTCTACGCCAAGGACAAGCGCACCGTCGCTGAACTGCGTAACAAGACCCCGGAAGCCGAGTTCTACGCCAAGTGGGTGGAAGCCAACAAAGGCAAGGTCATCGATCGCGTCAAGAAGGTTGCTGCTGGTGCTATGGCTGGCGTTCCTGGTGCTGCCAACGATGCAGCACCAACCGACAGCCTGTTCAGCTAATGGGCGCGATGACCGTTGATTCGTTGCTGCACATCGCCGGTCACGTCAAACGCCCAAACCAAGTGAAGGTAGTGATACCGCTGCACTCGCCTGGGCGTATTGGTGGTCGGCTGATGGCCGAAGTAAATAGCTGTGCAGAAGGCTTCGACTGGGAACAAGGTCGATTCATTCTCTGCACATCTAAACCATTGATCATGCTTGAAGGTTGGGAAGCCGATGCCATTACGGAAGAAGCTCGCAAGCTTCAGTCGCCGGCCGGTTACGCATCCTACAAGCGCATCATGCACCTTGAAAAACTCTTGAAGGATAACGGCATTGCCTACGACTGAAAAAGAGCAGGCTCAGGAAGAACTGTTGGCTAAGTTCGACCTGACTGCGCCCCGGGTAACCCCGGAAATGATCGACAGCATGATCAAGCAGACCACCTTCACCTTGCTCCCGGGCAAGACGGCGATGATCTGCGTGCTGGAGCTGAACAACGGCTTCAAGCTGTTCGGTAAGAACACCGTGGTGAACCCCGAGAACTTCAAGCTGGAACTGGCTGAAAAGTACAGCTACGAAAAAGCCCGTGAGCAAATCTGGCCGTTTGCTGGTTTCCTGTTGGCAGAAGACCAGCACCGCGGCAACAACCCGCTGACCGAAGAGCAGCGAAAGCTGCCGGACCATGTTCAGCGGGTCATCACCGAGATGTATCAGGTGAGCAGCCGACTGATGGGTTTGACTGCGTTCCTACAGGAATTCGGCAGCAATCCCGAATCATTCGGCGACATTCCGCTGGTTGAGATCAACGATCTCAGCGAGCAACGCAAACACATGACGGCCTACGTCGAAGTGTTGAAACGTCGCCTGGAACGCGCAGGTGTCTAAATGCCAGTCGTTAACGTACTTGGGCTAGATCCAAGTTTACGGAACTGGGGCATTGCCGCAGGACAGCTCGACACTGAAACCATGAAGCTGACGATCAAGTCACTGCGCGTGATTCAGTCGATCGTCCCCGACGGCAAACAGGTCCGGCAGAACTCAAAGGATCTGGCCGTTGCACAACAGCTGTATGCAGGATTAAAGCCGTTCCTTGGCTTAGCGAGACTCATCTTTGCAGAAGTACCGGTGGGCTCTCAATCTGCCCGAGCAATGGCGTCCTACGGCGTGTGTGTCGGAATTCTTGGCTCTGTTCGTTACGACGCGCCGTTCTTCGAAGTAACCCCCGATGAGGTCAAACGCTTCACCGTTGGCAGCAAGACTGCCACCAAAAAGCAGATGATCGAGTGGGCGGTTGCAACGCATCCCGAAGCCCCTTGGCCACGTACTTCAAAAGGCGTGATTGTCGAGGGCAAAGCCGAGCACATGGCAGACGCCGTGGCGTCTATCTATGCCGGCCTCAATTCAAACCAATACCAACAACTTGCAGCCATGCAAGCTATTTAAGGATTACCCGTATGAAACTGACCATTGGCCACAAAGAAATCGTAGCCGGCATCGTGATGTTCCTCGACAGCCGTGGTGTGCAAGGCTTCAACCCTGAAACCGTCCATGCTGACTTCGCCCTCCACCACCACCAGCGCGTCGGTCTGCAGCAGCGCCTGGGCGGCGGCGAACGCCTCGGCGAACAGCGAGGCCTCGATGCGTCCGGAGCGGTCGTCGAG
>LNAP01001128.1_pt2 | contig 11063 bp, 11 predicted proteins | sample 602601 | NCBI WGS metagenome assembly LNAP01 (sample SAMN02440304, study PRJNA202911) | soil metagenome | biome: Subtropical and temperate rainforests or woodlands; isolation source: soil samples (1 kg each in a 20% v/v slurry with milli Q water) were... ...
TTTTCATTGTGTGGTGGTCTGGCGCAGCACCAAGGTGCCGTCGCGCTGGGTGAATTCCAGTTGTTTGAGTGCGCTCATGCCGAGCAGCACTTCGTCGCCTTGCATGCCGGGCATTACCACCGCCCGTATGTTGTGCAAAACGATCTCGCCCACTTGCAGGCTGTCGATTTTGGTCCGGTAGCCAGTGCTCATGCCGTTGGCCGTACTCAGGGTCACCGGCGCACCGTGTTCAAGTTTGAGGCTGTCGGCTATATCGGCCGGGATCGCCACATCGGTGGCGCCGGTGTCGAGCATAAACAGCACGGTGCTGCCGTTGATGGCGCCGGTGGACATAAAGTGGCCCTGGCCGTTGCCGGCAAGCCGCACCTCAATAAAACCGTCGCCGCGGGAGGAGGTCGGTACTTGATTGGGGTTGTGCTTTTTCTCTTCCCACTGCCCAAAAAAATGCGTGGCCAACAGCAGGCCGGCGCCCCAGAAGAGCACCCACATCACGCGGCCGGCGCGGCGGCCTGCGGTTTGCTCACTCACGGCTTTGCGCTCCAGCCAGCAGCCGGCGCGGCGAAGCGCCAAACGATCGGGCGGTCTTCGCCATCGCCACGGGCTTTATTGCCGTTGTCGACGCCGATCCACGCGCCTTTTTCGTCGATGGTCAGCGCCTCGGCCATGCCCCAAGGCTCGTCGTACTTACGTGCATCGGTCAGCGCCTCATTAGCAAACGACCAGCAATGCTCAGCTTCACCGGTATCGGCAGCGCGGCGGCAGATTCGGTGGCTCAGGCGCTCCAGGGTGTACAGGTGATTCTTGTATAGCGCGACATCGGAGAAGTCTTTGGGCATAGGTTTAGTGCCCATCTGCGGCGGTGGCAGCTCATCGCCGCCCTCGCTCATCAGCACGCAACCGCCGGCGCATTTCCAACTGCCATCGGTTTTGTGCAGCACCAATAGGCCACGGCGTTCACGCTCGGCAGCCAGCCACAGGCGCTCGGCCTTAGCGTCGATGGCGATACCTTCAAACAGCGCGTTGAAGTTCAGCAACATGCCGCGGGCGCGAGCTTGGCGGACCAAACTTGGCGGTAGGTTCAGCCATTCACCCGTGCCGGCTGGCGGAATCATTAGCACGGCAGACGCAGCCTCGCTGACCAAGTAGCGGTTACCTTTGGCATCGCAACTGATGCCTTCGAAATCCAAGGAACCGCCGCGCACCAGGCTGGAAAACCAATTGCGCACGCGCACGCCCCACGGTAGCGGGCTGTCGGGCGGCGGCGGGGCCTGAAACACTTCCACGTCGGCATTCAGCAGCGCGCCATTGGCGGTGAGCCGGTAGAGGCGATCATCGTCGCGGTCAGACACCGTGAACAGCGCATCGCCACACCAGGCCAGGCCGGAAAGGTTGCCCGTCGGCATACCTTCCACCGCCTGTTCGCTTAGCAGTTTCAGCTCTTCGAACGGCGGTTGCGGCACCGGCGCTACTTCCTCCACAGCGCTGTCCATGCCAATTACCGGCTGCGGTTTGCTCGGCGTGGCAGCCGCCGCAACCCCGGCAGACGTCAGGGCTAAAACGGGCGCAGCTATCAGCAGCAGAGCTGCGAACAGCTGGCGCATCAAGTCAACACCTCAGCCAGGTCGCCTTTGGACTCCAGCCAGGTTTTACGGTCACCTGCGCGTTTTTTCGCCAGCAGCATATCCATCAGCTCCTGGGTCATGTCGAAGTCTTCCAGAGTCAACTGCACCAGGCGGCGGGTGTTGGGGTCCATGGTGGTTTCGCGCAGTTGCGGCGGGTTCATTTCACCCAGACCTTTAAAGCGCGTGACCTGCGGCTTGCCGCGTTTTTTCTCGGCTACCAGGCGGTCGAGAATGCCATCGCGTTCGCCTTCGTCCAGGGCGTAGAAAATCTCTTTGCCCAAGTCGATGCGGTACAGCGGTGGCATGGCGACGTAGACATGGCCGGCATCCACCAGCGGGCGGAAGTGGCGCACGAACAGGGCGCAGAGCAGGGTAGCGATGTGCAGACCGTCGGAGTCGGCGTCGGCGAGGATGCAGATTTTGCCGTAGCGCAGTTGGCTAAGGTCGGCGCCGCCGGGGTCGACGCCAATGGCCACGGCAATGTTGTGCACTTCCTGGCTGGCCAATACTTCGCCGCCGTCGACTTCCCAGGTGTTCAGAATCTTGCCGCGCAGGGGCAGGATGGCTTGGAATTCTTTGTCGCGGGCTTGCTTGGCGGAGCCGCCGGCGGAGTCACCTTCCACCAGAAACAGCTCGGAGCGCATCGGGTCTTGCCCGGCGCAGTCGGCCAGCTTGCCGGGCAAGGCCGGGCCCTGGGTAATGCGTTTGCGTTCGACTTTCTTACCCGCTTTAAGGCGGCGGCCGGCGTTGCTGATGGCCAGTTCGGCCAGTTGCAAGCCGAGTTCCGGGTGTTGGTTCAGCCACAGACTAAAGGCATCTTTGACCACCCCGGAAACAAACGCCGACGCCTCGCGGGACGACAGACGCTCTTTGGTTTGCCCGGAAAATTGTGGCTCCTGCATCTTCATCGACAGCACAAAGGCGATGCGTTCCCACACGTCTTCCGGCGCCAGCTTCACGCCTCGCGGCAGCAGGCTACGGAATTCGCAGAACTCGCGCATGGCATCCAGCAGGCCTTGGCGCAGGCCGTTAACGTGGGTGCCGCCTTGCGCGGTGGGGATCAGGTTGACGTAGCTTTCCTGCACGCTTTCGCCGCCTTCGGGCAGCCACAGCAGCGCCCAGTCGACGGCTTCTTTATTGCCGGCCAGGCTGCCGCAGAACGGCTCGTTAGGCAGGCGCTCAACCTCGGCCACCGAGTCGGCCAGGTAAGAGCGCAGGCCGTCTTCGTAGTACCACTCGATTTTTTCGCCGCTGGCTTTGTCTTCAAAACTGACGGACAGGCCTGGGCACAGAACGGCCTTGGCTTTGAGTACGTGTTTGAGACGGCTGACGGAGAATTTGTGCGAGTCGAAATACTTGGCATCTGGCCAGAAGTGCACGCTGGTGCCGGTGTTGCGCTTGCCGACGGTGCCGATCACTTCCAGGTCAGTGGCTTTGTAGCCGTCGGCGAAGGTCATGCGGTATTCGTTGCCGTCGCGTTTAACCCGCACGTCCACGCTGGTGGAGAGGGCGTTAACCACGGAAATACCTACACCGTGCAAGCCACCGGAGAACTGGTAGTTCTTGTTGGAGAACTTACCGCCGGCGTGCAGCTTGGTCAGAATTAGCTCAACGCCTGGCACGCCTTCTTCGGGGTGGATATCCACCGGCATACCACGGCCGTCGTCACAGACCTCCAGGGAATTGTCTTCATGCAGAATCACCTGCACCGCTTTGGCGTGGCCAGCCAGGGCTTCGTCGACACTGTTGTCGATCACTTCCTGGGCCAGGTGGTTCGGACGGCTGGTGTCGGTGTACATGCCCGGGCGCTTGCGCACCGGATCGAGGCCGGAGAGGACTTCGATGGCGTCTGCGTTGTAAGAGCTAGAACCTTGCTGGGCCATGGGGTCTCGTCTGTCAGTCGTTAAATGGTGGAAAAATCGAAATCGCGCCACTCGCTGGAAGCGAACCCGGCAAAGGCCAACAGCGCCGGCAAACGCTCGGCAAACCCCTGGAAACCATGGTCGCCACCGGCTTGGATACGCAGCGCACAACCGCGGTAGAAGCTCTGGGCATGGCGATAATCAAGGGTTTCATCGGCGGTCTGCAACCACACCTGATAACGCGCGGGGTCGGCCGGGGCCGGCACTTCCAATTCGCTCAGGGCGGTGACGTGATCAAGGGTCAATTCCCAGGTCTCGCCGGTGTAATGGTTTTGCTGAGTACCCAGATGGCCGGCGAATAACCGATGCGGGTTGACCGCCGGGTTGATCACCAACGCCTTCAAGCCGTGGCGCTCGGCCAAGTGGGTCGCATAGTAGCCGCCAAGGGAGCTGCCGACCAGCACTGGGCTGCCAAGCTCGGCGATGGCTTCTTCTAACTGCGCAATGGCTTGGCGCGGGTGGTGATGCAGGGCCGGCACGCGCAACTGTTCGGCCCAGCCGAGGCGCTGCATCACACCGCTCAACTGGCTGGCTTTCTGCGACAGCGGCGAGCTGTTCAGACCGTGAATATAAAGAAGAGTGGGCAGCACGCGGGCGACTCCTGAATCGGTAGCGGCGCACTTTATCAAAGATGTGTAGGTTGGGTTGAGCGCAGCGAAGCCCAACAGGCCGTCCGCAGGACGGCGCGTATCGATCTATCCGCAATCTACACGAGGAGCCCTTTGGGCTCTCTGTTGGCCCGGCCCGTTGGGCTTCGCCTTTGGCTCAACCCAACCTACGCTCAGCCGACGTTCAACCCAGCCTACGTCAGTAACCCTTGATGGTGTAATCGACCACAAAGTGAATACCAGTCACCCGCGATACCCCAGTCTCCAGGCGCCCATCGTCGTGCAGGCGCAGCCAGCGGTAGCCCGGCGCGGTGTCGTCTACCTGGAATTCTTCACTGCCTGGCGCGAACTGCACGCAGGTCGACGGCGAGGCGAGCAGTCGCACGCCGTTGCGCATTTGGTCGAATTCTTGGTGGATATGACCCCAGAGTACGGCGCGTACTTGCGGGAAACGGTCGAGCACGGCGAACAGTTCGTCCGGGTTGCGCAAGCCGATGGGCTCCATCCAGCGGCAACCTATGGACACCGGGTGGTGGTGGAAACACACAAGGTGATGACGCTCCGGCGCTTCACTCAAGGCGTTTACCAGCAAGTTAAGTTGCGCTTCTTCGAGGTAGCCGGGAACGGCGCCGGGAATTGAGGAGTCGAGCACGGTGATGCGCCAGTTGCCCAGGTCTAGCACCGGCTCGAGCAACTCGGTGCCTACGCAGGCTTGCTGCATGGGCGGCAGCTCATCGTGGTTGCCGGGGAACCAGCGCGCCGCGCCGGGCAGCGCGGCGGTCATGTCACGAAAGCGAGTGTAGGATTCCAGCGTGCCATCTTGGGACAGGTCGCCAGTGGCCAGCATCAGGTCGATGTGTGGCTGTTCCAACCGCACCCGTTCAATCACCTTTTCCAGGCTGTCACGGGTATCCATGCCCAGCAGTTTGCCGTCCGCTTCTGCAAACAAATGGCTGTCGGACAACTGCACCAGCAGCACCGATGAATCAGCAGAGGGAATGGACGAGCTCGGCACTGCCGTCTCCTTAGGCGGTTTGTGAGAATTATGGTTGTTTAGCGCGGCGCGGGTAAAGCTGAGATGTGGACGTAGGTCACACTTAGAGCGCTGATCAGAGCCGTTCCTACCTGACTGGCTCCAACTCATGGCCACATGCCAGGCAATGACTGAGCCATTCACCGAGGAAAAGGTTCAACTGAGTTTTCTCGTCGGGCTGGTGCATGGCGGCGTTGGGGTAGGGGTAAATACTGCGAAAACGCCGGGCGTTTTCTGCGCTCACCACTTCAGCCATACGTGCATCGTGGTACACCCGTACTTCCAGTTGTGGCACCGGCAGCCACGGCAGGCTGTGCTCTTGGCAGACTTTCAACGTGGTGGTGTACGGGCAGGCTTCGACCACATCCAACGCCAGCACGCCGAGTAAGCGTTCGCCCTGACTCAATGCCACACGCCGTGAACCGCGCTCATCGCGCATGGTCGGCAGCAGGCGCATCAGCCGCGCGTAGTTGGCCTCGCAGGCGGCTTGCAGCTCGATCAAGTCAACGCGGTAGCGATCACGAACCAGGGTTACGCCCACATTCCCCTCACTTCAGCACGGTTAAGTGCCAGCCATTGAATGGCAATAATGCTTGCTGCGTTGTTAATACGCCCATCGCGAACCGCCGCCAGGGCGTCTTCGAAGGGCAGCACATGCACGCGAATGTCTTCGCCTTCTTCCGGTAGGCCATGCACGCCGCCAGCGCCGTTACTGTTGCAGCGGCCAACGTACAGGTAAACCTTTTCATTGGAACCGCCAGGGGAGGGGAAGTAGGACGGCAGCGGCCACAGCGCGCCAAGTTCCAAGTCCGCTTCTTCAACCGCTTCACGGCGGGCGACTTCCTCTGGTTGTTCGTCTTTGTCGATCAGCCCCGCCACCAGTTCCAGCAGCCACGGATTGGCGTCTTTATCCAGGGCGCCGACGCGAAATTGCTCAATCAGCACCACGTTGTCGGTTTTGGGGTCATAGGGCAGCACGCATACTGCATCGTGGCGAACAAACAGCTCGCGTTTGATGGTCGGGCCCATCTCGCCAGAGAACTGGCGATGACGCAGATGCAGGCGGTCGACTTGGTAAAAACCCTTGAAGCAGTTTTCCCGCTCAATGATTTCTACGTCGTCCGGGCCTGGCGTGAAAGTCTTGGTCATCGGTTATCCATTGGCTACTAAAACCTCGATTGCTGTCATCCTAGCTTGCCTCGGCGTGCACCGCAGCCCCTTTCAGGATTGCCGACAGGCTGCGAGGATACCGCCCCGGGCAAAAGCCAGAAAGCCCGAACTCACCGCGCCGTCGGCAGTCGAAGGCCGACACTGGCGGTTTTTTACCGCTGCAAAATATGCTCGCCAAGGAAAGCTATGTCTCTGTTAAAAGCCTCTACCCCGCTTGCTCTGGCCCTGCTCTTAGGCGGCTGCGCCAGCCTGTTTGAGCCAGACGTTACCAGCAAGCTGGAGGTTAAACGCACGGCCTGGGAGCACACCCAGCAGGGTTGCCAAGGCAGCGATTGCCCGCTGGTGAATATCGACACCGTAAGCTTTGCCGATGAGCCGCAATTGAACGCGTTGATTGATCAGCGTCTGCGCCAAATGACCGTCAACAGCCCCGACGCCAGCGTGCCCGCGACCCTGCAAAGCTACGAAAAAGGCTTTCTGCAAAACGCCGAGCCGGGTTGGTCGAGTTACCTACAGGCCAAGGTACGTGAGCAGCATGACGGCCTGGTGATCATCGAGTTTTCCAGCTACCTGTTTACCGGTGGCGCCCACGGCATGCCGGGCCGACAGTTGATCAACTACGACCGCAAGCTGCACAAAGTATTGACCCTGCAAGACATGCTGATCCCCGGCCAAGAAACCGCATTCTGGAAAGCTGCCGAGTTGGCACACCAAGGTTGGCTGATCGCCAACAAGCTCGACCAGGATCCCGAGTTCATCAAGACCTGGCCGTTCCAACGCACCGATAATATCGGCCTGACCTTTGGCGCGGTCAGCCTGATGTACGACGTTTACAGCATTGCGCCGTATGCCTCAGGCCACCCGGAATTGAAGATTCCCTACCCGCGCTTGAATGGCATTGTTAAGCCGCAGTACTTCCCCGGCCGCGGCTAGGGCTCGCGCCGTTACGTAGGTTGGGTTGAGCTGAAGGCGAAGCCCAACAGGCCGGCCATAGGCCGGCGCGTATCGGTCTTCACGCGAACACCGCGCTCCACGTGAGCACCGTGCCCCGCGCGAGCACCGTGGTAGGGCGAATAGATGTGTATCGTTGGGCTTCGCTGCGCTCAACCCAACCTACGCTCAACCCCACCCACGCTCAACCCCACCCACGCTCAACCCAACCTACGCCCCAAGCCAAGCTGCAACAGCCCCGCCACAATCAATGCCGGCAAGGTTGCGCCCAGCTCCGGGTAGAAGTGCGCCAGCAGGTGATAAGTCGCTACACCACCAGCCCATGCCAGCAAGGCCGACCAGCGCAGCGCATGCGCCATGGTGACGCTGGCGCGGCGACGCAGAATAAAGTGATCAACCAACACCACGCCAAACAGCGGCGCAAACACCGAGCCGATCAGCAGCAGGAAGTTCTGGTACTGGGCCAACGGCGCAACGCAGGCAATGGCGGTGCACACCACGCCAATGGCCAAGGCCAGGTGCTCGACTTTAAGGGGCAGCAAGGTGCCGCTGGAAACCGCCGCCGAGTGAATGTCGGCAAAGGCGTTTTCCGATTCGTCGAGCAAAATCAGCAGCAGCGGAATACCCAGGCCGGCACCGGCTAAGGCCAGCAGCAGCGCATTCACTTCGCCACTTGGCGCAAACGCCAGGGTGTAGGCCACGCCTAAGCCCATCAACCATAAGTTGCCGAGAAAAAAGCCCAGCGCCGTGCCGGTAAATACGCTGCCCGCGCGTTTGCCGAAGCGAGAGTAGTCGGCAATCAGCGGCAGCCACGACAGCGGCATGGCGATGGCGATATCAAAGCCCAGGGCAAACGGTAGCGAGCCATCGCCGCGGGTGGCCCAGAGGGTGGCCAAGTCGGCTTTGGCGAACAGGTTCCAGGTCAGCCACACGCAGGCCGCCAGCAGTAGCCAGATGCCCCACTTGCGCAGAATTTGCCGCACAAAGGTCAGCGGGCCGGTGACGGCCAGCAGGGTGGCGAGGGCACCGAATAGCAGGGTCCAGAGCAACGGCTGAGTCCAGATACTGGTTTCGCCAAACGCCCGCGCGGCCAGCAGGCTGGCGGCGTCGCGCATCACGATAATTTCAAACGCGCCCCAGCCGATTAGCTGCAGCAGGTTAAGCACGGCCGGCAAGCTGGCGCCGTGGTTACCAAGGCTTAGTTTGATTGCGGCGATGGAGGCCAGGCCGGTGTCGCTGCCGATAACGCCGACAGCAGCCAGTAGCAGAACGCCAACGGCGGTGCCCAACGCGATAGCCAGCAGGCCGAACGCCAGGCCCAGGCCCGGGGCGAGGAGGGCGCCGGTTTGCAGCACCATCAGGCCGATGCCTAAGGAGAACCACAGGGAAAATAGATCGCGGGCGCCAAATACGCGCTTGCTGGCCGGGACCGCGAGGTCGGGGGAATAGGTGCTGGGTGTGTTCACGCTGTTGTTCTCGGTTTGGCGTAAATGCGGTGAGTAACGGGAATGCCTTGCTGGCCAGCCCCCTCACCCTAGCCCTCTCCCCGCAGGGGCGAGGGGACTGATTTGGGTGGTGGCGAAAATCGTGAATCCATCCCCGTTCCGCCCCCTCGCCCCTACGGGGAGAGGGTTGGGGTGAGGGGGGACTTTGTTCTCGGCGTTACACCTTTTTGTACAGCTGACTGCCTTCCTGCTTAAACCGCTCTGCCTGCTCCTGCATCCCTTGTTGCACGTCGATACCCACCGCTTCAATACGCTGGTTAGCCGCGTACTCACGCACCTCTTGGGTGATCTTCATCGAGCAGAATTTCGGCCCGCACATGGAGCAAAAATGCGCGACCTTGGCGGAGTCTTTGGGCAGGGTTTCGTCGTGGTAGGCGCGGGCGGTGTCGGGGTCCAGGCCGAGGTTGAACTGGTCTTCCCAGCGGAATTCAAAGCGCGCTTTGGACAGGGCGTTGTCGCGGATCTGCGCCCCGGGGTGGCCCTTGGCAAGGTCGGCCGCATGGGCGGCGATCTTGTAGGTGATGATGCCGGTCTTGACGTCATCTTTGTTCGGCAACCCCAGGTGTTCCTTGGGCGTGACGTAGCAGAGCATGGCGCAACCAAACCATCCGATCATCGCCGCGCCAATGCCCGAGGTGATGTGGTCGTAACCGGGGGCGATGTCCGTGGTCAGCGGGCCGAGGGTGTAGAACGGCGCCTCGTCGCAGCATTCCAGCTGCTTATCCATGTTCTCTTTGATCAGCTGCATTGGCACGTGCCCTGGGCCTTCGATCATGCATTGCACGTCGTGCTTCCAGGCGATTTTGGTCAGCTCGCCGAGGGTTTCCAGTTCGCCAAATTGCGCGGCGTCGTTGGCATCAGCAATCGAGCCTGGGCGCAGGCCATCGCCCAGGGAGAAGGACACGTCGTAGGCCTTCATGATTTCGCAGATGTCGTCGAAGTGGGTGTAGAGGAAGTTCCAGGCACCACTTGGCCATGATTGAGCCGCCACGGCTGACGATGCCGGTCACGCGCTTGGCGGTCAGCGGCACATAGCGCAGCAACACGCCGGCGTGAATGGTGAAGTAGTCCACGCCCTGTTCGGCTTGTTCAATCAGGGTGTCGCGGAACAGCTCCCAGGTCAGGTCTTCGGCGGCGCCACCGACTTTTTCCAGCGCTTGATAAATAGGCACAGTGCCAATCGGCACGGGCGAGTTGCGGATAATCCACTCGCGGGTTTCGTGAATGTGTTTGCCGGTGGACAGGTCCATCACCGTGTCCGAACCCCAGCGAATGCCCCACGTGAGCTTGGCCACTTCTTCTTCAATGGACGAGCCGAGGGCGCTGTTGCCGATATTGCCGTTGATCTTCACCAGGAAGTTGCGGCCGATGATCATCGGCTCTAGCTCTACGTGGTTGATGTTGGCTGGAATAATTGCGCGGCCACGGGCGATTTCCTCGCGCACGAATTCGGCGGTGATTTCTTTTGGAATGCTGGCGCCGAAACTATGGCCAGGGTGCTGCTGGTCGAGCAGGCCGGCAGCTCGGTGCTCTTGGAGTTTCATGTTCTCGCGAATGGCGACGAACTCCATCTCCGGGGTGATGATGCCTTGGCGGGCGTAGTGCATCTGGCTGACGTTGGCGCCGGCTTTGGCGCGGCGTGGGTTGCGCACATGGGCAAAACGCAGGGCAGTGAGCTCGGGGTTGCTCAGGCGCTCCTGGCCGAAGTTGGAACTGAGGCCGGCCAGGCGTTCGGTATCACCGCGAGCGTCGATCCACGGCGAGCGGATGTCGGCCAGGCCCTTGCGCACATCAATCTGCACAGTGGGGTCGGTGTAGGGGCCAGAGGTGTCGTAAACCAATACCGGTGCGTTGATCTCGCCGCCGCTCTTTGTCCCTGAAAAACCGGTTGGCGTTACGTCAAGGCTGATCTCGCGCATCGGCACGCGAATATCGGGGCGCGAGCCCGGCACATAAATCTTCTGCGAGCGGGTGAACGGTTGTACCGATTGCTGATCGACCTGGGCGCTCTCGCTCAGATTGGCTTTTTGTTTTTGGGTACTCATCAAGGCTCTCCAACGTCATCCTGAACGGGATTGTCGGAGTGAACCTGATACGCACGGGGGGCTTGGGCGCACCTGGAGTGGTGCTAGAGGACTCGCCACGTTGAGTGTGGCGAGCAATCTTGTTCCCTACGCAGGCTTTAACCTGATCAGGTTCAACGGGATCCGGATTAACCGATCTCAGCCTTTCACTCAAGGCACCCCGACAAG
>LNAP01005635.1_pt1 | contig 11063 bp, 9 predicted proteins | sample 602601 | NCBI WGS metagenome assembly LNAP01 (sample SAMN02440304, study PRJNA202911) | soil metagenome | biome: Subtropical and temperate rainforests or woodlands; isolation source: soil samples (1 kg each in a 20% v/v slurry with milli Q water) were... ...
GCCGACGGGCGAAGGCCAGCAGTTGCCGCGCCAGCTTGGCACCGCGCTCGACGGCGGAGCTGGCCGCATCGACCCGCTTCGCCGCGCCACGGTTGGCCTCCACCAGCGGCTGCAGCAATTGCAGATTGCCGGCGATCACCTGCAGCACGTTGTTGAAGTCGTGTGCCACGCCGCCGGTGAGCTTGCCGATGGCTTCGAGCTTCTGCGACTGATACAGAGCCTGGCGGCTGAGTTCCAGCTCGCGGGTGCGCTCCTCGACCAGCTCCTGCAGCTGCTCGCTGGAGCGCTGCAGCGCCTGCTGCGCCAGCACCTGGGCGGTGACATCATGGCCCTGGCAGAAGATGCCGCTGACCTGCTCGTCCTCGCTGAACACCGGCTGGAAAATGAAATTCACATAGTGACGCTCGGCCTTGCCGCCGGCCTGCGGGCGCACGCGCACGGCGATGTCGCGGCCGATATAGGGCCGCCCGGTGACATAGACCTGCTGTAGCAAATCGGAGAGCGCGCGGCTTTCCAGTTGCGGAAACGCCTTGAGCGCCGGACGCCCGAGCAGCTCGCGGGCGCCGACCAGCTGGTGGAAGGCGCGATTGGCGATCTTCAGCTCGTGCTGCGGCCCTTCGGTGATGGCGATGAAGCCCGGCGCCTGGTCGAACAGCCGTTGCAGGTGGGCGCGCTCCTCGCTGAGCTGACGACCATGCAGCTCGTTGGCGCGACGCTCCGCGACCAGCGCCGAGACATCGCGCAAGGTCAGTGCCGCGCCCACCACTGCGCCATCCGCAGAACACACGGCGGCGACGACGATCTCCAGCGTTCGCCCGTTAGCCGCATCTTCATGCTGCAGGGTCAGCGTCGTGTCGCAATCCTGGACCTGCGCCAGGGCCTGGCCCAGCTCGTCGCTCCAGAACGGCAGCCCGCTCGCCGCACGGCGTAGCACCTCGCCACGGCCAAGGCCGAACATCTCGGCGGCACCGGCGCTCCAGTAGAGCACCGCCCCGGCGCGGTCGAGACCGACGATGGCGTCGCGCGCCGCGTCGATGAAATGATGCAGGTAGAGCTCTGCGGTGAGTGACGAACGCTTGCTCAACTGCCCGCCATCGACCATCGCGTTGGCCTGCGCCAACGTGGTGCGCAGGCGCGCCCGCCGCCGCACGCTGGCCAAGGCCTGATCAAGCTGCGCCAGCGCGCTGGCGCCGAGGGTGACGATCGACCAGTGAGGCCCGAGCAACGGCGCCGGGCCCAGCTCGCGGTGCAGCGAGTCGACGCCCGCCTCATCGCTGAGGAACAGCAACTGGGTGGCCTTCCAGCGACTGCGCAGCTGCCGGGCCTGCGCCACCGGGCGTTGCAGACCGGGCGCCAGCAGCACCAGCGCCGGCTCGTTCTCATCGGGCAGCAACGCGCCTGGATCAAGGCTGCGCACCTGCAGACCGTGGGCTGTCGCCCAGCTGTCGATCTGCTCGCGCAACGCGGCATCGCCTGCCTCCAGCAGCGCGATCTGATCGAGCAGCAGCTCGCTCATAGCAGCGGCAGCCCCAGCAGGCTGCGACCGGTCCAGAGCTTGAGCAGGCCGGTGGTGGGGGTCATCACGTGCGCGGCCCGCGCGTCACGCAGCAGACGGGCGACACGACTGTTCTCGCGATAGGCCGCGCCGCCGCAAAGAGTCATCGCCTCGTTGGCCAGACGCACTGCGGTCTCCGCCGCATCGGCCTTGCACGCCAGAATGAACGACAACGCTTCGGGGTGGGCGCCATCGCCCCGGCGTGCGGCTTCGCGCACCAGCGCGCGGGTCTTGACCAGCTCGGTCCAGAGTTCGCCATAGCGGATCTGCAGGCTTTCCACATCCCGCAGCGACTCGCCGGAATGGCTGTAATGCCGCGAGCGCAGATGCAGGCTCGCCTCGTCCAGCGCCGCCTGGGCAACGCCCAGATAGGTGCCGGCCATGGCCATGAGGAAGAACGGCGCGACCACCTCGAACACGTACCAGACCTGATCGCCCGGCTCGCCGAGCAGGTTGCGCGCCGGTACCCGGACGCGATCGAGCTGCAACGGCCGCGAGGAATTGCCACGCATGCCAAAGCCGGCCCAGGGCTCGAGCCAGTTCATGCCGGCACTGCCCTGGTCGACGATCAGGCAGCTGAAATCCCCCGCCTCGGCGCCCGCCGCGACGGTGGACACGACGTAGGAGTCAGCATGGTCGCCGTTAGTAACGAACTGCTTGGTACCGTCGATCAGGAAATCTTCGCCGTCGGCATCCAGACGGGTTTCCGGCAGGTAGAAATGCGCGCCGGTACCCCGCTCGGAGAGCGCCAGCGTGGTGATGTGCTGTCCCGCGGCGATCTCCCGCAGGTAGTGTTCGCGCTGATGCTCGGTGGCCTTGGCCGCGATCACCGCGGTCGCCACGCAATGCATGCCGTAGCACAGCGCCGACGACGGGCAGGCGCGGGCGATGGTTTCGGTAATCACGCACAAGCCCAGCAGCCCCTGCCCCAGGCCGCCCAGTTCGCTTGGCACCTGCAGCCCGAGCAGCCCGGCGTCGCCAAGTGCTCGCAGCGAATGGGCGGGCCAGCGGCAGTTGGCATCGACCTCGGCCGCCAGCGGCGCAATGACGGTTTCAGCCAGATCGGCGGCGACGTTTTGCAATTCGACGAGCTGAACGGGTAGCAAGTGGTCCATGAATCTTCCTGAATTCGCGGGTGGCTGGCGTCCGCCCAGGTGCATATCAGACCCTGACAGTCGGGTATTGTTCGAACAACGTCTTCGGGAGCGTTGGGCGCCCACGGTGGTCATAGTGGCATGACATCAATGACCACGCGCAAACGCCCCGTACTGCTTCGCCTCGCTCTCGCTGTGCTGGTCGGCGCGACGCTGTCTGCCGGCGCGCGAGCCGAGACCGACGACATGCACATCCTGATCGGCAGCTACACGCACGACAGCGACAGCCCGGGCGTTCTGCGCCTGCGCTTCGATCCGGCGAAAGGTCGGATCGACCCGCAACCGCTGCAGACACTCGCCAGCCACAATCCCTCCTGGCTGGTGCTGGACGAGCAGCGCGGACGCCTCTATGCCACCAACGAGAACAGCCCAACGCACACCGACCCGGTCGGTCGTGTCAGCGCCTGGCAACTCGACAGCAGCGGCGAGCACCAGCTGATCGGGCAGAACATCAGCCTGGGCGACGAACCGACCCATGCCAGCCTCAGCCATGACGGGCGCTACCTGTTCATCAGCAATTACGGGGCGCGACCGAACCCGGGCGGCAGCCTGGCGGTGATGCCGCTGGCCGAGGATGGCCGGCCACTGCCGGTCACGCAGCTTCTCGCGCATCAGTCGAGCGGCGTGCACCCCGAGAGGCAGCAGGCGGCGCATGTGCACTCCGCCGTACCGAGCCCGGACGACAAGCGCCTGCTGGTCAGCGACCTGGGCGCCGATCATGTATTCGTCTACCGCTACGACCCGCGCAATGCCGAACGACCCCTGCAACCCGACGAACCCGCCAGCATCGAGCTGCCAGCGGGCAGCGGCCCGCGCCATCTGGTCTTCCACCCCAATGGCAAGCACGCCTATCTCGCCCTCGAGCTGAGCGCCCAGGTGGCGAGCTTCGACTACACGAACGGCACCCTGATCCGCCGGCAACTGCTGGACCTGAAGGATGCCGCTAGCGAGGTGCGTCATTCACCGGGGGCGATCCATACCTCGGCCGATGGCCGTTTCCTCTACGTCAGTGACCGCGGCGACTACAACCACATCATCGTCTTCGCCATCGACAGCGACGGCGCCCTGCGGGAAATCCAGCGCCGCCCCACTGAAGGCCGCGAACCACGAGAATTCGCCATCGCCCCAGACGGGCGTTTCCTGCTGATCGCCAATCAGCTGAGCGATGACGTGGTGGTGATCGGGCGCGATCCGGAAAGCGGAAAGCTCGGCGAGACGCTGCAGACCCTGCCGGTCGAGCGCCCGTCGGACATCAAGTTTCTTGCCAAACCCTGAAGCCGAGCGGCGGTATTAGCAGCAGGCCAGCCGGACCGCGTGCCGGCTGAGTCTGACATCGGCGCTCACAATCAAGGCTTGCGTTGCGACTCGCGCGAGGCGTCCTCCTCGCTCACCTCCTCGGTCAGGCCCGGCGGCACGTTGTAGGCGCCGCCGGGTACGTCGGCTTCGTCACCACCGGCGACCTCGCCCTGGGTGGACGTGGTTTCCGGATTCTGCTCGTGGGCGTCGCCGCTCTGGTCGATGGACTCGATGCTCTCGCGACCCTGGTCGTTCTGACTCATCAGCTGCTCCTCGCGTACCTGTGGCCATGCCCGGCGCGTCCGGGTGGCTCTATCGGTTGGGAGGAGGCGTGGCCTAGGAAGTTGCAGCGCAGCGGTGGTTTCTGGACCGATGGCCGCTCGGCGGTACAGCTGAACTAAACCACAGGCCCGGCAGCCAAAACTGGACTAGAACTGCCATAGAACAGAATCATGCAACTGACTTCTCGCAGCCTGCCGATCACGCCTGCCCTTCACCCCGCTCAGGACCAGCCCTCTCGGGCGCTGTACTTCGCCCTTGCCCGCGAGGTCGACGCGCAATCACGCGACAGCGCTGCGGAGTACCTGCGTGCGCAGCTCGAGGCCGCAGCTGCGCTGCCGTCCGACCTGCCGGAGGACCCGGCCAGCCTGGAAGCCTGGGTCATGCGGCGCACCGAAGTGGTCGGACGCCAGTATCAGGCTTACCTGGACCAGCGCCGTGCCGGCGGTCCGCGCCGCTATTTCGCCAGCAAGGCCCATGCACTGCATTTCCTCCGCGGGGTGGCGCCGACCAAGCTGGTCGATGGCGCCTGGCTCTATGGCCTGCTGCAGCGCTGGGACGATGCGCGCTTCACCGCGCTGATCCAGACCTATCTGGAAGAGCTCGGCGAAGGCCTGCCGGAGAAGAACCATGTGGTGCTCTACCGCAAGCTGCTGGCCAGCCAGGGCTGCGATGACTGGCAGGAGCTGGACGACGAGCACTTCGTCCAGGGGGCCATCCAGCTGGCACTTGCCGAGCATGCCGAGCAGTTCCTGCCGGAAGTGATCGGCTTCAACCTGGGCTACGAACAGTTACCGCTGCACCTGCTGATCACCTCCTACGAGCTGACCGAGCTGGGCATCGATCCCTACTACTTCACCCTGCATGTCACCGTCGACAACGCCGACAACGGCCACGCCAAGAAAGCCGTGCAGGGCGTGCTGGATGCCTTGCCGCAGGTCGGCGACAGCGCGGAGTTCTATCGACGGGTGCGCAACGGCTACCGGCTCAACGACCTCGGCGCCAGCACCGTCTCGGTGATCGGCGACTTCGATCTGTCCCGGGAGGTGCAGCGCATCCTCGAGAAGAAGGCGGCGGTCGGCCAGTTCGTGCACTCCGACTACTGCCGTTTCGAAGGCCGCACGGTCAATCAGTGGCTGGCCGAGGACGTCGAACAGTTTCTCGCAGTGCTGGACAAGCGCGGCTGGATCAAGCGCGGCCATGACCCGCAGGAAAGCCGCTTCTGGCAGCTGATCGCCGGCGAACAGGCGCCGATGTTCGGCGTCTTCAGCGCTTACGAGCAGCAGATGATCCATGACTGGATCGCTGGCGACTGGCAGGCCGACAGCAAGCGCAGCCCGCGCGGTGCGTTGCTGCAGCGCCAAGCGCTGTTCAACGCCCGGCGTGTGCCGCAGGAGCCGGGTGCGCTGCAACCGGCGGAAAGCGTCAGCGGCAACGATTTCGACGAGGAACTGCAGCTGCTCGAGCAACAGATTGCACGCCTGCCCGATCGCGCCGCGCGCATGCGCCTGCTGCTGCCGCTTCTCGCCCCTCAACGCCACCACACTGCCGCCGGCCTGCTGGCCACGCGGCTGTTCAACGGACTGTTCAACTGAAGGCACCATCAAGGAAAGCGACGATGACTATGGAAAACGCGCAGGACCGCGCGCTGCTGCACTTGGGCCAGGCCCTGCGCGATCGCGGCTATCACTTCATCACCCCCACGCCCTTGACCCATGAACGGGTCAATCAGCGCCCAGAAAATGCACTCGCTGAAGACTTGCCAGGGGTTTTCGGCTGGAGCCGTCCGTTCCAGCACGAACTGCTGCCACCGCCGCTGTTCAGCCTGATGGATCAGGCCGACGTACTGGAGCCCTATGGCTCGCGCTGGCGTTCCAAGGTGCGCCTGTCCAGCCTAGACGGTCAGCTGTTCCTGCATTCGGCCTTTCCCACCGAAGCCAGCGATGCGGTGTTCTTCGGGCCGGACACCTACCGCTTCGCCAGCGCCATCTGCAGCCATCTGAATCAACATACCGGCGAGATCCGCCGCGTGGTGGACATCGGCTGCGGCTCAGGCGCCGGCGCCATTCTCACCGCACTGGCGCGGCCGCAAGCCGAAGTGCTGGCGGTGGACATCAACCCGCAAGCGCTGCGTCTGACCCGCATCAATGCGGCATTGGCCGGTGTGGACAACGTACGCGCAGAACACAGTGACCTGCTGAGCAACGCGCAAGGCGAGTTCGATCTGGTCCTGGCCAATCCGCCCTATCTGGTCGATTCCGATCAGCGCGCCTACCGCCACGGCGGTGGCCCGCTGGGGGCTGGTCTGTCGCTGGCGATTCTCGACGCGGCGCTGGGCCGGCTGGCGCCAGGTGGCACGCTGCTGCTGTACACCGGGGTCGCCATGATCGACAACCAGGACCCCTTCCTGGCCGAAGTGCGCCAGCGCCTGGAGCGTACCGACCTGCAATGGGGCTACCGCGAGATCGACCCGGACGTGTTCGGCGAGGAGCTGCTTGGCGGAGCCTATACCCAGTGTGATCGCATCGCTGCCGTGGTGCTGGAAGTCACGCGGTCGGCGAACTGAACGTTCCCGTGTGGAAACGCTTCGCGGTTTTCCACCCTACGACCGGCCAGGCGTAGGGTGGATAACGCCGCAGGCTTATCCACGCGCAAGTGAGCGCGCATATCAGACCGGCAATAGCACCAGGATCAGCGACAGGCTGATCAGCGAGCCCAGCGTCGACAGCAGCACCACCCGCGACACCCGCGAGCCCTCGCGCCCATAGAATTCGGCAAGCATGTACGGGCCAGTCCCGGTCGGCAGCGCGGCGAGCAGCAACGCCGAATAGGCCCACAGCGTCGGCAGCTCGAATACCTGAAAAGCCAGATACCAGGTAATCAGCGGCTGCACCACCAGTTTTAGCCCCACCAGCGGCCACACCCCCTGCACCCGTCCTCCGGGCTGTGGCTGGGCGAGGAAAAGCCCCAGCGACACCAGTGCGCAGGGCGCCGCCGCCGCGCCCAGCAGCTTGAGCAATGTCGCCAGCGGCACCGGCAATTGCAGGCTAGTCGCCGCCCACAGCGCACCGAGCAGCGGCGCGATCACCAGTGGATTGCGTACCAGCGCACTACTGACTTTGCCCAGCGTGCGCAACACGCCCTGCCCGGCATGCAGGCCGGTCTCGACGCAGGCCAGGGCGATGGCGAACAGCACACAGACCACCACGATCGAGGCGACCATCGCCGGCTGCAGCGCCTCGTCGCCCAGCACCAGCATGCACAGCGGAATCCCGACATAGCCGGTGTTGGCGTAGGACGCACCCAGCGCATCCAGGCTGGCGTCGACCAGCGGCTGCTTCTGCAACATGCGATACGCAAGAGTGAAGGCGAACACGCCGAGGCAGCCGATGGCGAAGGCGGCGATAAAGCCGGGTTGCCAGAGCTGCTCCCAGGTCGAGGTGGCAACCACGCTGAACAGCAGCGCCGGCAGGCCCAGCCAGACCACGAACCGATTGAGTTCGGAAGCGCCGGTTGGCCCCATCCTGCCGCTACGGCGGCACAGGTAACCGAGCAGGATCAGCGCAAAGACGGGCAGGACGACATTGACGACCGAAGACATGGACTCTCATCTGCAAGCTGGCGGCGCGGCGCAGGCCGCGACCGAAACGGCCGGCCACCATAGCAAATGCGGCGGATCGTCGCGCTCAGAGTCGACCAGGCAATACCCAGCCAACCCTGGGTTTCAGCTCAATGAAGCGCCTGCGAATAGCCGTTGGGCTCGGCCCGCGCGGCGGCGAACTCGGCCTCGACGCTGCCACGCATTTGCGCAGTGCCGCCGGGAAAACCGCTGCGGTCGCTGTAGTCCCATTCGACCACCGGCACCTGCTCGGCAACCAGACCCTTGGCGCAGCTCAGGTCCAGCGCGGTGATACCGGCCACCGCGCCGGCGGCGATGGCGGCATTGGCCGGCTCGTTGCCGTGCTCGATGCTCCAGCCGAGACCGGCCAGATCCAGCGCATCGCCGCCGATACGGCCGTAGATCCAGGGTTTCGGATCATCCGCCAGCAGGATGCCGACACCGGTGGCGATCTCGCGCAGCCCGCAGGCACGGACCAGCCCTTCGCTGCCGGACATGCCGATAAAGCGTGCGACCTGCCGCGGCGCCACCAACTGGACGACGCCCAGACCGATACTGAACCAGCCCAGCCCCCGCGCCAGCGTGCGCGCGGAATGGTTGGGCCGGGTGACTTGACGTGGAATGCTCATAAAGACTCCTCGCTCGATAACGTGGCTCGGCCGATCCCTACTTTAGGGATCGGCGATCTGCAGGCTTCAGGGTTTCAGAACGACCTTGATGCAGCCGTCATGCTTGTCGCGGAAGGTCTTGTACATCTCAGGCCCCTGCTCGAGGCTGACGCTGTGGGTGATGACGAAGCTCGGATCGATCTCGCCTTCCTGGATGCGCCGCAACAGGTCGTCGGTCCAGCGATTGACGTGGGTCTGGCCCATGCGGAAGGTCAGGCCCTTGTTCATCGCCGCGCCGAACGGGATCTTGTCGATCAGCCCGCCGTAGACGCCGGGAATCGAAATGATGCCGGCCGGGCGGCAGACGTAGATCATCTCGCGCAGCACGTGCGGGCGGTCGCTCTCGAGCATCAGCGCCTGCTTGGCGCGGTCGTACATCGAATCGATCGAACGCGCCGCGTGCGCCTCCATGCCCACCGAATCGATGCACTTCTCCGGGCCTTTGCCGCGGGTCAGCTCCTTGAGGCGTTCGAGCACGCTCTCTTCGTCGAAGTTGATGGTGATGGCACCGCCCGCGCGGGCCATGGACAGGCGCTCGGGCACGTTGTCTATACAGATGACCTGCTCGGCGCCCATCATCACCGCGCTGCGGACTGCGAACTGGCCGACCGGCCCGGCACCCCAGACCGCCACCGTGTCGGTGGGCTGGATGTCGCATTGCGCCGCGGCCTGCCAGCCGGTGGGCAGGATGTCGCCGAGGAACAATACCTGCTCGTCAGTCAGACCATTGGGGATCACCACGGGACCGACGTCGGCGTAGGGCACGCGGACGTATTCAGCCTGACCACCGGCATAACCGCCGGTGAGGTGGGTGTAGCCATAGAGGCCGGCGGTGGTGTGGCCGAAGACTTTGTCAGCCACGTCCTTGTTGCGGTTGGTGCGCTCGCACACCGAGAAATTGCCGCGCCGGCACTGGTCGCACTCGCCGCAGACAATGGTGAAGGGCACCACCACGCGGTCGCCCACCTTGAGCTTCTTGTTCGCCGAGCCGACCTCCATCACCTCGCCCATGAACTCGTGGCCCATGATGTCGCCGTGCTGCATGCCGGGCATGAAGCCGTCGTACAGGTGCAGGTCGGAGCCGCAGATGGCGCAGGACGATACCTTTATGATGGCGTCGCGCGGGTCTTCGATGGAGGGATCGGGGACGTGGTTGTCGCAGCGGATGTCGTGCTTGCCGTGCCAGCGGAGGGCTCTCATGGACAATCTCCTGTCGGGTTTCGGAAACGCCGTCTCGGTGATTCTCCTTCGCTGCCTCGCTGTTGCTCCTCTGTCGGTGCGGCGTGCTGTCAGGGTTTTAGTAAGCAGCGCCGCACCAGAGTTGCCCGGTTACCGACGGGCTGCATGGTTAGTGTCGATTGCGATCCAGCGAAGCGTAGCCATCGCGATAGCTGGGGTACCTGGGTTTCCACCCCAGCGCACGGGCGCGGGCGTTGCTGCAGCGCTTGCTGCCGGCACGGCGGGTCATGCTCTGCTCGGCCCAGTGAGTGACGCCGAGACGCGCCCGCAACCAGTCCACCACCTCGTGCAGCGGCGCCGGATCGTCATCGACGCCCAGGTAGCAATCGTCCAGCGGCTCGCCACGCGCGTCGGCCTGTAGCAGGAACGCCAGCAGCGCGGCGGCGTCGTCACGGTGCAGGCGGTTGCTGTACTGCGGCGGATCGCGCTCGACGCGCAGGCCGGCGCGCACCTGATTCTGCATCCACGGCCGCGTCGGATCGTACAGCCCGCCCATGCGCACCACCGTCGCCGGCAGCCCGCAGCCGAGCACCTGACGCTCGGCCTCCAGCATCACCCGGCCGGTGTAGCCGCTGGGTTCGGTGGGCGAGGTCTCGTCGATCCACTCGCCATCGTGCTGGCCGTAGACGCCGGTACTGGAGATGAACAACAGCCGCCGCGGGCGTTGGCCGCGTTGCTCGAGCCAGTCGCGCACGTGTCGCACGCCGTCGACATAGGCCTGGCGATAGCCCGCTTCGTCGTGCTGGCTGGCCGAGGCGGCATAGACGAGATAGTCCAGCTCGCCATTCGGCCAGGTGCGCGGGCATTCCGCGCCGCTCAGGTCACCCTTGACCGGCAGGATCGGCACCGGCAGGCCGGCGGCTTCCCGGCGCATGCCGTACACCCGCCAGCCGTCACGACTCAGCTGCAGCCCCAGGCGGCACCCCACATCGCCACATCCGGCGATCAATACCGAACAACGCTTGCCCATCCTTCATCCTCCGGCAACCCGAGACCGCATCATCTTCCTGTTGCGCAGTGTAGCGCTGCTGGGCTGACTCACGTCGAACGCCATACGCCACTTGCCGAACGCCGGGCGTTCGCACGCAGTTGGTGAGACCGCTACGCAAAGGCTATGCTTGCCGCCAACTCGATGGAATTTGACTATGACCCTCACCGAACTGCGCTACATCGTCACCCTCGCCCAGGAACAGCACTTCGGCCGCGCCGCCGAGCGCTGCCATGTCAGTCAGCCGACCCTCTCGGTCGGCGTG
>LNAP01013331.1_pt1 | contig 11063 bp, 5 predicted proteins | sample 602601 | NCBI WGS metagenome assembly LNAP01 (sample SAMN02440304, study PRJNA202911) | soil metagenome | biome: Subtropical and temperate rainforests or woodlands; isolation source: soil samples (1 kg each in a 20% v/v slurry with milli Q water) were... ...
GGCCAGCGCTGCACCTCATCAGCGGCCAGCATGCTGCGGAAGCGGATGCGTCGCGGGCGGTCGGCAAGGCGCAGTTCGGATAGCGGCGCATCGGCCACTACCCTGCCCTGCTCCAGCACCACCACCCGTTGCGCCAGCGCTTCGGCTTCTTCCAGATAGTGGGTGGTCAGCAGCACACCGCAGCCTTCGGCCACCAGCTGCCGGATCGCCTGCCACATCGCCTGCCGCGCCTGGATGTCCAGGCCGGTGGTGGGCTCATCGAGGAACAGCACGCGCGGGCGGCCACAGATGGCAATGGCGAACTGCACGCAGCGCTGCTGACCGCCGGACAGCTGGCCATAGCGGCGCCGCGCAAGTTTCTGCAGGCCCACACGCTGCAGTACGTCGGCCAGCGGCAGCGGGTCTGGATAGCAGGCGCTGGCCTGCGCCACCAGTTCATCCACCTGCAGCATCGGCGGCAGGCTGGTGCTCTGCAGCATCACGCCGAGGCCAAGCCGATGATCGCGCTGCTGCGGATCACCACCCAGCAGCTCGACCTGGCCGGCGTCGGCACGGCGCAGGCCCAACAGCACGCTGATCGCGGTACTCTTGCCGGCACCGTTGCGGCCCAGCAGGGCCAGTACCTGGCCAGTGCGCACCTGCAGGTCAATGCCGTGCAGGGCGGTATGGTCGCGGTAACGCACCTGCACCTGCTGCAGGCGGGCCAGCGACGGGGCGATCGTATCCATGGGCGGTACCGGTAGCGGGGACGTTGCCATCCTGTGCCGACGTGGTCACATTTCGCAGTTGCCGCCGTCAAGGACATTGGATGACAGCTGTCACTGCCATCGCCGATGCACCTGCCGTCATGCTGTGCCGCACGCTCCACCGCCGGAACCGCCGTTGCCTGCCCTTCCGGTCACACCCGCCCGAACGCCTGTGATGGAACGAATGAACGCTTCTGCCGAGCTGTTGAAGGAACTCCGTATCGACCGCAAGTCGCCGCCGCCCGCCTCCAGTGGCGGCAGTGGTGGCCGCCGCTGGCTGTGGATCGCCGTGGCCGTGATCATCGTGCTGCTGGCCGGTGGTGCATTCGCACTGTTCGGCCGCGCGCCCAGCGTTGAAGTGGACACCGCACCGGCCGTGGCCATCCAGCAGGGCAGCGCCAGCAGTTCGGTCCTCGACGCCAGCGGCTACGTGGTCGCCCGGCGTATGGCCACGGTGTCGGCCAAGATCACCGGCAAGGTGCGCGAGGTGATGATCGAAGAGGGGATGCGGGTGGAACAGGGGCAGATCATGGCCACCCTGGACCCGATCGATGCCGACGCGCAGCGCAGCCTGTACGCCTCGCAGCTGCAGGCCGCCCGCAGCCAGGTGGTGGGCCTGGAAGCCCAGCAGAAGCAGGCCGCCGCTGAAGCCAGCCGCCTGCAGGCACTGGTCGGCCAGCAGCTGGTCTCACGTTCGCAGTACGACCAGGCCGTGGCGCAGCGTGACAGCCTGCGTGCGCAGCTGGAAACCGCACGACGCAACGTCAAGGTTGCCAACGACCAGCTGTCCATCGCCGACCTGGGCGTGGACAACAACATCGTGCGCGCGCCGTTCTCCGGCGTCGTCACCGCCAAGGCCGCGCAGCCCGGTGAGATCGTCTCGCCGCTGTCGGCCGGTGGCGGCTTCACCCGTACCGGCATCGGCACCATCGTCGACATGGAATCGCTGGAGATCGAAGTCGAGGTCGGCGAAGCCTTCATCGGCCGCGTGCAGCCGAAGATGCCGGTGGAAGCCACGCTCAACGCGTACCCGGACTGGAAGATCCCGGCCGAGGTGATCGCCATCGTTCCCACCGCCGACCGCGGCAAGGCCACGGTGAAGGTACGGGTGGCACTGAAAGTGAAAGACCCGCGCATCGTGCCGGAGATGGGCGTGCGGGTCAGCTTCCTGGAACAGGCTAAGCCGCAGACCGAAGCCAAGCCGCAGGGCGTGCGCGTTCCGGCCACTGCGGTGGTCGAGCGTGAGGGCGCGTCGGTGGCCTTCGCACTGGGCGATGACAACCGTGTGCAGCAGCGCACGGTCGAGGCGGGCCAGGCGATGGGCAAGGACCGCCAGATCCTCAAGGGCGTGAGCGCGGGGGAGTCGGTGGTGGTCAACCCGCCGGACACCCTGCGCGATGGCACCAGGGTCAAGCAGAAGCAAGCGCAGTAACGGCCCGGCGCCCACGCGGCGCCACCGGCAGTACCGCTGGAAAGCACCATTGTTCGACGCGTGCCGGCCGTTGGCCGGGATGCATCCCCGTTTCCTGCCTTTCGTGGAGAACCACCCATGTCGACCCTGGTTTCATTGCGCAACATCACCAAGACCTACCAGCGTGGCCCCGAGAAGGTGCAGGTGCTGCACGGCATCGACCTGGACATCCAGCGCGGCGATTTCGTCGCGTTGATGGGCCCATCCGGCTCGGGCAAGACCACCCTGCTCAACCTGATCGGCGGGCTGGACACGCCCAGCGACGGTGAGATCGAGATCGAAGGCGAACGCATCGACCGCATGAGCGGCGGCCAGCTGTCCACCTGGCGCAGCCACCACGTCGGCTTCGTGTTCCAGTTCTACAACCTGATGCCGATGCTGACCGCGCAGAAGAACGTGGAACTGCCGCTGCTGCTTACCCACCTGGGCGCGGCCCAGCGCAAGCGCAACGCGGAGATCGCGCTGACCCTGGTGGGCCTGGCCGACCGCCGCAGCCACCGCCCCAATGAGCTGTCCGGCGGCCAGCAGCAGCGCGTGGCGATCGCGCGGGCAATCGTGTCCGACCCCACCTTCCTGATCTGCGACGAACCCACCGGCGACCTGGACCGGCAGTCGGCCGAGGAGATTCTGGGCCTGCTGCAGCAGCTCAACCGCGAGCACGGCAAGACCATCATCATGGTCACCCACGACCCCAAGGCCGCCGAGTACGCCACCCACACCGTGCACCTGGACAAGGGCGAACTGGCCAGCGCGCCAGCGGCCCACTGACGGAGGATGCCGCGATGAAATATTTCTCGCTGGTCTGGGCCCAGCTGTTCCGCAGCAAGACACGCACGCTGCTGACCCTGCTGTCGGTGGTGGCCGCGTTCCTGCTGTTTGGCATGCTCGATTCGGTGCGCGTGGCGTTCAACTCCGGCGGTGAGACCATCGAAGGCGCCAAGCGGCTGGTGGTGTCCTCCAAGCTGTCGATAACCCAGAGCCTGCCGTTGCGCCTGCTGCGCGACATCGAGGCCACCCCGGGCGTGCGCAAGGTGAACTACGCGATGTGGTTCGGGGGCATCTATCAGGACCCGAAGAACTTCTTCCCCAGTTTCTCGGTGTCGGACAACTACATGGACCTGTACCCGGAGTTCGAGCTGCCGCCGGCGCAGGCCGAGGCGTTCAAGAACACCCGTACCGGCGCCATCGTGGGCGAGACCCTGGCCAAGCGCTTCGGCTGGAAGCTGGGCGACACCATCCCGATGCAGGCCACCATCTTCCCGCGCAAGGGCAGCAACGACTGGCCGCTGGAACTGGTGGGCATCTACCGGGCCAAGGACCGCAACAACGCCGGCGCGGAGAACCAGTTGCTGCTGCACTGGAGCTACTTCGACGAGTCCAACGATTACATCAAGAACCAGGTCAGCTTCTACACCGTGCAGTTGGACAACCCGGCGCATGCCTCGCGCGTGGCCCAGGCGATCGATGCGCTGTCGCTCAATTCCGACCGCGAAACCAAGTCGCAGACCGAAGCGGCGTTCTCGCAGGCGTTCGCCAAGCAGTTCGCCGACATCGGCCTGATCGTCACCGGCATCATGGCCGCGGTGTTCTTCACCCTGGTGCTGCTGACCGGCAACACCATGGCCCAGGCGGTACGCGAGCGCATCCCGGAACTGGCCATCCTCAAGACACTGGGATTCAAGGACGGCACCGTGCTGGTGCTGGTGATGGTGGAGTCGGTGCTGTTGATCGTGCTGGGCGGACTGATCGGCATGGGCCTGGCCGCGATCCTGATGCCGGCGATCAGCGCCAACAGCCAGGGCATGATCAGCCTGCCGAGCGTGCCTGCGCAGACCTGGGCCATGGCGCTGGGCCTGATGGCGGTGATCGGGGTGGTAGTGGGCCTGCTGCCGGCATTGCGCGCGCAGCGGTTGAAGATCGTCGACGCACTGGCCGGACGCTGAGGAGCCCACCATGAAGACGCACTGGATGTGGAACGTATTGACCGTGCTGCTGTTGGCGGTGGCGCTGGTGGTCTGGATCGTGCTGCCGTGGCCGGCGGTACTGGCCATCGCGGTGGCCGTGGCGGCCTGGCTGCTGCTGACTCGCAGCGGGCGGTTGTCGCTGGCGGCCGCACGCATCGGCATTGCCAGCCTGCCGCAGCGCTGGGGCGCCTCGTCGGTGATCGTGGTCGGCATTGCCGGCGTGGTCGGCGTGCTGGTGGCGATGCTGGCGATGGGCGACGGCTTCAAGGCCACGCTCAACCGCAGCGGCAGCGACGACGTGGCCATCGTGCTGCGCGGTGGTTCGCAGGCCGAGACCAACTCGGTGATCATGCGCGACCAGCTGCCGCTGATCCAGAGCCTGCCCGGCGTGGCCCGTGGCACCGATGGCAAGCCGCTGGTGTCGGCCGAGCTGTCGCAGGTGATCAGCCTGCTCTCGCGCAGCGACCACAGCGACACCAACGTGCAGTTCCGCGGGGTGGGCGACAAGGCGTGGGAGGTGCGCAAGACGATCCGCATCATCGAAGGCCGCCGCTTCAAGCCCGGCCTGCGCGAGATCGTGGTGGGCAAGGGCGCCAAGGCGCAGTTCGAGGGCCTGGAGGTAGGCAAGACCCTGCAGCTGGGCAAACAGGACTGGACCGTGGTGGGCGTGTTCGCCTCCAACGACGTGCACGAGTCCGAGCTGTGGGCCGACACCCAGACCCTGTCCACCACCTACAACCGCAGTGCCTACCAGTCGGTCAACGTGCGTACCGACGGCACGGCCGGATTCGCCCGCTTCAAGGCGGCGATGGAGGCCGACCCGCGGCTGAAGCTGGACGTGGAAACCAGCCGCGCGTACTACAGCAAGCAGTCCGGCGGGTTGAGCAAGCTGATCAGCATCCTGGGCACGGTGATCGGCACGATCATGGCCATCGGCGCGGTGTTCGGCGCCCTCAACACGATGTACGCGGCCGTGGCCACGCGCGCGCGGGAGATCGCCACCATGCGCGCGATCGGGTTCCGTGGTCTGCCGGTGGTGACGGCGGTGATGCTGGAAACCATGCTGCTGGCACTGCTTGGCGGCCTGCTCGGCGGGCTGGTGGCCTGGCTGGTGTTCAACAACTACACCGTGTCCACGCTGGGCAACAACTTCAGCCAGGTGGTGTTCCAGTTCCAGGTATCCCCGCAGCTGTTGTGGACGGGGCTGAAGTGGGCGCTGGGCATCGGGCTGGTGGGTGGTCTGTTTCCGGCCCTGCGTGCAGCACGCCTGCCGATCACCACGGCACTGCGCGAAACCTGACACCGCACAGGGTGCACCCGCGCGCGCGTTGGCGCGCACGCAATAGCAAACCACGAACCGCATCCGCAAGGGTGCGGTTCTTTTTTTGGTTCTTCGCCCATCTGCGGGTCAGGCAAAAACGTGCATTGGCGCTTTCCAGGCGCAGCCGTCGGCGTGTCGGGCGCTGGGCCCCGATACCCTTTCCGGCGAATGTCCTCCGGCGTCGGCCTGCGGCCGCCCCCTCCCCCTTTATTTCGCCTCCAAGGGCATCGGGGCCCAGCGCCCGACCCACCGACAGCCTTCCAAAAAACGTGGCGTCCACCTGCGCACCGCAAGCCGAGCCCCGTAGCAGCCGGTAGGCTCCTGGGCAAAATAAAGGAGGAGGCCGCCCAGCGGCCGGGGGACATTTGCGCCAGGGGCCTACCGGCTGCTACGGGGCCCTCACGCTCGCGACCTCCCCGATCGGAGACGCCAGCCGCGGCGCCTGCACATCCTCCCGTCGTGCTCACTCTGCGACGGCCATTGCAACAAGACGCTTCCCTCAGATGGGAGAAGAACTTTTTTTGCGTAGCCACCCATGGGGTGGCTCTACCGGGTGGCGGACGCTGAACGCTTGTCGTCGTGCGCGTCTGCAGGCACTCAAGTTGCAGGGTGCACCGCCGTTATCGGTGCCTCTGCCTGCATCGTTGCGATGCACTGCATGCACGACGGCATGCATTACAAAAAGATAGTTCGCGAACCCGCGAATTTGTCAGCCATCGTTCATTTTTAGCGGTTTTTATGCTTTCAAGTGAAAGTAAAAATTTTGAAAAGTCATTAGACTCCCGCCCCCCGCGTCGTGATGTTGTTCCCCACGTCGCCCGCAAGGGCGCTTGTTTTTCCTGAAAAGAGATATCGCACGGATGTATTTGAAGACCCACCCGCTGCGCAACGCGATTGCCATCGCGCTTGTTGCCAGCTGCAGTGCCCCTGCCTTCGCCCAGACCGCCACTGACGGCACCACCAATCTGGACCGCATTGAAATCACCGGCTCGCGCATCCGCCAGGCCAGCGTCGAGAGCGCCCAGCCGGTCGTCGCGCTGAACCGCGCCGAGATTGAGAAGAAGGGCTACGTCAACGTCGCCGACATCCTGCAGGACGTCACCGCTGCCGGTGCGCCGGCGATGAGCCGCGCCAACTCGCTGGAGTCGGGCCGCGATTTCGGCGGCATGTACGTCAGCCTGCGCAACCTGGGCCCGGAACGCAGCCTGGTGCTGATCGACGGCCGCCGCATGGGCGTGTCCGCCGCTGGTTATTCCGACCTCGCCTCGATCCCGTCCTCGATCGTGGACCGCGTGGAAGTGCTGACCGACGGCGCCTCGGCGCTGTACGGCTCGGACGCCATCGCCGGCGTGGTCAACATCATCACCCGCAAGAACTTCGACGGCGCGGAAGTGAACGCCTACGTCGGCCAGTACAGCGAAGGCGACGGCCAGAAGACCGGCTACAGCGCCACCTTCGGCAAGACCTTCGAGCGTGGCTGGGTCACCGTGGGCGGCGAGTACTCCGACGAAGATGCGGTGCTGGGCAGCGCGCGTGAGTTCACCGCCTACCCGAACGGCCCGCGCCATCCGACCGACGGCCTGAGCGGCGTGACCCCGTGGGGCTATGCCACCGTGGACGGCAAGAACCTGAGCGTGGGCCCGGGCGGCGACCCGACCCAGCTGGGCAACTTCGTGCCGGCCAACAAGGCCAACGATGCGAACACGAAGAGCAACATGAGCCTGCTCACCGGCCTGCAGCGCAAGTCGGTGTTTGCCAACGGTGGCTTTGCCATCAACGACAACCTGCGCCTGGTGGCCGACGCGCTGTACACCGAGCGTGAGTCGACCAAGCAGCTGGCCGGCTACCCGTACCAGAGCACCGGCTCGCGTGCGCTGTTGTCCAAGGACAGCGCGTTCAACCCGTTCGGCCGTGACGTGGCGTTCGCGCACCGCACCGAAGAACTGCCGCGCGCCACCGAGAACAACCTCACCACCAAGCGCGCCAGCGTGGGCGTGGAAGGCAGCTTCGAGACCGGTTCGCGGTACTGGGACTGGAACGTGAGCTACATGTACAACCGCAACGAAGGCGAGCGCATCGGTACGGGCAGCATGTACCAGCCGAACGTCAACCAGTCGGTCGGTCCGTCGTTCCTGGATGCCAATGGCGTGGCCCATTGCGGCAGCGTCGGCAACGTGATCGCCGGCTGCACGCCGTGGAACCCGCTGGCGCCGATGGGCTACACCGGCCCGGGCGCACTGGGCAACCAGGACGTGCAGGACTTCCTGTTCACCCGCTTCACCGACAAGATGCAGAGCACCACCAAGGTGGCCAGCGCGAACATCTCCGGCTCGCTGTTCAGCCTGTCGGCCGGTGACATCATGGGCGCCATGGGCTTCGAGCACCGCAGCGAAGAATCCAGCTACGACCCGGACATGATGGTGCAGAAGGGCCAGATTGCCGGCACCTCCGGCCAGCCGACCCGTGGCGACTACTCGCTCAACGAAGCCTATCTGGAACTGCAGGTGCCGCTGCTGGCCGACATGGCCTTCGCGCGCGAGCTGTCGCTGGACATGGCCGCCCGTTACTCGGACTACAGCAACTTCGGTTCGACCACCAACACCAAGTTCGGCCTGAAGTGGAAGCCGATCGACAGCCTGCTGGTGCGCGCCACCTACGGCACCGGCTTCCGCGCACCGACGGTGGAAGATCTGTACGGCGGCACGGTCACCACGCGTGATTCGTACACCGACCCGTGCGACATGACCTTCGGCGCCGCGGCCAACAACCCGCAGGTGCTGGCACGCTGCCTGGCCAAGGGCGTTCCGGCCAACTTCCACCAGCTCGCCGCCGACGGCAATGCCGCCACGGTACCGGGCCAGCAGGGTGGCACCGACTTCACCTCCGGCTCCAACGCCGATCTGAAGCCGGAAACCGCCAAGACCTGGACGGTGGGCCTGGTGTACAGCCCGGAGTTCGTGTCGGGCCTGGACCTGAGCCTGGACTGGTGGAAAATCCGCATCAACGACGTGATCGTCGGTGAGTCGGCCACGGACATGCTCAACCAGTGCTACGTGCAGGGCGTGGACGCGGCCTGCAGCCGCTTCACGCGCAGCACGTCGGGCAAGACCATCGGTCAGGTGAGCAGCCTGGACCGCACCCTGCTCAACGCCGGCTACCAGGAAACGGCCGGCTATGACATTTCGGTGCGTTACCGCCTGCCGGAACTGGCGATCGGCAAGTTCGCGATCACCTGGAACACCACGTATGTGGATTACCTGGAACGCAAGAACGACAACGTCGACACCACGCCGGTGCGCCAGTACACGGGCTGGGAAGGCAACTTCCGCGTGCGCTCGAACCTGAGTCTGGATTGGCAGTACGGCAATCTGGGCCTGGGCTGGACGGCACGTTACTACTCGGGCATGCAGGAAAACTGCGCATTCGCTACTGAGTGCAGCAACCCGGGCTTCAGCTCGCCGTACACCGGCAACCAGGGCATCAACAAGGTGGGTTCGAACACCTTCCATGACATCCAGATGCGTTACATCCTGCCGTGGAACGGCACCATCTCGATGGGCATGAACAACGTGTTCGACCACCAGGGTCCGATCATGTACAGCCAGCCGAACAGCAGCTTCACCTACTACGGTGGCTTCGACATCGGCCGTTACATGTACATGAAGTACCAGCAGCGTTTCTGATCCACGGCTTACTCTCTCCAAGCCGTTGAATGGAAGTAAGGCGGCGCCCTCGGGCGCCGCCTTTTTTTGTTTTCTTCAGCTGGCAGCGATAGATCAAAAGCAGTGCGGGCACGCGCGTTTGTCTGGCTGGGCTGGTGGGAGGGGGTTGGCGGGACACGCCGCAAGTACGTCCGTGTAGCAACTGTGTTGCTGGAGGGGGGCTTCGGCCCCTCCAGCAGACGGGCACGGTAGTGCCGGCCGCTGGCCGGCAGCCGTTGGAGATGTGCCCGGGCGCGCTTCAGGCGGGGATCGGTCCGCTGTGAGCGTCGCGCACGCGGGCGTTGAGGATCACCAGCATCTTTCGCATTACCGCCACGATGGCTACTTTGGCCTCCTTGCCGCGGGCCCGTAGCGACCGGTAAAAGTCCCGTATGCGCGGTTCGTGCTGCAGGGCCGACATGCCGGCCATGTAAAGCACCTGACGGATCTCGGCTCGACCGCCGTGGATGCTTCGTTTTCCACGCATCGTCCCGCTGTCGTGGGACATCGGCGCCACGCCCACCAAGCTGGCGATGGCCTTTCCACTGATATGGCCCAGCTCAGGCAGGTAGCTGGCCAGCACCGCCTGTACCACCGGCCCCACGCCCTTCATCGACTTCAGAACCGTGAGCTGGGGCTGTTGAGCGAGCTGCTCGGCAATCTGCTTTCCCAGGCGTTTGACCAGTGTCTTCAGGTGGGTGATGTTGGCCTGCAAAAGCCGGCGCAGTTCACGATCACCCACCATTTCCTGCTGCTGTCGCGCGACGGCCAAGGCCTGGATCATCTGTCGACGTGCCCGCACAAACTCCCGCAGTTTCTGCTGCCAAGCCTCCAACGGCTGATAGGCCGGCAGCTTCACCAGCGTGGCCATCTGTGCCAATGCATAGGCATCCAAGCGGTCGGTCTTGGCCCTCTGGCCCAGCCCCTGAGCAAGCTTCCGCGCCCGCAAGGCATTGGCCCGAACCACCGGATGACCGGCCTTGTGCAGAAAATCCAGCACAGGCTGTTCGTAGCCACCGGTGGCCTCCAGCACGATCTGGTTACTCGGGCGCTCCCTCAGCCAGAGGTCCAGTTCAGCAAAACCGGAAGGGTCATTGCTGACCTGCAGGGTTTGGCCGTCGGAGGTTCCAACATCCAGCCGGCGTTTGCTTACATCAATCCCGATCCCGTTCATCGCCCGACTCCGTATAGTCTGGAAGGGTCGAGAGCTCCCCCGCTTGCCCAGTCTTATCGCTTCGAGTGACAGCTCCAGCAACTGTTCGGGCGGATCAAGGGAGATTCCGGCGTGGGCGCCAAGCTACACGGCGATCGTCGAGATCCAGGCTCACACGGCGGCCCACGCCGGCTCTCGGCACCTAAAGTGCCAGATTCCGATCAGATAAGGCTCGTGAGCGCCTTGCTCGTTTGTGCAGTCCTGCACAAACGGCAAGACCGGGGTTGGGCGTCCTGCCCAACCCGTCCGGCGCATGCGCCGGACCCATGGCGCCCAACGGTCCCGCCAACCCCCTCCCACCAGCCCCTGACATATCGCTGGTGCTCGCAGAAAAATCTACGGCGACAGCACCTTGCTCCGCTGGAGTTGTAATGGCTTGCCAAGCCTTCTTCGGTAGGCAGCATGCGTTCGCCGCGCTGGCCAACGATATCGGCAGTCGTTTGGGAACCGACCCTACCTCGTATCAATTGCCTGTGCCTGGCCTGCTTGTGGCGCTTGCTTTGCCTGCCCATGGGTACCGATCCACTGTCGGGGGTGGGGCTGGGTGGGCTTGCGGGACCGTTGGGCGCCATGGGTCCGGCGCATGCGCCGGACGGGTTGGGCAGGACGCCCAACCCCGGTCTTGCCGTTTGTGCAGGACTGCACAA
>LNAP01005636.1_pt1 | contig 11060 bp, 8 predicted proteins | sample 602601 | NCBI WGS metagenome assembly LNAP01 (sample SAMN02440304, study PRJNA202911) | soil metagenome | biome: Subtropical and temperate rainforests or woodlands; isolation source: soil samples (1 kg each in a 20% v/v slurry with milli Q water) were... ...
CTGGAAACGCAACTGGTCGATTTCCTCGATCACCGCTTGTTGCTTAGCCAGCCCGCGGTAGGCCAGACCCGAGACAACCAGTAGAGCGAGCACAAATAATCCGGGCAGCACGAGGAGCTTGGCGCCGATGGAGAGGCTTTTCAGGAATGACATGGTGGTTACCATTTTTGTTTTTATAGGGCATGACTGAGCAGGCCGTTTACCCTGCGTTATTCTTTATACAGTATTTAATTCTACTATAAGAACAACAATGAAAAAACGGACGTCTTTCACAATGCCGCGGTTGCTTCTCTTCCTTGGCTCCGACTGACAATGATTCAACTGCTCAACTCACGTGGTTGGCCGCATGGCACCTGTTTGTCATGAGGTCCTGGTGCGATATTCACGCTTGCGCAAAGCCCTCGTCGCCAATCGTGTCATGCCCCTGACTTCTGCACCTGGTGACGGGCGATTGCTGGTCATGCGCAGCGGCAACGCAGGTTTGACGTTTGTTGTCGAGGCATGAGGATTAACGGTCCATATACCTGAGTGAGCAACTTCAGCATGACGACATTGATCACGCCGTACCAAGTGCCTGACTGGGTTCTGGGAAAAATGGTCGGAAGCAGCGACGCTCAGGGCTGGCAGGGTGTGATCCAACGCTCCTACCAGCTGGAAGCCTTTGAAGTGGCAGCACCAGCGATCGATCATTACGCCATCATGCTGCAACGCTCCAAACCCACAATGCTACAGCGTCGGTGCGCTGGAAAATGGCAGCGCGAAACATTCTCCCCGGGAAATATCTCTCTTTTATCGATTGCTCAGCCTGCGCATTGGCGGTGGGAAGAAAGCCTGGATGTGTCGCATATTTACCTGAGCCGGGAACTGGTGTTGAGGGTTTCCCGGGAAGTCACCGGTCGAAATGTTTCAGAGATTCGACTGCACGACCTGTTGGCGATCAGCGACCCTGTCCTGGCCGCGATTGCCCAGGCGATAACATCTGAGGCACAAGCACCTGCGGCGGGAGGTGCGCTGTATGTCGAAGCCCTCGCGACCCAAATGGCCGTGCACCTGCTCAGACACTATTCAAATCTTGAGTACTTGTCGGATCGTCCAGCCCTGAAGCTTGACGCGACCCGGATGCGTAAACTTCAGGCCTACATGGAAGAGCATCTAGAGCGCCCTCTTTCCATCGCTTGCCTCGCCGATCAGGTCGGTATGGGCGTCTGGACGTTTTCGCGCGCGTTCAAGGAGGCCGCCGGCTGCCCTCCTCACTTGTACATCATGAACGAGCGAGTTAAACGAGCGCAGGTTCTGCTGGGCAGTGGAGCTTTCACACTACAAGAAATCGCCCTGCAGTGCGGCTTCTCGGATCAAGCCCATATGACGCGACTGCTCAAGGCCAGGCTTGGCGTCACGCCCGGACAGATGCAACGAAGCGCTACAAACCCTGCCAGTTCAAACCGACCTGATCGAATCACCTGAATATTCAAAGATTCGCACCCTTCGTTTCAAGACCCCCGCATCCGGCTCTCGGTAGGCTTTCCTTCAACCGGTCATCAGTCACATATCCCTGAGCCGGTTGGCATCGACGCTTCGCCGATTATAAAAACAACAGCTGGAGGACGTATGAAAAACGCTAATGCGCATGACGCATCGACTGTGGACACCCAACACATACAGGTCTATGACACCGTTATCATCGGTGCAGGGATTGGCGGACTGTATCAACTGTATAAACTTCGCGAGGCCGGGCTCAAGGTCATTGCCATCGATGCAGGCACCAGCGTGGGTGGCACCTGGTATTGGAACCGCTACCCCGGTGCTCGAGTCGATTCCCCAAGTCATGTCTACCAGTATTGGTTCTCGGAAGCACTCAACAACGCCTGGAACTGGAGCGAGCGTTTTCCAGCGCAGCCCGAGACAGAGCGCTACCTGAACTTCGTCGCTGACCGCTATGACTTGCGCAAAGACATCCAGCTCAGTACTCGGGTACTGTCCTGTGTGTTCGACGAAGGTAAAAGTCGTTGGCGGGTCAGCACTGATCGCGGCGAAATCATCGACGCCAAATACATCATTTCTTGTGCCGGAACCTTATCGACTCCACTCAAGGATCTGTTCGAAGGGGAGAAGTTTTTCACCGGCGAGCTCTACCATACCTCTCGCTGGCCAAAGACAGTCGTGGACTTCACCGGCAAGCGCGTGGGCGTTATCGGTACAGGCGCCACCGGCATCCAGGTCGTCCAGACCATAGCCCCGCAGGTGGCTGCACTGAAGGTCTTTCAGCGCACGGCGCCGTACACGATCCCCATGAAAAATCAGACGTATAACGACGCGGATCGCGCGCAACTCAAAGCGCGTTTCCATGAGATCAAGGCGCTGACTCGCAACAGTTTCGTCGGCTTCGATTTTGATTTCACTTACGGCAGTTACCACGAAGCATCTGCGCAAGACCGGCTCAAGGTGTTGGAGATGCTGTGGGACGATGGTTCGCTCGCACTGTGGGCGGGTTCCTATGGCGAAATCTTCACCGATGACGCGGTCAATAAAGAGGTCTCCGAATTTGTCCGGGGGAAAATGAGCGAACGTATCAAGGATCCAGAGCTCATCAAAAAACTGGTGCCGACGGATTATGGGTTCGGTACACGCCGAGTGCCTCTGGACACCCGCTATCTGGAAGCTTTTTTGCTGCCTCACGTTGAAGTCATCGACATCAAGTCTGCGCCCATCGAACGGATTGTTCCCACAGGCGTTCAGACCGCCGATGGCAAAATCCACGAACTGGATGTTCTGATTCTTGCCACCGGGTTCGACGCCTCCACCGGCGCCCTGACACAGATCGATATTCGCGGCCGCGAAAATCAGTCGCTGCGCGAGGAGTGGTCGCACGACATCAAAACCACACTGGGGCTCATGGTTCACAAGTTTCCCAATCTGTTCATGACGGCGGCCCCGCTGTCTCCAGGCGCCGCGTTGTGCAATGCCCCCACCTGCCTGCAGCATCAGGTGGAATGGATCACGGATTGCATTCTCTTCCTGGAAGCAAAAGAGCGTCATTCCATCGAGCCGACAAAAGCGCAGCAAGACCAATGGGTCGAACACCACGACGAATTGGCGGCAAGCTCCCTGCTCTCCAAGACACCCTCTTGGTACACCGGCGGCAACGTCAACGGTAAACCAAAACGTCTTCTGGCCTATGCCGGTGGCGTCAACGTGTATCGCGAGCGTTGCGAGGCGGTCGTCGCACAAGACTATGCGGATTTCCAGATCAGATAAAAAGTCGCCGGCCTGAGCGCCGGCGACTCACCCACTGGACATTACGGGTAGCCCAATGAGCCTGCATCCTTACTACAACGCTGAAAACCACGGCCCTTATGAAATCATCAACATCGGTGATTTGGATCTGGCCTGTGGCAAGACGCTGCACAATTGTGAGTTGGCGGTGGCGACACATGGCCAGCTCAACGAGAACAAAGACAACGCCATACTGATTCCCACCTGGTACTCCGGCACCAGCAAAATCATTCAGGATGTCTTCATCGGAACTGGTAAGGCCATCGACCTCAATAAGTACTTCGTGATCGTCGTCAATCAGATCGGCAACGGCCTTTCCAGTTCACCTCACAACACCCAGGGGGCTCACGCAAAAGCCGATTTCCCGACAATCTCCATCGCAGACGACGTCACCGCTCAGCACCGGTTGGTGACAGATCACCTGGGGCTGAAAAAGTTAGCCTTGGTGATGGGCGGCTCGATGGGCGCGCAACAAACCTACGAATGGGCCGTGCGCTACCCTTCGATGGTCGAGCGCATGGCCGCCATCGCCGGGACAGCACGCACCAGCGACATCAACAAGCTTCTGGCTGACGCAATCATTCACGGGCTGCGAACAGATCCGTCATTCAACCATGGCGACTACGTTGACGCACAGGCTGTGAGCGCTGGCCTTGCCCAACACGCACGGCTGATGACGCTGTATGGCTTGAGCGCGACATTCTTTCAACAGCAACACTACAAGCCACTCGGCTTCGACACCGTTGAGGCTTTTTTTGACGGATTCATGAAACCTTACTTTTCAGCCATGGACCCGAACAACCTGATCACGATGCTGGAGAAATGGCGGGCCGCTGACGTCAGTGCCCTTGAGGGCGGAAACTTGAGGGCTGCCCTGGGACGCATAACCGCCAAGGCCTTGATCATACCAATCAGCCAAGACATGATTTTCCCGCCCTCTACGTGCCTTGCCGAAGAAGAAATGATCCAGGGCGCGGTATTTCATGCGTCGAGCAGTTCCAGCGGCCACCTTGGCCTTTTCGGAATTGACGGCGACTGGGTACGGCAGGTGGATAACCAGCTCGCAGCACTGCTCGGGCAAAAGTAAGCCGGCCAGCCTTTAATCTTACGCAAGCTTCGATTGGCCACCGCGTCGCTACAATTGGCCGACCGTCACCTACTCAGCGCTGTACAAACCGATAAAATTGCCCGGCTCGCTTTATCGCGAGTCGGGACGGACCTTGCGCCTTACCAACGCTCCACCGGTTTGCTCCGTTCACCTGGCTTTGCCCTTGGCTCAGGTGACATTTCAGGCGCCTTCGGGCGCCTTTTTTTATTGCGCCTGCGACGCTCGGCCACCGGTGACTGGTCGTATCGCGGGCCAAAAAAAGGCAACCCGCAGGCTGCCCTTATCTGCAATACGTGCACTCAGTTCACTGAGTATCCGCTACCAGCCCAAGCGACTTGAGCACATCATCAGACTCCAGGAACGTGTGAGGGCTGAGCATCTTGCCGCCCCGCTCTACCCAGCCCATGAAATTCTCGCCCGCATCCCAGCCGAGCAAACGCTGGACTTCGCTCGGCAGCCCCTTGAGCGTTTCGAAGGGGATAGACAAGTATTGGTTTTCTTCCTGACGAACACACCCTAGGTCGATCCCCATAGTCAGGCCGGTGCGGGGCGTGTCGCTGGAGTTGGTGCCGCCGCCATGGTAGGTCGACCCGATGAATAGCAGGGCCGAGCCGGCTGCCATCTCCGCGTTCACCGTCTCTTCAGGCTGCGGGCAGCGTTCGTCGTCCCATTTGTGGCTACCCGGGATGACCTTGGTAGCGCCTGTAGCTTCGGTGAACTCGGTGATCGCCAACATGATCTGCAAACGGGCTTCGCGACCATAGTTCGGATGGCGCCAGAGAAAGCTGGTGTCATCGCGATGCAAAGGTTGTTTGCCCTGGCCTGGATGAATCTGGATGGCCTGAGTCATGCCAATCTGAATTTGCGGGGTGACCGTCGTGCGCCGCTGGCCGAACCACACGTCCACCGGTTTTTGCAGGATTTTGCGTGCAGCTCCCAAATACAAGGGATGCATCACGACATCGACCATCCGCGAGCAGCGGGCGAACAATCGACTGGCACGGCGAGTCGACGTGCCAACAAAAAAGTCTTCATGGCCAAAACTCGAGGTATCGAGCGCTGCATCAATCTGCTCTTTGAGCTCGACGAGCACATCTCTTGCCATGAAGTCAGCAATAATAACGCCGCCGTCGCGTTCGATGATCTCAACGACCTGCTCCACGGATGCAGTACCTGGCAGAGTCACAAGGGAAGCAGTAGACATGTTTAGGGCCCTCTTGGAGCGTAGGGTTGCGTTGATGGTTTTCTCAAAACACCATCAGCAAGAATCAAATGGACTGTAGGGTGGCGCGCGCGCAATTCACAGGTTCGCAACTGACAGAAAAGGGAGGAATTCCGGCCATTTCAAGAAACGGCCGCACTCCTTGTCCAGTGGTCAGAAGCTCCAGGTGACGAGGGTTTGAAAAAGGCTGGAGCGGTCGTTGGCACCGAAGATCTGCTTGGCTGCGTCGCCAGGCAAAGCCATGCCATATACGGCGCTGAGCGACAGGGCTGGCGTAATGGTCCAGTTCACATACAGATCGACTTCGTTAGCGAAGTCGCGGCTGGTAACACCCTCGGGGGCTTTCTCCAGGCGGAACCGGTAGCCCATCAAGCCCACAGCGACATCCTCGCGTGGCTGCACAGCCAGCTTCAGCAAGTCTATGTCAACGTTGCTGTTGAACAGCATGTACTCACCGACGATTTCGCCTTGATACCAAGTGCCGTATTCCCCACCGTAGCCATAGGTCATCGGGTCATAATCGTTGGAGTACTGAGTGCGGCGGTAAGTCAGGGTCGGCGTCCACGACACGTCCGTGAAGGCATAGCTGGCTTGTGCGTACCAGCCATGGGTAGACTTATTGGCTTCCCCACCCTTCTGCCAGACATACTCGCCTGCCAGGCTGACCTGCGGCAGTGCAGTGAACGGTGTGCCCTTGGCACGCAGGTCATAGACATCAACCCCGTCACGCGCCGCGTTATCGGCATCCAAGGTGTGGTAGTAAGTCGCCCCCAGGGTACCGAGAGTGTCGCGCCATTCGACATTGCCCCCACGCAGGCGTAGACGTTCCTTGTAATCGGCGTAGTCGAGGTCCTGTGTCGCGGTCAGGTCGAACAGGTCCGCATGAATCTTGCCGGTGTTCAATTGAGCGATCAGGGTATTGGTGAACGCCGTGCGCGGACCAATCCAGGCGGCTGCATCCTTGCCTTGGTCAGCATGACCGTCACCGATCAGAAAGCCGTTGTCGATCATGAAGTTCTGACGACCGCCGCTCAGGGTGATGGCATCGTTACCAAGCGAGGGGAACAGGTCCGCGCTTTTCCAGCCGACGTACGCGGTTTCCAACCCGATGGATTCCGGGTCGTCATGGGTAAAACCACCGGCATCGCTACCACCGCGCGTCATCGCGCCGACAGCCGAGGCACCGCCGAACACAGTACCGTAGGCGGTCTGTGGCCCCGTGACCTTCACCCCTGGCAAAACAAAGCCTTCAAAACGGCTGGAGGTACGGTCCACCTCAAGCCCGATGCTGCTGGTACGACCGCCAAATGCCTGATTTTTGTGGTAGAGGTACGCAGCCCCCACCGTCATTGAGGGTTCGACCAGCACGTCTCCAATCTGAAAGCTGTCGAAAGCGAAACTGGAACCTGCGTAGAGTGTTCCGATACCGGCGGCCAAACTGCGAATCGACACTTTCATCACTGCCCTTTCCTTCCGATCAATGCGTTAAGCCAATCATGGCGACTTGCGATTGATTGTCTGGTTTAAGAGCGCTTGGCTAAAGGCGCAAACGGGTCAAAAAAGGGGATCGTAAGCGACACTTTAATGTGGCAGCGGCAGAACTTTTTTAATGCCTTACCTGCGAGCGGTACTGCGAAGGAGTGCATCCGCTCCAGCGTTGAAATGCCCTTCTGAAGGAGGCAGCCTCGCTAAAGCCCAGGTGTTCGGCAATGCGTGCGATAGGGACTTGCTGTAACAGCAGCTCCTGCGCGCGCTGATAGCGTATCTCGCCGAGCAGCTCATGAAAGCTGGTGCCCGCGGCTCGCAAGTGACGTTGAAGGGTTTTGCTTGAACATGCCATGCTCAACGCAATGTTGTTGAGCGAGGGAGCAGAATCAAACTGAGTACAAATGGCCGATTTCACATTAGCGAGAAAATCCCGGGGACTCTCCAGATGGGACTTGAGCTGGGAACAGTGCTGCTTCATCTGGGCATGGGAAACTGAATGAGCACAAGGCAGCGGCTGATCGAGCCAACGTGCATCAAAAGACAGGCTGTGAGGGCGCGACGAATCAAAAGACACCGGGCACTCGAAATAACGTTTATAGGTCTGCGCATCCGCCAACTCAGGAAATCCGATATTGACGTTTAACATAGGCAACGTCTGGTAGAGCAAGTCGGCCATAAGGCTTTGTAATGCCGTCAGGCAGAACTCGATCGCCAATCCGCGTAATTCATCCTCAACGTCAAACGTGTCGCTGATGGTTAAGGTCGCCACGCCTTGCTCTTCCTTTAAAGCCAGTTGAAAGCCTGTACCCAGCGGCAACGGATACTCGAAAAGCAGGCTAAGCGCTGATCGAAGATCGCAACTGGAAAGCAGAGTGAAGCCGAAGATTCCATACGAAGCCAATCGGCAACGAGCGCCAAGTTCCAGGCCTAGATGCGCATTGCCTGTCATGGCAAGCGCGTTGCGCAAGATGGCATATTCATCAGAAGGCGCGATCAGTCGCAGGCCTGTCTGCAGGTCTTCTGCACCAAGGTCAGTTCCCAGCAGCAACCCTTCCGTCGGGTGGCCAGCTTCAATCATCAACGAATCGACCAGAGCAATGAAATGCAGCGTGGCCAGTCGATCGATGTCTTCAAGAGATCCTCCCATGATATCCACTTCCCATGCTGATTCAGCGGGAAGCATAAACCTTGGTCAGAAACCGGAAACAGGTGCGAAACGACCAAAAATCGGGGCGCAGCGGCCTTGAGACAATATAGTTAACCGGCGCGAATCATGTTTACCCACATCGTGCGCATCGTCTCAAGTGTCTCGTCCCAATGTTGCTGATCGGCAGCGATTTGTTTGTTGTAAAACAACAGCCCTTCGATTTGCGAAGCGATAAGCGTTGCGTAGACATCAGCCTTGCTGGTGGTCAACTCCGGATTCACGTCCCGGATCAGGTTTGCCAGGATGCGGCAGAACTCACCGTAGATCAGCTTCAGATGCTCATTGATGGCTTTGTCGTGCTCGGCCAGCGCCCACGTCTGAAATGAAAACGAAGCAATCCAGGGGTCCAGCGTCGCGGCCATATCCTCATCGATGACTTTCAGGAAGCGCTGTTCGGGTGTGAGTGATGTCTCATTGGCAATATCGTAGAAGCGAGTGACGAACACCTCGATTTTTGCACGAATCATGGACAGCAAAAGGTTTTCGGTAGTACCGCAGTAATGCTGCAGGTTACTGAGGCTGATGCCCAGCTCACTGGCAACGCGCCGGGCGGAAAACTGAGCGTAGCCATCACGCACGAAAAGCATGGCTGCTGCCTCAATGATGTCTTCGATCCGCTGAACGCGTTTCTTTTCGCGGGGGCTGGCGGTTCTGTCGAACAGCGACTCGGCCCGTGTGCTTTCACTAAACATCGCGTAATGCTCCAAAAAGCGAGTGTTCCAATTTTTACAGAATGCCTGCTGCCAAAGCCGCGATGCAACCTCGCGGGCGATAACGCACCCATGGCGCTCTGCCAACGTACAAGAATTGTAAGTAGGTCACTTGACTTAGGTCAAGTGACCGTGCTTTATAGGTCGAACGACCTCTATCAATATTAAGGTCATTCCCAAGCCATTAGAGCGACAAACCGCCGGGCTTGACTGCAACCCGATTTACCGCTTTGCACTGTGCTCCCCCCGGCCTGCCATAACCGAATACACCCTGTTACTCCCAGCCTCCTGCGCATTACCGCCCCGGGCTGGGTCCGTTGCGCGTGTATGGCAAGCCGATGAGGGCCATGAGATGGTAAGTGTCGAAGCGTCACCCATTACCCTGGAAGACAAGGTTTTTTCTATCGCCGAGTTGCAGATGCTGGTGGCTGAACATCACAGCTCCCCTGCTGTACTGGAGAACTGCTTGTCACGGGCATCGTTGTCATCGTCGGACCTCTGCGACCCGCAGACTCGAATCTCTTTCAAGCAATGGCTTCAAACGCTCACCGCATGCTGCCACGCGAAACAGGATCCGCTGCTTGCACTGCGTGTTGGCCGGCAGATGCACCTGACGGCCTACGGCATTGTGGGGTTTGCGTTGCTCAGTTGCACCTCGTTGAACCATGCCGTCGAAGTCGCTAACGAATTCGCCCTTTTGATCAATCTCAAACAAGGGCTACGGCTGCAACTGGACGGTGAATTGGCGCACATTCATTTGTCAGATAATTTTTCGCTGCTGGGTGCAGAAAAGTATTTTTCGACGCTGCTGGAAACCGCAAAAGTGCTGACGCTATTGCACGACATTCTGGGCCATGGCTTCAATGCACTGCAGATCAGGCTAAACCTGAGCTCAAGCCCTGTTGACGCTCAAGCACTATCGCTCGCGCTCGGCGTGCCGGTCAGCTTGAATTGCCCCAATAACGCTATCACCTTCAGTGCGTGCTACGTCAAACAACCGCTGCCGCAGTCGCACAGCATTACCCACCGCTCCTGCACAGCCCTGTGCACTTCCCAGCTTCAAGAAGTCAGCCAACGTTACGACCTTTGCTATCGGGTGCAAAAAATTCTGCTGGCGTCCTCCAGTCGGATTCCAACGCTTCCGGAGGTCGCTTCCCAATTACATTTGTCCCCTCGTACGCTGCGCCGCAAGCTGGAAGCTATCCGAAAAGGCTAAAAGGCCATTGCCCCTGCTATTTCCCGGGAGGCCACGATGCTCAGTCTGTTTCGACACAAAAGGCAGAAGCCTCCTCCGCCACCAACCATAAACGTCGCCGAAGGTTACCTGCCCATCGAGTCGGCCCACAGCTTGTTAGCAGCGGAACACCGCCGTCAGTTGCTCGATCGCATCTGGCAATACACCGCCCTCTCCCACGCCCAATTCACCCAGCTCTACTTAAATCCGATCCATCGCTACGCCGAACAGGTCCAGCAACTCCCGGCCAGCGAGACGCACCACCATGCGTATCTCGGCGGCATGCTCGACCATGGCCTGGAGTTGGTCGTTTGCAGTTTGAAACTGCGTCAGTCGTATCTGCTTCCCACCGGCGCCGCGCCTGAAGACCAAGCCGCCCAGACCGATGCCTGGTCAGCTGGCATCGCCTATGGCGCCCTGCTGCATGACATCGGCAAGATCGCTGTGGACCTGCTGGTTGAGCGCCAAGATGGCCGCCTTTGGCATCCTTGGCAGGGTCCCCTGGATCAGCCCTACCGTTTTCGCTATCTCAAAGGTAGGGACTACCACCTGCACGGTGCCGCCGCAGGCTTGCTCTACACCCAGATTCTTGACCGCCCGATCCTGGACTGGCTCAGTGGATTTCCGTCACTGTGGGCCAGCCTACTGTATGTCTTGGCGGGACAGTACGAACGCGCCGGTGTACTGGGCGATTTGGTGATTCAATCCGACCGTGTTTCCACCGCGCAGAACATCGGTGGCAACCCGAGCAAGGCGCTGCAAGCGCCGATTCATTCGCTGCAACATCACTTGATCAGCGGACTGCGTCATCTGGTTCA
>LNAP01005637.1_pt1 | contig 11060 bp, 15 predicted proteins | sample 602601 | NCBI WGS metagenome assembly LNAP01 (sample SAMN02440304, study PRJNA202911) | soil metagenome | biome: Subtropical and temperate rainforests or woodlands; isolation source: soil samples (1 kg each in a 20% v/v slurry with milli Q water) were... ...
CAGGGATTTTGCTGGTTGCCCACTTTTCGACAGGCGAAAAAAAAGACCTTGAATTTCAAGGTCTTTTTTTAAGATGGTGCCCCGAGGGAGACTCGAACTTCACCATTATGACCTTGAATCGCTTTCGGGCCAGTGTATACGCTTTTCTGGTATTGTATTGGATAGAATTTTTGGGTAGAAGTTGGGTTTGAAAAAAACCTTGAGAATTCTGAAATGTCTGATTTCTTGGTCCTAAAAGCTGGTACTTATCACGTCCGTCTGGACGTTCCCGAAGACGCCCGAGAGGCGTTTGGTGGCCGCAAGGTGCTGACTAAAAGCCTCAAGACAGGAAATCGTTCTGAGGCTCACGTGCTTAAGCTGAGATGGTTGCAGCAGTGGAAAACCGAGATTGAGAAAGCACGACGTAAGGAGTTTCCTGATTTTCGTGAAGAAGTAATGTTGATAGTCGAGAAATACAAATCTGAGATTGAGAGAGAAAGTAAGACGCCTCTTAATTATTTCGACCAAACCCCATCTGCTGCTACGAAGCGAATCATTGAAGTAACAGACGTGATTAAGGCTCATCAGCTACGACCTAGCCTACAGCGTGAAGCTATTTCTATTCTTGCTGGTCATAGTCATTACTCCCCTAAAACGCCTTTCTTCAAGAGTCGGTTGGACGCGTTTCATGCTTATGAAACTGAACAACGTAAAGTCGAATTGCACACGGTAGATCGGCACATAAAGCGGATTCGCATGCTCGACGCATTCCTTAAAGAAAGTGAGTTGCTTCTTGATCGCGACACTGTTTCAATTTTTTTAGCATCTCTTAAAGTAGAGGCGAAAACTAAGAAGCAATATCTATTTTCATTTAGTGCTTTCTGGAACTATGCAATAAAAAAAGATGCTGCTTTTAAGGCCGTTTATGGTGCTTTACAAAATCCATTTAAAGATCATGAACTAAACGAAGAAAAACGAGGTATATATAAAGAAAGTACTAGACGGGCGTTTGCTACTGAAGAAATAGAAATGCTCTATCATAAAGCTGTTGATGAAGAAAATCGGAAGCTTGCGGATCTTATCCAGCTTGGTGCATACACTGGAGCTAGGATAGAAGAAATCTGTCAACTTCGAATCGACTCGATTGTTGTTGAGGACGGCGTAGATTGCTTCCATATACGTGAGGGTAAGACTGAGGCAGCCGTTCGTCATGTGCCTATACACCCTAAGCTGAAACAAACTCTCAAACGCCTTGTGGAAGCGTCAACTGATGGCTTTCTGTTACAGACGGGGAGAGGGGGGAAATATGGCGTAAAATCGAAGGATCTGGGAAATGAATTCTCTCAGTTCAAAACTCGCCTTGGTTTTGATAAAAAATGTGTATTTCACAGCGTTCGCAAAACTGCTATTACGTTACTTGAACGTGCTGATGTGAAAAATCTCATCGTTATGTCTATTGTGGGGCATGAACCTGGTGGAGCATTGAACATTACTTTTGATAGATATTCAGAGGGTCCTACTCCAAAAGCAAAGCTGTCGGCGATTAAGAAAATTGTTTATAAATTTTAAAGTTCTTTTCAAGGCTAATAGCCAAGAATAGCGGCTACTCTTTCGTCATATGTACTTACATGTTTGGTAAATACATAGTTTTCTTTGTCTTTACATATTGACACTTTCGTTAAATTTGCTATTTGTATATGTATAGCTCTTGTTTTTAAGATGCGAGCAATACCTTTGTAATGACAAAACTGCGTTTTGTAATTACACCCATACGAAACTACTTCGTAGCTTTCTTGGGCCAGGTTTCTCGTAAATTCTAGCACTTCGTTTGAATTTTAAATTTAGGAGCATCAAACATTATGTAAGGAGAAGGATTATGTTGAGCGAATATGAAGTATACAAAAATGAAGCGACAAAGCAGTTTAATCTTATTAAAGAGCAAAATTCTTATTGCTTATTTTTTGCTGGAACCAAGACGGAAATAGTAACTTACTTAGCTTATAGGATTGTCTCGATGTCTGAGGTTTTTTCAGATTTGTCAGACAGAAGATATAGCGACGATGAAAAGCTTTTTATTTCAACATGGATAGGCGAACTATACGAAGCTCATATGAGTATTTCCCCAGTAGATTTTACTGATAATAAATGCTACGTAGTGAGTCAGAAGAATGGCTATAAAATAAAACCTATAGTGGAAACTGCTCGTAAATTCATCTCTAGAACGAGAGGTGAAATATGAGTAACCGAAAGAGAAACAAAATTTGCTCATACGCTACTACGGAAGCAGAGCTACGCGAAATAGACGAAGCTATAAAAATAACTCAACACAAAAGCAGAACTGATTTCATTTTGTCCTTAATTCGCAATTCAAATACAGTCATTGTAAGTGAAGTGAAAAGCTACGACGAAGTTTTTAATCGTGCAGGAAATGTGGGAAATCAAATTTTAAGAGCTTTAAATACAATACTCAGCAATGACATTCAAGACGCTAAAAAGAATGACGTTCTTCGCAAACTTGAAAACTTCTTGGAGAAAGACAATAGACAAGTCTTAAACACCTTAGCAAAGCTAGCTGAAAATCTTGATGCAGCAGTAGACGTTTATTCCAACTATGAAGAAAACATAGAATTCGCAACGTCTAAGAAGCTCGCCCAAGTCATTAAGCAAAAGCGTAAAGAAGCAGGTGACATATGAAGTTTAAGATCTTAACAAGAAAAACTCATACTGCTGCTACGGTTAAATACATTCAAAAGCACGTCACAGACCCATCGTCCATGCGTTCTACAATACCGAAATTTGAGGATACATCAGATAGCGAATATGCCCAGTTAGTCGAAAGAAAATTCGAAAAAGGTAGAGCCAAAAATCAGCAGCGGTTGTATTTTCACAAAATAGTAGCATTTCACCCTTCAGATTCACACAAGACAGACTCTGAGCTTCTCGACATTGCCGAGGAAGCCTTGAGTATTTCAATGCCTGGAAAACGACATTACGTCATGACCGTTGAAAGGGATACCGCACACCCTCACGTTCACATCTGTGTAGCTCTTCGCTCACTTGACACGAAGCTAGTACATAGAGAATTCGTTGATTATATCGAAATTGGGACAGCTCTAGAAATCAAGCACAGCCTCTACAACGCTGATAGGACACAGAAGCCGTCACCTTATGCCCCAGCTCCAAACACAGTACAGATTGAGCGTAAAACAGGCTCTAAGACGATCAAGAACGACATGAAAGAATCGATTGGCTACGTGTTCGAAAACGCCCAAGACACAGCTGAATTTATCACTCAGCTCGAAGAACTAAACATTTTAGTGCTACCTAATCTCAATAGTTCTGGCGTGTCAGGACTGAGTTTCGAAAAAGAAGGTGAGGTTTTTAAAGGTTCACAGCTAAACTTCCCAATAAAAAAGATCAAAGAAAGGTTTGAGTCTGATCCGTTTTTCACTCAAATCATGAAATATTCTGCTGAAAAAAACCAATCTATTCTTGAGAAACAGTCACTTGAAGATGCTGGAGAGAAGAAAGGCATTGTAAGAAAATACACCAACCGAACAATCGATAACCACTTCTTGAGCAGTGACGAAAAAACGTACTTCTTTAAAGACACAAACAAAATAGCATTTACACATAACAGAGAAAAAAATGAAGTCAACTTCACATCTTCAAATTTCAAAAGCATCAAAGCGGGGGCTCAGAAAATCCTAGAAACTGGTACAGCAGTAAGCGTACCCGTTACTTGCAGGGCTGAATTTAAGAGACAAGCGTGGATGGTTTGCATGCTAAACAATTACCCTATGTCTGACTTTTACGAGCCTAACGAAGCTGATTATGAAAAAGCCTTGAAGCTTGGTAAAGACGAAAAAGAGAAAGAGCGTTTGAGACAAGAGCTACGAAATTTTCAAGAAAGACAGAAGCAAGAAACACAGCCAGATAAAAAACTTAACAGCCCAAAGCTCAAGCTTTAATAGTGTTTCAGCCGCAACTTCTTGACTGCAAAACATTGTATTCTTCTACCAGCTTTGAATAAGCTTCATCTTGCTGTTTTTTTACCGCCCCCGCTTCATGTCCAAATACCGAATAGTCAAAACTACCATCGTGTACTTTATCTGCTTTGTCTTTGAAATATTGACTTCTCTTTTTGTCATCCTCACATTGCTTAGTCATAGCCAGTTTGTTAGCTTTTTCACGAGCCAATTTCTTTTGAGCTTGATTAGCTAGTATAATTTCTTCTGCTGAAACTCTTGAGCTGTCAGTTAGCTTACTAAACTGTCCATAGCCAAGCACGACAACAAGCACTGCGACGAAGAGGATGACGTGAGCAAATCCCCATGCTTTCTGAGCACTCATATCATAACTCTCTTATCTTGATAAGATAATCATCACCTATCAAACAATTTCCAGAGAGATAAGTTAGTTTGATTTTAGGACCATTAGTAATTTTAGAGTCGATTACGGAGCAACCGCCGCTGAACCCTCCAGATGCTCCCCAATTACAGGAAGTAGTTTCCACAACACATGTGTTTTTATCATCATAAAACATAGAGTATCTAGTATTATTTTTAAGTGCCGAAGTCTCGACAAAAATTCTTAATCCAAGCGAGTCACTGTACATCACACCGTTTGCATTATTGTATCGTGCAGAGCCAGCGATTGGTTTAGGAAAGGTGGTTGTATACAACGTAGGTTTAGCCGGTTTCACTGGCTCTACAGGCGGCTTAGGAGTGCTAGGGTCTGGATAGGGGTTTGGTGCTGTCGCACCTGACTGAGCTATGTTTATAGACCCGTTAGGCAGATGCCCCCCCATATTCACTTCCAGCGGAATTTTTACTGAGTATTCAGCAAATGATGCTTGAGCTAAAATTGCTGAAGCCAAACCAATTATTATCATTTCATACTTCATTATTCCCCCTTCTTTAGTTTTTTTCTGCTTATGTAGTTGCTTATATGCATATACATAATCCATGCAAAAAACAACATTATCGGTATAAAATAGCCACTTAATAAACGTATTACCTCTAAGACTTCATAATTCATATTCCTACCCTCCCCTTAAAAATTAATTCCCACTTGTCGAATCGTTGCTTGAAGCATCTGAAATGTGTGAGGCAAATCCACAATGAGAGCAGAAGCAAACATAGTGATTATTGGCTTACCGTAGCCACTATCCTTTGCTGAGCCATTTGATACTTGCACTAGTCCATGTACGCCAACGAAGAAATAAATCAAGCCTATCAACTGAAACACAGATACTATAAATTTCAGGTTATCCCAAAAAATTTTTGCTGTTGAGTCACTCGAAAGTTTCTCGACTCTAGCTCTTAATTCACCAGCCAATTCACTCATTTCGTTATTGAAGCACGTGCTTGAAAATCCATCTTTCTCAGATGCAATAAAACAAGGCTGCTCATAATTACCTCCCCATGAACTGATTATCAAACCAAGTCCAAGTCCAGCGTTTAAAAAAAGAACTGCCGCTACAGCATATACTACTGTCGTTTGACGTTTGACATCTTTGCCGCTTCCGCCAAGATCAAGCATCTTATAGCCCATCAAGATGAACGTGAGAACTCCTAAAAAATAACCGACATATCTCACAACTTGTATAAACGTACCAACGAGTTCAGCTCTGTTATAAGAAGCTGAAGCTTCATCTAGAGAAGTGTTAGCAAAAACTGGCGAAGAAATGACGAACAATAAAATCAATGTACTTAGTTTTTTTACTATTCTTATTGTTTTGTCATTCATCAATTTCCTCTTATTTGTTATTTGTTATCTTTTTTGTTTTTCGAGCTGTTTTGTTGCTTGTCTTGAATTTTCCACCTTTTCTTCATCTCATCTAACTCTTTCAAAGCGGTTTCTATGTCAATTTCATTAACGAGATTTAGACCCTGTGATTGCCCTCCATTTTTTCCAGCATTAGAAGCGATGACTTGAGTCGTTGCTGTGACGCTCAGAGCGTCTTTTATCACCCTTTTGCAGATAGCTATCACTGCGTCTGGGTCTGATCTTTCCGGATCAGTAGACAGTCCTGACAACTGCCTAGTAAGCGAATCATTGCAGTTTTTATCGGTTACATTGGCGACGTATGCCTTCGCTGTGTTAATAGCTGCGAGTACGTCTGTGGGTGTATATTTGCTTGTTTTTTTACTCATTTTCGACTTGCTCCTTTTTTAAATTTTTCAGCTTTAAATGCGATTATTCCTATTTCCCTGTGCCCAACCTTTTCGTAGTTTTGTAAATACTCATCAATCATCGACTCAACAAGTTTGCTCATTGAAAAACCTTCAATGCTAGAGACATGTCTGAATTTGCTGAGAGTTCTGCTGCTTATTGAAAAATGTGCTTTATGTTTGTTATTCATTTAATCCCTCCTTTACTTATAATCTTGCACATAAAAAAATCTTTTCAAGAGCAAATCAAAAATAAATAGACATTAGGTACGGTTAAGATGGGCACAAAAAAACCGCAATTAAACGGCTGATCTGTAACTCTTAGTATTTAAAAGGGTAGCTCATCTTCTTCAGATTCAAAATTTAAGCTGCTTGTGTCGAGCCAAGCGGACTCATCACTAGTAGTTTTAACTGACGTAGCAACTGACTGATCATCTGTAGCTGCTGTAGCCGCTGTAGCCGCTGTAGCCGCTATTTTCTTATCATCCGCCACGGGCGTTATTTGAATAGCGAACCTCTCTAATTTTTTACCTTCTTTAATTTCTTTAGCAAAAACTATCAGATCGTGCTTTATCAGTTCAGCATGGGCCTTTCTAATGCTTCTATTAATCTCTTTCGCCTTGGTTTCTTTGCACTGCAAACGATATTTTAAATCTTCTAATTTGAATGTATTCACAACTCGAAAATTATTTGATTTGTAAAAAAGATATAACCCTCTGGCAAAAGCAGAGTTCAAGCTATTGAATTTTTTAACTTCAAGATTAAATATTAGATCTCTATCTGCTTCGTAAAATACCTTAAGTCCTTTTGAAACTGAAATCATCAGTCCTTCGTCACACTTAATCACATCACTGACAAGCCCTAATAAATACTCTTTGTCATTCCGCACAAAACGCATAGAAAACTTCTTTAGCTTTACGAATGTTTCAAACGCTTTAATTTTGTAAAGAGGAAAGTTTTGTCTGCTAACATTTAAGAAGCTAAAAAGACTTTCGTATGAAATAAATATTTCTGATTGCTCTTTCTGTATCGCTTCTTTTATGTAAAAAAGGAAAACATTGAAGTCAAAATTCAATGAAAGCAATGGTGTTTCGATTCGTACATCTTGATATTGAAATAGACTCCTAATTTCAATATCTAAAAGTAGATTATTGCCGCTTTTATTAGTAGCATTGAAAATCGGCAAAGACATAAATGACTTTGCTAAAGAAATGTAGTCATCTCTGATATATATTTTCTTAGCAGTAACTTTTCTTATTTTAAACTCTTCCATATTTCCTCTTTCTGATTGTTATACTATAAGTTATACATTAGAAAGTATGGAAGTCAATAGTCGTGCTTATTAGAGCGATGCACTTTGCATCTATCATGCAACTGACAAAATTCTGTGTTTTTATTATTCAACTACACCCAACCTTATTATTGAGCTACACCATGGCTTATTATTCAACTACACCATAGATGTCTGTAGGCCTTGATTTGTATGGCCTGTAGCTAACCTAAAGGGCTTTTTAAATAGTTATTAAAGAGAGAGCGGTCGATTATCATCGACTTATGCTGAGAAGGGCGAGCTAAGGCGAGCAGATCTGAAGATGAATCAATACCCTTTAAACAGCCTTAAGCACATGGTTTAAGCTACTTCTTATAGCTATACATGCCTACCTACGTCTTAAATAAAACGCCCAAGACACGGCCCTGAGTGAAACGTATAGCGGAATTAGCTAAACTGGTGAGTGATTTGGAAACGCTCAAAAAATTAAAATACTAAATGTAATAATATGGCTGTTTTTTGACGTTCTTTGATTTGATACGTAGAGTAATACCGCCAAAAATTTAGCGGTATTAAATCGTTAGTTTTTCCACTTGATAAAAAATTATTGATGTTTTATTTCCTAGAAAATCTTACGATTATTGATCGCGTCGAATTTTTTTGCTTCAAATTATGGCTTAACAATAAGATAAAATCGTGTCAATAGCTCGGCAGAAATATATTTAGCGTTGATCGCTAATCAGTTGACATGGTTGGATGCTAAAATATTTATAAGCCCTAGTTCATGCGGATGCAAAGCCTCCACACAAACTAGGACTGCGAGTTGGATTAGTGTATTAAATCTAGTTCCTCAGCACTTTCACTGCTTTTGTTCCCCTTGCCTGAGGGAGTCTCAGTAAAAAACTTATCCACTTTATTGAATGTGAATTTAGGTCGGTCAGGATACGCTTGGTAATAAAGGCTCATGGTATCTGAGCTGTTGTTGTATTTGATGTGAATTTGTTTGTCTGGCTCTTTCCAGCCATAAATTTCTACGAAATCTAAGAAATTACTTTGTCTTGCATATCCCACGTATTCGTCGACTTTTGTTCCGTAGTAGAATTTCTTAACATTGACGAAAATACCATTTACGAAAGTATCGCTATTCCAATTGCTCTTCATGCCTGTTTCTTGGCTGATGACATAGCCCATCCCATCCTCTTTATGCTCCCATCGAAAGCCCTCTGTCTTTTTGAGCAAACCAAGTATTTGAGCTTTATAGGGAGCACTGTCACGCTTAGGATCTAGTTTCAAAAGCTGATCATCAGCAGCGTAGCTGCACGTAATGAACGGTAAGGAGAGGCAAGCAGCTAGGAGGGTAGGGAGTAAACGCATCGATCCTGGTCCTTGAAAAAAGGTTGAGAATTGATGTTGACGTACTACATTTCCCGTAGCAACAGATATCCTTTAGATAATCATTTTTTGACGGGAGTAGTCTGTGATTACTGAGGGTTATTCGTTGTCGTCTAGGGAGTTGAGGTAGTTGGCTATCACGTCACCATGGCAAGCGGCTGGTTTGCAGTGACAACCTAGAGTCTTTCCTCGTAGCTTTTCGATATTTTCATCAAACTTATCCGGGAGTTTTAGAAAGCGTTTTTCAAAGTCATAAGCAAACTTTGCAATCACTTCTTCCCGAGTACCCTCCTTGCCCATCTGATAAGGGTTTCCCCAAAGAGTTCCCCTACCAATATACACATCATAGCTTTCGCCTTGATCCTTGTTTGAAACTTTAGTTATCTTTAGGTCTACCTTTCGTATAGGTATTTTTCGGTCAAGTAAATCGTTGAATAGCTGAAAGAAACAGTTTCGTTCTTCATCTTGAAAAAGAATTGCGTGAGTGGTTTCGTCTAAAGCAAGTTTTTCCGTCTCTAACTTTCTTGCAGGAATTAATTTTTCTTTAGAGTACTTTAAGATGAAATCATTTTCATCCCGCACATAGATCAGCTCTACTTTCTCAAGAGAACCAATGATCCTAGCAACTTTTCTTTCAAATTTTGCGTAAGAAAGAAAGTCGCTAGGGTAGGCAATTAAAATTATAGCCTCTTTGCTCATATTAGATCTTTAACAACTGCATCGGATTCGCCCCACGCTTCTTTAAGATAATTTGCCACAAGCCGCCGGTGGCATTGATGCGGTTGATGCTCGCTGCAAAGCAAGCATCCTTCGTCAATTATGTCTGGTTTTACGTGTTTTTCAATGCTTCGTTTTGCCATCAGGTTGAGAAATTTATCCTCATATTGCTGCCAGGTAATTTCCTTTTTTTGGTAGGGGGATAATATTTCCTTAGTAGGAGCTAAATCAGGAAGGTGTACATAATCAACATCACATAATTCTTTCAGGAAATATTTTAGATCTTCTTTTTTTGCAAATCCTGCGAGTTGTGAAATGTTATTGAGTCTCACGTCAACTATTCGTTTCGTTCCGCTAATTTTAATTAAGCTGAAAAATCTTTCAGCTTTTTTCTCTGTAAATCCGATAGTATAAATTTTCATAGTGACCTTAGAAGATGCCCGCGATAACTTTGTAAGCAAAACCCTGGCCCACAACGTAATTCGGCACGTTCGTATGAACCTCGCTTAAACTGATCGTCAGACCGGTGATCTTGTTTAGAGGATAGGTTCCAATTCCCTTTTTAAGGAAATAAGCCTCTGCTGGTATATCAGTCAAGCTGAGTGCGTAGTTTATGCCGTTATAATCGAAGGTAGCCCGGACGCTAATTTTGTGATTATTCCACTGCTTGCCTTCAGCATCAACTTTAACCGAGACATCTCCATCAGGTTTAATAAAATACAGCGTTTGCCTAGCTTGTGTCAGCAATCGCTCAGGCACACGATCATTCACGCCGGACGTACTTTTGTAATTTGATTCCCACAGACGTGCAGGTGTATCTATCAACTGGCTGAGATTTGCTTGAACGTAATCACCTTTTTTAACCCACTTCTGAGTGGCGTCGATGATGTAGTTTTCCTGCTGAAATACGTGCTGATGCTTTGCAGTATCCCAAATAGAAATTATATCCAACGCATTCACTGCCCCCCCAGCTTGGTAGGTGGCCTCATTCTCCGAGATCCCACGACTGGCTCTGTTGCTTACAGGTCTGTACCAGGTCCCGTCCGCAGGCCCGCCAATGAGTTTTCCAGCGATACATCTTTCGCCGTGTTTCTTAGAGTTTGCCAAGCACACAAATTCCCTTTGAGTAGCGACCATTTTCTCACCTAATCCATTGGGTGGCCGATTGCCACTCCAGAGGTGATATATGGTGCGAGATTTTTAGTCAATAACACATTTATCGAAACAGTATAACATATCACTTTGAATGCCAAAAAACTAGCTTTCAGTTTTGAGAAACGCTTGTTGATTTCAAGAGGTCGCAGGGTGGGGCAAGCGGTGCAGAAGGGGGCTGTCTTTCCGGCTAAGTTCACATGCAAACACCCATTTTTTTTGAGCGATTTTGCAAGAAAAGAGTAGAAATTTTGGATAAAAAAAAGGGTAGAAATTTCTTTCTACCCTTTCTCTAAGTCCTTGATTTACAAGGATTTGTATGGTGCCCCGAGGGAGACTCGAACTCCCACTCCTTTCGAAAACGGATTTTGAAT
>LNAP01006503.1_pt2 | contig 11060 bp, 7 predicted proteins | sample 602601 | NCBI WGS metagenome assembly LNAP01 (sample SAMN02440304, study PRJNA202911) | soil metagenome | biome: Subtropical and temperate rainforests or woodlands; isolation source: soil samples (1 kg each in a 20% v/v slurry with milli Q water) were... ...
GATCAGGGGTTCAATGCGTTTTGGAGTCTTCATCAGCTTTTATTGTGGGTCCTTTATTACCAAACACGCGAAAGTCATTCGTTATACGGCAATCCACTCGTTCGGGGGAGGGGTTGCCGACCTATGAACGTTGCGGATGCACACAATGTGCCGGAAAAACCCGACAAACCCGCCGAGGTTCATCGACCGCCAAGGATCATAGCCGAGCCGGCAGCACTTGTTGGAGAAGGGATGCAAGGGGATTTGCGACAGAATCCGACATACCGGTCGCCACCCTTCGCAGGATTTTTTCCAACAGCCCTAAATTTCCTCCTTCCGCAGCCGAAGTCATCTGTAACAAAGTGAATTGTCCGACGATCGTTCCGATAGAAAACGATGGTGCCCCCAAGGGATAGGGGTTCGAAAAGTACGTTTACGGCTGCCAATAATTCCGCGAGTCATCTGCACTGCGTGGGCCTACAAGAAAATCTGGAGCGCGGATGAACATCAAACAAAAGCTGACGTGGGCGTTTGCAATCATCGCCTGCTTGCCCGTGGTGCTGGTCGCCACCCTCGTTGTGCTGAACCTGCGCAGTGATGCCAAGGACGAATTCGTCGACAACAGCGGTCGCGAAATCCGTCAGGTCAGCAATGCCATGCAACTGTTCTTCGACGGCATCAGCCAGAACGTCGAATACCTGGCCAGGCAGCCGCTGATCACGAACTCCGACGACAGCCTCAAGACCTACATGAATGCCAACGCCGCCAGCATTCCCCAGGGCGAGATGGACAAAAAAATCTTCGGCTTCCTGCAGGACCTGGGCAACGCCCATCCGTCCTACGCCTACGCCATCCTCGGCACGGCAGCCGGCGGCTACGTGTCGTGGCCGGACGATGCCAAGCTGGCGAACTACGACCCGCGCCAGCGTCCGTGGTACAAGGCGGCCCAGGCCAAACCGGGCAAGCCGTTCCGTACCGAGGCCTATTACTGGGCCGAAAATGACACGTCCTACGTCAGTACCGTACGCACCATCGATAACAAGCTGGGCACCAACGGCGGCGTGGTCAGCATCGACGTGTCGCTCAAGCAGCTCACTGAACTGGTCAAGCAAATCAAGCTCGGTGAAACCGGCTACCTGATGCTGCTGGAAAACTCCGGCACCGTACTGGTCGATCCGAAACAACCGGAACACAACTTCAAGGCTTTGGGCAGCCTCGGTGAGGGTTATGCGCAACTGGCCAAGGCTGGTAAAGGCCTGGTCGAAGTCGAACTCAATGGCGAGCGCTACATGGCCAACGTCTGGCCGTCCGAGCAACTGGGCTGGACCTTCATCGGCCTGATCAAGCAGAGCGACGTGATGAGCACCGCGACCCAACTGACCTGGTTGATCGCAATCATCGCCGCCGTGCTGGCCGTGGTCTTCGCCATCGTCGGCGCCAGTTTCGCCAGCGTCATCGTGCGTCCGATCCGCAGCGTGGCCGATGGCCTGGAAGGCATCGCCCAGGGTGAAGGCGACCTGACCAAAAACCTGCACGTCCGTGGCAGCGACGAAACCGCGCAACTGGCCAACTGGTTCAACCAGTTCCTGGCGGCGATTCGCAACCTGATCCAAAGCATCGGCGGCGCCGCGACCAAAATCCTCGCCACCTCCAAGAGCTCGACCCAGGTCTCCAGCGACATGGCCGAAGCGGCCGGGCGCCAGCGTGAAGCCGTGGACATGGTCTCCACCGCGTTCCATGAAATGGTCGCCACTGCCAACGAAGTCGCGCGCTCCTGCAGCCAGGCCGCCGAGTCGGCCGACAGTGGCCAGCGCCAGGCGCGAGAAGGTCAGCAGCAGATCGATGCGGCGGTGACCAGCGTCGATCGACTGAGCCAGGAAATCGAACAATCGGCCCAGTCGATGCAACAGCTGGAACGCGACAGCAATGACATTCAGTCGATTCTCGGAACCATTCGTTCGATCGCCGAACAGACCAACCTGCTGGCACTGAACGCTGCCATCGAGGCTGCACGGGCCGGTGAACAAGGTCGCGGTTTTGCGGTGGTGGCGGACGAAGTGCGGGCGCTGGCCAAACGCACGGCCGATTCCACGGCGGAGATCGACGGCCTGCTCGGCAACCTTGCCAAGCGCACCAGCCAGGTCACTCAGCAGATGCACGCGAGCCTGGAAGTGTCCCAGCAGTCGGTGACCCGCATCGGCGAGGCGCGCAGCAGCTTCGGGCAGATTCGTGAATCGGTGGACGTGATCCGCGACATGAACACCCAGATCGCCACGGCAGCAGAACAACAGCACCAGGTGGCGGAAGACATCAACCGGCACATCAGCCAGATTCATGGCGATGCGCAGTTGGTGGCGGAACTGGCGAACTCGGCGCGGCTGGATTCCCAGAGCCTGGCCGGATTGTCGAATGAACTGGACGGGTTGGTTCGTCGTTTCAGAACCTGATCCAAAATCGCTTATAACTGTGGCGAGGGAGCTTGCTCCCGTCGGCTGCGAAGCAGTCGTGAAAATTGGAAAATGCGGACCATCCTGAGACTCCGCGTGGACTGATCTGGGACCGCTTCGCGCTCCAGCGGGAGCAAGCTCCCTCGCCACAATTACTGTCGAAACAATTCCCCGGGGGTAAACCCGAACAACCCTTTGAACGCCGCTATAAACGCCGACGTCGAGTCGTACCCACAAGACAACGCGGCATTCGTCACGCTGTCACCCTCCTCCAGCACATTCAACGACGACAGCAGTCGCATCCGCTGACGCCAGCCGCGAAAACTCAACCCGGTTTCACGCTGAAACAGGCGCATCAGGGTTTTTTCCGACGTGCCCAGTCGCTGCGCCCATTCCTGCAAGGTCACAGTCAGCTCAGGACTTTCGATCAGCTCATTGCACAGACCCAGCAAGCGCTCATGACGCGGCAACGGCAGCGAGAAACCGACTTCGGGCAGATTCGCCAACTGGTCCAACAACACACTCACCAACCGTGCTTCCGGGCTGTCGCCCTGTGGATATTCCACGGGCAGCAGGCAAAAACTCTTGATCAACTCCCGGGCCAGCGGCGTCACCTCCAGCACCCGACAGCGGTCGTCCGCCCAAGGGCAATCCTCTCGGCGCACATAAAGACTGCGCATCTCGGCGCGCATCGAGGTCACGACCTGATGGTCGACATCCGCCGGAATCCAGATCCCCCACTGCGGCGGCGCAAAGAAACTGCCCTCGGCGGTGTGCACGCCGAGAACGCCGCTGATCGCGTAGGAAAATTGCACCCAGTCATGGCGATGAGACGATGTCCACGAACCGGCGTTGAGGCTTTCCGCCCGCGCGTAGAGGGGGCGCGGCAGTAAAGTCAGTGCGGGAATTGTCCGTTCGAGGGAGAGTTGTCCGTTAGTCGGCATTGATGAGCCTTGTGTTGCAAGGTTGCTAAAGAGTCGACGTTAGGCCAAGCCACTCCCGCATTCAACACCGCTGATCCCCTGTGGGGCGAGCCTGCTCGCGATGGCGGACTGTCAGGCGACATTAATGTTGAATGTGCCGCAGCCATCGCGAGCAGGCTTGCTCCCACAGGTCTTGATTCAACGCTCAACTATTGCGGTGACACCCTGCCCGCCAGCCGCACAAATCGAGATCAGCCCTCGCCCCTTGCCTGCGGCGTCGAGCAGCTTGGCCAGGCTGGCCACAATACGTCCGCCGGTAGCCGCAAACGGATGCCCCGCCGCCAGTGAACTGCCTTTGACGTTGAGCCGGCTGCGGTCGATGGAGCCCAGTGGCGCGTCGAGGCCGAGGCGGGTTTTGCAGTACTCGGGGTCTTCCCAGGCCTTCAAGGTGCAGAGCACTTGCGCGGCGAACGCTTCATGGATTTCGTAGTAATCGAAGTCCTGCAAGGTCAGGAAGAGGCGTGGCACCGCGTAGACCGGCGCCATCAACAGCCCTTCGGCGCCGTTGACGAAATCCACCGCCGCCGCTTCGCCATCGCGTAAATACGCAAGGATCGGCAAGCCGCGCTCCTTCGCCCATTCTTCACTGCCCAACAGCACCAGCGACGCGCCGTCGGTGAGCGGCGTCGAATTGCCGGCGGTCAGCGTGCCTTTGGCGCTTTTCTCGAAGGCGGGTTTGAGCGAAGCGAGTTTTTCCAGGGTCAGGTCCGGGCGCAGGTTGTTATCGCGGGTCAGGCCCAGGAACGGCGTCATCAGGTCGTTGTGCCAGCCTTCGGTATATGACGCCGCCATTTTCTGGTGACTCTCCAGCGCCAGTTGATCCTGCTCCGCGCGCGGAATGTTCCAGGTCTGCGCCATCAACTCGCAGTGCTCGCCCATCGACAGGCCCGTGCGTGGCTCGCCGTTGCGGGGAAATTCCGGAATGAGATGCCCGGGGCGCAGTTGCAAAAAGGTTTTCAGTTTGTCGGCGGTGGTTTTCGCGCGGTTGGCCTGCAGGAGGATTTTGCGCAAACCTTCGTTGATGCCGATCGGCGCGTCGGACGTGGTGTCGACGCCGCCGGCAATACCGCACTCGATCTGGCCCAGGGCGATTTTATTGGCCACCAGCAACGCCGCTTCCAGACCGGTGCCACACGCTTGCTGAATGTCATAGGCCGGGGTGGTCGGTGACAGCCGTGAGCCGAGCACGCATTCGCGGGTCAGGTTGAAGTCCCGGGAATGCTTGAGCACCGCGCCCGCCGCCACTTCGCCCATGCGCAGACCGTGCAGGTTGAAACGCTCGATCAGGCCTTCGAGCGCTGCAGTGAGCATCGCCTGGTTACTCGCGGTGGCGTACGGCCCGTTGGAGCGGGCGAAGGGAATCCGGTTACCACCGATAATCGCGACGCGGCGCAGTTGAGTCATGAAAAGCTCCTGATGAACAATTTAAAAAACACTGCAACTCCCACAGGGTCTGCGTGTTCCTGAAAACCTCCGCAATGTCCAAGCGTAGGCCTTATCTCGTGAATCGAACGACTGATTGCCATTCGTGGTCCACACTTTGAACCCCAGCTACTGGAGCGCGTTCCATGTCTGATCGCTATATCGACTTCGCCAATTCATCCATCGGCCACCGTCTGGTCGGCGCCCTGGGTCTGCCGACGCCGGTTCGGCTGGAACGCTGGCAGGCAGGTCGACTGCGCCCTGTCGAAGGGGCGCTGCTGATCGGCGGCGGGCCGCTGGCGCAGAATGTCAGCGCTTTCGCCAACCGCCTGACCGATGCGATTTACAGCTACGACAGCGAACCCTCGATCGCCACCGCGTGGATTCCCGGTCACGGCCCGAAGCTGAAGGCAGTGGTGTTCGACGCCAGTCATCTGATGCATACCGATCAGCTCAAACAGCTGCGCGAGTTCTTCCAGCCACTGATGAAAAACCTCGAGGACTCCGCGCACCTGGTCATTCTCGGGCGCGCACCGCAGACGTTGAGCGATCCGTTTGCTGCCAGCGCTCAGCGTGCCCTGGAAGGTTTCAGTCGTTCGCTGGCCAAGGAACTGCGCAGTGGCGGCACCTTGCAACTGATTCACGTCGGCGAAGGTGCCGAGGATCAACTGGAAGGCCCGCTGCGGTTTTTCCTTTCGCCAAAAAGCGCGTTCGTCTCCGGACAAGTGATTCACCTGAGCCCCTGCACCACGCCGGTGACGGACTGGACGCGTCCGTTGTCGGGGCGCAAGGCTCTCGTCACCGGCGCCGCACGCGGCATAGGTGCATCGATTGCCGAAACCCTGGCCCGTGACGGCGCCGACGTGATCCTGCTCGACGTGCCCGCGGCAAAAACCGATCTCGACGCCCTCGCCGCACGCCTTGGCGGGCGCAGCATCACCCTGGACATCTGCGCCGAAGACGCCGGCACGCAGTTGATCGAGCAACTGCCTGACGGCGTCGACATTGTGGTGCACAACGCCGGTATCACCCGCGATAAAACCCTGGCCAACATGACCCCGGAATTCTGGGATGCAGTGCTCGCGGTCAACCTCAATGCCCCACAGGTGTTGACCAAGGCCTTGCTCGACAGTGGCACCCTGCGCGACAACGGCCGGGTGGTTTTGCTGGCGTCCATCAGCGGCATCGCCGGCAATCGCGGGCAAACCAATTACGCGGCGAGCAAGGCCGGGTTGATTGGGCTGGCCCAAGCCTGGGCGCCGCTGCTCAACGAACGCGGCATCAGCATCAACGCGGTGGCGCCGGGGTTCATCGAGACGCAAATGACTGCGCACATTCCGTTCGGCCTGCGTGAAGCGGGCCGGCGCATGAGTTCGCTGGGCCAGGGCGGCCTGCCGCAAGACGTCGCCGAAGCGGTGGCGTGGCTGGCGCAACCGGGCACCGGCGCGTTCACCGGGCAAGCGCTGCGCGTCTGCGGACAAAGTGTTTTGGGGGCTTAGTGATGATTACCGATTGGCACACGCTCAACCGCGAACCAAGCCTGCCCGGGTTGTATGTGCAGGCCGCGACGCGACGCAAGATCACCGGCTCCACGTTGCCCGATTCGGGTTTGCGTTGCTGGGTCGATGTCGATCCGAAACGTCTGGCGGCTTATCGCAACGTCTGCGGGTTTGCCAACAACGGTTTGTTGCCGCCGACGTATCCGCACATCCTGGCGTTCGCGTTGCAGATGCAACTGCTGACTGACAAGGATTTCCCGTTCCCGCTGCTGGGGTTGATTCACCTGAGCAACCGCATTCGCGTCTGGCGGCGTGAACCGTGTCCGCATCAGCGTGCAGGTGCAGAATCTGCAACCCCACGCGAAGGGCGCGACGTTCGATCTGCTGACCACGCTCGATGATCAGCTGGGACCGTTGTGGGAAGCGCAAAGCCGGATGCTGTGTCGCGGGGTCAAACTTGAAGGCGAGCCCGTCGAGGAGGTACTGGCCTCGACGATGATGCTGACTGAAGTCGCCCGCTGGAAAGCACCTGCGGACATCGGCCGGCAATACGCCAGGGTGTCAGGGGATTACAACCCGATACACCTCAGTGCGGTGAGCGCCAGACTGTTCGGTTTCCCTACGGCCATCGCTCATGGACTGTGGAACAAGGCACGGACCCTGGCCGCGCTGGCGGATCATTTGCCTACAGCGAATGTCGAGATCGCGGTGCAGTTTCGCAAGCCGGTGCGCTTGCCCGGCGAAGTGACATTGCTCGCCAGCACGGCGGCTTCGAGTGGGGATTTTCGACTGGTAGGCGTGGGCGATCTGGAACATATGGTCGGCCATTGGCGGCCGGTGGCCTGACACCCGACTTGAGCTTCACACAAACACTGCAGGCGCTCGCAAACCAGCGCCTGCGGGTCGTGTGCAGACAGTCGGACGGGCGTTGAACATGTTTAATTGTATATATCACTTCAGTTTTTTCGCCGCTCCCCATGCCTCCGCCAAACAACACTGCACATTGATTTAAAACAAATTTCTCTCCCGCCACCGGCAAAAACCACACCCAAGGTATTAGTGCTTAGGCGGCACCGGCGCGTCCGTATCTAAAAGGTTAATACCAACTGGAGAATGGTGCCTCAGAGCCTTTGCGATTGTGATGTGGACAACGGACGAAGGCATTGCCGACGACAGAAACGGCAAGCCATCGACAACAACGACGTTGTTACAGGTGCAAGGGATCTCACTCATGAACACTCACGTATGGTGTATATCGGCAACGGCATTGACGCTCATCCTCTCTCTCGGCCTCTCCGGTTGCAGCAGCGGCGGTGGCGGGCATCACAGCAGCTCCGACGGTTCGTCCCCTGACAGCACGAACACGGCGGGCGCCGGTGGCGCAAGCGGTGGCGGAGCGGGCGGCGGCACAGGAGGAGGTACAGGCGGTGGCGGCACGACCACGCCGACTGCCTCGCCGCTGGTGACCACCACACTGGTACAGGATGTCGGCACAACAGTCAGCGGCCTCGGCGATGGCGTCGGGCAGCTCGGCAATTCCCTGAGTTCAGTTCCCGTGGTGGGTGGTGTGGTTCAAAGCGTCGCCAACACCACCGGCAATGTAGTCACCACACTGGGTGAAGGCTTGGGCAACGGCATTGGCAAACTGGCCACCGACCCGAATGGTCTTGGCGTCACGGCCGCCTCGGTGGGCGGCGTGGTGCAGGATGTCGGCAACGGTGTCTCCGATGTCAGCGGCAAGCTCGCCACCGCGACCAGCAGCGTACCGCTGGTGGGCGGCGTGGTCACCAAAGTCGCGCCAGTGCTGGATGGCGTCGGCGAAAGAGTCACCATGCTCGGCGACACCTTGAGCACCGCAACCACCACCGGTCCGTTGGGGTCGGTGACCAAGGAGATCGGAAGCAAACTGGTGCCGGTGATTGCCTTGGTCGAGAACACCACGGACAAAGCAGGCGACGCCACCGGCCTGGGCGATCCGCTCAAAGGTGTGATCAAGAAAGTCGGCGATACCGTCGATGGCGTGGGTGACAACGTCGCCGATGCCGGCAATGGCAATCCAGTGACGGACACCCTCGGCAACGCCCTGAGCAACACAGGCACCACGGTCGGCAAGGCCGGTGGCCTGGTGTCCAACGGCAAAGATTCAGGCACCGGCAGCGGCGGTGGTCTGGGTGGCAACGGCCTGCTGGAAACCGTTGGTGGCGCGGTGGTCAACCTCGGTCAGGGCCTGAGCGGCAGTAACGGGGTGGTCGGCACGGCGGGCAAAAACGCTGTTGCCGGCGGCAATCTGGTCGCCACTGTAGGCGGCGGCCTGGGCGGCAGCGGTGTCGCCAATGTCGGCCCGACCGCTGCACTGGCCAGCGTCGGAAGCAACATCGGCACAGCGCTCAACCCGGTGACCAGCGCCGTCACCGGTCTCACCCAAAACGTCGGCGCCGCCACCGGCCTCGGCAGTCCGACCGCGGGCCTGACCGGCCAGGCCGGCGGCGCGGTCGTCAACCTCGGCGGCGCGATTGTCGCCAGCAATACCAACACGGTCACCGCGGCACTGGGTAACACTGTCACCTCCTTGGGCAATACCGTCAGCGGCGTTGGCGGGTTGGTCAACGGCGGCACCGGCGGTGGTCTTGGCGGACTCCTCGGCGGCCTGGGCGGCAACAATCGCTGATTGCACCTGGCCGATTCGACGGCCTTAACTACAGCGCCTACGCTTGGTTGGAGGCGGAAGATTCGCATGAGTCTTCCGCCCTTTCTTTGGGACATGAAGATCCAAATGATGTAGCGAATTGAACAGGGAGTGTCCTATGCGCGTTGCGTCTTTGCTGTTCCTCACCGTCAGTACCTGTACCTTTGCAGACACCCTTCCGAGTTTTCTCAACAGCAACGAAACCATTCGCAATCTCCCTGTCCCGAACCTTCCCGCCGACGCCTACCGCCCGACGGCTGCGCCGCTGCAGGTGCCGGAGCCCGGAGCGACCCAGGGCCAACCGTTGATGATGGGCACCAAAGTCACCCTCAAAACCGTGCAGATCGAAGGCGGGACGATTTACCCGCTCGGCGAACTGGCAACGCTCTTCCAGCCTTTGCTTGGCCACGAAACCAGCCTCGCCGATCTGATCGAAGCCACCCGCAGCATCACTCGTCGTTATCAGCAGGACGGGTATCTGCTGTCCTACGCGTTTCTGCCTCAACAGTCCTTCGACAATGGCGTAGTGCGCGTGGTGCTGGTGGAGGGTTACATCAAGGATTACCGGTTGCAGGGCGACGTCGGGCGGGTCAAGGGGCTGCTCGACAAACTGGTGGCCAAACTCCAGACCGAGCGGCCCCTGACGCGCAAGACTTTCGAGCGCTACACCACGTTGATGAGCCGCATTCCCGGCGTGACCTTGCAGGCCCAAGTGCCGCCGCCGGGCACCACCGACGGCGCGGCCTACCTCGTTGCCCAGGCCAGTCGCAAGCCGTTTACCAGCTCGCTGAGTGCTACCGAGGACAACCGCAACGGCACCCAGGCCTTGCTCGGCGCGAGCAGCAACTCACAGACGGCCATGGGCGAACAACTGAGCCTCAGCGGGCTGTTTCCGCCTGGGGACGACGATGAGCATTACTACCGCCTGGACTACAACCAGTACCTCAACGCAGAAGGCACACAACTGGTCTTGTCCGCCTCGCGTTACCGCGCCGACCTGGGCACCAACGTGCAACTGGACAACGGCATCGAACTCAAGCCTCACCGGGAAAACGATCGCTATTCCATCGGCTTCAGTCACCCGTTCATAGCGTCACCCAACGAGCTGCTCAGCGCCGGATCGCGGTTGTACGCGGTCAACGACAAGACACGCTACCAGGTCGTCGGCTTCCCGCTGACCCTCGAGGAACGCACCGACCTTCGCGCCCTCGCCTTCGAAAGCGACTGGCGCAAGGCCGATGAACAACAACTGCGCATTCTCAGCGGCGGGCTGTATCAGGGCATCGACGGCATGGGCGCAAAAACCAACAACCCTGAGCTCGACCTGGACTTCTTCCGCCTGCGGTTCTCAGGCGTGCAGAGCGACAAGTTTTTCGACAACTGGCAGGGGGTGATTTCCGCCGCGCTGTACTGGAGTGACGACACCTTGCCCGAAAGTGAACGCGCGGTTTTCGGCGGACAAAATTTCGGCCGTGGTTACCCTGACGATCAGGCCTCGGGCGACAAGGGATGGGGGGTGGCATATGAGCTGAACTACAGCTTCAACCGCGACGGCAACTGGGTCAGGGTGCTGCAACCTTATGTGGTGATGGATCGCGCCAGGACCTGGTTCAACGAGTTGCCGATCAAGGGCAACAACCTGTCCTCGGCGGCGGTTGGATTGCGAATTGGCGATGCGAAGTACTACAACATCGCGCTGGAAGCGGCCAAGCCGATGTCGGATGAGGCACTGGATACGTTCAATCGCAAGCCGAGGTACAGCATCAGTTTCAGTTATCAGCTGTAGGTCGTAACGAACCGGATGAAGGCGGGCGTCAGACCGATTTCGCTGGCAAGCCAGCGCCACGGGTCCGTGGGGTTTGGGGGAGGTGGGGGATTTACAGATTGACCAGATTCAACCGTGGCTGCGGAAACAGGTTATTCAGCGTCTCCAGCAACCGCACGTGATAAATCGGCTTGCGAAACAGGTCGAGCACCTGCAATCGCAGCATGTCGCTGACGTCCTCCATGTCCGCGTGGCCCGACGTCACGATCACCGGCAAAT
>LNAP01005638.1_pt1 | contig 11059 bp, 12 predicted proteins | sample 602601 | NCBI WGS metagenome assembly LNAP01 (sample SAMN02440304, study PRJNA202911) | soil metagenome | biome: Subtropical and temperate rainforests or woodlands; isolation source: soil samples (1 kg each in a 20% v/v slurry with milli Q water) were... ...
AAAGCATTCAGACCGCCTTCCAGGAAGTCGCCGATGGCCTGGCCGCAAAAGGTACTTACAGCGAACAGCTGCAAGCCCAGAGCGACCTGGTGCAAGCCAGCCAGGAATACTTCGACATGGCGCAGCAGCGCTATGATGAAGGGGTGGATAACTACCTGACGCTGCTGGATGCGCAACGTCAGCTGTTGTCCTCTCGTCAAAAACTGCTCAGCGATCGACTGCTGCAACTTGATAGCCAGGTGCAGTTGTATAAAGCCTTGGGCGGTGGCTGGGAACAGCCCGATCCAGATAGTCATTTAGTCAAAAACTAAACGGTTGAAGTGACGAGCTCCAGACAACGGGCTCGTCCGTCTGGTTTCAATAGTGGGTTTTATTTGACGTTATCAGGCATCTCAACACCATTGTCCGATAAGTAATCGACCTGGTGTCGGCTAATACGCAGCCCTTCGAGTTCGTCCCTGACACGCATATGTTCGGCGTGAGTAGCATAGTGGGTCAGCGCAGCAGTATCAGTAAACTTCGAATACAGAACCACATCACAGGCGTAATCGATTTGACTGATCTCGATACCGATTTCCAGAGCGAGAAGGCCTGGAATCTTGCCGCGTCAAACCTGCTCTAAAACGTTTACACCACATTGAGTAGTTTCTCGGCCCTTCGGTGACCATTGCTGCTTTGTTATTGGGTTCGTTTGAGATTTTTTGCTTCGTGCAGGCGCCCCTATGCCGTAATTGGCGCCCTTTGAGATGTGAATTTTGGTCAGCCGACGCAGGTTCTCTACCGCTGGTGCAGTCTCGCCGCTCATGCGTCTGTGTCGCAGCATTCACGCCACGCTGCCGACTTGCGTCCGTCTTGATGATGCAGGTGTCAACTTGCCCGCCGAACTGGGTCAGGAAAACCGGGTATTGGTATATCACTGCTATGACAGGTGCCCCTTTCGCCAATAATGGTTAGGACGAGCTGACTTGCGATTTTTCCAAAGGCTTGCCTACCGGCTTTCGAATATTCCGCAGTTGAATCATGCAAATGGTTTTCGTATTTTCTCAACATATTGATTTATAAAGAATAAAAATATTGGCATGGCTGTTGCTTTCTTTGAGTCAAACAAGAGGAACGAGCCATGTACGCCTTCCACGCCAATCCCGAACCAAATCCCTGCTTCGTCCGCATTACGGGTACTCAACGCCAGCGCTTCATCGAGTTCGAGTTTTCCGTAGGCGATCCTGAGCTATCCGTCGAAATGATCATGCCCGTCCAGGCGTTCGAGGAGTTTTGTGCTCGCCACGATGCCCAGCAGTTGAGTGCTGAACAGGTGGCGCAAGTCGAGTACGAACGACTGAAGTGGCGCTTCGGTGAGCCCGGTATCACCGAGTGACCCCCCCCATCTCCACAAGAACAATAAGGGAGACCTTAAAATGCATGTTGATATCAAGACGTCGTCCGTCAAACCGATTCGTAATACCTACGCCTACGTGCAAAAACGCTTTGGTGATAAACCGGCTTCCCGCTATCAGGAAGCGAGCTACGACATACAGGAAGAAATCAACTTCCATTACCGTCCGCTGTGGCAGCCGACCCATGAGATCTTCGACAGTTCTCGAACTCAGGTAACCATGCAGGACTGGTACGCACTCAAAGACCCGCGTCAGCTCTACTATGCGACGTACACTTTGATCCGTGCCCGGCAACAGGAAGTGATGGAAAGCAATTTCGCTTTCGTCGAGAAGAATGCACTGTTCGCCAGCATTTCCGTTGACATCCTGGAGAAGGCCCGCAAGCTACTTGTCCCGCTTCGCCACTACGAGTGGGGCGCCAACATGAACAACAGCTTCATCACCGGCTATGGCTATGGTGCGACGCTGACCAATGCCACCATGTTCGCCACCATGGATCGCCTGGGCACCGCCCAGTACCTGACCCGTATTGGCTTGCTATTGGACGGCAATCAGACCGAGTGTCTGGAGCTGGGCAAACAGGAATGGCTCGATGCCGCTTGTTGGCAGCCGCTGCGCCAAAGCGTCGAGCGTATGTTCGTGCTCCAGGATTGGTTCGAGCTTTTTGTCGCCCAGAACCTGGTATTCGACGGATACCTCTATCCCTTGGTCAAGGAGATTGTCGACCGTGAGTTAGTTGGCAAGGGCGCTTCGGCCCTCGGCATGCTCACGGCATTCATGAGCGAGTGGTACGACGAGACGCAGCCATGGGTGAACTCGGTATTGAAAACGGCGGCGGCAGAGTCCCCGGCAAACCGTGAACTACTGGTGGGCTGGATCGCTACCTGGCAAGTACCGGCGCGCGAAGCTATTGCAGCGCTGCTTACTGAATTAGGGAGTGACCCGCAGCAACTAGAACACCTCGATGAGGCCTTCACTAAACGCCTGACAAAGCTTGGCCTGATTGGCATGGAGGTGGCGGCATGAGCGCCAATGTCTTTATCGCCTTCCAGGCCAACGATGAAACCCGGCCGATTATCGAGGCCATCGAGCAAGACAATCCACACGCCACCATTACCCACATGCCAGCGATGGTGAAGATCGATGCACCGGGCCGCCTGACGATTTGCAAGGACACGGTGGAAGGACTGCTTGGCCGTTCTTGGAACCTGCAGGAGATCCATATCAACCTTATCAGCATCTCCGGAAACATTGAGGAAACCGACGAAAGCTTCACGGTGGGATGGTTTCGCTAAGCGCGAAGGTATCCCGATCCATAAGAACAACAACGGAGAGAAACCATGAACTCGCAAGCTAATGCCGGTGCTGCGCGCAAACTCAGCCTGAAAGACAAATACGGCCTGATGACCCGTGACCTGGGCTGGGAAACCAGCTATGTACCGATGGACGAGGTTTTCCCGCACGACAAGTTCGAAGGCATCAAGATTCACGATTGGGACAAATGGGAAGATCCCTTCCGCCTGACTATGGATGCCTACTGGAAATACCAGTCCGAAAAAGAGCGTAAGCTCTACGCGATCATCGATGCCTTCGCGCAAAACAACGGCCACTTGAATGTGACCGATGCGCGCTATATCAACGCCCTCAAGCTTTTTCTGACCGGCGTCACGCCCATCGAATACAATGCCCATCGCGGCTTTGCCATGGTCGGTCGGCAATTGCGTGGCGTAGGACCACGGGTCGCCTGCCAGATGCAGGCCATCGACGAACTGCGGCATTGCCAGACCCAGGTTCATACGCTGAGCCACTACAACCGCTACTTCAACGGCTTCCATTCCTGGCCGCAGAATTTCGATCGGCTGTGGTATCTCTCGGTGCCCAAGTCGTTCATCAACGATGCCATGTCGGCGGGACCTTTCGAATACCTGGTGTCGATATCGTTCTCGTTCGAGTACGTGCTGACCAATCTTCTGTTCATGCCGTTCATGTCCGGTGCGGCCTACAACGGTGACATGGCGACAGTGACCTTCGGTTTCTCCGCTCAGTCTGATGAAGCGCGGCACATGACCCTGGGGCTGGAGGTGATCAAGTTCATCCTCGAGCAGGATCCGGCCAACGTACCAATCGTACAGAAGTGGATCGATAAGTGGTTCTGGCGTGGCTACCGGTTGCTGACGCTGGTCGGCATGATGATGGACTACATGCTGCCGAAGAAAATCATGTCCTGGCGTGAAGGTTGGGAGATCTATTTCGAGCAGAGTGGCGGTGCCCTGTTTGCCGACCTCGAGCGCTATGGCATCCGCAAGCCCAAGTACTGGGAAGATTCGGTCAAGGAAAAGGATCACATCACGCATCAGGCCTGGAGCATGTTCTACCAATACTGCTGGGGCACTGGCGTACACGGCTGGCTGCCCAAGCAAGAGGAAATGGACTGGCTTGCCGAACAGTATCCCGACAGTTTCGACAAGATTTACCGCCCGCGCTTCGAGCAATGGAAAAAACAGGAAGACGCTGGCGAGCGCTGGTACAACACCAGCCTGCCTTGTCTGTGCCAGGTTTGTCAGATTCCGATGGTATTCACTGAGCCCGATGCACCTCTGATCCGCCGTCAGCGTGAGAGCGAGTACAAGGATGAGCGCTATCAATTCTGTTCTGACGGCTGCAAGGACATCTTCGACGACGAACCCGAGAAGTATATCCAGGCCTGGATGCCGGTGCAGCAGATCCTCAAGGGCAAGGCTGGCGGCCCGAGCATCGATGATGTGATTCGTTGGTCCTACCTGGATCCGGGCAGTGACACAGGTGCTTTCGAGGCCTCGGCCGACGCCCGCAACTGGAAACTCTGGAAAGGTCTGTAAACCGGGTACCTACCCAAAAAAGACTCCCTGAAATAACAATAAGGCGGTGCTTGCGAGCACCGTCAAGGAGACTCTCATGCCTGTTATAGCACTCAAACCCGATTACCGTGGTGAAGCTCGCGACGCCGTAGATCAGTTCAACGGACAGCAATTGATTTTTGTCGAGTGGATCGGCCACCTGAGTATTTGTGCGCCCATCGCGTTGTTGGTCGACCCTGAGCAAGGCTTTGGCGACTTCATCGAAAAAAACCTCCAGCAGAGCGTTTTCGCCTCCCATCCCGACTGGGCCGTCATCAACTGGCAACAGGTGCAATGGGGCTTCGAACGTCAGCCATTGAATCTGCAGCCCGACGCCACCTTTGCCAGCCTGGGCATCGGCCACAAGGCGTTCATCACGTTGCACACCCCCAACCTGGATGGAATCTGAGAGGTCGTCATGAGCTACGAATTGACTATCGAACCGCTTGGCCAGGTCATCGAGGTGGAGGAGGGGCAGACCCTCCTTGACGCGGCGTTGCGCGCTGGCATCTGGCTTCCCCACGCCTGCTGTCACGGCCTCTGCGCGACCTGCAAGGTGCAGGTGCTCGAAGGTGTCGTTGAACTTGGCGAAGCATCACCCTTTGCCTTGATGGACATGGAACGCAGTGAAGGCAAGGCGCTGGCCTGTTGTGCCATCCCGCAGTCCGATCTGACCATTGAGGTAGAGATCGACGAGGAACCGGATGCCAAGGCGATTGCCTTGCGCGACTTTGAAGCGACGGTGCATTCGATCGTGGAACTGACGCCGACCATTCGCGGCATTTTCCTGAAGATAGACAACGACGAGATCGAATTTCAGGCCGGCCAGTACATCAATCTGTATGTGCCCGGTCTGGCCGAGCCGAGGGCGTTTTCGATTGCCAGCGTTCCCTCGCAATCGAGCCTGATCGAGTTGAATGTGCGCAAGGTCCTGGGCGGCGTTGGTACCACTTGGTTACATGAGCAACTGCAGGTTGGACAAACGTTGAAGTTCAGCGGTCCGCTGGGTCGTTTCTTTACCCGCCACTCCGATCCCAATCCGGTGATTTTCATGGCCGGTGGTTCGGGGCTATCCAGCCCCAAATCGATGATCCTCCAGTTGCTGGAAGCCGGAGATACGAGAGCCATTTCCTTGTTTCATGGCGCACGCAATCGGGCAGAACTGTACTACGCCGAGTTATTTGAGGAACTGGCTCAAAGCTATCCGCAGTTCCGCTACATACCGGTGCTCTCCGACGAGCCTGAACACAGCGACTGGAGCGGCGCACGGGGCTTCGTGCACGAGGCTGCCGAGCTCACCTTTACTAGCGATTTTCGAGGTCACAAAGCTTATCTGTGCGGCCCTCCGCCGATGATCGAGTCGGCCATCCGCAGCCTGATGCGCGGACGGCTGTTCGAGCGCGATATCCACCTGGAGAAATTCCTGAGCGCGGCAGACGCCAATCAGTCAACCCGCAGCCCGTTGTTCCGCAACATCTGAGGAGGCCGGCATGCACCTCATACGACTGTGCAATGGACAGGAACAGTTTTATTGCGATGGCCAGCGCAATCTGCTTCAGGGCATGCAACTGCTGGCCCGCAAAGGCATCCCGCTGGGTTGTCGAGGAGGTGGTTGCGGTGTTTGTCGCGTGCAGGTGCTCAGCGGGAGTTACCACTGCCAGCGAATGAGTCGCGAGCAGATCAGCGAGGCCGAGGAGGGCATGGGCATTGCGTTGGCATGTCGGCTCTACCCGGAGAGTGATCTGGAGATTTCCGTGCTTGGTTTGAAGGGCCGAGAACAGGTCCATCCACAAAACAACAAGAGGTAGACGCCATGAATAGGAAAGCCGTTCTGCGCCCTGGCCACGTTGCCATACGGGTGCTCGACCTGAACGCTGCGGTGCATCATTACGTGAACGTGCTGGGCATGCTGGAAACCGCTCGCGATGAGCAGGGCAGGGTGTTCCTCAAGGCTTGGGATGAGCACGACCACCATAGCCTGGTGCTGCGCGAAGCCGACGCTCCAGGCATGGACTACATGGCGTTCAAGGTGGCTGATGAGGCAACGCTGCATCAACTTGAGCAGGCCATTACCGAGTTTGGCCTGGACAGCCAATGGATTGCAGCGGATGAGCATCCGGGCACTGGACGGCGTCTGCGGTTCACTGCACCCACCGGCCATGTCTTCGAGCTTTATGCGCATAAGGTATTGCAGGGCAATGGCATGCCGACGACCAACCCCGGCATCAGGGCCGCCAACCTGAAGGGCATTCACCCTAGCCGCTTCGATCACTGCGCATTGATCGGCGACGACGTCCTGGGCAGTTACCAGTTATTCACCGAGGTCCTGGGCTTTGAACTGACCGAGCAGATCGTGTCGGGTGATGACAAGGTGGCGGTGTTTCTGTCCTGCAGTAACAAACCTCACGATGTCGCGTTCATCCACGGGCCCGTGAAGGACAAGCTCCACCACATGTCTTTTTTCGTCGAATCCTGGGCTCAGGTGCTTGACGCGGCGGACACCATTGCCGACCACGACGTGGCCCACGAGATTGGTCCAACCCGCCATGGCATCACCCGTGGCGAAACCTTGTACTTCTTCGACCCGTCAGGCAATCGCAACGAAGTCTTCAGTGGCGGCTACATCTGGTACCCGGACAGACCTGTGCTGACCTGGACGGTCGATGAACTGCCAAGGGCGCTGTTCTTTCATGAGCGCAAGCTCAACGAAACCTTCCTCAATGTCGTGACCTGAACGTCAGCAACCTTTCGATCCCATCATGGAGAACCCCATCATGAGCAGCAATCCTGAACTGGCCCACAGCCTCACTACAGGCAACTTCACTACCAACTGCCACGACGTCGGAACGGGTGACCCTGTCGTCATGGTCCACGGTTCCGGCCCAGGCGTTACCGCGTGGGCCAATTGGCGCCTGATCATGCCCGAGCTGGCCAGACAGCACCGGGTGATCGCCCCCGACATGGTGGGTTTCGGTTACACCGAGCGCCCCGAAGGCATCGAGTACAGCAAGGAGGTCTGGGTGCGCCAGATCAACGACTTGCTCGACACCCTCGAACTTGAACAAGTTGACCTGGTCGGCAACTCCTTCGGTGGAGGGATTGCCCTGGCCTTTGCCATTGCCTACCCGCAGAGAGTTCGCCGTTTGGTGTTGATGGGCAGCGTGGGTGTGCCGTTCGAGTTGACCAAGGGGCTCGACGCTGTCTGGGGTTACACCCCCTCTCTGGACACTATGCGCGGGCTGCTGGACATCTTCGCCTACAGCCGGGTGCTGGTGACCGATGAACTCGCGCAGTTGCGCTATGAGGCGAGTATCCGACCGGGCTTCCAGGAGTCCTTCTCGCAACTGTTTCCTGCGCCACGTCAGCGCTGGATCGATGCGCTGGCCAGCCCTGAGGCAGCCATTCGCGGCCTGCAGCAGCAGGCGCTGATCATTCATGGGCGCGACGACCAGGTGATTCCCCTGCAGACGTCGTTGACCCTGCTCGACTGGCTCGAACATTCGCAGCTGCATGTGTTTGGCGAATGTGGCCATTGGGCGCAGATCGAGCATGCCTCCCGCTTTGCGCGCCTGGTAGGTGACTTCCTCTCAGAGTGACCAGAAGCGCTCCACGACCCTGTCCACAACAATAAAAACGGGACTGACTATGAACTGTAATTGCTACCGCCTTGCCTTGGCTTTATCAGGTTGCTTGTGCGCCGGCGGCGTCTGGGCCACCGAAAACGGTGCTGATTCCTACCCGCTCGGAGCAGAGGGCGTTCAAGCCGGAGCCCTGCCGCCAGCCGGGGTCTACCTGCTGAGCTACTACGAGAATTACCACGCCTCGCGTTTCGTCGATAAGCACGGAGACTCCCTGATTCCCGGCTTCGGGCTGAATGTCGACGCCGTCGTACCACGGCTGGTATGGATGACCGAGCAACATATCCTGGGTGGTCAACTCGGTTTCTATGCCGCTCAGCCTTTAGTGGATCTGCGCGTAAGCATGGCGGGGGAACGGGACTCCCGGCGGGCAATGGGCGATTCTATCGTTGCCTCGATGCTGGCTTGGCATAACGGCAATCACCACTGGGCCGCGGCCGTAGAAGCGGTGTTACCCACCGGCGATTACGACCGCGATCACATGGCCAATGCCGGCAAAAATTACTACACCGTACGACCCATCATCGCCTATAGCTACAGCCAGCCTGATGGGTGGGATCTCTCCACCAAGATCTCCTACAGCATCAACTCGAAGAACGACGCCACCGATTACCACTCTGGCGACTACATTGCTGGGGACTACAGCATTGGCTACAAAGTGGCGCCCAAGTTAACGCTGGCCCTGGAAGGCTACGTCTTCAAACAGCTTGAATCCGACCAAGTGAGAGGTGATGACATCGGCTTTCGCGGCCAGGCCGTGGCCTATGGTCCCGGCGTGCACTACCAGGGCCAAGGATGGTCATTGGAAGCCAAATACCTCCAGGAAACTGCTGTTGAAAACCGTCCCCAGGGCAATGCCACCTGGCTCAAATTCGTCTGGGCTTTCTAGCCTCTGCAAAGGACATCGTGATGACTCTATCCCACCTGGAAATGCTGGCCGAGAGCCTGATTACCGCCGAGTGTGCGCGCCAACCCTGCGAGCCATTGCGTGAGGACATCGCAAGGTACAGTGATAATCCTGTCGAGACCGCCTACGCCATCCAGCAGTTGAACGTGCAGCGTCGGCTGGACGCAGGCGCACGCATTGTCGGTCGCAAAATCGGCCTGACGTCAGTCGCGGTCCAGCGTCAGCTGGGCGTTGATTCGCCCGATTATGGATGCCTGTTCGCCGACATGGCTTACGGCGACAATGAACAGGTTCCCATTAATCGCCTGCTGCAACCAAAGGTCGAGGCGGAGATCGTGCTTGTGCTGGAGCGCGACCTGACCTTTGAGCGGCATACCATCGCCGATTTGATCAGTGCCACAGCCTATGCCTTGCCGGCACTGGAAATCGTCGACAGCCGCATTGCCGATTGGAACATCGGCCTCACCGACACCATCGCTGACAACGCCTCGTGCGGTGTGTTCGTGCTGGGTAACTCGCCAACGTCCCTGAGCCGCTTCGATCTGGTGGACTGCGCAATGCGCCTGACCGAAAACGGCGTCGAGGTTTCCCTTGGTCAGGGCAGCGCCTGCCTGGGCAATCCGCTAAATGCAGCCTGCTGGCTGGCCGATCGCATGGTTAAGCTCGGCACGCCCTTGCGCGCCGGCGACATCCTGCTCACTGGTGCGCTGGGACCAATGCGTCCAGTGCGTGCCGGCGCTGATTATTTTGCAGAAATCGAAGGGTTGGGGCGCGTGCGCGCCAGCTTTTCATCACTGGAGGCCAAGTCATGAACCAACCGCGTATTCCCGTCGCCATCATTGGCTCGGGCAACATCGGCACCGACCTGATGATCAAGGTCATGCGCAACTCCCGGTATCTTGAAATGGGCGCCATGGTCGGTATCGACCCGGCCTCCGATGGGTTGGCCCGTGCCGCTCGCCTCGGGGTGCCGACAACCGCCGAAGGTATTGAAGGCCTGCTGGCGCTGCCCAATTTCAAGGACATCCGCATTGCTTTCGATGCGACCTCGGCGGGCGCCCACGCTCGCCACAACGAACGCTTGCAGGCCCATGGCGTGCAGGTCATCGACCTCACGCCGGCTGCGATCGGCCCCTACGTCGTGCCAGTGGTCAACCTGGATGATCATCTGAATGCGCCGAATATCAACATGGTAACGTGCGGCGGCCAGGCCACCATTCCCATGGTGCGCGCGGTGTCGCAGGTGGCGACGGTGTATTACGCCGAGATCGTGGCGTCCATCGCCAGTAAATCCGCCGGCCCGGGCACCCGGGCCAACATCGACGAGTTCACCGAGACGACGTCCAGGGCCATTGTCGAAGTCGGCGGTGCCCAGCGTGGCAAAGCGATCATCGTGCTGAACCCTGCCGAGCCGCCGCTGATGATGCGCGACACCGTGTATTGCCTGGCCGAGGAGGGGGCCGACCAATCGGCGATTCGTGCATCGGTGGCCGAAATGGCCAAAGCCGTGCAAGCCTATGTTCCCGGCTATCGTCTCAAGCAGGAAGTGCAATTCGAGCACTTCGGTGCTGATCGGCCGTTGAATATTCCCGGATTGGGAAAAATCGCGGGGCTCAAAGTGTCGATCTTCCTCGAGGTCGAAGGTGCAGCCCACTATCTGCCGGCGTATGCCGGTAACCTGGACATCATGACCAGCGCCGCACTGTCGGCGGCCGAGCGGTTTGCCGAAGTCCGAGTAGCGCAGCATGCCGTAGCAGGAGACCAGCAATGATCGACAAGAACCGGAAAGTCTACGTCTGCGACGTGACCTTGCGCGACGGTATGCATGCCGTACGCCACCAATACAGCCTTGATCAGGTGTGCACCATTGCTCGCGAGCTGGACGCCGCCGGGGTGGACAGTATCGAAGTAGCCCATGGCGATGGTCTGCAGGGTTCAAGCTTCAACTACGGGTTTGGCGCGCATACTGACCTGGAGTGGATCGAGGCCGTCGCCGGTGAACTCAAGCATGCTCAGTTGGCCACCTTGCTGCTGCCGGGTATTGGCACTGTGCATGACCTCAAGGCCGCCTACGATGCTGGGGCGCGGATCGTACGCGTAGCCACTCACTGCACCGAGGCGGACGTTTCCCGGCAACATCTGGAGTACGCCCGCCACCTGGGCATGAGCGCCGTGGGCTTTTTGATGATGAGTCATATGATCACGCCCCAGGAATTGGCTGAGCAGGGCCGTTTGATGGAGAGC
>LNAP01005639.1_pt1 | contig 11059 bp, 14 predicted proteins | sample 602601 | NCBI WGS metagenome assembly LNAP01 (sample SAMN02440304, study PRJNA202911) | soil metagenome | biome: Subtropical and temperate rainforests or woodlands; isolation source: soil samples (1 kg each in a 20% v/v slurry with milli Q water) were... ...
AGACGTGCCGGCAGGCAAGTCGGTGCTGCAGGCCCCGGACGGCGCCGTGCGCAGCGTGCTGAGCAACCGCGAGGCCGGCGTGCTGGACGTGGCGGCCATGCGGATCGGCCCCTGACCGGACGCTGTCCCGATCCGGTGGGATAATACGAAGCTTTCCCCCGCGCGCCGCCTCGCCTGGCGGCGATTCCGTCCTGCTCATACATGAGACGAAGTCATGGCCGTTAATCTGCAGATCCCCTCCGAGTCCGAAATTTTTCCTGTTGCCGGCGTTGAAATCGGCGTTACCGAGGCCGGCATCCGCAAAGCCAACCGACGCGACCTGACCGTATTCCGCTTCGCGCCGGGCACCAGCGTGGCCGGCGTGTTCACGCGCAACCGCTTCTGCGCCGCGCCCGTGCAGGTCTGCCAGGCCCATCTGGCCACCGGCGGCCCGATCAGCGCCCTGGTCATCAACACCGGCAACGCCAACGCCGGCACCGGCGAGGAAGGCCTGCAGAAGGCCAAGGACACCTGCGCCGCGCTGGGCAAGCTGCTGGGCGTGCCCGCCGCCGAAATCCTGCCCTTCTCCACCGGCGTCATCCTCGAGCCGCTGCCGCTGGACCGCCTGGTCGCCGGCCTGCCGGCCGCCATCGCCGACCTGGGTGCCGACCACTGGTTCAGCGCCGCCCACGGCATCATGACGACCGACACGCTGCCGAAGATCTCTTCGGCCAAGGTCCAGATCGGCGGCAAGACCGTCACCTTCACCGGCATCAGCAAGGGCGCCGGCATGATTCGGCCCAACATGGCCACCATGCTGAGCTTCCTGGCCACCGATGCCGGCATCGCCCAGCCGCTGCTGGCCAAGCTGGCCGGCGAAATCGCCGATGCCTCGTTCAACCGCATCACGGTGGATGGCGACACCTCCACCAACGACTCCTTCATCATCGCCGCCACCGGCAAGTCCGGCGTCGAAGTGAATGCCGAATCCGATCCGGCCTACGCCGCCGTGCGCGAGGCCCTGACCGCCGCGGCGCTGGAATTGGCCACCAAGATCGTGCGCGACGCCGAAGGCGCCACCAAGTTCATGACCATCCGCGTGGAAGAGGCCGGCAACACCGAGGAAGCGCTGAAGGTGGCGTACGCCGTGGCCCACTCGCCGCTGGTCAAGACCGCTTTCTTCGCGTCTGACCCCAACCTGGGCCGCATCCTGGCCGCCGTGGGCTACGCCGGCATCGACGACCTGGACGTCTCCAATATCCGTCTGTGGCTGGACGAGGTGCTGGTGGCCAAGGACGGCGGCCGCAACCCCGCCTACCAGGAAGCCGACGGCCAGCGCGTGATGAAGCAGGCCGAGATCCAGGTGCGCATCGCGCTGGGCCGCGGCCAGGTCAGCGACACGGTCTATACCTGCGACTTCTCGCACGAGTACGTGTCCATCAACGCCGACTACCGTTCCTGATCCGCAACTTCCTGGACTGCAGACGTGACCGCAACCGAGTTCTCCACCCTTATCCAGCGCGCCGAGCGCGTGCTGGCGCAGCTGGAAGCCTGGCTTCCGCCCGCAACGCCCGAAATCGACTGGACCGCCCACGCCTACCGCTGGCGCAAGCGCGGCGCCCGCGGCTGGCTGGACGCCGTGCGCCACGTAGCGCGCATCGACATGGCCGACCTGCAGCATATCGAGCGCCAAAAGGGCATCATCGACCGCAACACGCTGCAGTTCCTTGAGAAGAAGCCGGCCAACAACGTGCTCATGACCGGGGCCCGCGGCACCGGCAAGAGCTCGCTGGTCAAGGCCATGCTGGCCGCCTACGGCGACCGCGGGCTGCGCCTGATCGAAGTGGACAAGTCGGATCTGGGCGACCTGGCCGACATCGTCGAGCTGGTCGCCGCCCGCCCCGAACGCTTCATCGTGTTCTGCGACGACCTGTCGTTCGAGGAAGGCGAAGCCGGCTACAAGGCGCTGAAATCGGTGCTGGACGGTTCGGTGTCGGCCTCGGGCGACAACGTACTGATCTACGCTACCTCCAACCGGCGCCACCTGATGCCGGAATACATGAGCGAGAACCTGGCGGCCAAGCACCAGCCCGACGGCGAAATCCACCCCGGCGAAACCGTCGAGGAGAAAATCTCGCTGTCCGAACGCTTCGGGCTGTGGCTGTCGTTCTACCCCTTCAAGCAGGACGACTACCTGGACATCGTCTACCACTGGCTGCGCGAACTGGGTTGCCCGGAAGCGCAGATCGAACCCTCGCGCACCGAGGCCTTGCAGTGGACGATCGAGCGCGGCTCGCGCTCGGGCCGCGTGGCCTACCAATTCGCGCGCGACTGGGCGGCCCGGCATGTCTGAGAAGATCATCGACGTCGCCGCCGGCCTGATCCTGCGCGCGCTGCTGTCCGGCAACCACGATTTGTTCGAGCAGGCGCTGGTCGAATTGTCGGGCCTGCCGCACGCCCGCGTCGCGGCTGTCGTCGATGACGGCGCCGGCACGAGTCTGAATGCGCTGCTGACCCGCGCCGGCCTGCCGGAGAGCACCTTCCCGGCGTTCCGCGCGGCGCTCGCCGCGCGCAACGAGATCGGCTTCATCAACAGCGTCGGCGGCGCGGTGCGCCTGCGCCGCCAGATGGTCGAGCGCGTGCTGACGATCTGCGAAACCGATCCGGCGGCGACCGAGCCGCTGTTGATCCTGCTGCGCCGCTTCAGTACCGAATCCGCGCGCGAGGAAGCCCGCGTGTTCTGCGACGAACTGGCGATGCAGCAGGCGATGGCGCCGTTCTACCGCGACCTGCTGGCGGCGTAGAGTTCACACAGCCACACTGTCATTCCGGGCGCCACTTTTCACCCTCCCCTGGAGGGGGCGAGCGGGCGAATTCGCCCGCTCTGGGTCGCCGAACAGCGCGCGAAGCGCGTGTTCGGCGGGGTGGGGTGACAGCGTGCATGTTCGGCACCGGGATTCACATCCGCGGTTTCACCCCACCCCGTCGTGCGTCACGCTGCGCGTGCTGCACGCCGACCCTCCCCCTCAAAAGGGGAGGGTGAAGAAGGGCGCTTGCGCGGTGAATCCTAATCCGCCGGCACGATGCTCGGCGCGAGGATGGCTTCGAGATGCTCAGGGCGATCCTTGTTGACCGCGGCGAGATAGTCGTCGGCGACGCGGCGCAGCTTGCGGCTGAGCTCGTCGGCCATGCCCGACGTATCGATCGCGGTATGCTCGCGCACGATCGCCTGGATGGCGTTGATGTGATGCATGATCAGGTCGGGCGGCACTTGATCGAAGTGCGGCGCGTGCTCGATGATGCGGCACAGGCTTTCGGCGGCGGCACCCGCGGTGGGGAAGCCGAAGGTGGCGGCGTCGCCCTTGATGTCATGGGCGGCGCGAAACAGCTCGTCGCGCGTCGCCTTGCCGATGCCAAGCCGGATCATCGTTTCGTGGGCGGTGACGAGCCGGTCGCATTCGACCTGCATCCAGGTCCTGAATTCGCCGGACAGGCCGGCCAGCGCCTTCTCCGCGCGGCCGACGGGATCGTCGAGATCGCCGGGATATCGCATCGTCCGGGGATCGATGCGGCGGATCACCCGGCGCAGCGGGTTCGGCTGGGTGATGACATGGTGGTCGGCGAAGGTCTCGACCTTCAGCGCGGGCTTGTGTTTGACCATTGTTCTCTCCAGACGCATGCGCGCTAGCCCGACACGCGGGCTTTGTCCATCAACGAGGGCTGCTGCAGGATCTCGGCCTCGCCGCCGTTGCGGCGCTCCGGCCCGATATAGGCGACGGTGGTGTTGCGCCGGCGGTCCGGCCCGAAATAGTTCTTGGTCTTGATGAAGGGCCGGGGATGCGCGACCACGCTCATGATGCGCAGGTACAGCGCCTTGGCGGAGATCGGCTTGGCGAGAAACTCGGTGACCCCCGCGTCGCGCGCCACGGTGACGCGGCGCTTCTCGGAGTGGCCGGACAGCATGATGATCGGCGCGTAGGGATTGCCCTTGGATTCCGGCTGCCGGATCATCTGCGCCAGTTCGAGCCCGTCGAAGATCGGCATCGACCAGTCGGTGATGACGATGTCGGGCACGTAGTGCGAGTACATTTCCAGCGCGGTGGCGCCGTCCTCCGCCTCATACACTTCGCGCGCGCCGAACGAATGCAGCAGCGTGCGCAGGATCCGCCGCATGTGCGGATTGTCGTCGCAGATCAGGAAGCGCAGCTTGTTGAAGTCGATGCGATACATGGGCGGCTCACGCGCGGGGCCGACGAAGTCGGGTTACCCGGCGTTAACCATATGGCGCGGCGGTTAATGAAGGGTTTCTCTTTCCCTCCCCCCGCGCGCAGCGCAGCTGCGCGGGGTGGGGAGGGTGGCCGGCCGTCAGGCCGGTCGGGTGGGGGGCGGCAACACAGACGACAGCGCGTGGGGCGCGCCCCACCCCGACCTCCACTTCGGCGATGCTGCGCATCGCCTCCGCTCGGTCGACCCTCCCCACCACGCGAAGCTTCGCTTCGCTTTGGGGGGAGGGATCACGCGAGCAGCTATCCGACGCCCGCCAAGGCTGCCATTCGCGTGGAACGCGCGTTCCACGCTGTGCGGAATTTAGTCCGTTTCGCGACTTTCCCGTGGCGGCGCGCCGCATCTTCGCCAAATCTGTGCAAAGGCCAAAACTTGGCGCTGCCACAACTTCGCCGCAGCGGATTTTGGCGCTTTGCATCGTCGCCACAGCTTTACCGCAGGATTTGCACCGGGAATTTGTCAGCAAAATCAACGAACGCGCATTGGGGTGCACGCTGCCCGCTTGCGCCGCCCGGCCATGGTCAACCCATTGCCGCTGCTGGCAGATTTCGCAGCAGCTCGGGCGCCCGCCGTCAGAACCCGAACTGCTCGCTCAGGATGCGTTCCTCGAGGCTGTGGCCGGGGTCGAACAGCATGCGCATGGAGATCGACTTGTCGGAGATGATCTCGACGCGCTGGACATCGCGGGCCTCGTCGTGGTCGGCCACCGCGGCGACCGGGCGCTTGTCGCTCTCCAGCACCTCTATCACCACGATGGCGGTGTTCGGCAGCAGCGCACCGCGCCAGCGCCGCGGCCGGAACGCGCTGATCGGCGTCAGCGCCAGCAGCGAGGCGTTGATCGGCAGGATCGGTCCCTGCGCCGACAGGTTGTAGGCGGTGGAGCCGGCAGGCGTCGCCACCATGATGCCGTCGGCGGTGAGTTCGGCCATGCGCTCGCGTTCGTCGATCAGGATGCGCAGCCTTGCTGCCTGGTTGGTCTGGCGAAACAGCGCGACCTCGTTGATGGCGTGGTGGATGTGCACGGCGCCATGCACGTCGGTGGCGCGCATCAGCAGCGGATGGATCACGGTTTCGCTCGATGCCGCCAGGCGGGCGTGCAGGTCGTGGGCGCTGAACTCGTTCATGAGGAAGCCGACGGTGCCGCGATGCATGCCGTAGATCGGCGTGCCCGAGCGCATGTGGTCGTGCAGCGTCTGCAGCATCAGCCCGTCGCCGCCGAGTGCGACGATGACGTCGGCATTGTTGGCGTCGCAGTTGCCGTATTGCGCGGTGAGCTGCGCCAGCGCCGCCTCGGCCTCCGGGCTGTGGCTGGCGACGAAGGCGATCCGGTCGTAACGCTTGGACGGGGTCATGGGATCGCAGGCCTTTGCGGCGACGGAGGAGGGCGATGGCGCGGGGCGTCGTCTAGCGGCGTTGGCGCGGCTTGTCGAGCCGGCAGTTGCGATCGTAACGGAGCAGGGTGTCGAGCGCGCCTGCGCCGGATGGTTAGCGGGCACAGCAAAGCCGGCGCTGCCCACTCAATTGTCGTCGCCCGGCCTGCGCGCAATTGCGCGGTAGGACCAGGCGATCCAGTAGTCCGCACCGCCGGTGATGACGCTGCGGCGTTCGCATTGACTGGGTCACCCGCATGCGCGGGTGACGACAGCTGCGTGTCTTTTTCTCAATACACCAGCCCGCCGCCCGGCGCCTGCGCCAGCGCCGCCTGCAGCGACTTGTATTCGGCGGAGTCCTTGCCGGTGAGCGCGCCGATCCGGTTGAGGTGATATTGCGCCTGGTCGCGGTTGCCCTGTTCGACCTGCCACAGCCCGTAATACTGCCAGGTCCGCACATGGTTCGGATCGGCCTTCAGCGCGCGCTCGTACCACAGCTGCGCGACCTCGTAGTTGCCGAGCTTGCGGTAGGAATAGCCGATCAGATTGGCGACGTCGGCGCGGTCGTCGGCGCCCAGCGCCTTCAGCTGGTCGATGGCAGCGGCGTAGTCGTTGGTGTCGTAGATCGTGGCGTAGGCCGCGCGATAACCCTTGATGAAGGCGGGATCGTCAACGCGCGAGCTCTTCTGCCCGGTCTTCTTCTTGTCCTTGGTGGATTTGCCGTCGGACGCCGGCGGCGAGGACGGCGTGTCGCTGCCCGCCGCGAACACGGTGGACAGAGGTGCCGCCACCAGCGCCATTGAAAACATCGCCAGCGTGGCCAACCTGATCGCGAAATGGGTCATGCGTCGCTCCCTGTTTTGCAGTCGGAATAATCTGGCATGAAAGCCATTGGTTGGGAACACCGCGGCCGCCCGATCATTCCCGGCGATCGGCGCAACATGACGCGGATGTCACTGACATGAACGAAGTCCGTCGCAGCGCTTCACCACCGGTTCAGCGCGGGCTCGCTAGGGTCGCGGCATGATCGACAAGCCCGGCCAATCCGACCGGTCAACTTCGTGATCGACACCGACAGGAGACGACCATGTTGAAGAAAATGTCCGCCGCGCTGATCCTGGCTTCCCTGCTGGCCGGCCCGGCAATGGCCGCCGGCCTTGCCCCGGACACCGGCAAGACCGCGGTCAAGACCGAGACCACAGCGCCGGCCGTGAAGCCGGTCGCCGTCGCCGACAGCAAGCTGCAGGTGAAACCGGCCGTGCGCAACGCCCGTGCGAAGATGGTCCGCCATCATCACCGTCACGTGCGGCCCCATCATCGCTTCCACAACAAGCTCGGCATGCACAAGACCTTCCGGCATTCCGCGCACAAGTCCACGGTCGTGCATTCCAGGCGCGGCTGAGGGTGCGCCGCGGCCGCGGCTCATTCCCATTGCCCACCGCGGCCGCGGACATCGCATGCGGCCTGCTGCCATCCCCGGCAGCGGGCCGCTGATGCGTGGCCCGTTGCGAATGTGAGCGAGACGCCAATTCCATTTTGGCCGCGAACGGTCTAGGAAGTCCCGCGGTCCGGGCACCGGACCTATCGAGAGCGGGCAGAGCATTGCGAACATTTGCAAGACACGCGGCCATGCTGCTGCTGCCGATCTGGCTTGCGGCTTGCGGCGGCGGTGAACGCGGCATCAGCTTCACTGACGACCAGGGCACCGCCGAGCAGCCGTTCCCGAACAACTATCGCGCCGAGCTCTTGTCGTTCTTCAGGACCTACATCAACAATCCCGTCGGCGTGCGCGACGCGGCCATGGCCGCGCCGGTGCAGCGCACGGTCGGCGGCCGGCTGCGCTATGTCAGCTGCGTGCGCTACACCGCGCAGGACATGGACGGCAAATACATGGCGCCGCGGGAACAGGGCGTGATGTATGTCGACGGCCGGCTCGATCGCGTGGTCGAGAACACGGCCGACGCCTGCGCCGGCGCCGCCTATCTGCCTTTCCCGGAACTGCAGAAGATGGTTCGCTGACACTCCGGTCAGGGGCTGCCAGCGATGGAGCGTGCCGTTTCCGGACCCACATCAATCTGTTGTGATCGCTGAACCCCGCTTTGCGCGGCATGCACTCACATGGGATGGAACCCAAAGTGTTGCCGGTTCGTCACAGTCCGGATTCATCGTCGCTGCGGCTTTGCCAGCAAGCAACCAAATTGCCGCCATGTTGTTTTTGGAAGGTCAGTTCGAACAACAGGGGATCTACCATGAAAAAGTTTCTGCTCAGCGCGACGGCTCTGGTGGCGCTGACGGCATCTGCTGCCGCAGCCGATCTGCCGGCGCGCACCTATACCAAGGCCCCGGCCTATACCGCTCCGGCAGCCGTCTATAACTGGACCGGTTTCTACATCGGCGGCCATGTCGGCGGCGCGTTCGGCGACAGCAGCAGCATCCAGGGCGATGACGGCCGCTTCTTGGGCGGCGTGCAGGGCGGCGCGGACTACCAGTTCGCCACCAACTGGGTGATCGGCGTCGAGGCGCAGTACAGCTGGATGAACAGCAACAATACCGGCCGCCTGTTCCCGAACGGCACGGTGATCACCGCCAACAACGATCAGCTCGGTTCGGTCACCGGGCGGCTCGGCTACACCTGGGGTCCGGCGCTGCTCTATGCCAAGGGCGGTTACGCCTGGAAGGGCAGCAACGACGTCGGCGTGACCGCCTTGGGGACGCCCGCTGCGTTCACCACCTCGGGCAACGCGAAGGACGGGTATACCGTCGGTGCCGGTCTGGAATACATGTTTGCGCCGAGCTGGTCGGCCAAGGTCGAGTATCAGTATTACAACTTCGGCAACACCACCGTCACCTCCGCGGCCATTCCGGCGGGATCGGCCAGCTACAACAACGACGAGCACACCATCAAGGCCGGTCTGAATTACCGTTTCGGCTGGGGCGGCCCGGTGGTCGCCAAGTACTGAGATCACCGCGCGCCTGATTGCGTGGAGGCCGGCATTCGTGCCGGCCTTTTTTGCGCGTGGTCCCGACAGGACAGGACAGGCCGTGGTCGGGCCAGCGGCGGCGGTCAGCGAGAATCGAAAGTAAACGAGTCCTGAATCCTCGCGAAAATAAGCTGCGAGACTCTCTTGCCAGAATCGCCCGATGCTTTTCGGGTCATGGAAACGCTGTTCAAAACCGGGATCGACGGGGTGCAGGCGGGGCTGGCGGTCGCGCTGCTGGCCGCCTGCGCCGTCAACCTGTTGCTGCTGTCGTCCTGGCTCTAGCGATCAGGGGCCGCCCAGTAGCCCTTGCGAAACAAGTCTGGTATTCGACAGCACGATTTCGGCGCGGCGGGGGGATTCCCCGCGTCGATTCCTTGGGGTCTTTTTGCTAACCCATTGATCTTATTCGCCGGTTTAGCTCAGCGGTAGAGCAGCGGTTTTGTAAACCGAAGGTCGGGAGTTCAATCCTCTCAACCGGCACCAAAGATCCCCGATCCGGTGATCGCTTGCCAGCCGGCGCCGGTGCGCAAATTCAGAAACAGGGATGCCTCCGGCCGTCCTGGCCGCGATAGGCGGCGGCGGACTGGTCGCAGCGGACGCGCAGTGGGCCGTCGTAAAAGGCGAAGGTGCCAGGCTGCACGCCCGGTCCGTAATTGTGGTTGTAGCTGATGTCGTAGGGCAGCGGGCGCACATGCGGGTGGCGCAGGTGGCGCGCCGATGCCGGCGCCGCCAGTGCGGCTGACAGGATTAGGATGGTGTACAATAGTTTCATGGACCGTTCTCTCCGGGGGCTGCATCAAGAACACCACAAAGCCGGCTCCGTTCCAAGAGGGCCTCCGGCGCCGCAGGCTGCGCGGCGGCCGGCCATGTGCACGTTAACGATTGCGCGCCGGATTATCTGCATTTGAACGTCCGGAGATCCTTGCGCGTTAGGCTTACCGGCAGTTAGCGCCACGCCTTTAACCCATGTTTCCCCCCACCGGATTATGCTGCCGTCCAGAATGCAGGATATTGCCATGCGCTTCATTGCAGCACTGTTGATGACGATCGGAACGACGCTGCCGGCCTTCGCCGGTGATGGCTTCCATATCGTGGTGCCCGGCAGGCCCGGCGTGCCGATCATCATCAATGGCGTTGATGCCTCCTACGCGGTGGTGGAGGGCGACTGGGGTCTGGCGCGCGGCATCCACGTCCAGCCGACGATCTATGGCGGCCGCTATATCGATCCGGCCCCAAACGTCGGGCACTATTATCCGAGCGCCGGCCGCACGCCGGGCTATGGACGCCTTGAAATCGAACCGCCGGCAAATCGCAAACTGCCGAAGCCTGCTGCCAGTCACCACGAATCGTGGTCGGCGCAATCGGCGCCGCCGGCGCCGCAGGCGCAGGTGCCGTTCTATCCGCCGGCGGTGATCGAACTCCCGCGCGACGGCGGCGGTCTGCTGCCACAGAATCCAAGTCCACCGATCCGGAAAAATCGCAACTAAACCAACCAAAAAAACACCCACAGGAGAGCGTAATGCGTCAGATGATTTGGAAATTGGCGGCGGCCGTTGCCGTTGTCACAGCGGCGAGTGCTGCGCCCGCAATGGCTTGCGGCGGCGGCCTGTTTTCGAGCGGCTGCTCGCCGTGCGGCCAGGCCTATGTCAGCCCGTGCGGGCAGGGCTATGGCTACGGCCAGGGTTTCGGCTACGGCTATGGCGGCGTTGCCTCCTATCAGCGACTGCCCGATCCGGCCCACCAGTATTACTACGTCAACCAGGGCCCGACCTTCAGCGGTCCGGGCAACTTCGCGCCGTACCAGACCTATCAGGAAACTTCGACGCCCGGCTGGACCGGCTACGAGCGCGGCGATGGCGACTTTGACGGCGGTGGCTATGCCAGCCGATATTCCTACGCACGGCCCTACGCGCATGCGCGCGTCGACTACAGCTATCAGCCGCGCGTGCGGCCGAGCTATCGCTACGGCTACGGCATGCGTCCGCAGGTTCGCTATGGCTACGCAACGCGCAGCTACGCGCCGCGCTACGGCTATCACCATCGCCGCTTCGCCGGCCCGCACGTGATGTATGCGCCGCGCCACACGATGCAGCGCCACGGTCATCACGGTCATCACCACATGCAGCATCAGCGCCCGATGCGCCGCATGTACTGAGCGCTGAAGCGTTCGCGACGACGCGCGCCGGCAGCGATGCCGGCGGGCGTTTTCGTTTCGGCGTCAGCCCATCAGCCCGAGTTTGCTGGCACCGATGTACAGCGCCAGCACCGCGGCGTTGGAGACGTTGAGGCTCTTGATCGCACCGGGCATGTCGAGCCTCGCGACCACGCTGCAGGTGTCGCGGGTCAGCCGGCGCAGCCCGCTGCCCTCGGCCCCTGCCAACGGCACCATCACCGTAACTCCGGTCAACGACGCGCCTGTGGCTGCGGCCACTACCGCGACCGGTG
>LNAP01005640.1_pt1 | contig 11058 bp, 11 predicted proteins | sample 602601 | NCBI WGS metagenome assembly LNAP01 (sample SAMN02440304, study PRJNA202911) | soil metagenome | biome: Subtropical and temperate rainforests or woodlands; isolation source: soil samples (1 kg each in a 20% v/v slurry with milli Q water) were... ...
GACGTGCCGCAGGGCGTCATGGTCGAGAACCGCGCCGGAAGCGGCGGCAACATCGGCGCCGATTGTCTACAAAGTCGCCACCGGACCCAATGGCCTGCTGGTGTCTTCGCCCTGCCCCACGTTGTCAATCAGGGCCTGTATCCGAGCCTACCTTTCGATCCAACAAAGCGGGCGCCGGTCGCGATCTTGGCGTCGAACGTCAAGACGGCGATGGGATTCCATCGCTCAAGTCAAAGCTCATCCGGGCGAAGTGAGCCATGCCACGCGGGGCAACGGCACTGCAACGCATCTCACGGTGTAGACGTCTTCTTCGGGGGCGTCAGCGCGGCATTTCAGTTGCACAAGGCTGGTCGAGCGAAGTTTCTGGCCGTGGCGGAAAGCCACCAAGCCGAGGTGCTGCCAGACGTGCCGACGTTTGCCGAACCAGGTCTCGACAGCATGGTCTCACTCACGTTGTTCGTAATGATCGCGCCGCCCGACACGCCGATTGCAATGCTCACGAGGATCAATACATGGTCGCCAGGGCAATCACCAGCCAGGTGTCGCGTCAGAAGCTGCGAACCTGGGGCTGGAGCCGGCCGAGCGCAACATCGAGCAGACCGCGTCATTCGTCAAATCCGAGACCGAACGCCAGTAGAAGCTGATCCGCGACGCCGGCGTGACGCTCGACTGAGCTGCCTGGCTGGCCAAGTGCATGCTCGATCCCGGACGCCGCGGTACCAAGCTAAGACCCATGCCGTCATCAAGCATGGCGCAGCGTCCGCTGGCGAGTTGGATAGACCGGTGGTAGACGGCGCTGGCCTGTTGGCCGTCCCGCAGCGGGAGGTGGGTCTGGCCGGTCTGCTCCTGCAGCGATCTGCGCACGGCAACTAATTCACGGTTGTGCAGAATCACCAGCAGGTCGCGCGCGAGGACCACGCGCGGACCGCGGCGTGCTGCGAGCCCCTGCTCGGCAAGGAGGTCCACGCGGGATGCATCGCGTCTCGAATCTCAGCGCAGAAGCCCTGAGCAACGACGCCACCATCGACGACCAGATTTCAGCCGAGCCACGTCGCACCGATAGCGCGTACCTTCGAGTCGACACTTCAAGCGTCGACCATGCGGCGCCACCTGTAAACGACGTTGGCGTTGAGGCCACGGGCCAGCGCCAATTGATCCACAGACGCCCCCGAGTTCTGCTGACGCCGCTAAAACTTGCCGCTGCAAATCAGCCGCGTGTCGCCGCCAGCTCACGCGCTTGGAGTCTTACATAGGTGTCCACCAAAATCCTTAGAACACCATCGTCATGGACGCAAGGCAGCAACTCAAGACGGGACCACAGCGCGCGTATTGCGGATGGGCAGCGCCTTCCCGTCCTTCGTTAATCTGTTCTCCAATTCCTTGATGCGCCTACGCTGGCAGATTGTCATGGCGTCGGCATTCGGCTTTGCCAAAACGGCGGGCGATCGCTCGGGGCTTCACAAGCAGTACCTCGGCTGAAGCGGGTGCTCTGCATGAACCTTCCAGTCTGGGTCGTGTTGCTCTAAGCGGTCTGCCGAATGTGAGTTACGGGGCGCTGGAAGCGAATGCGAGCATCGATTGGCCAGGTGCCCTGTTGATCGCCGCCGGCCTGAACGACCAGCAACTGATGGTGAGTAGGTATAGCAGGACCCTCTCACCGCCGGCATGGAGGGCAACGCTGGGGTCTGCATCAGCGGCTCCGATGCAACATCTTCGTCGTGAGCGACCCACTGCGTACTGTCTATGTCGGGCAAATTGACGCGCAACCTGGCATTGCTGAGCAAGTTTCCGCTCGTGGCAGCCGTCGAGTTAATACAGTTTTCTCCGGTGGTATACGAGCGCCTGATGTTTTAAGGACGATTCCACATCTTCGCGCACATGGCCGGGCTGCTGAGGACGCCGCTGGTGGCTTTCATCGCGGCAGGCAACAGGCCCTGTCCGACACGGCCCGCGAGGCGCTGGCGCACGCCGCCCATACAGCGTCCAGGCTAACCATCGTCGGGGGACTTGTAAGTGTCCCAGGCATACGCTGCATGCCGAAAATCAGCTTCCATGCACACCGGTGAAGGCGCAGCTGGAAGAAGGCATTCACGAACCTTGAGGGGACCACCAGCTGATGTAGCTATCGCTGCGATGCTGCGCGCCCCTCGCGCGGCAGGCAGATGCTGCGAATCCGAATTGATTGACGTCAGCTGGGTGCCATTCCTATTTCTTCCAGGATCTCCTTTGTGTGAGCCCCCAGTGCCGGCGCGGGAAAGCGTACAAGGCAAGGCGTGTCCGACAGCTTCAGCGGAAACCCCAACATCTTCACCGCGCCATGCCCAGGATGCTCGATCTCGATCACCATTTCTTGGTGAATGACCTGGGGATCCGACAGCGCCTTTCCCACTCCCTGGACCAGTCCGCAGGGCACGCCGGCGGCATTGAGCCGACTGAGCCAATTCTGTTGGGTGTCCGACGCCAGTTGCTTGTTGACGAGCTGGTTCAACTCGTGGCGGTGCATCATGCGCTGCTCATTGGTCGAGAAGCGCGGTTCCTGGAGCACCGGCTCGAGACCGAGGATCGCGAGGAAGCGTCGCAGCGTGGCCTCCGTGCTCGGCGCCACGGCGATGTCACCGTCCTGCGCTGCAAAAAGACCGTAGGGCGAAGTGATCGGATGGTCGTTGCCGCTGCGCTCGTTCACTTGGCCTGTTGCGAGATAGTCGGACGCCAAGTACGCGAACATGCTGATGATGCCGTTCATCATTGAGGACTCCACTCGCTGACCCTTGCCGTTCAACTCGCGCGCGCGCAACGCGCCGACAACACCGAACGCCGCATAGAGGCCTGCCACCAGGTCGGTGATCGGCACACCGCTGCGCAGTGCGGGTCCGTCGCGCTCACCGTTGACGCTCATGAAGCCGCTCATGGCCTGGATGACGAAGTCGAACGCGGGACGGTCGGCATACGGGCCGGTCGAACCGTAGCCGTTGATGCTTGCGACGACCAGGCGCGGGTTGATCTCTTCCAACCTCGCTTCATCAAAGCCTATCTTGCGCAGCACGCCCGGCCTGAAGTTCTCCACCAGAACGTCGGCGTCCTCGAGCAGCCGCGTCAGTACAAGCCGTCCCTGTTCGGTCCGCAGATCGAGCGCTATGGAACGCTTGTTCCGGTTGAAGGCAGCGAAGTACCAGCTGAGGTCGCCCACTGCGGCGCCCGCCTGCCGGATCGCATCTCCTCCCCCGGGGTCCTCGACCTTGATGACATCTGCGCCCATGTCGCCGAGCAGCATGGTGCAGAACGGGCCCGACAGGATCCGGGTCAGGTCGATCACCCGCACCCCGGCCAACGGCTGCTTCGCGGTATCGGTGCCGGCCATCATCCCGCGGCCGTCCGCACCGCATCGGCTGCATGCAGCTTCAGGCGCGGCCCCGCGCGCATGACCTGGCCCGACAGCGACTTGCCCAGCGCGCGTTCCATCTCGTGCGCGACTTCGATCGCTTTGGCGAGATCGATGCCGGTCTCGTAGCCGCTCTCCTGCAACAGGAACACCAGGTCTTCGGTACAGATATTGCCCGTGGCACCTGCGGCAAAGGGGCAACCGCCCAGCCCGCCCACGGAGGAGTCGAAGCGGCGTATGCCCTCTTCGAGCCCGACGACGGCATTCGCCAGGCCGATGCCTCGCGTGTTGTGCAGGTGCAGGCTGAATTCCACCTGCGGGAAGCTCGACTTCAACGCGCGCACCACGCGGCGGATGTTGGTCGGCGTCGCCATGCCCGTCGTGTCGCCGAGGGTGATGTGGTCCACGCCGAGATCGACATAAGCCTGCGCGATGCGAGTCACGCTGGCCAGGTCCACGTCTCCTTCGAAAGGGCAGCCGAACACCACGGCCATGCCGCCGAGCACGTCGATCTTTGCCGCCCTCAGGCGCTCGGCGACCGCCGCGAATCCCTCGATCGACTCGTCGATGCTGCGGTTGAGGTTCTTGCGGTTGTGGGTTTCCGAAGCCGAGCAGAGCAGCACGCCGCCGTCAAGCGAAGTCTCGGCCGCCCGGTCTGCCGCGCGCAGGTTTGGCGCCAGTGCCATCAGGTAGGTGTCGGGCCTGCGCCTGACGCCGTCGATCACTTCGGCGGCATCTGCCAACTGGGGCACCGCCTTCGGCGAGACGAACGAGGTCACCTCGATCTGACTGATGCCGCTCTCGATCATCGCGTTGACGATCTCTATCTTGCGCGCGGTGGGCACGATGGTCGTCTCGATTTGCAGGCCGTCCCGGGTGCCTACCTCGACCACCTCGACCCATCGGTCGTCGGCGCTCGTTGTTGTGGATGTTGTCATGGATGCTCTCTGTCCTCTCGTAGTGTTCGGTTCCGCGCGCTCAGTTGAGACGAACGCCAGTGCTGACGATGATCTCTTTCCAGTTCGTGAAGTCCTTCTTGACGAAATCGCCGAATGCCGCAGGGGTGCCCGGCTCGGGCGCGATGCCCTGTTCGCGCAACGCGGCACGCACATCTTCGCGCGCCAAGATCTTGTTCAGTTCCGAATTGAGCTTCGCAACGACCTCAGGCGGCATGCCGGCCGGCCCCAGCATTCCCCACCACGCCGTGACATCGAACGACGGGAAGCCCAGTTCGGCGATGGTCGGAACGTCGGGCAGTGTGGGGCTGCGCTTGGCGGTGCTCACAGCCAGTGCGCGCATCTTGCCGGCCTGAAGGAACGGCATCGCCGAGGCGATCGAAGACCCGACTAGCGAGACGTGCCCGCCCATGAGGTCAGTCAGCGCGGGCGTGGAGCCCTTGTAAGGCACGTGCAGCAGGCGAATGCCGGCCTGCTGCCGCAACAATTCGCTGGTGATGTGGGAAACGCTGCCGGTGCCGGACGTGCCGAAGGTCAGCTTGCCGGGCGTTTCCTTGGCCGCTTTGATCACATCGGCGAAATTCTTGTACGGTGAGTCCGCCGCGGCCAGGATCACGATCGGTGTCGTACCCATCATGCCGATAGGCGTGAAGTCCTTGACCGGGTCGAAGCTCACGGGTGACAGCAGCGGCGAAATGATCAGGTTGTCCTTCTGGCCCACCACGAGGTCATAGCCCGCCGGATTTGCATGCGCCGTATCGATCAGCCCGAGGGTCCCGTTCGCACCGGCCTTGTTGTCGACCAGAACTTGCCACTTGGTGGTCTCGGCAAGCTTGGTGGCAAACAGCCGGGCGATGTAGTCGGTACCGCCGCCGGGCGTGAAGGGCGAGACGATGTGGATCGCCTTGGCCGGATAGCCTTGCGCGGCCGCTGCGCAGGACACGCAGGCCAGTATCAGAGCGCTGAGAATTCTGTGGAACATATCTTTTGTCTCTCGATATTCTTGAGGAACCCGATGCGGGGCGGTGCACCGCATGCGAGCCGTGGAAGCGGGATCTGCCGCAGAGCTATATTCACGCCCCCACCCATCGCGAGACAAGCGATATCCCGAAACCCCACCCCTCTTGAAGCGAGATGGATGGCCTCCGGAAAGACAAGAATGCGCAGCATCGATCTGACATCCGCCCGCCTCTTCCTGGCCATCGTCGAGGAAGGCAGCATCGCCCGGGCGGCGGCACGCGAGCACATCGTTCCATCGGCAGTGAGCCGCCGACTTGCGGAACTGGAAGACCTGTTCGGCGTGGCGCTGGTCGAGCGCAGCCGAAATGGCGCAACGCTCACACCGGCCGGCGAGGCGTTCACGCAGCATGTGAGGTTGGTCCAGCAGGCGATCGACCGGATGCACGACGAGATGTCGGAGTACCTCAAGGGGATTCGCGGGCACATCCGTGTGCGTGTCAGCGCCTCATCGCTTTCCGTCGGGCTGCCCTCGCAATTGCAATCCTTCATGCGGTTGCACAAGCGTGTGCGGCTCGATCTCCAGGAGATGGACACGCCCGATGTGTTCCGCGAAGTGCTGGAGGGGAGAGCCGATGTCGGCATCGCACCCAATCTGGTTCGCAACGATGCACTCGAGCTCCTGCCGTACCACCGCTACGACCTCGCCGTTGCGCTGCCTGCCCGGCATCCGTTGGCACGGCACAAGACGCTGCGCTATACGCAGGTGCTGCGCTACGACCAGGTCGAGCTGCAGCACGGCAGCGCGCTCTCCGCGCTTCTCGACAACGCCGCGGCACAAAGCTCGCAGGTCAAGCGCACCCGCATTCGGGTGCATGGCTTCGAGGGTGTGTGCCACATGATTGCAAGCGGCATGGGAATCGGCGTGATCCCCTCGCTCCTGCAGCAGGCGCGCGAGAAGTCGTATGGACTCAAGTTCGTCCCGCTCGCGGAGAGCTGGGCGCACCCGTTGATCTGCATCATGGTTCGCAGCCTCGAAGGACTGCCCGGTCCGGCAAGAGCCCTGGTGGACCATCTGCTGCCGGACAGCATTCCGCAAAGATCATGATGCGAGCCCATTCCGCGCGGCATTGACCTTCGCCATCCCGCTGAACTTCGGTTTCGACAGTGCTTGGAACCGCTGGCACGTCCAATTCGAGGCGAGTCGCGGACCATCGAGATGTCGATGCGCGAAATACCTTCGTGGAAGCTGGGGAAGGCGACACCAGTGACGCGATCACAGCGTCAGCAACCGGCGCGCGCGGGCGACGACTGGCGCATCGACCATTGCGCCTTCGAAGCGGACCGCGCCACGGCCATCGGCCGCCGCCTCCTCGTACAGCGCGACGAGCCTGCGGGCCCTTTCCAGTTCTTCGGCCGAAGGCGCAAACGCCTCATTGACGATGCGCACCTGCGTCGGATGGACGCAGGTCGCGCCCGCGAACCCGAAGCGGCGCGACCGCCCTGCCATGGCGCGCAGCTTCTGCTCGTCGGAAAAATCCGCCACCGAGGCAATCAGGCCCAGCGGCATCAGCCCGTGGGCCCGCGCGGTGATGATGAGCTGCTGCTTCGGCAGCAGCAGGGTCTCGTCCGCAGGCGCCGAGTCGCACGCCAGCGAGAAATCCTCGCTGCCCAACAGCGCCGCCACGTTGCGCGGGCTGGCAACGAAGATCCCCTCCATCTCCAGCCATGCACGTGGCGTCTCGATCACGACGAGAAACCGGATTGCCCCGGCCGCCACGCCGCGCTCCAACTCGAGTTCACCGACGAGTTCGTCCAGCAGCCGCACGTGAGAGGCACCGTCCACCTTCGTCAGGACGAGGCCTGCAACACCCTCGCGCACGGCTGCCTCGACATCACGTACCGCCATATCCAGCGGACGGTTGATGCGCACCAGCACATCGGCTCCGCCCTGCCCCAGCACAGCGACCGCATTCCCGAGGCCGTCGCGGGCCGCCGACTTGTCGGCATCGGGTACGCTGTCCTCAAGGTCGAGGATCAGCGCGCTCGCGCCTCGCAGGTGCGCCTTCTCGATGAAGCGCGGCGCATTGGCGGGCACGTACAGCAGTGACCGCCAGGCAGGCAGACGAGCGCTCATGGGACGACCCTCCGTCCTTCGGACTGCGGGTGCGAGCGTCTTCGGAACGGCCGGTCGGCGCTCATGCCTGTGCCCCGGTAGCAGCGTTGCCGCTCCACTGCACGGCCCCCCGCGCGTCGACCAAGCTCGCGATCTCGTCCTCGCCGAGGCCGGCCTCGGCCAGCACCTCGCGCGTGTGCTGGCCCGGTTTGGGCGCAGGCAACGGACAGGTCCGCATGCCGGCTGACATGCGGTTGGCCGGCCCGAGGCTCCAGATGTCACCCTCGGTCGGGTGGTGGACCTTCTGGAAAAATCCGCTCTCCTTCAAATGCGGATCGTCGAGCAGGCTCTCGAGGGTGTGATAGGGCGCCGCCGGCACGTCGAGCCGCTCGAAGATCTCCAGCCATTCGGCCGATGTCTTCTCGACCAGCCGCACGCGCCGCACCTCGAAGTAGTCGCGCACGTGCCTGAAGCGGGCCGCCACCGACGAGAAGCGCGGATCGTTGCGCAACTCCGGCTGGCCGATGGCGGTAAACAGGGCGAACGCCTGCGCATCGGTGTTGGCGGAAATGCAGACGTAGCCGTCCTTCGTCGGAAGCGGCTGGTTGCCCGGATCCAGCACGCGCGGATCGCCCAGGCCGCCGAGCGGCGGATCGAAGGTCGCGAGGTACATGTGCTCGGTCAGCACCTGCGTCACCATGTTCTCGAACATCGGGATCTCGATGGACTGGCCTTCGCCGGTGCGCGCGCGGTGCAGCAGCGCCATCAGCATCAGCGGCGATATTTGCAGCAACAGCGAATACCTGGTCGGTTCCGGCCAGCGTCAAGATATCGCCCTTAACGAAGGTGGCGCTTGCTCCAGCACCGGTGATAACGAGTACAGACGAGCCAACGTTGCCAGCCACAGACAACTTGATGGCTTGGCTGCTTGATGCAGTGCCTGCGAAGTGAAACGGTGCCTGGACATCACTGTACGTATCGAAGCCAAAACGACGACCGATAATTCCTTCTTTTTCCGCTGGCTGCTCGCTGTAAGAGGTGAAAATCCCCAGCAAGTCCGCTTCAGTATCCGATGTAAGGACGAGGTTCTTATCGCCCAACACCATGCGATTGTGAAGGCCCTTACGGTTCTGGATCAGGTCTCTCTTATCACGAGGATTGGTCGAAGTAAGCAGGCCAGAGAAGTACGGAACCTCTGTGTACATATCAAAGATCGCTTCGTTCACAGTTCGGGCAAGGACGTCCACAGCAGCGGCTAACGAGTCAGGGATAACACCGGGTTGCATGCCAGTGAACTCTCGGTCTGACATCTTGAATTCCTTGTAGACATGGCGATCAAGTCGCAGCTCGACCTCTGAAACGTTCAGATCAGTAGCAACAGATCCACCTGTTCCATGCTCATCAGCCTTGTCGAACTCAACAGGCTTGTTGACCCTGATCAACTCACCGACTTTCTTCGATTCGTCGGCTTTGTTGACGGTGATCAGCTTGGGCATTGTCAGCTGACCACGAAGACGTGACATAGCGACAGGTAGAATTGTTTCGTTGATGAGTGCTTCGAAATCGTTCCCGTACGCTGGAAGAACAACGAGTGCATTACTTTGCGTCATTTGCATACCTATTTATTATTATTGTTGTATTGGTATTTTTTGAGGTATCTGTTGCTCACAGAGCAAAACAGTCGCTGGCCCGACCAGCTGGGGAACTGGAGCTCAGGTTGAGCCCCAGTGTGTAACTCTTTAATCAGCCAACGACGATTTCGCCTTTGGCTCTTTTTGCGAATAGATCTGTTTGTTCCTGTGCGGAACCCAGCATCAGCTTTTGTTGCCACTCTTCGCGGGACATTGATTGAACATTACCACCAGTTCCTTGTTTTCCCCCCGAACCTGGCATTGCTTTGAAATAGTGCTGCTTGGTTTGAGTGAGACTTTCGATCCACTCTTTCGGTGTCAGCGCACGTCCAGACTTGCCCATCGCAACATTACCGTGTTGGTCACGGCTAACCAGCTCGCCATTATCGGTAAGCTCCCATGAGCCGCCTGCGAGGTTAATCAGGTCGTCGATAGCAGTTGGCTGAAAGAACTCATTCTTCAATGCTTCATTGCCGATGAGCTGTTTGATCTGAAATTGCTTCAGTCGACCTTTCTCCGCATCTACAGCCTTGCGGAGTTCGTCCTTCTCAGCCTGTTCAGCCTGTAGACGCTCTTGCCATGTGGCGTTAGCAGCATTAACACGCTTATCCAACAGCGCCTGAAAGTCCATCTTCCCAGACTTCAGTGCAGCTTGATCCTGCTCGTCTTCTGCCTGCGCAAGAATTGCATTGAGCTGATCTTGAACTTTCTTCTTCTCAGCGAGAATCTCAGAGTTCTTTGACTTCAAACCGCCAGTTTCAGCAGCGAGTGCTTTGGCTAGTTCGGCTTGGAATTCTGGAGTTTCGTGAATCGGTACTTGAGCCCCTGGCTCTTGCGTTCCGCCGTCTTCTTCGCCGTAAGCTTTGAAAACAACGAGACCATTGTGCTGCTTCAACATTCTTAATCCCCCGAGGATCGTTTGTTATTTTTATATGTTGTGCAGTCATAATATCATAAAAAATGACTTGGGGGATTTAGTGCAAAATAATCCTTGACTAACTCAAACTGCTTTCAGGATTGTGTATTTCGTATCTTGATCGAGACTCTGAACTCTTTCGACGAACTCGCTGAGAATGTCGAAGCTACCAGTTTTAGCATCTTTGAGAATGTCGGGAATCAACCCAAGATCGAGAATCGTGAAAAACAGTTCATCTGAGCCATTGCCACCATAAACCGACGACTCCCACAACTCATATAGTTCCCTGGCGTTCGGTCGCACGATCCCGTTTGCCAGCAGGAACAGTGTCGCGCTCAGGCCCTCGGCATTCCGCCCAGCCCTGAAGGCTTGGTGTGCTCTCATGAACATGTCGAATTGTTCTACAAATTTGGTCATCGCCGTTCTCCTCTTATTATTCTTCGATGATCTGAGCTAGGACTTCCCAGACCAGGTATTCCAAACTCTTTGGCTCAGAAAAACTCTGTACGTCGAAAACATACCGAACACCATCAAACACGAGATCATCTGCTCGAACCAACTCACCGATGATAAAGTTTTCAATGGTTCTGACGGACAAAGCGCAGCCAACTTCGGCGTAGTCTGCAATCAACCCAAGCTGTTTTTTGTTCTCAAGCCTAAGCAGATCGAGAGCGGGATAGTGATTTCTTTCGGAGTCGAAACCGCCGACAATGCGAATTGCGCAGATTTCTTCGGTTTCAGATGTGAGCTTTCTGACAGTAATTGTCTGCATAATTAACCCGAGGCTTTTGCCTTCTTCTTATAATGAATTTATTGTATCTAATGAGCCTGGCAATGAGCAATAAATATTTAACGGTATTCCGGCGGCATACTTAGCCAAAATTCAGATATTTTATTGATATCGAGTGCCGAAATCATAGTCTGCAATATTGAAAAGCCATCATGTCTGTGATATAAAAATAGCTCACATCAAAGGAATGCAGTTCGTGAAAAAACTGGTACTTGCGCTATCTATTGTAATGCTCGCGGCGTGCGGCGAATCTAAGATCACTAAAGTTGACGGCACAACCGTTACGACAGCGGATCAAACACTGAAGGCGATG
>LNAP01005641.1_pt1 | contig 11054 bp, 7 predicted proteins | sample 602601 | NCBI WGS metagenome assembly LNAP01 (sample SAMN02440304, study PRJNA202911) | soil metagenome | biome: Subtropical and temperate rainforests or woodlands; isolation source: soil samples (1 kg each in a 20% v/v slurry with milli Q water) were... ...
GCCCTGGTGCATCTGCGCCAGGGCGATGCCGACGGCGCTTGTGGCCCATACGCGCTGATGATGGCGTTGCTCACACTCGGCGTGCTGGAGCGTAAAGAGATCACTGATATGAACCTCTGGGATGGTCGCAGCCGCGAAGGCAAGTTTCGTAACGCGCTGATCTCCCATGGCGCGTTGATTTCTTCCGGTACCAACGGCGAGGATCTGGCGAGCCTTGCCCAGCATTTCCGCGGAAGCGGCATTGAAGCCGAGCACGTGACAGGCAGCAAAAAACAGCTAGTCAGCAAACTACGCGACGCGCTGGACAGGGACGGCATTCCATTGATAGGCGTAAGCTGGTCGAAGCATAGTGGCCACTGGATGATGGTCGTGGGCCATCAAGGCTATGTGCACGAAGGTCAATATCAACTGACCCATTTGCTCTGCCTTGATCCTAGTACTGAAGCCCCCAGGGCCTCCCTCTGGAACGCAGTGATTGAGGTATTCACCGAAGAGGGCCAGTCAGTGTCGCGCGGTATCTACAGCAGTAATCACTGGGGAATGGACGGCAATACCAGCGCCTGCAAGCTTGATGAAGCGGTTGTGCTCGAATGCAATGAGGAGTGATAAAAACATGTCAGACAACGCATTTGAAAAGGACTACTCGGACGATTCCTTCTGGGAAAAAGTCAAAAGCTACGCAAAATCCGCAGGCGAGGCCGCCCTCGAGCCAGCGCTGAAGATGTATTACGCCGCAACAGATTCGGATACCCCAACGTGGGCGAAAACTACCATTTATGGAGCGCTGGGATATTTCATCTCGCCGATCGATGTCATCCCGGACATCACTCCAATCGTAGGATACACCGACGACATCGGCGTTTTATGCGCGGCTTTGGCCGCAACCGCGACCCACATCAAGGCCGAGCATGTGACACGGGCGAAGCAAACACTGAAACAGTGGTTCTCCTGATCGCAACGCGATGCCTCACGCAAGACTGTGTTTGAGTGAGGCATCGACAAACCCGGGCCATCACAATCTGACACTCCATGCGTCCCAGACTCCTGGATTACCAGCCCAGCCCCTCAAGACGCGTCACCGACTTGAACGCGACAACCATCACATCAACCTTACACGGCGCGTTCACCGATAATTTTAGGTTACGCTTCGCACCATACTGCACCAAAGAAAAAACCGAACTAGCCGGCTTGTTTCTGAAGAAAAAGGCAGAGCGTTACATGACTCTGTTGGTGACCGCAGGCTGGTGAGACCAACACCACGAAATGGTGAGATTATGGGGGGATGGCGAACAGCTTCACAAAGCTGCTACCCGCAAAACTGTCACAGCAGTCTCCTGTGCGCACAAAATTCTGCATGCCCTCGCGATTGTAGGTGGATAAATACAACAAATGAATTCGAATAATTTTTATCCTCTAAAAGCTCGCTGGCCCCAGCTGTATCAGCATGCATCGTTTGCCGAATGCTACGTGTTTTCAGACCCGCACACGGCGGCCATCAAGATGCGCTGCTTCGCTGAAGTCCTGGTTGGCATTCTCTACAGAGAGCTGAGACTTCCGAGCGAACCGACAGATGGTTTTTTTGAAAAGCTCAAATCGCCGGATTTCCGGGAGGTTGTCGGCGACGCCGTCCTCCAAAAACTCCACGCCCTTCGGATGCTCGGCAACAAAGCCGCCCACGGCAACTCGATGGGTGCCGATATTTCCCTTCTACTGATTGAGGAGGCATACCTTATCGGTCAGTGGTTCTACAAGACCTACAGCGGGGAATGTCTCGACGGGTATCCGCCCTACACTGCTCCGACTAAACCCTCTGAGCATCTCGCAGAGCTGAGCAAGACAGGCGAAAACCTTGCTAAACAGTTGGCCGCTGCAAAGGAGGAGTTGAGCCTATTGGAGGCTGCGGAGAAAGCCGCCCAAGCCGAAATCGCAACCCTAAACCAGACGTTTGACGAGGCTAAACTCCGAGATTTCAAAAACTCTGCCGCGCGGGTCACCGAAACAATCGATTTCAAATCCGCGCACACGCGCAGGCTGATAAGCACCAACGACGCCTTCGCCGGGTATTCACTGACTGACGGACAGGCGGAGCTGATTAACCGGCTGGAACGATTCCTCAACGGCAATGAGGAAAGCGTGTTCCTCCTCAAAGGCTACGCGGGCACCGGCAAAACCTTCGTCACCAAGGGCCTGACCGAGTATTTTCGCGCGATAGGCCGAAACTACGTTCTTGCCGCGCCGACCGGCAAGGCGTCCAAAGTAATCGCCAGCAAGACAAAGTCACCCGCTTACACGATTCACAAGACCATTTACTCGTTCGACGACATTTCTGAGTACCGCGACGCCGGGATGGACGGAACCGAGACGTTCAAGTTCTACGCTCAAGTGGCGGTGAACAGCCTTTCAGCTGATACGGTCTACATAGTGGACGAGGCGTCCATGATTGCGGATATCTACCAAGAGGCGGAATTTTTTCGTTTCGGGACGGGATACCTGCTGGCCGACTTCCTCAAGTTCGTGAACCTAGACCACAACGATCACAGCAAAAAGGTGATTTTCATCGGTGACGACGCGCAGTTGCCACCGGTGGGCATGAGCTTCTCGCCTGCTCTGGACGCGGATTACCTATTGCGCAAGCATCACACACGCTCGACCGGGTACGAACTGTCGGAGGTGGTTCGGCAAAAATCGGAAAGCGGCGTAATCGCAAACGCAGTACCGATTCGAAAGTCTTTGCAAGCCAAGGTTTTCAATCAACTGGTGATCGATTTCGACCATCCCGACGTCCAGAAGGTGGAACACCAGGATCTGATGTTGCGCTATCTCGAGTCCTGCGGCGGCAAGATTAACGGGGAATCCATAGTCATCGCGCACTCAAACTCCGACGTTGGGGACTACAACCGCCAAATCCGGGAGCATTTTTTCCCAGGCTGTCCAGAGGTTATGCCCGGGGACAAGGTCATGGCGGTCTCGAACAGCGACGCCTGCGGGATATTCATCTCGAACGGTGATTTCGGCTTGATCCGGCAGGTAATTTCCTCCCCGGAGAAACGAACCATTACGCTTAAAAGGAAAGTCCCTGACTCGGGAAAACTCGAGGAAATACCGGTTGCGCTGACGTTTCGTGATGTAGTGGTAGGCTTCAAAGATCTGGAAGGCGTTGCTCGTTTTTTCCAGATAAAAATCCTGGAGGATCTGCTCTACAGCAAGGAGCCCGGCCTCTCGTCCGATCAGAACAAGGCACTCTATCTGGATTTCTGCATTCGCAACGAAGGCATTAAGAGGAACAGCGCCGAGTTCAAGCATAAACTGAAAACCGATCCGTATTTCAACGCGCTGAGGCTCAAGTTCGGCTACGCAATCACCTGTCACAAAGCCCAAGGCAGCGAATGGAATCATGTGTTTGTGAAATCCAAGAGCCACCAAAGCCAGCTGACAGCCGACTATTTCCGCTGGTTCTACACCGCAATCACGCGCACGACAAAAAACCTTTATTTGCTCGACCCGCCGAACCTGCAACCGTGGAGCCGCATTAAAATCGTTTCGAATCCTGCTTTGGACTTGCTTCAAGTCCCGAATCCGCTGAAGGATATTCTTGCCATGCCCGCCAGCCCACAGCAGCCGTCTGTGGCCCTTGCTCTGCAGAACGCCGACACATTTGGCATTCCCGCGACGGCGTCGTTTCTGCTTTCTCTGCTGGCCGAGGTCTGCAAGCTGATCGACGGCCAGGGCATCGCCATTGAGGAGGTGTTTCACAATCAATACCAAGAGGTTTACCACTTCAAGCGCGAAGCAGAGTTTGCTCGGATAGACATCGCCTACAACGGCAGGAACAAGGTTACCAGCCTCGCTGCCCCCCGCCTTACGGACCTGGGCGCCAAGTTGGCAGCTCTACTCGCTCCGCTCAAAGGCAAGCCGCTGTTTGCGGGCACAGACTCCCCGATTATCGAGATGCGCTTCGCCAAGCCATTCCTGAACGATTTCCACGAGAAGGTTCTCAGGCTTTGCGGTGAGAGCGGCATTGCCGTTCAGAAGGTTGTAGAGCAGCAATGGTCCCAGCGATACAGCTTTGCCAAAGATGGCGCGGTCGCCGTTTACGATGTCTGGTACAGCGCGAAAGAACAATTCACGAAGTGCCAGCCACTGATCAGCGCCTGCTCGCCGGGCTCGTTGGTCGGTGACGTCGGCTTACTTCTTACAAAAGGAATGCAGGGGTGATTACAAACAAGGAGGTTTTCGCCAAACGCAAGGAAGGTGCGATCGATGAGGCATATCGGATGGCACTGGAACTGATAGGGGCGCCGCAGGTAGATGACTGGGACCGGAAAGCATTCTGCTGGACCCTGATCGACCTCATCAAGCGGGACGCCAAAAGCGGGAACCAAGAGAACCTGCCCCACTACCGCAATCAACTGGAAGGCAGCAAAGTCGACCTCTCAGACGACGTGCTCGCCAAGGGGATTCGTAATGCCCTGGCGCTGTGCAATTCCCACGGGCAGCAGATCAGCCAGGCGAAAGCCCTCAGCAAGGATGGCCAGCATGCGCAAGCAGCTGCCGTTTATCGCATGGTGTGGGCCGACGGCGCCGCCGACAAGGAAACCCAGACTGGCCTTGGATGGGCGTTGTTCAAGCACTCCAAGGAGTTGATGGCTGCCGACAGCGTTAACCTCGGAGCCATCAAGCGCAACCTGCACGACTATCTCAAGCTGGATGTTGAAAAGCCTTCGCTGCTGCACGCGTGCGTACTTCAACTTGCCGCGAAACTCGCAGGGCAGGACAAATTGAGCATGCTTGGTTTTTCGCGCCTGTGGAAACTAGAATATCTGCGCTCGGAGGATTTCGAGCGCTACCGAGCGGAGGACGGCAAGGAATACCCATCCTTGGCGGAGAAGGTCATCCAGCAGGCAGGTAAGGAGGCCAGCGCCTCAACCAACGCCGAAGACCAGAATTACATGCTTCCCCATATCAACGCGGCAATCGAACGATTTCCCGACAACATCTGGCTGAAACTCGACAAAGCGAAGGTGCTCTTGTCCTTGGGCGCGCATGACGAGGCCTTAGCCTTCGGGCTCCAAGTCGCTAAGGCCAAGGCAAACGACTACTGGGCTTGGGGGTTACTGGGGGACATCGTTTCTCGCACCGACCAGCAAGCAGCGCTCGGCTGTTACTGCAAGGCACTGTCCTGCCCCGCCGATGACAAATTCACGGGAAAAATCAGGCTCAAAGTCGCTCAACGAATGTTGGAATGCAATGACTTGTCTGCCGCCAAGCGCGAAATCGAGACGGTTATCGCCTCCAAGGAGAATGAGGGCCACAAAATCCCCGAAACCGCGGCTCAACTCGCTTCTCAGCCATGGTTTGCCGAATCGCAGGCCAGCGCTTCAAACCGCGCCTTCTATCAGACTCATGCGGCAGCTGCCGAAACTCTGCTATTTAGCAACTTGCCTTGGCTCGATGCCAACATTGGCGAAAAATTTACGGTTCCAGGCAAAGAGGACAAGCCGAAGCGGAGGTTATTCCTGAAAACCTCCTCTGTCCCGACTGAGGTGAGCATTTCCGAATCCAAGGTTGGACGCAAGAAGCTGGCTCCGGGCAATGCGGTCAGGATCAAGGGCGAGTTTGACGACAATCAGAGGTTCAGGATTTTCGTGCTGGAAGATAGGCCATCCGAAACGCTTTGGGATGTTTTTCCGGAAAAAACAGGTGTGATCGACCACATCAACAAGGACAAGCACGTCCTCCACTTCATCGTCGACCGCGAGATAGAGGGTGTAATCCCTCTTTCCGAACTGTCCGGTTCTTTCGTTGAAGGGGACTCGATAGGTCTAAGGCTATCCCGATACACGTCAAAAAAAGGCCAGGGGTTCCGTGTGCATCAGGCTTGGTCGACCGACAAACAGCCAGATGCACATGTCAAAAAGGCATTCTGTGAGGAGGTACGCGTATCCAATGGCATGGGCTTCACGGAAACCGACATCTTCGTTGCGCCCCCGCTCGTGACAGAGCACGGAGTCGAGGATGGCCGGAAAATATCTGGCACAGCTGTGCTGAGCTACAACAAGAAGCGGGCTTGCTGGGGGTGGAAAGCCGTTTCGATTGACGCGGAATGACTAGTGCCGTTGCTGGGAAACTGCCAATAGTTTACTCGAATCTCAGCTCTACTATTTGCCAATTGCCCCTGTAGGTCGATTCCAGCCCCAAGTCAGTCGGTAGGTCCCGGAATTCCTGAGCGGCCCTTTTTCCCATCGAACTTATTTGGCGTCCTGCCGTACACAGTCGGCACGTTGTCCAGCTTACGGAAAAGGCCGTCCAGTGTAGGGTCACCGCCCCCTGCGGCCTGCAACGCGCCGAGCAGGCCGAGGTGGTTGACGGGCGATTCGTACTTCTGTGGATCGCCTTCAATGCTGCCTATGCCACCGACATCGATGAGACCCAACGATTGGCAAGCGAGTACCGCCATTTACCAACGCTAAGTTATCGCTAAATGCCGTTGCGCAAATTCGCGCTCTTCGTAATCGGTAATTCAGAAACGCTTCGGAACACTCCTAGTTCTCCGTTGAGTACAGAGTGGCTGCGATGTTCCCAAAGAGTCCCGAATTACGCTGCATATTGAGCATTCTAGCGGCTGGCGAGTTGTTTTCTATCTTGAATTTTGCCAGTTTCAGCTTGGCTTCCTCGCTTAGGCATAGAGCTGGATTTCCGAGCAAAGCGATCTTCACATCAGCGTTGGTATCGCTAGCCAAAGTTTCTTGAACCTCGCTGGTAACCTGTAAGTTTTTGGCAAGGTTGATCCGCACCTTGTAGCTGGAATCACTAGCTAACTGGACTTGAATTGCTTCGGCAAGTTTCGGGTGCGCGGCTAGGACAAGCTTTAAGGGATTGTCGGCATTTTTCAGCAACATTTGCTGTTCTGCCACCGTCAACTCTGGACGTCTGGCAAATGCCTGCTTGATCTTGCTTGCGCCCTTCTCAAGGAGTTGAAGTTTTACATTGGCTCCAAGCGATGGATTAGAAACCAGGGCAGCGACAACCGAAATGTTGTCATCCACCGCCAGCTTAAACTGCAGGGATTCAGGCAGAATCAAGTTGCCGCCCACCGCCCTCCTTACGTCAGCATCGTCATCCAACACAAACTTCTCCAGAACTTGCTCGGGAAGCGCCCTATTACTTGCCAAACCCTGACGAACAAGCGCATCGCTATCGGCTGCCAGCTTCTGCTGAAGATTTGTCCCTTTCGCCAGGCTTGCCAGCTTGGCGCGAAGCTCTTTGGCAAGAGTACCGTCATTGATCTGGCGAATCAGCAGATCTTCCGGTGCATTGCCGTTCAGGCAGGCCAGCTCGAGTAGCTCCAGATCGTACTGTGGGTTGCTCTGGAGAATATTGATGCGGATCGACAGCAAGCGCTCCGGACAACGAGGGTTTTCGTAAACGGCCTTGATCACTGTGCGCTGCGAATCCATTGCCAGCTTCTCTAGCTGATCGTCCGGACAATCCGGGTTACTCGCGACTTCCTCACGTTTCACATGGTTAGGGTCGGCAGCCATCTTGATCATCTGTGCCACACTGAGCCCCTGATACTCAGATGCCGGGCGCAACTTGAGTTTTTCGAACAACTCTTCGTACTTGCCGACCTGATCGCGCAGGGTTTCGCGTAGCGGGATGGTGGACTGGATCGCGTCTTCCAGCAGTTTCTGAGTCAATGCGCTGCCGTTAATGAAGGCATTAGCCAAGGCTTCATTGACCGCATTCTCGATGTCAGCACCGCAGTAATCACGACACAGCTTTACGAGCTTAAACATCTCCAGTTCAGCAACCGTCTGGTGCGACTTGCCCAGGTGAATACTCAGGATTTTTTCCCGCTCCACGGCGTTAGGAAATCCAACATAGAAGATCTCGTCGAAACGACCCTTGCGCAGCAGCTCCGGCGGCAGTGCGCTGATATCGTTGGCAGTGGCTATGACAAAAACCGCACCGGTCTTTTCCTGCATCCAAGTCAGGAAATAGCCCAGCAGGCGCGCCGTCACTTCCGAAGCATTACCGCCCCCCATGCCAACGAAAGCCTTTTCCAGCTCATCAACCCAGAGAATGCAGGGGCTAACGGTCTCCGCCATACTCAGTGCACGGCGCATATTGTGCTCGCTTTCGCCGACATACTTACCGAGCAATGAGCCGATATCCAAACGCAACAGGGGCAACTGGAATAGGTTAGCGGCGACCTTGGCTGTCAGCGACTTACCGCAACCGGGCATGCCGGCAATAAGCACCCCTTTGGGCGCTTTGACTCCCCGTTTAGTGGCCTCGTCCAGCCGACGGATAATGGTGGAGCGCTGCTCCAGCCAATGTTTCAGGTTCTCCAGTCCACCGATATCGTCCAACTCCACGACGCTGGGGACCATCTCCAGCACACCGCTCTTGGCGATAATCTGTTCCTTTTCGTGGAGAATCGTCTTCAATGCACACGCATCCATTGTCGCGGCCTGCCGACCCATCATCCTTAATAGCTGAGCGATTTCGCTAACGGTCAGTCCACTCAGTCCTGAAACCACCTGATCATTCAGATTTTCCGGTACGGTCAATTGTCCGCTGGCTGCTGCCTGCGCCAGCAAGGCCTTGATTTCCTCGCGATCCGGTAGCGGTAGGGTGAGCAAGGAGACTTGAGCCTCGATCGGGGCAGGGATACAGACCGCCTCCGAGACCAGAATGACCGAGCATTCGCCGGCGTGATGACGTTCGATCAGGTTCAGCAACTGCTTAAGGCGTGCAATAGCGAGCGTGTTGTGTTCCAAGGCGAGTCGGGCGCCCTTGATCAAGATCAGTGACTGCTCCAGGTCCGCGTCCAACAGTGCTAACAGCGCATGTTCCAGCTCGGTTTTGCCGGACTCGAGATTGCTCAGTGGTCGCTTGTTGTCAAAGTCGACCCAACCATGCCCCAGGTTCCACTCATGGATACGCTTGAGCCCGAGCTTATCCTGAAGTCGGATCAGCAATTGATCGACACGGGCCTCTTCGGCGGACTGGATATAGATGGCGGGAGCGCCAGCCAGGAAATGCTCTTCCAGCTTGATTTCGAAATTCTTTTTGCTTTTCATGAAAGAGCCTCAGCCAAAAATCGAGTTAAACGCGCCTTTGAAAACATCTACTACGGCCGAGCCAACCTCTTTAATGGTTGCCGTCACTTTCCGAACAACCTTGCTGGCAACTTCGACAATCTTCCTGCCACCCTTTTCAATAAGGGTGCCCACCGCCTTCCCCGCTAAACGACCGGCAATGCCGCCAACAAGACCACCCACAGCCGTGCCTCCAGGACCAAAAACGGAACCTAACGCAGCTCCCCATTTGGCGCCAAGTTGGGTGCCTTTTTGTTCGACTACTTGCGCCAGCGAGCGAGCGGCCACCATGGTTGTCTGCTCGATGGCATTAATTGCGGTATCGGCGAGGATGTCGCCCTGCCCCAGCTTATACAGCGCCTTGGCACGTTCCAGGCCGGCATAGGTAGTAGTCGCGATCACCTCGGTTGGAGTATCGCGGAAAAAACTCAGCCAACCGCTTTTGGCAGCAATCACCACGCCACCGGAAACGGCAACCTGCGCACCGATATGCCGGGTGGACTTCAGCGAACTGTCGAAAAATTCCTGCAGGGCCACGCTGGCCGGTGCGTTTTCATGGCCACGCATCCAATTCCAAGTGCGCTGCCCTAGGATGCGGGCACCGTGGCAGGAAGCATTCAGGGCCGCATTCAACAACGCCTGATTGTTGATGTCCTTGGCAATGGCCAGACGGGAGTTTTCGTCCCAGATAGTCGGTTGCTTTTCGGTAGCGACTGTCGTACTGCCAATGGCGACGCCGGTAGGTACCGTAGTCTGACGAACATCCGGCTTGAGTGTCTGCGCCAGCGATACGTTGGCCGACTCCAGCATGTCCTGCACTTGTCCTGCGTACTCGCCCAGATTCAGGTCGGGATTGTCCTGGACGTCCTGCTCCAGCTCCTTGGCCAGCCAGTTAGCCGTGCTTTTCCCCTTGTCGAGGTGTCGTTGCAACGACTCTTTATGCTGAGTGGTACGTGTGATCGAGTCGATGAGCGTGCGCGCGACACTTTCGACTTCTGCGTTGTTTTCCCACAGATGCGGATACTTGTTGAATTCCTGCGTGAGCCACTGATCCAGGAGCATCTCGTGGCGATGCTGGTCGTAGGAACGAATGAAGCTCCAGATGACCTCTACAGCCTTGGGCGCACTACCGGAGTCAGCGAATGCGACTTGGCTCAGCAGATCTGCTTGGCGCTCGTGCTCTTTTTCATCGTTAAGCATTGGCTCGGAGACGTTCGACATAGAAAATCCGTTTGAATGGCTCATGGCAGAGTGTCCTTGGGCGTTCAGCAAGGGAGACAAAAAAGAAAGGAAGGAATGATACCCGGCAAAGTGCCTATGGTCTCGCGAACGAATGGCCTTTTGCCATTGTGCGACTCCACCCAGATATCACTGGACAATGCACTTAAAGACGTAGAAGCAACTCTGCCAACGTCCGCTCAACCCACCCCGCATCGCGCATCTTCAACGATTCGCTCCCGCACTTCGGGCACTGCTTGAACCACTCCCCCGGTCCCAGAGCATCACTCCTGGGTGCCACTGTTTTCTTCCAACCACATTCACCACACACAAACGTAAGTGGCCTGGGCTTTATAGGCATCGCCGCTCTCCAGAAAATTTATCCATAGTCGTCTCCATCAGCGCTCTCAGCCAGCGGGATACGCCAGTTCGATCTGCTGATCGAACTCTCCACCATACCCACAGTACTCACGCGGAATGCGCTCAATGTCCTCGGCGATTTGCACAATCACTTCGCGCAGCTCCAATTGTTCAAACCATCGAACAGGAATCGCCGCAGCACCATACTGAACACCCAACAAGTGCCCGGCGATGAGCCCGGTACTGTCGCTATCGCCACTGTGATTCACCGCCGTGATTACGCCTTCTTCGAACGAAGGCGCTGCCAGGGCACACCACAATCCGATAGCCAGCGTTTCTTCGGCGACCCATCCGCCACCGAGCTCGCCTATT
>LNAP01005644.1_pt1 | contig 11050 bp, 11 predicted proteins | sample 602601 | NCBI WGS metagenome assembly LNAP01 (sample SAMN02440304, study PRJNA202911) | soil metagenome | biome: Subtropical and temperate rainforests or woodlands; isolation source: soil samples (1 kg each in a 20% v/v slurry with milli Q water) were... ...
CCGGCCGACGGCGATGGCCGGAGCGTCCTACACGTCGTTGCTGCGCTCGACGGCCGCGCTGTTTGCCGAGGAGCCGCTGCTGCGCGAGCGCGCATTGTTTGCGTTCCTGATCTTCGCTGACCTCAACGTGTTCTGGACCTCGATCGTGCTGCCGCTCTCGGCGCCCCCCTTCGCGCTGTCGCACACTGCGATCGGGTTGCTCGGCATCGCCGGATTCGCCGGAGCACTTGCGGCGCGCAATGCCGGACGCCTCGCCGATCTCGGATGGGGGCAGCGCACCACCGGCCTCTCGCTGATGCTGATGCTGGCCGCCTGGGCTCCGATCGCCTGCCTGCAAACCTCGCTGTGGCTCGTGGTCGCCGGCGTCATCATGCTGGATTTCGGGCTTCAGGCCGTGCATGTGACCAGCCAGAGCCTGATCGTCGCCGCGCGCCCGGATGCGGCCAGCCGACTGATCGGGGGCTACATGGTGTTCTACTCGGTCGGAAGCGCGGCCGGCGCGATCACCTCGACAATGGTGTACGCGATGGCCGGCTGGACCGGCGTGTGCATGCTCGGCGCCGGGATCAGCGCCGCCGCGCTGCTGGTCTGGGTCATGATTGCAAGCAAGATGCAGGTGCCGCACCCATGCGCACTGACGCACCAGCAAAGATGAGGACTGCGGCGTTCGCATCCGATAACAAGGGCTCCGCCGGCATCAAGACAGGATCCCACCATGAAACTTCCCACCTGCCCCTTCACCGTCACTGACTGGAGCAAGGTCGAGCCGACCACGCATGCCGGCGAGACCGGCCAGGCGCTGTGGCGCACGCTCAACATCGGCGATCTCCGGGTGCGGATGGTGGAGTATTCGCCGGGCTATCTCGCCGACCATTGGTGCGACCGTGGCCACGTGATCTTCGTCGTGAAGGGCGAACTCGACAGCGAGCTGCGCGACGGGCGCAAGTGCAAGCTGACGGCGGGGATGAGCTACCAGGTCTCGGATTTCGGCGATGCCGCGCACCGGTCCTCGACGGCCACCGGCGCCACGCTTTTCATCGTGGATTGAGACGCGCCGGCCGGTTTTATTTGCAGCGCAAAATAGCAAAGTCTCGCGAGACGCCGGACCACGGGTGATGCCTTGAAGAAGCCCAAAATCTCGCTATAATGTGATCATCGATACTTGGCCGAACGACTGGGCCGCTTCCCTTCGTTGCAGACGGGCGCGCACGCTTCAGATGACTTCTCCAAACATCGACTGAACAGGATCATGGGCGCAGCGACGCGTACCGGTCCGCGCGTACCATCTCTAACAAAGGAAATTCCCATGGCTATGGGCACCGTGAAGTGGTTCAACACCCAAAAGGGTTATGGTTTCATCCAGCCGGATGACGGCCAGAAGGACGTGTTCGTCCACATCAGCGCTGTCGAGCGCGCCGGACTCTCGACCCTCAACGAGGGCCAGAAGGTCTCGTTCGACATCGTGGCCGACCGCCGCAGCGGCAAGTCGTCGGCTGACAATCTCCGCGTCGGCTAATACCCGCGCACCGTTCTGACCACGGACGTACCGGCAGAACGCAAGAATTAGAAAGCCCCGCGACCGGGATCCGGTTCGGGGCTTTTGTTTTGGGCGGCCGCCTCCGTCATTCCGGGGCGCCCGGAGGGCGATGCCGGAATCCATCGCGCGACTGTCTCTGCGGCTCAATGGATTCCGGGCTCTCGCTTCGCGAGCCCCGGAATGACGGCGGAGCGAGATCAGCCCACCTTCTTCAGCACCGACACGAAAAACCCGTCCGTCCCGGTCCGCCGCGGCGTCATCAGCCAGCCCTCCGGCGACTGCAGCGCGGCGTCCGCGAACGCTTCCGCCTTGTCCCAGAGCACGCTCGCGGTCTGCTCGGGCGGGACGGGCGCGAACTCGGGATGGCGCGCGACGAATGCCCTCACCTGCTCGCCGTTCTCTTCCGACAGCACCGAGCAGGTGATGTAGGCGATGCGGCCGCCCGCCTTGACCAGCGGCACGGCGCGATCCAGGACCGCGGCCTGGTCGCGCAGGCGGATCTCGAGCGCGCCCGGCCGCATGCGCCATTTGGCGTCAGGGTTGCGGCGCCAGGTTCCGGTTCCCGTGCAGGGCGCGTCGATGACAACGAGATCGGCGGTGCCGCTGATCTCGGCCAGCGGATCGGCCTCGCCCTTGGGCGTGCGGACATCGGCGTTGTGGACGCCGGCGCGCGAGAGGCGTTCGTGGATCGGCATGAGCTGGCGCTTGTCGCTGTCGGTCGCGATCAGCCGGCCCTTGCCCTGCATCATCGCGGCCAGCGCCAGCGTCTTGCCACCGGCGCCTGCACAGAGATCGATCACCTGCTCGCCGGGTTTTGCCGCGGTGAGCTGGGCCGCAAGCTGCGATCCTTCATCCTGCACTTCAACGGCGCCCTTGATGAAATCCTCTTCGGCCTGGATGCCGGGGTTGCGCGCATCGGCCGAAAGCTCGATGCGCAAGCCGTTTACGGACCATGGCGTCGGTTTCGCATGAAGATGAGCAAGCCCGCGCAGCACCTTGTCGCGATTGGACTTTAGCGTGTTGACGCGCAGGTCGAGCGGCGCCCGGCTCGCCATCGCGACGGCTTCGGCAACGCGGTCCTCGCCGAACGCTTTTGCCAGATGGGAATCGAGCCATTCGGGATAGTCGCCGGCGATCGCGGCCGGGGCATCCTTCAGGGAACGCGAGGCCAGCGCCGCCAGCTCGGCGTCGGTCAGCGGCGCCGGCGCGAACCGGCTGCCGTCGAACAAAGCGGCCATGGTGGCCGCATCCATGTTGCGCTCGAGGCGGAGCATGCCGATCAGCCGCGCCCGCGCGGTATCGGCATCCATCAGCCAGGCGCTCGAGGCATAGCGGCGCAGCACGTCCCAGACGAGGCCGGCGATCGCGGCGCGGTCGCCCGAGCCGGCGAAGCGGTGCGCGGTGCCCCACTCCTTCAGCGCTTTGGCTGCGGGCACGCGGTCCTTCTCGATGGTGTCAATCAGTTCGATGGCTGCGGACAGCCGGGCAGCGGGAGTCATTTGAATCTTTCAGATCAGCAACAGCATCTTCAGTGCGAAGTAGATCCACATCGCCAGCAGCACGAGCACGCCGGCGAGCCAGACCGTCGAGCGCCGGCGGAGGTCGTTGGAGGAGACGAAGACGCCGGCATGGGCAAACCGCGTCACCACGAACACCCAGGACATCAGCACGATGAAGAGATCGGCATGGCGCAAGGGGAGCGCCAACGCGATCAGGGCATAGAACAGCACCGGCAGCTCGAACTCGCCAAGCGCAATGTCGGGGCTCCTGGCCTCGCCCGAGCTGGATGCCTTGCGGCGCCCGAAGACCACGCCGATCAGCAGCGCGAAGGTGAGACCGACCTGCACGAAGACAGGCAGCAAAACCATTTGAATGGACATCGGAACTTTCCCGTGACGCGGAACGCCGCGGACCGTCATTAGCCGCGACCAGAGGCGCTGACAATCGACCAGTTGAACCGGTGTTCCCGATCCCGCGACCAAATCCCGTTAGTTAAAGCGATTTTTGGCCCTTGGGCCGCAAGGCGAACGACCGCCGTGACCACCCTGACCAGCCTCTGGACCGAATCTGCTGACGGCTGGCTCGGCATCCTGATGTCGGCGATCTCGGGCATCGCGGCAGCGCTTGCCGTGGCGCTGGCGATGACAGTGTATTTCCGCCTGAGCTACCGGACCTGGCGCGACGTCGTCAGGCACGGCTTCGCCGTGCTCGCCGCGATTGTCCTGTTCGCCTTTGCCGCCTACGACATGCGCCATGCCGCGTTGGCCTATCTCGGCCTCAACCCGTCCAGGCCCGCCGTCGAGTTCGAGATCCGCATGCCCAGGGAGACGCTGACGTCGGTGTCCGATGCCCAGATCGAGCTGCACACTGACCGCAACCAGACACTGGCGCTGGTCGACGGCGTGCGCGAGCTCGGCGACGGCCGCGCGCTGCTACGTGGCGCGGTGGTGCTCAACCATCGCACCGCGGACCGCGTGCTGGCCGTCAACCTGCCCGGCAAGGACACCTTCGAATTCCGCATCCGCCTGCCCGCCGAGCCGCACCGCTCGGAGGACTTCAGCCCGTGGCATCTCGCCGATCGCGTCGCCTCGCCAGTGGCGGACGCAGTTGCGCCGCAGGACGCCTACACGATCCGCTACCGCGTGTTTTAAACTTTGTTCATTGCGATGCATGCCCGCACCGTCATCGTTCCGACGCGCGACACCGGGTAAGCTGACCGCATGTCCGAATTTCGCCTGACGCAGATTTCCGACACCCATCTCGGCCGGCGCTTCCCCGGCCTGATCGCCAATTTCCACCGTGTCAGTGAGCACATCGACGCCGATCGGCCCGATCTCGTCGTCAACACCGGCGACGTTTCGTTCGACGGGCCGACCAGTCGCGACGATGTCGCATTCGCCAAGGGCCTGCACGACGCCCTGCCCGTCGCCTGCCGCTACATTCCCGGCAATCACGACATCGGCGACAATCCGACTGCAATCGGGCCGGCCCCCAAGCCGCCGGTCACCGAAGCGCACCGCCAGCAGTTTCGCGACATCATCGGCGAAGACCATTGGTCGTTCGAGGAAGCGGGCTGGCACTTCATCGGCCTCAACACGCTGGTGATGAATGCGGGGCTCGCCTTCGAGGCCGAGCAGTTCGACTGGCTGTCCCGGGAGATCGCGCGGACCAACGGAAAGCCGGTCGCGCTGTTCCTGCACAAGCCGCTGTTCCTCAATTTGCCCGACGACCCCGAAACCCCGGAGACCTCGATCCGCTACGTGCCGCAGCCGTCACGCGCGCGGCTGATCCGGATGTTCGCAGGCGTCGATTTGCGCCTGATCGCCAGCGGCCACGTGCACCAGCGGCGCGACTTCACTTTTCGCCACACCCGCCACGTCTGGGCGCCGTCGGCCGGCTTCAGGATCAACGATGCCCGCCAGGACCGCATCGCGATCAAGGAAGTCGGCCTGGTCGAATACCGCTTCAAGCCCGACAGTTTCGAGGTCCGCCACGTCCGCGCCGCCGGACAGGTCGATGTCGATATCGAGGAGTTGTTCGCCCAGATGGGCGGGGAGCACTAACCGCGCTCGTCAGGCGACGCTCTTGAGATCCTGCTGGATCGCGGCGAGCAAGGATTGCAGCGCGTCGCTGTTGACCGGCTTTGCCTTAGCCTGCACGGACTGAACATTGGCTGGCGCGGCGGCCTTGACCGGACGCTTCGGAAATGGCGGCGGAGGCACCGGCATCGCGGGCTGCGTGAGCGCGCCCTCGTCGTCGGTGTGCACGAACTTGCCATGAATGACGTCGTCATGACGTCCCATGACATACATCGCCGTCCAATAGCCGGCGGCCAGAACAATGACGCAGAAAATACCGATCTCTAACATCGCAACACCCGAAATATGTGCGATGATTCAATGCCTTCGCTTCGAGGTCAATGAACGACCGGTCGCACCTGCGGCTTTTGCGGGCAGGTGTGGCCGATCGGTGACTCTTTATTAACCACTCCCGCCCGGGGAGTGGCCGATCTGCAACGAGGTCTTGCAGCCAAACCTTGGCAACTAAGCCTTGTCCGGCCCGACCCGCACCAGCTGCTTGCCGAAATTGGCGCCCTTCAGGAGCCCGATGAAGGCGCCGGGCGCGCTGTCCAGGCCCTCGGTAACGAACTCCTTGTACTTGACCTTGCCGTCGCGGACCCAGCCCGACATGTCGCGCAGGAAGTCGCCATGGCGCGAGGCGAAGTCGGAGACGATGAAGCCGCGGAAGTTCAGCCGCTTGGTCAGAATCGCACGCATCATCGCGCCGGCCCATTTCGGCGGCTTGGACTCGGTGTCGTTGTAATGGGCGATCAGGCCGCAGACCGGAATGCGCGCGAACGGATTGAGCAGCGGGAACACCGCCTCGAACACCGCACCGCCGACATTCTCGAAATAGACGTCGATGCCTTTCGGGCAGGCTTCCTTCAGCTTCGCGGCGAGATCGGGATCGCGATGGTCGAGGCAGGCGTCGAAGCCGAGCTCCTTCACCACGTAGTCGCACTTGTCCTTGCCGCCGGCGATGCCGACCGCGCGTGCTCCCTTGATCTTGGCGATCTGGCCGACGGCCGAGCCGACCGCCCCCGAGGCGCCGGCGACGACGACGGTCTCGCCGTCCTGCGGCTTGCCGATGTCGAGCAGGCCCGTATAGGCGGTCATGCCGGGCATGCCGAGCACGCCGATGGCGGTCGAGATCGGTGCGAGCTTCGGATCGACCTTGGCGAGCCCCTTGCCGTCCGAGATCGCGTGGGTCTGCCAGCCCGCGCGCGAGAGCACGATATCGCCCTTGGCAAAGTTCGGATTGTTGGACGCAACGACTTCGCAGACCGTACCGGCTTCCATCACACCGCCGACCGGCACCGGCGTCGCGTAGGACGGACCGTCGCTCATCCGCCCGCGCATGTACGGATCGAGCGACAGCCAGATCGTGCGCAGCAGGACTTCGCCCTGCCCCGGCGTCGGAACAGCGAATTCCTCGGTGCGGAAATCGGACGGCTTTGGTTCGCCGACGGGACGCGCGGCAAGAACGATGCGTTTTGCTTGGGACATGGGGGCTTCCTCCGGATTGCTTTCGCCGCGAACGGAAGCGGAGGGAGGTAGCCGCGTCAATACAAAAGGACTCAAGGGCGGTGCGGCTGATGTCTGTCGACTGACGACTTTGAGAAATCTGGTGCCTCACTCTTCGTCGTCATGCCCGGGCTTGCCCCGGGCATCCATAAGCCGTGGAGCGAGAGCCAAGACGTGGATGGCCGGGTCAAGCCCGGCCATGACGAAGGAGAGAGCGGAGCGATCGAGCGAAAGCGACTAACCCCCGCCCGGATAATTCGGGCTCTCGCGCGTGATGGTCACGTCGTGGACGTGGCTTTCGCGCAGGCCGGCACCGGTGATGCGGACGAAGTTCGCCTTCTCGTGCAGCTCCTTCATGTCCTTTGCGCCGACATACCCCATCGCGGCGCGCAGGCCACCGGCGAGCTGGTGCATGACGTGACCGACCGCGCCCTTGTAGGGCACCTGGCCCTCGATGCCTTCAGGCACAAGCTTGAGCGTGTCCTTGATGTCCTGCTGGAAGTAGCGGTCGGCCGAGCCGCGCGCCATCGCGCCGACCGATCCCATGCCGCGATACGCTTTGTAGGACCGGCCCTGCCACAGGAAGACCTCGCCGGGCGTCTCGTCGGTGCCGGCGAGCAGGGAGCCCACCATCGCTATGTCGGCGCCGGCGGCAAGCGCCTTGGCAAGGTCGCCCGAAAACTTGATGCCGCCGTCGGCGATGACGGGGATGTCGGACTTCTTCGCGGCTTCCACCGCATCCATGATCGCGGTGAGCTGGGGCACGCCGACGCCGGCGACGATGCGCGTGGTGCAGATCGAGCCGGGGCCGATGCCGACCTTGATGCAGTCCGCGCCCGCATCGATCAGCGCCTGCGCGCCCTCGGTGGTGGCGACGTTGCCGGCAACGACCTGCACCGAGTTGGACAGACGCTTGATGCGGTTCACCGCATGCAGCACGTGGCGGGAATGGCCGTGCGCGGTGTCGACGACGATGAGGTCGACGCCGGCATCGATCAGCCGCTCGGTGCGCTCGAAGCCGGTGTCGCCGACGGTGGTGGCAGCGGCGACGCGCAGGCGGCCCTGCGCATCCTTGCAGGCGAGCGGATGAGCGACCGCCTTTTCCATGTCCTTCACCGTGACGAGGCCGACGCAGCGATACTGCTCGTCGACGACGAGCAGCTTCTCGATGCGATGCTGGTGCAGCATCCGCCGCGCCTCGTCCTGGCTGACATTCTCTCGCACCGTGACGAGACCTTCATGCGTCATCAGCTCGGAGACTTTTTGCCTGCGGTCGGTGGCAAAGCGCACGTCGCGGTTGGTGAGAATGCCGACCAGCTTGCCCGGCGTGGACTTGCCGGCGCCGGTGACGACGGGAATGCCGGAGATGCCGTGGTCGCTCATCAGCTTGAGCGCGTCGTCGAGCGTCGCCTCGGGGCTGATGGTGAGCGGGTTCACCACCATGCCCGACTCGTAGCGCTTGACCTGCCGCACCTGGGCGGCCTGCCCTTCCGGATCGAAATTGCGGTGGATGACGCCGAGGCCGCCGGCCTGCGCCATGGCGATCGCCATGCGGGCTTCGGTGACCGTGTCCATGGCGGAGGCCATGATCGGAATGTTGAGCGGAATGACGCGGGTGACGCGGGAGCGGATGTCGACTTCGCCCGGCATGACGTCCGACAGGCCTGGCTTCAACAGCACGTCGTCGAACGTAAGAGCTTCGCGAATGCCTTGAAGTTGCACCGTGGCCATTTGCCAACTCCTTCCTGCGGCCCTGCCGCAAATAGCTATGGATGAGCGCCGCCCTCGGCGTGCCTTGCGGCGTCGCCGGAGAATCGGAGCCCATCGGTGGGGTTGACGCCGGTCGATAGCACGGCCGGATGACGAATCAAAGCAATTCGGATCGCTGGCCAGCCATGCACAGGGTTTTTAAGTAAATTCAGCGTGCCCCCGGCCTCCACCCGCCGTCATTCCGGGGCGCGACGAAGTCGCGAGCCCGGAATCCATTTCGCGGCGGTCGCTGCGGCCCGATGGATTCCGGGCTCCCGCCAGGTGGTGCGCCCCGGAATGACGAGAGAGGGTCACACCGATGTTACGCGCGATTTAGGTGCTATGCGTCGATCCGCAATGGTCCTGACCGAGTCGTGGTGGTAAGCCGCAACTCCACCCCTCTTCTGATTTTCATTACCAATCCGTCATGGTCGACAAGCAACGCGTCATTCCGCTGATCGTGGCCACCGCCCTGTTCATGGAAAACATGGATTCGACGGTGATCGCCACCTCGCTGCCGGCGATCGCCGCCGACATCGGCACCAGCCCGCTGACGCTGAAGCTCGCGATCACCTCTTACCTGCTGTCGCTGGCGGTGTTCATTCCGGCGAGCGGCTGGACCGCCGACCGGTTCGGCGCGCGGATGGTGTTCGCGATCGCGGTCGGCGTGTTCATGGTCGGCTCGGTCGGCTGCGCGCTCTCGAGTTCGGTCACCGATTTCGTGTTCGCGCGCATCCTCCAGGGCATGGGTGGGGCGATGATGACGCCGGTCGGGCGCCTCGTGCTGCTGCGCTCGGTCGACAAGAGCGCGCTGGTCAATGCCATGGCCTGGGTGACGGTCCCCGCGCTGATCGGTCCCGTGATCGGCCCGCCGCTCGGCGGCTTCATCACCACCTACGCGTCGTGGCACTGGATCTTCCTGATCAACATCCCGATCGGGCTGCTCGGCATCTTCATGGCGCTGAAGTTCATCGACCCGATCAAGAGCGAGGAACGCGAGCCGTTCGATCTCTACGGCATGGTGCTCGCCGGGCTCGGGCTTGCGGGCATTGCCTTCGGCCTGTCGGTGGCCGGCCTCAACCTGCTGCCGTGGAGCACGGTCGCGGCGCTGGTCGTCGGCGGCTCGATCTCGATGACGCTCTACGTCATTCATGCCCGGCGGACCGGATCGCCGGTACTGGATTTTTCGCTGCTGAACCTGCCGACGCTGCGCGCGGCCGTGCTCGGCGGATTCCTGTTCCGGCTCGGCATCGGCGCACTGCCGTTCCTGCTGCCGCTCTTGATGCAGATCGGCTTCGGGCTGTCGCCGTTCAAGTCGGGCCTCGTCACGTTTGGCTCCTCGCTCGGCGCCATGGGCATGAAGGCGCTGGCGGCACGCATCATCCGCACCTTCGGCTTCCGCAATCTGATGACGGTGAATGCGATCGTCAGCGCGGTCTTCCTCGGCGTCTGCGCACTGTTCACCGTGACCACGCCGCTGCTCATCATCATGGTGATCCTGGTGGTCGGCGGCTTCTTCCGCTCGCTGGAGTTCACAGCGATCAACACAGTGGCCTATGCCGAGGTCGAGACCGCGCAGATGAGCCGCGCCACCACGCTGGTCAGCGTCAACCAGCAGCTCGCGGTCTCCGCCGGCGTCGCCGTCGGCGCGGCCTCGGTCGAGACGACGATGTGGCTCAGCCATGTCAGCGAGCTCAACGCCACCGTGTTCGCCCCCGCCTTCGTCGTGGTGGCGCTGACCTCGGCGGCATCGAGCTGGTTCTTCTGGCAGATGCCCGCGGACGCCGGCCACGAGATCTCCGGCCGCAAGGTGGGGGATATTTCCAGCCGCAAGGGCGCGGCGAAGGGCGCGGCAAGCGCCGCCGTCAAGACCGCGACGGAAGATACCCAGGACGTGCGGGATCAGCGGCTGGGGTAGCGCCTGCCGCCATTTTGACGGCGGCCCCGCTCCCTAGTCGACGAAGCCGACCTTGATGCGCCGGTTTTGACGTCCCTTGTTGTCGACCTTGAGAATGCGCACCGGCCGCGTTTCCGCGGTCGAACCGAGATGCGTTCCCCCACATGCCTGCCGGTCGAGATCTCCTATCTCGACAATGCGGACGTTGCCGTCCGCCTGACGCGGAGGCGACACACTCTTGCTGCGAAAGAGACCGGGAACGGAATTGGCTTCGTCCCAGCGCATCTGATATGTCCGGATCGGAAGATCCTGCCGGATAACGTCGTTGATCGGATCAGCCAGAGCGCGAAGCCTGTCCGCTTCCGAACCGGTCAGATCGAAATCGATCCGGAACGTTCCGTCCGCCGAAAGCTGCGCGCCGGTGAGCAAGGCTCCGCCGAAGTTCTGAAACACCACGCTGTTGGTGACATGGGCGAGCGTGTGCAGCTCGCACATGAGGCGGCGAAAGGCTGCGTTTACCGAGACGTGGACGGGACCGAATATCTCGGCTTCGCCGTCGAATTCGTGCCACCAGCCCCGCTCGTCAGACTTCAAGGCGCGGATATCCGCTTCGCCTTTGCTCCATTGGATGGACGCCCTGTCGGGGAGTTGGCCTCCGCCTCCCGGGAATACGGGTGTTTGAGCAAGAAGCACCGCGCCGGGCCGGGTGTCGAGGACATCTGCCTCCAGTTCGAGCACCTGAGGGGCGCCCTGGCAAAGAAGATGCATGACGTTTCCTTTCGT
>LNAP01005646.1_pt1 | contig 11050 bp, 11 predicted proteins | sample 602601 | NCBI WGS metagenome assembly LNAP01 (sample SAMN02440304, study PRJNA202911) | soil metagenome | biome: Subtropical and temperate rainforests or woodlands; isolation source: soil samples (1 kg each in a 20% v/v slurry with milli Q water) were... ...
CGCGCCCCCCATGTGCAGACTGGCTTTCGACGCGGCCCGGTGCCGCGTCCTTTTGTCTTGCCTTCCGCCTTTGCCCCTCGCTGGCGCTCCGGGCAGCGGCGGCCCGGCGGCGCTGCTGCGTAAGCAGCCAGCGCACCGGCGAACGCGGACACGGCCGCAGGCCGGGCACGCAGCGGCTCCGCCGCCGTGCCGCGTGGGGCGCGGAGGTCGCGCCAATGCAGGCATGTCCGCGTGCTTCGCACGATAGGACACACCAGAGCTTGCAGGGAGCTCAGCCATGACCGACCGCCGCGACGACGATTTCCGCGTGCGTCCCAGCGCCCCGAAGAACCGGGGCAAGGGCCAGGGCCAGAGTTTCGTTTCCAAGGTGCTCAAGCAGGTCGGCAAGGCTAGCGGCGGCAAATCCTCGATGCGCCACTCCGCAAGCAATGGCAGCGGCGCACGGGCAGGCCAGCGGCCCGGCTCACGGCTTGGGCGCGGCCACACGGCGGCACGCTTCGCCGGGGCGAAGCTCACGCACATGTCGCGGCGCGTGACCATCAAGACTCTGCTAGTCAATCAACGCAACGCCAGCCCGCAGTCGCTGACGAAACACCTGCGTTACATCGAGCGCGACGGCGCTGGCCGCGATGGCGCGCCGGGCTGCGCCTATGGGCCGCAGACCGACGATGCCGACCTCGACGCCTTCAATGAGCGCAGCGCCGATGACCGGCACCATTTCCGCTTCATCGTCTCCCCGGAGGACGGTGCCGAGCTTCAAGAGCTGCGCACCTACACCCGGCATCTGGTGAACCGGATGGAAGCCGACCTCGGCACGCGGCTGGATTGGGTGGCGGTCGATCACTGGAATACCGACAACCCGCACACCCACCTGATCGTGCGCGGGCGCGACGACACCGGCAAAGACCTCATCATCGCGGGCGACTACATCGCCCACGGCTTCCGCCATCGCGCCGCCGAACTGGCGACGGAATGGCTCGGCCCGCGCACCGAATTGGAGATCCAGCAGACCTTGCAGCGCGAGGTGGAACAGGAGCGGTGGACGAGCCTCGATCGCACATTGCAACGCGAAGCCGGCGAGGCTGGCCGGGTGCAGATCGAACGCTTCAATGAACCCCGGTTGCAACGCCAACGCCTGCTGCTGATCGGCCGCCTGCAACGCTTGCAGCGCCTGGGCCTGGCCGACGAGACGCAGCCCGGCACCTGGGCCGTCCATGCCGATGCCGAGAAGACCTTGCGCGCCCTGGGCGAGCGTGGCGACATTATCCGAACGATGCAGCGGGCCATGAGCGGCCAGCCGCGCGAACTGGCGGTGTTCGAGGCGGGTGACGAAGGCCGTACCATCGTTGGCCGCATCGCTGCCAAGGGGCTGGCCGACGAACTGCGCGACCGCGGCTATCTGGTCATCGACGGGGTGGACGGCAAGGCTCACTACGTCGCGCTGAACGCCCGCGACGAGTTGGCGAACTATCCCGCTGGCGCGGTGGTGGAGGTACGCGGTTCCGCCGAGGTGCGGGCGGCCGACAAGAACATCGCCGCGCTGGCGAGCGATGGCCTGTATCGCGCCGATCATCACCTGGCGATCGAGCAGGGCCGGGGCAAGCCCGACCGAGACCCGCAGGAAGTCGTCGCGGCCCATGTCCGACGACTGGAAGCCCTGGGTCGGGCCGGCATCGTGGAGCGCGTGGCCGAAGGCTTATGGAAGGTTCCGGACGACCTGGCCGAGCGTGGCCGCCAGTACGACGCGCAACGGCTGGGCGGTGTGGCGGTGGAGTTGAAATCGCACCTTCCGATCGAGCGGCAGGCGCGGGTGATTGGCGCGACCTGGCTGGATCAGCAGTTGATCAGCGGCGGCAAGGGCCTGGGTGACCTGGGGTTTGGTGGCGAGGTCAAGAACACCCTGCAACAGCGCGCCGACTTTCTGGCCGAACAGGGGTTGGCCGAGCGGCGCGGGCAGCGTGTGATCCTCGCCCGGAACCTGCTGGGCACGCTGCGCAATCGGGAACTGGCGCAAGCCGCCAAGGACATTGCCGCCGACACCGGCCTGGAAAATCGACCTGTGGCAGACGGCCAGCGCGTCGCCGGCATCTACCGGCGCAGCGTCATGCTCGCCAGTGGGCATTACGCGATGCTTGATGACGGCATAGGCTTCTCGCTTGTGCCGTGGCGTCCGGTGATCGAACAGCGATTGGGGCAGCAGCTTTCCGCGACGATGCGCGGTAGTGGTGTGTCATGGGAGGTTGGCCGGAGATTAGGGCCTGGGATTTAAAGCCCACCATTCTCCGCTTGGGAATGGGCGGCTTCTGCTAGCAACCAATCCCGAAAGGTAGTCAGTTTGCGCAAGCTCGCACATTCCGGTCGATACACAACGTAGTACGCCAGTGCAGAAGCAAAGTTGATGTCTGGAAATAGTCTTACCAGACGTCCGCTTGCCAAGTCGTCACGAGCCATGACGCTGCGCGCCAGCGCTACGCCATGCCCCTCGATCGCCGCCTGCAGGACCGCAGCAGAGTTGTTGATCTGCATGCCCCGTTGGGTAATGGCATCCTTCACACCGGCTTTCTTCATCCAGGCTTCCCAACTTGGGAACGCTGTGTGTCGGTCCATGGACAAATCGTGGATCAGGGTTTCCTGGGCCAGGTCCGCAGGCTTTTGCAAGCGCCAATGCTCACGCAGCAGTTGGGGCGAGCACACCGGATAAACCTCTTCATCCATCAGCTTATCGGCGGTCAACCCCGGCCATTGGCCGGCGCCATATCGCACCCCGATATCAACCCGCTGAGCCACGAAATCCACTGGCTTGAGGTTGGTGTCCAGGCGCACATCCGTGTCGGCGCAGACGGCCTGGAAGCGGTCGATACGGGGCAATAGCCATTTTGCGGCGAAGGCTGGGCTGACGGCCACGGTCAGCACGCCGTTTGACGCACCCTCCTGAAGTCTCTCCATCCCCAGGGTGAGCCGATCAAACCCGGCGCGGATATCGGGCAGTGCCCGCTCGGCAGCCTCCGTGGGAAGGAGCCGCGCACGGCCACTGCTGCCCCGCACGAACAGGGGCGTCCCCAGCCAGTCTTCCAGCGTGCGTACGAGTTGGCCTACCGCTGCTGGCGTGACGTTGAGTTCGGCCGCCGCCGCAGAAAAGCTCTGGTGGCGGGCGCTGGCCTCGAAGGCGCGCAAGGCATTCAGGTGGACGGGTGACTTCATTTCGATAAAGTTTTTCTTTCAATAACTGACACTTTATATGGTTTGTCGGGCTTTGGGAACAGGAGAACAATAACGCTTATTCCAGAGAAGCCTTCATACGGAGGTGGAAGGTGCGGCAATGCTGCCACCTTCGGAATCAACAGTTTTTCTTCTATTCACCCCCCGCCGAGCGGCGGGCCAACAGAGAGGATTTCAAGATGAGCAATCAATTCAAGGGCAAGAAGCTGCTGGTCGTCGGCGGCACCAGCGGCATGGGCATGCAGATCGCACGCACCGTGCTGGCCGACGGCGGCAGCGTCGTCATCGTGGGCAACCGTCCGGAGAAGACCGAAGAAGCGCGCAAGGAGCTTGCTGCGCTGGGTCAAGTCTGGGCACTGACCTCAGACCTGACCAATGACGAGGCCGTGGCTTCGCTGATCAAGACCTTGGACGAGCAGCACGCGGACATCGACTTGCTGGTCAATGCCGCTGGCGTGTTCTTCCCCAAGCCGTTCCTGGAGCATTCGGGCGCGGACTACGACCAGTACATGCAACTGAACAAAGCCACCTTCTTCATCACGCAGAAGGTGGCCGCCAATCTGGTTGCCAAGAACCGCCCGGGCGCGATTGTGAACATCGGTTCGATGTGGGGCAAGCAGGCAATCGCGGCCACGCCGTCCTCGGCGTACTCCATGGCCAAGGCCGGCCTGCATTCTCTGACCCAGCATCTGGCCATGGAACTGGCCGGCAAGAACATCCGTGTCAACGCGGTGTCGCCTGCCGTGGTGCAGACCCCGATCTACGAAGGCTTCATTCCCAAGGCCGAAGTTCACAGCGCGTTGCAAGGGTTCAACAGCTTTCACCCGATCGGCCGCGTAGGCACGCCGCAGGATGTGGCGGAAGTGGTCGCCTTCCTGCTATCGGACAAGGCGGGCTGGGTCACCGGCGCCGTTTGGGATGTCGATGGCGGCGTGATGGCTGGCCGCAACTGATGTATCTCGTGCAGGCTCCGATGCCAGGAGCCTCTTACTAAAACCTCCGCTGGGCGTAGTCAACGCCCGGCGCCAACTTCCTTACAGAGAGAACCACCATGATGCAAGACTGGAATGCCTACCGCGACTCCCTACTGGAGCGCGTGGGCGACTACGCCAAACAAAGCCCGGACGTGATGCGCGGCCTGATGACGATCGACAACGCAGCCGTCAAGACCGGCCATCTGGAACCCAAGATGCACGAGTTGATCGCACTGGCGGTGGCCATCACCACCCGCTGCGACGGCTGCATCTCCGTGCACACCAAGAAGGCGGTAGAACACGGTGCCACCTTCGAAGAAATCACCGAAGCCCTGGGTGTTGCCATCGCGTTGAACGCGGGTGCTGCGCTGACCTACTCGGCACGTGTTGTCGAGGCCTACCAGCAACTGCCCGCCAAATAAGCCGTATTGACCGGGGATGGCTGCCATCGCCTGGACGAGCCATGCCGCTGTCCCCCGTTTGGATAAACATCATGCTGATCAATGCTGATTTCACCCGTCGCGCCATCGTGACATCCGGCAATTACCAATGGGTCGCATCTCCCCAAGGAGGCGTCGAGCGGGTGATGCTGGATCGCGTGGGCGCGGAGAAGGCCCGTGCCACCAGCATCGTGCGGTATGCACCCGAATCCTACTTTCCCGCGCACCCGCATCCGGGTGGCGAGGAAATCCTGGTGCTGTCAGGAACCTTCTCCGAAGGAGACCGACATTACCCGGCAGGCTGGTATCTGCGCAACCCGCCCGGCTCCAGCCATCAGCCCTACAGTGCCGAGGGCGCAGTCATTTTCGTCAAGCTCCAGCAGATGCCGGATAACGAGACGCGCAGCGTCCGCATTGACACGCGAGACTTGGCCAATTGGCGCCGCGAAGGTGCGCGTGAGGTGTGCCCGTTGTTCGCGACTGAGGGCGAGCAGGTCAGCTTGCAGCGCCTGGAGCCAGGCGAAAAGATTCTCGAAGCATCGCAGGACGGTGCGGAAATCCTGGTCGTATCAGGCACCGTGATGCTGGAGGGGACGCGCTACGAGGGAGGCAGTTGGCTGCGACTGCCGGCAGGTGAACCTGCTGTGCCTCGTGCTGGCGATCAAGGTGCCACTGTGTACCTCAAGACGGGCCATTTGTCCGATGTGGTGGTAGCAGCATGAGCCCGCATACCGCACGCATCGTCATCGTCGGCGCTGGCTTGAGCGGCCTGTACGCAGCCTATCTGCTGGCACGCCAAGGCGTGACCGATTACGTGGTGCTGGAAGCACGGGAGGCATCTGGTGGGCGTATCGCCTCTGCCGACGCCTCGGGACAGGTCGTTTCCCACGGAGCAGCGCAAGTAAGCCCCGTTGACCGTTTCGATCTTGGCCCCGCCTGGTTCTGGCCCGGCTACCAACGCGAACTCGGACGCCTGATCGAAGAATTGAGCCTGGAAATCTTCGAGCAGTTCGAGGCCGGTGACATGGTGGTCGAGCGTTCGCCGCAGGACGCTCCCGTGCGCATGCGTGGCTATGTGAACTCGCCGGCGTCCATGCGCCTTAAGGGTGGAATGGGCCGCCTTATCGAAGCGCTGCACCGCAGATTGAATCCAGGCCGTGTCCTGACCGGCCATACGGTGCAGAGCCTGCGCAAAAACGATCACCATGTTGTCGTCGAAAGCGTCGATGCCACGGGTCGTCCCGTGACGTGGCACGCCGAGCACGTCCTGCTGGCGCTGCCGCCTCGTCTGATCGAAAACACCATTGCCTTCGAGCCAGCGTTGCCGGAGGCACTCGCCAAGCAATGGCGCGACACGGCCACGTGGATGGCGCCGCACGCCAAGTACATCGCAATCTATGACAGCCCGTTCTGGCGAGAACAGGGGTTATCGGGAGAGGGCCGCAGTGCACGCGGGCCGATGGGTGAGATCCATGATGCCTCCATGCCCGGCGGCAGCGCAGCGCTGTTTGGTTTCCTGGGTGTGCCGGCGCGCGTGCGCAGCACCGTTTCTGACGAGGTGATGCGCACGCATTGCCGTGAGCAGTTCGTCCGAATGTTTGGACCCGACGCGGCGACGCCCAAGGCCGACATCATTAAGGACTGGGCACAAGACCCGCGCACCGCCACGGCAATGGATCGCGATGCGACGGGCCAGCATGCTCAGGCACCTGCGTCCAAAGCCACCTCAGGACCGTGGCAAGGGTGCCTCACGGGCATCGCCAGCGAGTGGTCGCCGCAGTTTCCGGGCTATCTCGCCGGCGCCATCGAAGCAGCAAGTCTGGGTGTGCAGGCACTGACGCCGGGGGTATCCCGTGCTGCATTGAACAAGGAGTTGACATGAGACTGCAAGGCAAGACGGCACTGATCACCGGTGCCACCAGCGGCATTGGTCTGGCGACTGCCGAACTGTTCCTGCGAGAAGGTGCGCAGGTCGCGATCACCGGGCGCGATGCCGCGCGGCTGGAACAGGCCCGCAAGAACCTGGGCGGTGCGGTCACGGCCATCCAGGCAGACGTTCGTGCGCGCGAGGACATGCAGCGCATGGCCCGCGAGGTTGCCGCTGCTTTTGGTGAGGGCGGTCTGGACGTGTTCTTTGGCAATGCCGGCGTGGCGTACGCCACACCGCTGCTGAGCACCGACGAGGCCCGGTTCGATGAACTGATGGCCGTCAACGTCAAGGGGCTGTTCTTCTCCATGCAGGCCATCGCGCCTGTGCTGCGTGATGGCGCATCCGTGGTGTTGAACTCGGCCTGGCTGAATGCCGTCGGCATGGGCGGATTCTCCGCTCTGGCCGCAAGCAAGTCGGCTGTTCGCTCGTTTGCGCGCTCGTGGTCGTGCGAACTGCTGGATCGCAAGATCCGCGTCAATGCCGTGAGCCCCGGTGCCATCGACACGCCGATCTTCGAGCTGGAAGGTGTTAGTGCCGAGCAGCTTGTCGAGACCAAACGGCTGATGTCGCTGCGCATTCCTGCGCGCCGCATGGGCGATCCGGAGGAAATCGCGCAGGCCGTGCTGTTCCTGGCCAGTGACGAGTCGCGCTACATGCTGGGTGCGGAGATCGTCGTGGATGGCGGTTTCTCGCAGCTTTGAACTATTAGACCAAGAGGCGGATGGAGCCTGCCAGTTGATGGATCCCATGGGGGTACTGGCGTGTCCGCTCAGTGTGGTCGTTGAGGCATTGAACCGCCTCGCATCCGCATTGGGCTGAAGCATTTTTCTATTCACCATTTTTAGGAGCGGCAGATATGCAAACGACATACCGTGCCATGCAAGTCACCCAGCCAGGCTTTCTGGAACTGGTGGAACGTCCCACGCCAACACCAGGCGCGGGTGAAGTGTTGATTGAAGTTGATGCCTGCGGCATCTGTGGCGCCGACGTGGGCGACATCGAAGGTGCCGATCCGACGTTGCAGCCGCCTCGTGTACCCGGTCACGAGGTAGTGGGCCGGATCACCGCGCTTGGAGCACATGTGCCTTCCATCTGGAAAATCGGCCAGCGTGTCGGTGTTGGCCGACTGGGTGGGCCTTGCGGGGAGTGCGCGCAATGTCGCCAGGGACATTTTCAACTATGCCAGAACCAGCCCTTCGTCGGCGCCACCTGCGACGGCGGCTACGCCGAGGTCATGCTTGCTCGGGCGTCCGGCCTGGTGTCGATTCCCGACGAACTCCATGCGGAAGAAGCTGCTCCGATTCTTTGTGCGGGGATCGCCACGTTCAATGCCTTGAAGAAGTGCGGGGCGCAGGCCGGCGATACCGTCGCCATTCTGGGCATTGGTGGGCTGGGCCACATGGCGTTGCAATATGCGCGTCGCATGGGTTTTCGCGTAGTGGCCGTAGGACGAGGCAGTGACATCGCCAACGATGCGCTCGATCTGGGCGCACACCTCTACATCGACACCAACGAAGAGGATGCGGCGGCCAAGCTCAAAGCCATGGGAGGCGCGCAGGCCATCATCACCACGATTGGCGCTCCTGCCGTGGTCTCCCCGCTGATGGCCGGGCTGGCGCCACAAGGCCGCCTAGTGCTACTTGGCGCAGGGAAAGATCCATTACCTGTGTCTGCGGGCCACCTAATTGTGGGAGAGCGCAGCGTACTGGGCTCAATCACCGGATCGCCCTGGGAGAACGAAAAAACGCTGGATTTCAGCGTGCTGGCGGGGGTACGCCCCAAGATCGAAGTGATGCCATTCGAGCAGGCCAATGAAGCCTATCAGCGCATGAAGTCAGGCAACGTCAAGTTCCGGATGGTGCTGACTGTTGGTGGCCAACGCAGCACCGAGATCGCATGAAGAATACGTCCCCCCATACTGATCCGCACCTGTCACCTAGCAGCAACTCCCATGACTTGCTGCCTGAAAGCGTGCAGAGAGGAAACATCTGGCGACTGTCGATTGCTCAAGCATTGGCGGGCGCGAATGGAGTCGTGGTCTACGCCACAGGCGCAGTGGTTGGCAACCAGCTTGCTCCGGCCCCTGCGCTCGCCACATTACCCATTTCCATCTTCGTTGTAGGTATGGCGGCGTGCATCTTTCCAGTCGGTGCACTGGCACGTCACCATGGGAGGCGCTCAGCATTCCTGGCTGGCACAGCGGCTGGCGTACTTGCAGGCGTGCTGGCGGTATTCGCTGTCATCCTGGGATCGTTCTGGTTGTTTTGCCTCAGCACTTTCCTGGGCGGGAGCTACGCTGCGGTGGTGCTGTCGTTTCGCTTTGCTGCTGCCGACGGCGTTGCACCGTCTCGCCGTGCGCGAGCCTTATCGCTCGTCATGGCCGGAGGAGTCGCTGCCGGCGTCGTCGGGCCGCAATTGGTGACCTGGACGATGGATTGGTGGCCACCACATCTTTTTGCTGCCACGTTTGTTGTGCAGGCCGCTGTCGCGGCGCTTTCGGCGTTGATCCTGCTTGGCGTGAAACTGCCGAAGCCAGATGCGGCAGAAGTCTCGGGTGGGCGGCCATTGACAATGATCGCATTGCAGCCCCGTTTCATCGCCGCGGTCATATGCGGCGCGGTCACTTACATGCTCATGAACTTCCTGATGACCGCAGCGCCGCTGGCAATGCATCTGTGCGGGCATTCTCAGGCGTCAGCCAACCTGGGTTTGCAATGGCACGTTATTGCCATGTATGCCCCCAGCTTCTTTACCGGTCATCTCATTGCGCGCTTTGGTGCGGTGCGTATAGCAGCGGTAGGCCTCGTGCTGACAGGGCTGTCGGCGGCTGTCGGGTTGGGCGGGATGGAAGAGGCCCATTTCCTTAGCTCTCTGATCTTGTTGGGGTTGGGGTGGAATTTCGGATTTCTCGGCGCGTCGGCACTGGTACTGGAGTGCCACCGCCCAGAAGAAAAAACACGAGTGCAATCGCTCAATGATTTCATCGTCTTCGGTGTGATGGCCATCGGCTCCTTTTCGTCCGGCGGCCTACTGTCCGCCTACGGCTGGAATATGGTGCTCTGGGTGTCTTTTGTGCCGCTTGTAATTGCAGTCGTTTCGCTAACGGTGGCAATGCACAAGCAAAGAAGAAATATTCGCGCTCTGCAATAACCTAAAAACAGGAAGGGGACAGATATGGAGACAAGGCAAACTAAGAGCGAAATGAACTCGGCAGGGGGAAGGATATCTTTGATCCCCATTGTCCTGCTAACTTGCTTTGCAATGGTGGCTTTCGCTGCTAACTCTCTACTAACTCGGCTGGCTTTCCAAACGACAGCCATCGACGCAACCTCTTTCACCGTGATAAGGATCGTTTCAGGTGCGATCACGCTGCTGGCAATCTTAATATTGCAGAGAGCGCCATTGAGGCTTGCCAGATCGGGATGGTGGCCAGCCATTCTACTGTTTACTTATGCAGCTTCATTCTCCTTTGCATATCGAGATATAAGTACCGGTGCCGGTGCGTTGGTATTGTTTGCATCAGCACAGTTATTGATGATCGGGTATGGATATTACAAGGGAGAACGAACCAGTATTTTTGGGGTGCTTCTAGCTTTGGTCGGTCTAGCAGCTTTTCTTACCCCCTCGGCCTCTGCGCCGTCACTCTCTGCTACGGCGTTGATGGCAGTGGCAGGTTTTGCTTGGGGAGGGTTTTCGCTGATCGGGCGGTCAGCGGACTCGCCTGTAGCTAGTACCGCGAGCAGTTTTCTGTGGGCAGTGCCGTTAGCCTTCGGGTTGATGCGGCTTCAACATGAGCACCTGAGCTTCGATACCAAAGGAGCCGTTTACGCCTTGCTGTCCGGCACCCTTGCATCGGCCATCGGGTACGCAGTCTGGTACTGGGTGCGTGTGCGTATGACGGCCATCAGCGCTGGCGCAGTACAACTTTCAGTACCCGTTCTGAGTGCCATCCTTGGTGTATTGATTCTGAGTGAAAACATCTCATGGATGAGTGGGATTTCGGCATCCATCACATTGATTGGCGTGGCTTGGGTCACGATGAAAGCGACGGCTGGGCAGCAGAGTAACGTCGTCACACAGGATTAAGAAACATCTTTTTTAGTTGATTTAACAAAGGCTTTAAAAATGGGATCAGCGGAGAGGAGAATATGGAACTTCGGCATTTGCGCTGCTTCCTTGCTGTAGCGGAGGAACTTCATTTCGCCCGAGCGGCAGAGCGCTTACATATCGAGCAGTCGCCACTGTCTCGGACGATAAAAGAGCTGGAAGAGGAACTGGGCGAGCAACTATTTGTTCGCACTAGCCGAAGCACGAGACTGACGCGTGCAGGAAAACTATTCATGGATCATGTGCCACGCGTCTTTACTGCATTGCAGCAAGCGCGCGACAGGGCGGATTCAAAAGTGAAGTGCAACACCCTGGATTTCAGTGAATGAGAGTGGAGTGCTGCGGGCTATTCACAAGCAGTTCGCGATAGACCGCCAGCG
>LNAP01015937.1_pt1 | contig 11050 bp, 11 predicted proteins | sample 602601 | NCBI WGS metagenome assembly LNAP01 (sample SAMN02440304, study PRJNA202911) | soil metagenome | biome: Subtropical and temperate rainforests or woodlands; isolation source: soil samples (1 kg each in a 20% v/v slurry with milli Q water) were... ...
AAGAACAGTCCAAGGCAGATGCCGAGCGCATCTTCGCCCGGATCGACGCCGCGATTGCATTCGCCGAACAGCAAAGCGTCCGCAGTATCGTGGTGTTGGGGCATGGCACCGGCGCTTATTGGGCGGCGCGCTATTTAAGCGAGAAGCAGCCTTCGCAAGTCGAGCGCTTCCTCATGGTCGCAGCGCAGACACCTGCTCAAGCGAAACCCGAACTGGATGAGCTGGCACCGAATCTGAAGCTGCCGACCGCCGACATCTTCTACATGGACAAGCCGCTGGATCGCAATGCGGCGCTAGCCCGTCTGCAGGCCAACAAACGAGTGAAAACGTCGGCATTCAGCCAGGTCGCGCTCAAGGCGTTGCCGGATACCAAAGCCGAACAGGAGCAACTGTTCCGTCGGGTCCGGGGCTGGTTGAATCCGCAGAACCCGGCGGGCTGACAGACCGAGGCGCCGTCATCGCGGGCAAGCCACGCTCCCACAGGTTTTATGTCGATCACAAAATTGCGGACGACATGAAACCTGTGGGAGCGAGCTTGCTCGCGATAGCGGTATCACTGGCGACGCAAATTTTCCGGGCTAGCGAAAATCCCGCCGCTCCCGAATCAGCGTATAGGCGTTATGCAGTTCACGCGTTCGCTCGGTGGCCTCACGCACCTGCGTCGCCGTCGCGCCACTGCCGGCAATCTTGTCCGGATGATGACGACTGAGCAGGCGCCGGTATGCACGCTTGATCTGCGCCGGTTCAGTGGTGGCAGACACCCCCAAAAGCCTCAACGCGTCCTGATAACTTGGCACACTGTTGCCCAATGGCCGTTTCTGCGGCTCATAGTCGTGGGCCAACGCCTGCACCTGATGGGGCGTCCAGCCCAGCCATTTGCCCCATTGGCCGATCAATTGACGTTCACTGCTGCCGGCACGACCATCGGCCCAGACCATTCGCCAGCAGGCGCGCAACACACCTTCTGCCGCATGGGGCTGGGCACTCAGGCGACGCAGATAACCGCGCAGGCGGTCATTGCCCGATTTGCCACGATTGAACGCGGCAATCGCCCGACGCTGGGCCGGCTCGGACATTTCCAGCGAGCGCATTTCCGCTCGGGCCTGCTGGATGTGGCCATCCACCACCCGCCCGTCGCACTTCGCCAGACGCCCCAGTAGCACGAAGAGCAACTCATCGTTGCGCAGCACCGGACGACCACCAAGCTTTTCCAGCAAATGCCCCCAACTCTGCAGGTGCAAGCGCCGGTCCAGCGCCTGCCCCAACAACGCGCCGAGCATGGCCCCCGGAATGCTGGCTATGGCAAAGCCTGCTCCGGCTCCGATCAGAGTCCCTGGCCACAGCATCTCAGCAGCTCGCTTCTATTAATGTTTCAACTTCGGCCAGACGCTCGTGAGTGCCGACATCGACCCAGTGCCCTCTCAATTGCTCGCCGGTCACCTGCCCATCAGCCATGGCCTTGCGCAACAGCGGAGCGAGCTTGAAGGCCCCCTCGGTGCAACCGTCGAACAACTGCGGATGCAGTACGGCGATACCGCTGTAGGTCAAGGTGCCAGCCCCTGGTTGACCGTCGAGCACCTGCGTTTCTACCAGGCTGAAGTCCCCGGCCGGATGATGGGGCGGGTTGCTGACCAGCACCAGGTGCGCCAGGCCGTTGATGGGTTGATGCAGCACGCTGAAGTCGTAATCGGTCCAAATGTCGCCGTTGACCACGACAAACGCTTCATCCCCCAACAATGGTAACGCGCGGAAAATTCCGCCGCCGGTTTCCAGGGGTTCACCTTCGGCCGAGTACTGAATGCTCACGCCATAACGCGAACCATCGCCCAGATAGTCTTCGATCTGCTGACCGAGCCAGGCGTGATTGATCACAATGTCGGTGAAGCCGGCGGCGGCCAGCGCTCGCAGGTGATACTCGATCAGCGGCACGCCGCCTGCACGAACCAGCGGTTTTGGCGTGGTCAGGGTCAGCGGGCGCATGCGCGCCAGAATCATTGCCTTCATGCTTTCACTCCGGCACGCAGACTGGCCAGCAATACATCCAGCTCGGCCAGTTCAGGGCGGCGAGCGATCACCGCGTCTATGTACGCAAAGAAACGTGGCACATCACCCAGGTAACGCGGTTTGCCGTCGCGATGGCAGATGCGCGCAAAAATGCCGATGACTTTCAGGTGACGTTGCACGCCCATCAAGTCGCTGGCACGCAGGAAGTCCTCGAAGTCGGGCTGAACCGGAATCCCGAGGACACCCGCTTGCTGCCAGTAGCTTTCGAGCCAGGCGTGCACGCGTTCCTCAGGCCAACTGAGGAATGCGTCCTTGAACAGGCAGGTCACGTCGTAGGTCACCGGGCCATACACCGCATCCTGGAAGTCCAGCACACCGGGATTGGGCTCGCTGAGCATCAGGTTGCGCGGCATGTAGTCGCGATGCACCAGGACTTTTGGCTGTGCCAGGGCGCTGTCGATCAACAGTTCGCAGACCTGCTGCCAGAGCACTTGCTGCGCCGCGTCCAATTCGATGCCCAATTCGCGCTTCACGTACCACTCGGGGAACAGCTCCAGCTCGCGACGAAGCAAGGCCACGTCATAGCTCGGCAGAGGCGCAACCATAGGCAGCTGCTGGAAAGCCAGCAACGCTTGCAGGGCATCCTTGAACAAATCGTCGGCGTTTTCGCTTTCGATGACGTCCAGATAGGTCTTGTTGCCCAGGTCATTGAGCAAAAGAAAGCCGCGTTCGAGGTCTTCGGCATAAATTTTCGGCACATTTATTCCGGATTTCGCCAGCAAAAAGGCGATATCCACGAAGGGTTTGCAGTTTTCCTGGGGCGGCGGCGCGTCCATCACGATGAAACTTTTGTCACCGCCTTCCCAGCGGAAATACCGCCGAAAACTCGCGTCGCTGCTGGCCGCAGTCAACGTGGCCGGGGGTACGACGCCCCAGCCCTGCTCGGCAAAAAGGGTCGCCAATTGTTCATCGAGCCAAACTTTCAGGTGTTGCAAGCGTACATCTTGATCAGGCATTGCAAGGGTCTCCGACGGCGCTAGCCGTCAAGCGGGTCATGCTTTATTATCCAGCATCTTTTTCAGACCATCGAGAGGCCGGGCAGATGGCACGCAGGAAGCCCGGACTAATAAGATGGCATTGAAATCCCCCGCGTTTCGTAAAAAATTTCCGTTGTTAGTTACCGGCAGTTTGCTGGTGCTGCAACCCCTTGCCACTTCCTACGTGGTCGCCGCGGAACAGTTTGACTGCTCAGTCTCTGCTTCGGGTTCCTGGGACTGTGCGCCAAAGACGCCGGCGGCTGCATTGCCACCGCGTCCCGTCCATGACGGCAGTGCAGTTTCCGCCACTGGTGAAGCCCCGGCCGAAAACGGTTCCAGCGAAGACGCCGGCGCCAAGCCGGTGCTGGTCACCGAATCCAAAGGCCGTGGCCTGAAGTCGCGTAGCGCAGACTACAGTCACCTCGACTGGGTTCCCCGCGAGCAGCTTACCGCCGCACAATTGGCCGAAACCGGTCCTTATTGCTCAGGTTCCTATATCGAACCGATTCGTCCTGGCATGGATGACAAGACGGATAAAAGTGACGCTCCAACCTTTATCGGCGCAAAAGCCTCCCGCTATAAGCAGGATGAGCAAGTTGCGACCCTGGCCGGCGACGTTGTCATGCGTCAGGGCAGCATGCAGGTTGAAGCCGACGAAGCCAACCTGTACCAGGCCGAAAGCCGTGGCGAACTGAACGGCAACGTGCGCATTCGCGACAACGGTGCCCTTATCGTCGGCGACCACGCCGACGTGCAGCTCGACACCGGTGAAGCCAAGGTCGACAACGCCGAATACGTGATGCACAAATCCCGCATCCGCGGTAATGCGCTGTACGCCAAACGTGCCGAGAACGCGATCATCCGCCTCAAGGATGGTACGTACACCACGTGCGAACCGAACAGCAACGCCTGGCAGCTCAAGGGCAACAACATCACCCTGAACCCGGCCACCGGCTTCGGTACGGCGACCAACGTGACGCTGCGGGTCAAGGACATTCCGGTCCTGTACACGCCGTACATCTACTTCCCGATCGATGACCGTCGTCAGTCGGGCTTCCTGCCGCCGACCATCGGCACCGGCAGCGATACCGGCTTCATGCTGGTCACCCCGTACTACTTCAACCTGGCGCCAAACTACGACGCCACGTTGTACCCGCGCTACATGGAAAAGCACGGTTTGTTGATGGAAGGCGAATTCCGCTACCTGACCAAATCCAGCGAAGGCCAGTTCGGTGCGGCGTACCTCAACGACGAAAGCGACGAGCGCGACAAGCAGAGCGACGCCGAAAAAACCCGCTACATGTACAACTGGCAGCACAAGGGTGGTCTCGATTCGCGAGTACTCACGCAAGTCGACTACACCAAGATCAGCGATCCGTATTACTTCCAGGATCTGCAGACCGACCAGATTGGCATCAAAAACAACGACTATGTGAACCAGCAGGGCTCCGTCACCTATCGTGGCGACAGCTATTCCGCTCGCGTGAATGCCCAGGCATACGAACTGGCGAGCGTATCGAACATTACGCCGTACGATCGCCTGCCGCAGCTCACCCTCGACGGTATGCTGCCTTATCATCCGGAAGGCCTGGACATCACGTACAACACCGAGCTCGTTCGGTTTGACCGGGATCTGCAGAGCGGAACATATTTTGATGAAGACGGTGTCGGCTCCCCCCGTCTTGATAACAACGTTCAAGGTCTGGCTCGCGCCAATGGCGACCGCCTGAACCTCGCGCCCGCCATCAGCCTGCCGATGAACACGACCTACGGTTTCCTGACACCGAAGCTCAAGTACCAGTACACCCAGTATCAGCTGGACCTGGACAGCACCGGCAAAGGTCAGATTGCGAATCAGACCGCAGAACAGGACAGGCTCCTGGGAACATTCGACAGCAACCAGAACCGTGGCGTACCGATCGCCAGCATCGACAGCGGCCTGTACTTCGATCGTAATACCCAGTATTTCGGCAAGAACTACCGCCAGACCCTCGAGCCGCGCCTGTTCTACCTGTACGTGCCTGAGGTCGACCAGGAAGACATCCCGATATTCGATACCAGCGAATACACCTTCAACTATGCGTCGCTGTTCCGTGACAACCGCTTCTCCGGCTCCGACCGTGTCGGTGACGAGAACAAACTGTCCCTGGGTGTGACCAGCCGCTGGATCGAAGACAATGGCTTCGAACGTCAACGCCTCAGCGTCGGCCAGGCCTTGTACTTCAAGGACCGCGAAGTTCAGTTGCCGGGGATCGATGCAAAAACCCGCAAGGATACGCAAGCCAACGTGTCGCCTTACGCCCTGGAATATGAATATCGCTGGAACCGCGACTGGCGCACCACGGCCGATTACAACTGGGACCCGGACAGCCGCAGCCCTCGCTCGGGCAGCGCGATGTTCCATTACCAGCCTGAAGACAACCCGAACAAGGTCATCAACGCCGGCTATCGCTATCGCAATGACCAGGTCCGTTACGACCAGAACACCGGTCAATGGAGCGTTGGTGGCGGTGACTACGGCACCCCTGGCCAACCTGACTACGTGAAGGATTACTACAAGATCAAACAGCACGACTTCTCGGTGATCTGGCCGATCGTGCCGCAATGGAACGCCATCAGCCGTTGGCAGTATGACTACAACCGCAACCGTACCCTGGAAGCCTTCGGTGGCTTCGAGTACGACAACTGCTGCTGGAAACTGCGTCTGATCAACCGTTACTGGGTCGCTTATGACGAGTTCAGTCAGGAAGCACCGCAAAACGAAAAAGGCGACCATGGCGTCTTCCTCCAAATTGTTCTGAAGGGACTCGGCGGCCTGACTGGCGCCAAGGTAGAGAGCTTCCTCGACAAAGGCATTCAAGGTTATCGTGAACGTGAAGACCAAGCTTTCTGATTGTCTGCGCCCGCTGATGCTGGGCGCGCTGTTCCTGAGTACGGCGGCGAACGCCGCCGTACAGTCCATCGATAAAGTGGTGGCCATCGTCGACAACGACGTGGTCATGCAGAGCCAACTGGACCAACGCGTTCATGAAGTTCAGCAAACCATTGCCAAGCGTGGCTCTGCCGTGCCACCGGCCAGCGTGCTGGAGCAGCAGGTACTTGAGCGCCTGATCGTCGAAAACCTGCAATTGCAGATCGGCGAGCGTTCCGGCATCCGCATTACCGATGAAGAGTTGAACCAGGCTGTCGGCACCATTGCCCAGCGCAACAACATGTCGGTCGAGCAGTTCCGCGCCGCCCTGACTCGCGACGGCCTGTCCTACGACGACGCACGTGAGCAGATTCGCCGCGAAATGGTCATCAGCCGTGTACGCCAGCGTCGGGTTGCCGAACGCATTCAGGTCTCCGAGCAGGAAGTGAAGAACTTCCTGGCGTCGGACCTGGGCAAAATGCAGCTATCTGAAGAGTTCCACCTGGCCAACATCCTGATCCCTACACCGGAAAGCGCCAACTCCGACGCGATTCAGAGTGCAGCCAAACAGGCCGATGCGATTTACCAGCAGCTCAAACAAGGCGCCGACTTCAGTCAGTTGGCGATCGCCAAGTCCGCCAGCGAAACCGCACTCGAAGGTGGTGACATGGGCTGGCGTAAAGCCGCTCAATTGCCACCGCCGTTCGATCGCCTGTTGAGCACCATGCCGGTGGGCGATGTCACCCAGCCAATGCGCACCCCGGGTGGTTTCATCATCCTGAAGATCCTCGAAAAGCGTGGCGGCCAGACCCAGATGCGCGATGAAGTGCATGTGCGCCACATCCTGGTCAAACCGAGCCCGATCCGCGACGAAGCAAAAACCAAGGCCCTGGCTGACTCACTCTACAGCCGTATCGAGGCTGGCGAAGACTTCGGCGAGCTGGCGAAAAGCTACTCGGAAGACCCGGGTTCCGCCCTCAACGGCGGCGATCTGAACTGGATCGACCCGAACGCACTGGTGCCCGAGTTCCGCGAAGTGATGGCCAGGACCCCGCAAGGTCAGCTGTCCAAGCCGTTCCAGACTCAATACGGCTGGCATGTCCTGGAAGTCCTTGGCCGTCGCGCCACCGACAGCACCACACAGGCTCGCGAGCAGCAAGCAATGACCGTTTTGCGTAACCGCAAATACGACGAAGAGCTGCAAACCTGGCTGCGTCAGATCCGTGACGAAGCGTACGTGGAAATCAAACTCCCTGGCGCCGACCAGGCAGCGCAGTGAAACCCCAACGTTTCGCGCTGACACCCGGCGAACCGGCCGGCATAGGTCCCGACCTGTGCCTGCTGCTCGCCTCGCAAGCCCAGCCTCACCCCCTGATTGCCATTACCAGCCGCGACCTGCTCATTGAGCGGGCCGCGCAACTGGGCGTGGCTGTCGACTTGCTGCCGGTCACACCGGACAACTGGCCGGATGCACCCGCGCCAGCCAACAGCCTGTATGTCTGGGATACACCGCTCAACGCCAAGGTCACCGCCGGGCAACTGGACAAGGCCAACGCTGCCTTCGTACTGGAAACCCTGACCCGCGCCGGCCAAGGCTGCCTGAGCGGAGATTTCGCCGGCATGATTACCGCGCCGGTGCACAAAGGCGTGATCAACGAATCCGGCATCGCCTTTTCCGGGCACACCGAATTCCTCGCCGACCTGACCCACACCGCGCAAGTGGTGATGATGCTGGCCACACGCGGTTTACGCGTAGCCCTGGTGACCACTCACCTGCCCCTTCGCGAGATTGCCGATGCAATCACGCCGGAGCGTCTGGAGCGCGTCACGCGAATCCTGCACGCTGACCTGCAAAACAAGTTCGGCATCGCCCGGCCACGCATCCTGGTTTGCGGGCTCAACCCCCATGCCGGCGAAGGCGGACACCTGGGCCATGAAGAAATCGATATCATCGAACCCACATTAGAGCGCCTGCGCGGCGAGGGCATGGACCTTCGTGGCCCCTTGCCCGCCGACACTCTGTTTACCCCCAAATATCTGGAGCACTGCGATGCGGTGCTGGCGATGTACCACGACCAGGGTCTTCCTGTGCTGAAGTACAAAGGCTTCGGCGCGGCAGTCAACGTGACCCTCGGCCTGCCGATCATCCGCACATCGGTCGACCACGGCACAGCCCTGGACCTGGCCGGCAGCGGCAAGATCGACACCGGCAGCCTGCAAGTCGCCCTGGAAACCGCCTACCAGATGGCCGAGACCCGTTTATGACCGAGCATTACCAACACAAGGCGCGCAAACGCTTTCTGCACGACGCCGGCGTTATCGACCGCATCCTGCGCTCCATTCATGCCAAGGCAGAAGATCGACTGCTGGAAATCGGCCCGGGCCAGGGCGCATTGACCCAAGGCCTGCTCAGCAGCGGCGCGCAACTCGATGTGGTGGAGCTGGACAAGGACCTGATCCCGATTCTCAACCAGCAGTTTGCCGGCAAGAACAACTTCAACCTGCATCAGGGTGATGCGCTGAAGTTCGACTTCAATAGCCTGAATGCCGCACCTGGCAGCCTGCGCGTGGTCGGCAACCTGCCGTACAACATCTCCACGCCGCTGATTTTTCACCTGCTGCACAACTCGCACCTGATTCGCGACATGCACTTCATGCTGCAAAAGGAAGTGGTCGAGCGCCTGGCTGCCGGCCCAGGTGGTGGTGACTGGGGTCGCTTGTCGATCATGGTTCAGTACCACTGCCGGGTCGAGCACCTGTTCAACGTCGGCCCGGGCGCGTTCAACCCGCCGCCGAAAGTCGATTCGGCCATCGTGCGCCTGGTACCCCACGCGGTACTGCCATACCCGGCCAAAGATCACCGCCTGCTGGAACGCGTAGTGCGCGAAGCTTTCAACCAGCGCCGCAAAACCCTGCGCAACACTCTCAAGCTGCTGCTGAGCAATGCCGAAATCGAAGCAGCCGGCGTCGATGGCAGCCTGCGTCCCGAGCAACTCGACCTGGCCGCGTTCGTGCGTCTGGCCGACAAACTCAGCGAACAAAAGCCTGCCGCTGACTGACAGGCGATGAGCGCTATCGGGTAGGACGCCACTCTGGTCTACTACCCGATACTTGGCCTAGACTGAACTCCAACAGCTACGCCCCGCGTCCCGCTTCGTTTTTAAGGCCCCTTGCATGTCCGATCCTCGCTATCAGGTCGACGTCAGCGTCGTCACCCACTATCTGGCAGAACAATCGCAACCCGAGCACGACCGCTTTGCCTTCGCCTACACCATCACCGTGCAAAACAACGGTGAAATGCCCGCCAAACTGCTTTCACGGCACTGGGTCATCACCGATGGTGACGGGCATGTCGAAGAAGTGCGCGGCGCAGGCGTAGTCGGCCAGCAACCGTTGATCGCCCCTGGCAAGAGCCACACCTACAGCAGCGGCACGGTCATGACCACCAAGGTCGGCACCATGCAAGGCACCTATCAAATGCTGTCCGACGACGGTAAACATTTCGATGCCATCATCGCGCCCTTCCGCCTGGCGGTGCCCGGAGCCCTGCACTGATGGCAACGTACGCTGTCGGTGACCTGCAAGGCTGTCTTCAGGCCCTGCAATGCCTGCTCAAACAAGTAGCGTTCGACCCAAAACGCGATCATCTGTGGCTGGTGGGCGACCTGGTCAACCGCGGCCCGCAGTCGCTGGAAACCTTGCGCTTCCTCTACAGCATTCGCGATTCGCTGGTATGCGTGCTCGGCAACCATGACCTGCACTTGCTGGCGGCCGGACGCAATATCGAACGCCTGAAGAAGGCCGACACCTTGCGCGAGATCATTGAAGCGCCCGATAGCGCTGAACTGCTCGAATGGCTGCGCCAGCAAAAACTCATGCACTATGACGAACAGCGCAACCTTGTACTGGTCCATGCTGGCATTCCACCGCAGTGGTCGCTGCGCAAGGCATTGAAGTGTGCCGCCGAAGTCGAGGCTGCCTTGCGTGACGACAACCTGTTGCCGCCCTACCTCGATGGCATGTACGGCAACGATCCGGCGAAATGGGACAACGACCTCAAAGGCGTGACGCGCCTGCGGGTGATCACCAACTATTTCACTGCACCGCCGAAGGCAAACTCGACCTCAAGAGCAAGGAAGGCCTCGATACCGCACCACCTGGCTACAAACCCTGGTTCCAGCACAAGGAACGCAAGACCAAGAATCTGAAAATCATTTTCGGTCACTGGGCAGCGCTGGAAGGCAACGTCGAAGAGCCGGGTATTTCGGCGCTCGATACAGGCTGTGTCTGGGGCGGTGCCCTGACCCTGATGAACGTCGACAGCTTTGAGCGCCTGTCCTGCAAATGCGACGAACACGGCCATGCCGTGCCGCCAGTCGCCTCATCCATTCCCCAAACATCGCCAGCCAGCGCACCGCGCTAGACTGCCCATTCAGCCGAGCCACAGGAGCCCGCCATGAGCGAATTCAAACGTATTCCCCCGGAACAGGCCCAGGCCCTGCGCGAACAAGGCGCAGTGGTGGTCGACGTCCGCGACCCGGCCACTTTTGCCGCCCTGCACATCGCAGGTTCCAAGCATCTGGACAACCATTCCCTGCACGCTTTCATCCAGGGTGCCGACACCGTGGTGGTCTGCTATCACGGCAATTCCAGCCAAGGCGCAGCCGCTTACCTGATCAGCCAGGGCTTCTCCGACGTCTACAGCATGGATGGCGGATTCGAGTTGTGGCGTACGACGTATCCTGCGGAAACGGCGCAAGGCACCACTGAATAATTTTTTTGTAACGTTGCAGGCCCCGGCTCCCGCGGGCTAGCGCGGTGGCAGACGAACGGTCTGCCACAACTAATTACGTATCTCGCCTTTACCTCCCGAATTCCCAACTATCCTTAAGCCCAGGCCATCCAAAACAGGGGAGAGCCGGTACACCGGCGCACGGGTCATCGGGAGTAGCTTTCGGAGTAGTCAGCTCCGGGAGAGTTCTGGGGGGTAAACAGCAATCGCCTGTTCGGTTGCTGCCAGCATCGACTGAGTGATCCGGCGTCGGCTCCACGTATCGAGCGAGGTGACGTCATGAGTATCTTTAGCCACTTCCAACAA
>LNAP01018999.1_pt1 | contig 11050 bp, 8 predicted proteins | sample 602601 | NCBI WGS metagenome assembly LNAP01 (sample SAMN02440304, study PRJNA202911) | soil metagenome | biome: Subtropical and temperate rainforests or woodlands; isolation source: soil samples (1 kg each in a 20% v/v slurry with milli Q water) were... ...
CGTAGGCTTTGTGCGCGGCGGCCTGTCACTGGTCAATATCATGGCCTCGACCTTCTTTGGCGCCATCTCTGGCTCCTCGGTGGCCGACACCGCCTCGGTCGGCTCAGTACTGATTCCGGAAATGGAAAAAGCCGGCTACCCGCGCGAATTCTCCACCGCCGTAACCGTCAGCGGCTCGGTGCAAGCCCTGCTGACCCCACCTAGCCATAACTCGGTGCTGTACTCGCTGGCGGCCGGCGGCACCGTGTCGATTGGTTCGCTGTTTATCGCTGGCATTGGCCCAGGCTTGCTGCTTAGTGCGGTGATGATGGTGTTGTGCATGATCTTCGCGCGCACGCGCAACTACCCCAAAGGCGAAGTCATTCCGCTGCGTCAGGCGCTGAAAATCGCCATTGAAGCGCTGTGGGGCCTGATGGCCATGGTGATTATTCTGGGCGGTATCCTGTCCGGCATTTTTACCGCCACCGAATCGGCCGCCATTGCCGTGCTGTGGTCGTTCTTCGTCACCATGTTTATCTACCGCGACTACAAATGGCGCGACCTGCCCAAGCTGATGCACCGTGCCGGGCGGACGATTTCCATCGTGATGATCCTCATCGGCTTTGCCGCCAGCTTTGGCTACATCCTCACACTGATGGAAATACCCGCGAAGATCACCACCGCGTTTCTGACCCTGTCGGATAACCGTTACGTGATCCTGATGTGCATCAACGCCATGCTGCTTCTGCTCGGCACCGTGATGGACATGGCCCCACTGATCTTGATCCTGACCCCAATTCTGCTACCGGTGGTTACCGGTATCGGCGTCGATCCGGTGCACTTCGGCATGATCATGCTGGTCAACCTGGGGATCGGGCTGATCACACCGCCGGTTGGCGCGGTGCTGTTTGTCGGCGCGGCAGTGGGCAAGGTAACGATCGAAGCCACAGTGAAAGCGCTGCTGCCGTTCTACGTGGCGCTGTTCGCCGTGCTGATGGCCGTGACCTATATTCCGGCGATCTCGCTCTGGCTGCCGAGCGTGGTTCTTTAAGCAAACACAATCCCCGTAGGGTGTGCTGCGCGCACCATGGCGATCTCCCCGCAATCGCCGAGGTGCGCACAGCACACCCTACGGGAGCCAAAGCGTTCGAAGAATTTTGTATAAGCAGCATTGGCCGCACCGGTTGCCTTAGGTGCGGCTTTTTTTATCAAGGATCGGTATGTCTAGCTCCACCCTCTTCCCTCGCCATATCGCCGTACTGCTGCTGGCCTTTCTGGCTAGCTGTTTTGCCGGCAACCATATCGCCGCGCGCATTGCGTTTGACCATGACACCGGCCTGCTCTTGGCGATTCTCTGTCGCTCAGGCGTCACCACGTTAGTACTGGCGGGCCTGGTGTGGTGGCGGCGCGATTCATTGAATCTGCCACGCGGTGCCTGGCCTTGGCAGTTGGCCTTGGGCTTGCTGATCGCCACGCAAAGCTTTTGTGTGTACTCAACCGTTGCGCGCATTCCGGTGGCGTTGGCGCTGTTGATCGTCAATATCGCGCCGATTCTGTTGGTGCTGCTGACCTGGGCTCTCGGTGGTGCCAAGCCGACACCTAGGGCCTTGGTGCTGATGGGTGTGATCTTGTTTGGCCTGGTATTCGCCCTTGATGTACCGGCGCGCCTGAATGGCGTGGACGATGGCATTCAGTGGTTTGAAGGCGTGCTATTTGGCCTGGGCGCGGCGTCGGTGTTTGCCGTGGCGTTGTGGATTACCGATAACAAACTGTCCGGCATGGTCGGCACAGTGCGCAGCATGTTGACCATGCTCATCGTGTTTTCCAGCATCGCCATTGCCGGCAGCAGCGGCGTAATGCCAGGCGGTTTGGGCCTGCCAAGCGCAAGCGCCGGCTGGATCGCCCTCGCCTGCCTGGTGGTGCTTTACGGCGTGGCGTTTTCGCTGCTGTTTATCTGCATGACGCGCCTGGATATGGCTCGCAACGCGCCGGTGATGAACGTGGAACCGGTGGCCAGCCTGGTGTTCGGCTGGCTGATTCTCGGGCAACTGCTAAGCGCTGGGCAAATCATCGGCGGGTTGATTGTGGTCAGCGGCATTGTGCTGCTGACCTACCGCCGACATGCCTAGCCATCAGCCTTGGTTGGCGACCTGCGCGGCTTCGTGCGCCTGGCGCAGACGTTCACGGCTATTGGTCAGGTGCAAGCGCACAGCGGCGCGCGCAGCATCGGAATCCTGGCGAGCGATGGCTTCAAAAATCTGCTCATGCTCACGTTCCAGGCGGGCCATGTAATGGCGTTGGTCATCATGGGCAATGCGCGCCGAATTAAGCCGCGTACGCTGCCCAGGTGGCTCATGATGTCGGTGAAATAGCGGTTGCCGGTGGCTTCGGCAATCAGCAGGTGGAACTGGAAATCCGAGACCACCGCATCGCCAGAATGCGCGGCGCTTTCACGCAGCGAGTCGAGCACCTCACGCATGGCCTGCAACTGGGCGTCGGTGCGGCGCTGCGCGGCGAGGCCGGCAGACTCCACTTCCAGGCTGATACGAAATTCGAGAATGGCCAACACATCACGCAAGGTCACGATGGTCGCCGGGTCGATACGAAAGCCGCTGGGGCTCGGCGTATCCAACACAAAGGTGCCAATGCCATGGCGGGTTTCCACCAGGCCCGACGCCTGCAAGCGCGACAAGGCTTCACGCACCACGGTACGGCTGACGCCTTGGGCTTCCATGATCGCCGACTCAGTGGGCAGCTTTTCGCCACGCTTGATCTGGCCGTCGCGAATCTGCTGCGACAGTTCGGTCACCAACTCTTGGGCGAGGCTGCGATGCTTGCGGCGCACACGTGGTTGGGGGCTTGGGATTTCCATGGCGACGTTTATTCTCGGCTAACGGGCAGGCGGCCATCATATCCCAGCGGTTGTACGATGACACCCCTAGACACGCAGCAAAACTGCGGCATAACGACACTTTCTGCGCCTTATTGCGCCCAACTTTTTACAGGTTGAACAGCCTATGACCAGCACCGTCACTGTCAGCATCTCAGACGCCCTCACCCGCCTCACCGTGGCCCCTGCGCTTGGCGGCAGCCTGGTAGCCTGGACGCGTCTTAGCGATGGCCGCGACCTGATGCGGCCAAGCCCGGCCGACGCTGAAGGGCCGCGGCAACTGGCCTGCTACCCGCTGGCGCCGTGGTCTAACCGTATCGCCAATGGCGGCTTCGACAACCCGCAAGGCTGGTTGGCCCTGAGCCCCAACTCCAGCAATGACCCGCTACCGATTCATGGCAGCGCCTGGCAGCAGGCGTGGCAGGTGGTGAGCCACGACACGTCGAGCTTGCGGCTGCAACTCGATAGCCAGGTGCCGTTCGCCTACCGCGCCGAGCAACGCATCAGTCTGGACAATGGTCGTCTGCTAATTGAGCTGAGCGTCACCCATCTGGCCGACCAGCCGAGCTGGCATGGCTTGGGTTTGCACCCGTACTTTCCGCGCACCGCCGCTACGCGCTTGCAAGCGCATGCCGAGCAGGTGTGGTTATGCGATGAAGGGCGTTTACCCACCGCGCTCAGTGAGCTGCCGGCTGAATGGAATTTTCGCCAGGCGGCGCAGTTGCCGAGCGAGTTAGTGGATAACGGTTTTACCGGCTGGGATGGGCGTGCCGTGATTACTCAAGAAGACGCCCGTTATCAGCTGGAACTTGCCGCCACAGGCAGCGAATTTTTCCTGCTGTTTTGTCCGTTGGATAAACCTTTTTTCTGCATTGAACCGGTTAGCCATCCAGTCAATGCGCACCATCTACCGGGGCGACCAGGGCTGCGTTTATTGGAAAAGGGCCAATCGTGCGAATTGGCCTTGAGCCTGACCTACACCGCTCTGAAACCGTAGGGTGTGCTGTGCGCACCGTTGCGATCGCCGCCTTGGTGCGCACAGCGCACCCTACGGGATCAAAGGCGGCTTACACCTCTACATCCACCCACAGCCCCTGGCGTGGCAGTTGTTCGATCAACTCCTGGTCTTCCTCAGCCACTTCCCCTTCGGCCAGCTCGGCGGCGCTATAACCGCGCCGCTGCCGGCGCCGGCGTTGCTCTTCCCAGAGCAATTCCTCGGCATCCTGCGGGTGACGTTTGTCGAGGGCTACGGGGCTTTCTTGCGCGCTGCTTTCTATAGGCGCAACAACCGGCACCGCAGGGACCGGCTTAATCGGATCCTGCTGCGTGGTAACCGGCGCCAACGAATGAGGGATGGGCGGCAACATCCGAGCGTCCTCTCGTGCATCTGCCGACCCGCAGCCGGCTAAGGTTGAAAAACACTTCTATGATAGGGCTGTCGGCGCGCAAATCGCCGACTTTAGCGGAGCATCGCTACACTTTTAGCATATGAGCGGGCCCTTTAAGCCTTTTTGACGCGGCAAACCCGCACTTGGGCAAAGGGCCAGTAAGCAATTGATGTTCTTCGCCTTTGGCCAGGGCGGCGGCTTGCGTTACCATAGCCGGCTTTTTCAACGCGGGAGACAGGCATGGCGCAGCAGTATGAACCGGGGCAACGCTGGATAAGTGACAGCGAAGCGGAGTTGGGCTTGGGCACGGTCCTGGTACAGGACGGCCGCATGCTCACCATGCTCTACCCGGCCACTGGTGAAACCCGCCAATACGCCACCCGCAATGCGCCGCTGACCCGCGTGCGCTTCTCGCCGGGCGATGAAATCACGCACTTTGAAGGCTGGAAACTGACCGTACAGGAAGTCGACGACATCGACGGCCTGCTGGTCTATCACGGCCTCAACGCGCAGAACCAAGTGGTAACCCTGCCGGAAACCCAGCTGTCCAACTTTATTCAATTCCGTCTGGCCAGCGACCGCCTGTTCGCCGGCCAGATCGACCCGCTGCCATGGTTTGCCCTGCGCTACCACACCCTCGAACACACCAGCCGCCAGCTGCAATCTTCGCTCTGGGGCCTGGGTGGTGTGCGCGCGCAACCGATTGCCCACCAACTGCACATCGCTCGCGAAGTGGCTGACCGTATCGCCCCGCGCGTATTGCTGGCCGACGAAGTGGGCCTGGGTAAAACCATCGAAGCCGGCCTGGTGATTCATCGCCAACTACTCTCCGGTCGCGCTAACCGCGTGCTGATCCTGGTGCCAGAAAACCTCCAGCACCAATGGCTGGTGGAAATGCGCCGCCGTTTCAATCTGGAAGTGGCCCTGTTTGACGCCGAGCGTTTTATTGAGAGCGATGCCAGCAACCCGTTCGAAGATTGCCAATTGGCGCTGGTCGCCCTGGAATGGCTGTGTGAAGACGACAAGGCGCAAGACGCGCTGTTCGCCGCCGGCTGGGACTTGCTGGTAGTCGACGAAGCGCACCATCTGGTCTGGCACCCTGAACAAGCCAGCCCGCAATACCAACTGGTGGAGCAACTGGCCGAAGTGATTCCCGGCGTATTGCTGCTTACCGCTACGCCGGAACAGCTTGGCCAAGACAGCCACTTCGCCCGCTTGCGCCTGCTCGACCCGGCGCGCTTCCACGACCTGGAAGCCTTCCGCGCCGAAAGTGCCAACTACAAACCGATCGCCGAAGCCGTGCAGGAACTGCTCGACCAAGGTCGCCTGTCCCCAGCCGCACATAAGACCATTCGCGACTTCCTTGGCGCCGAAGGTGAAGCCCTGCTCGCCGCCGTGACCGACGGCGACGTCGAAGCCTCGGCGCGCTTGGTGCGCGAACTGCTCGACCGCCACGGCACCGGCCGCCTGCTGTTCCGCAACACTCGCGCTGCCGTGCAGGGTTTCCCCGAGCGTGAATTGCACCCCTACCCGCTCTCCTGCCCAGACCTGTACCTGGAGTTGCCGGTGGGCGAACACGCCGACCTGTACCCGGAAGTCAGTTACCAAGCTTCGCCGGATGCCAACGAAGAAGAACGCTGGTGGAAATTCGACCCGCGCGTCGACTGGCTGATCGACACCTTGAAAATGCTCAAGCGCGTCAAGGTATTGGTTATCTGCGCCCACGCCGAAACCGCCATGGACCTGGAAGACGCCCTGCGCGTGCGCTCCGGCATTCCGGCTACGGTGTTCCATGAGGGTATGAATATTCTCGAGCGCGACCGCGCGGCGGCTTATTTTGCTGACGAAGAATTCGGCGCACAGGTGCTGATCTGCTCCGAAATCGGCAGCGAAGGGCGTAACTTCCAGTTCTCCCATCACTTGGTACTGTTCGATCTGCCGGCGCACCCGGACTTGCTCGAGCAACGTATCGGCCGTCTCGACCGTATCGGTCAGAAGCACACCATTCAGTTGCACGTGCCGTATCTGGAAAACACTCCGCAAGAGCGTCTGTTCCAGTGGTATCACCAGGCGCTTAACGCCTTCCAGGCCACCTGCCCAACTGGCAACGCCCTGCAACATCAGTTCGGCCCACGCCTGCTGCCGATGCTCGAAGAAGCTGACGATGGCGACTGGCAAGTGCTGGTCGACGAAGCCAAAGCCGAGCGCATCCGCCTGGAAGGCGAACTGCATAGCGGCCGCGACCGCTTGCTGGAACTGAACTCCGGCGGTGCTGGCGAAGGCGAAGCATTGGTTGAAGCCATTCATGAACAAGATGACGAATTTGCTCTGCCTATCTATATGGAAGAGCTGTTTGAAGCCTTTGGCATTGAAAGCGAAGACCACTCGGAAAACGCCCTGATCCTGCGCCCCAGCGAAAAAATGCTGGATGCCGCGACGACGAAGGCGTGACCATCACCTACGACCGCAACCAGGCGCTGTCGCGCGAAGACATGCAATTCCTCACCTGGGAACACCCGATGGTGCAAGGCGGCATGGACTTGGTGCGCTCAGGTTCCATGGGCAACACCGCGGTCGCGCTGATCAAAAACAAAGCGCTGAAACCCGGCACCGTATTGCTGGAACTGCTCTACGTCAGCGAAGTGGTTGCCCCGCGCGCCCTGCAACTGGGCCGCTACCTACCACCGGCCGCCCTGCGCTGCCTGCTCGATGCCAACGGCAACGACCTGGCTGCCAAGGTGAGTTTCGAGAAGCTCAACGACCAGTTGGAAACCGTGCCACGGGCCAGCGCCAACAAGTTTGTGCAGGCGCAGCGCGACAGCCTCAACGTGCAGATCAACTCGGCCGAAAGCAAAATCAGCCCACGCCACGTTGAACGCGTAGCCGAAGCGAAACGCCGGTTGGCCGCCGATACCCATGAAGAACTGGCGCGCCTGACCGCGTTGCAAGCGGTTAACCCAAGCGTGCGCGACAGCGAACTGGAAACCCTGCGCAGCCAATGCGAACAGGGCTTGGCCATGCTCGATAAAGCCGCGTTGCGCCTTGAGGCGATTCGGGTGTTGGTCGCGGGGTAACAGGCTTGGCGGCACAATCTGGATCCCCGCCTGCGCGGGGATGACGGAGATTTTTCCGCTTCCACCGTCATTCCCGCGCAGGCGGGAATCCAGAGTCTTACGACAAACGCCTAGCGCTGAAGATCGACAAAAGCCGCCAACATCAAAAGGCGGCTTTTTTATGCCTGGTTACAAGCCCATCTGCTTACTGATGATCTCGTTCATCACTTCCCGCGTGCCGCCGCCAATGGACAGAATGCGATTGTCGCGATACAGCCGCTCAACCAGGCTTTCGCGCATATAACCCATGCCGCCCGCCACCTGCACGGCGTCATAGACAATGCGGTCAGCCACATCCGTGGCAAAGTTCTTGGCCATGGAAATTTCTTTAATCACCGACTTGCCCGCGGCCATCTTTGCCGCCTGGCGATAGGTGAATTCGCGCGAGACTTCCAACTGCGTCGCCATCTCGGCCAACCGGTGTTTGAGCACCTGAAACTTGCCAATCGGCTTACCAAACGCCTCACGCTGGCGTGCCCAATTCAACGATTCTTGCAGCGCCAGCTCGGCGGTCATATTGGCCATGATCGCCAACGCCAACCGCTCCGATTGAAAGTTGGCCATGATCCCGGCAAAGCCCATGTTCTCCACGCCGATCAGGTTGCCCACCGGCACCTTGCAGTCGTCGAAAAACAGCTCAGCCGTATCAGAAGCCCACCAGCCCATTTTTTTCAGCTGCCGGCCGACGGTAAAACCCGGCGTACCCTTCTCGATCATCAGCAGGCTTACACCACCAAAACCATCACCACCGGTGCGCACCGCCACCGTGTAGAAGTCGGCGCGTACGCCGCTGGTGATAAAGGTTTTGCTGCCGGTAACGCGATAGAAATCGCCATCACGTACCGCACGGGTTTTCAGGTTGGCAACATCGGAGCCGCCGCTGGGCTCAGTCACCGCCAGCGCGCAAATCTTCTCGCCGCTAAGCACCTGCGGCACCACGCGATCACGCACCGCCGGCTGCGCCCATTTCAGAATTGGTGGCAGGCCGATATCCAGTGAGCCCAAGCCCGCGACCAAGCCGCCAGAGCCGCAGCGCATCAATTCTTCGCTGGCCACTACCTTGGCAAATACATCGCCTTCATGGCTGCCGCCAAAACGTTCCGGGTAACCAATGCCAAGAATCCCGGCAGCGCCGGCCTTCAGGTACAGCTCGCGGGGAAAGCTTTCGGCTTCTTCCCAATCGGCGACATGGGGCAGGATCTCGCGCTCGACAAAACGGCGGACTGAATCGCGGATTAACTGATGCGATTCGTCGAAGTATTCCTGAAAAGCAGACATGACCGGCTCCCGCTGAGGTTTGGCCGACCATACCGAGCGCTTGCTTGGTTTTCAACAAACTTTCAGTGGTACTTACGATTCATGCCCATGCAGCGCGCTAACAATTGCAGCCAATAGCCAGTCGTGGCGTCACTGCGCACGCTCCTGAACCATCACCCAAGGCGCCACCACCACCGCCCAAAGCTGCGGATCACGGGCCAGCAAGTCCTCGGCCAGCGGTGCTTCCACCTTGCTGATCAGCCCCTCGCTCAGCCACTGCCCTACCTGCGCACCATTGTCTTCAGCCACAGCCATTGCCACCTCGACCAAGTCCATACCCGGCGTCACCCACAGCAAGGCGCCGCGGGCAAAAAAGGGTTGCAGCTCCTGCCAACTGATAGCGGCGGTTTCACCGAGTAATTTGGCGTACAGCGGGTTGGCATAAAGGGGGTTGATGGCGTCGGTCATGTCGGGCTCTTTGTTCGACAAAATGTAAAAGGCGACCCCAGCGCTGGGGGCCGCCATAATAGCGGCGGCCGACAGCGAAACAAGCATCCCCTGACAGACAGATGCCGGGGTTGGTCACGCCGTTTTTCTATACGTTTATTTCGATTTAGCGACATTGCCCGCATGCGCGATCAGTCGCCGCTTTTCAAGGTACAAATCGGCACTCTAAACTCCGCCGCTAAAGTTGCCAGGGCCTGTTGCACGTATGGAACTTGTGCCCGGGGTTTTGTCCTGGCTCTGCAGCTTCGACCAACAGGGCAACGAACCATCTGCGCCAGATGCGCAAGTGGAACTTATAAAAAACCAAAAACATAAGAGTGGAGCACTATGAACAAGGCTACTAAGCAACTGTTTGCTGCCATGGCTATGGCCGGCGTCGCCAGCTATTCACTAGCAGCTGACACCAGGCCCGGTTACCGGCGCGGTCGCTCAATACGGCGAGATGCAGTTCATCGGTGCCAAAATGGCTATCGAACAAATCAACAAGGCTGGCGGTGTAAACGGCCAGCAACTCGAAGGCGTGGTTTATGACGACGCTTGCGACCCGAAACAAGCGGTAGCCGTCGCCAACAAAATCGTTAACGACGACGTTAAATTCGTGGTTGGCCACCTGTGCTCCAGCTCCACTCAGCCGGCTTCGGACATCTACGAAGACGAAGGCATTCTGATGATCACCGCGGCTTCCACCAGCCCGGAAATCACTGCTCGTGGCTACCAGTTGGTATTCCGTACCATCGGTCTGGACAGCCTGCAAGGCCCAACCGCCGGCAACTTTATTGCTGACCACATCAAGCCGAAAACCGTTGCTGTGATCCATGACAAGCAGCAGTACGGTGAAGGCATTGCCACCGCCGTTAAGCAAACTCTGGAAGCCAAAGGCGTGAAAGTCGCGCTGTTCGAAGGCATCAACGCCGGCGACAAAGACTTCTCGGCCATGATCTCCAAACTGAAACAAGCCAACGTCGACTTCGTGTACTACGGCGGCTACCACCCAGAACTCGGTCTGCTGCTGCGTCAGTCGGCTGAAAAAGGCCTGAAAGTGCGCTTCATGGGCCCAGAAGGCGTGGGTAACAAAGAGCTCTCCGCAATCGCTGGCCCGGCTTCCGAAGGCCTGTTGGTAACCCTGCCGAAGTCGTTCGACCAAGACCCGAAAAACCAGGCGCTGGTTGAAGCCTTCAAAGCCAAGAAAGAAGATCCAAGCGGTCCTTTCGTATTCCCGGCCTACGCCGCGGTACAGGTAATTGCTGAAGGCATTCAGAAAGCCGGTGACACCGACACTGCCAAGGTAGCGGCTGCCCTGCGCGCCAACACCTTCAAGACCCCGACTGGCGACCTGGCGTTTGACGCCAAGGGCGACCTGAAAGACTTCAGCTTCGTGGTCTACGACTGGCACGCTGACGGCACCAAAACCGAAGCCAAGTAAGTTTCGAGCCGCAACCCAGAGCCCACTGCTTATGCAGTGGGCTTTGTTTTAAGAGGTAAACGGGTCCACGCTCAGCCACAAGCGATGAGCGCCACCCACGCGAAAGCTTTCAAAACCCCATTCCCACGCTATATAGCAAGGCAGACCGGCCCAGCAGGTCTGAACGGCGCGAGCCGGCCCCGTGAGGGGCGGAGCACATGACGTGCTTCGTGAAGGAAGCGATTGACCACACCGCTTAGCTGCCAACCGCAGCTGACCGTACCCGCCCAGGCGGGATGCAGTCCGACACCCACTGCATGGCCCAATCGGCGACCTGACGCAGCTATAAGTCGCGCAACCGGTTTTGCAAGTTTTCAGGAGAGCTTCGATGCCTGACATCTACCATTTCTTACAACAGCTGGTTAATGGCTTGACCATTGGCAGCACCTACGCCCTGATCGCCATTGGTTACACGATGGTGTACGGCATTATCGGCATGATCAACTTCGCCCAC
>LNAP01005647.1_pt1 | contig 11049 bp, 13 predicted proteins | sample 602601 | NCBI WGS metagenome assembly LNAP01 (sample SAMN02440304, study PRJNA202911) | soil metagenome | biome: Subtropical and temperate rainforests or woodlands; isolation source: soil samples (1 kg each in a 20% v/v slurry with milli Q water) were... ...
CTCACGGCAACGGCGGCAACCCCGCAGGAACCGTATTACTGCGAACGCCGAAAACCTACGATCAGGCTCGGAATCTTCGGCCCCGGTCAGCAGGAAAACAAACTGGCTTTTGAAGGGATAGGACTATGGAACACGTTAACCACAATGCAGCTTTGGGCTATGACAACATGAACGCAGGGCAGACGCTGTATGTGCGTAGCCCGTCGGGTCGGTATCATGCCGCGACCGATTCGCACGTACTGGCAGCCGCCAGGGTTGCCGCTGAAAGCTTGATCGGTGATCGGGCTGACATGGGAAACCCGAACGCCGTAAAACGGTATTTTCAGGCCAAATTGTCGGGCATGGGGCATGAAGTTGCCGCTGTGCTGTACTTGAACAGCCAGTTTAAGGTGATCCGTTACATGGAAATGAGCCATGGCACGTTGACGCAGGCCAGCGTATACCCGCGTGAAATCGTTAAAACAGCGCTACGCCTTGATGCTGCCGCCATCATCATGTCGCACAACCACCCAAGCGGTATACCTGAACCCAGCGAAGCCGATCTGGCGCTGACGCGGCATTTAAAGCATGCCTTGGCGCTGGTTGATGTTCGTTTGCTGGATCACATCATCGTTACAGGGCAGAACACCACTTCATTAGCGGAACGAGGTCACGTGTAAACCTGGGGCAGGGCGGGTAAGAACCCGCCTGTACAGGTAGACGCCGCGTGCTGCGGCGCAGGTTGGACTTGTGCTGTCGCACAAGTAGTTATCCGCTTTCTTCCTTCTCAACTAAAGCAGCCCGTCCCGGTGTACCAGGACGGGCATAGCGGCTTGCGGGCGCAAGCTGGATACAGCAGCATCATTGTCTTCAATTTAGATCACCGGTTCGGTGATGGTGGCGCTCGCCGCGTGGGCTGCTGCCAGGTTGTGCGTTACGGCACCGCAAGCCTAGTCCTGATGGTTCCATCGCCCTAAAACGCCGACTGTATCACTACGTTCCGGCGCTTAAAGGGGGTGTTCATAAAAGTAGCTACGCGACTTTTACAAACCTTCCTCCTTTCCGCTAGTCACTGTCTGATTCAGCACGGCAAGGGCGATGGGACTCACAGGACTGGCGGCAAAACGCGATGGGGACAGCACACAACCCGGCAGCACAAACCTACAAACGGGCTCAAGAATCTTCAGGCCCGGTCAGCAATGAAATCACTACCGCGCCACCGCGCACTTTTTTGAAGGAAAGCGACATGAACCACTACGAAGCAAAGCAGGCGGACCGTAAGGTCAGGCTAGAGGCCAGGGCAGTGCAGGCCGAGGCACAGGCTGCAACTACCTACGACCGGGCAAAGCAAATGGGTGAAGCGATTCCATTCGGACAGCCGATTCTAGTTGGTCACCACAGCGAAGGCCGGGACCGAAACTACCGGCAGCGGATACATAACACGTTCGGCAAGGCTTTTGATCTGCAAAAGAAAGCTGACCACTATGTAAAGAAGGCGGCTGCTGTAGGCGATGGGGGAGTATCCAGCGATGACCCGGATGCAATAGCAAAACTCATGGGCCAGGTAGAGCAACTCACATTGCATCAGGAGCATATGAAGAAGATCAATCAGGTGATCCCGTAAGCATAAGGGCGATTCAGAGGGCCAACGGCGTGCTTTGCTTGAGCTTGGATACTCGGAAGAAAGCGCACAGAAGCTGATCACACCGGACTATGCCAAGCGTTTAGGCTTCCCGTCTTATGCCTTGACCAACAATAACGCGAACATTCGCCGTATTCAGCAACGGATCAAACAATTACAGGCCAACCAGGAGCGCGAGCCCATCAGCATACAGGGGACGGGGTATGCATACGCTGAGGACGTGGAAGAGAACCGTGTGATGTTTATGTTCGAAGGTAAACCGGAAAAAGCCACTCGCGAGATTCTAAAACGCCATGGTTTTCGGTGGAGCCCAACCCGTGGCGCGTGGGTGCGTCAACTGAACAACGGCGCCATATGGCAGGCAAAAGCCGTCATGCAGATTTTGAACGGCTCGACCGAAAACTAATCCGAAACCCCAGGCCGCTTTTTTGGCCTGGGGAATTTGTCGGCGAGCACGCCGAACCACTACCAGGAGCAACAACATGGCATCAGTCAACAAAGTCATCATTATCGGCAACTTGGGCCGCGATCCAGAGATCCGCTATAGCGCGGATGGAGTCGGGGTCTGCACCATTTCCATTGCCACATCGACAAGCTGGAAAGACAAGGCGACAGGCGAGAAACGAGAAGAAACCGAATGGCATCGGATTGTGTTCTATAACCGTTTGGCAGGAATCGCCGGCGAGTATCTGCGCCAAGGTAGTGCGGTCTATGTAGAAGGGCGCATGAAGACTAGAAAATGGCAGGATAAGGAAACGGGTGCTGACCGTTACAGCACCGAGATCGTCGCTGAGCAGATGCAGATGCTCGGGGACCGCGGTGCAGATGGCCAAGCGTCGTCAGCTAAGCCTGCAGCGCGTAAGGCCGCTGTTGCTCCTGCCCCCACGAGTGGCGGCGCTGTCGTGGCGGATGATATACCGTTCAATCTGGGAGGTGCGGGACGCAGCTGGCTGTGCATGTAAGAAGGTTTGCCTCGGCTTTAGCTGGGGCATCCATTAAGACGGTAGAACAGAATGCCATCCGAACCAAGAAACGATTGGGAAAGCGCTGTATATGATTTGCTCAGTGAGTAGGGCGACATGACATGGTCAGATGCTCAGGCGATGATAAAAGCACAGGAATTACAGGGTAATGATGTGTTGGCGTCTGCCTGGGCAGACGGGTTGACAGCGTCTGAGGTGGTACGGAGTTTGCTTTAGACGCATTTAGGTACGTATAGTTAAATGCGGTAAAGTAAGAGGCTGGTAATGGCCAGAAACCGTCACGCGCACGTTGGAGGATCCGGCTTTCCCGCTTCTTTCTAATGCCCCGACGGTAATCATAAAGGCAAGATTTCTAGTAGCATCCTGCGCAACTAATTCAACAATGATTTCTGGCTTAAAAGCAAACGATTCAATGAACCACCATATACATGTCGATCAGGCTCCGCCGCGATCTTGGGAACAGTTTGAAGAATTGTGCGCTGACATCTTTCATGCAGAGTGGAGGGATCCTTCGCTCGTACGACATGGTCGCGCAGGCCAGCGTCAGAGTGGCGTTGACATTGTTGCAAGGAACGGCGCGAAGTATCCAATCGGTCTTCAATGTAAGAAGCGGACCAAGTGGCCTGTCGGTAAGCTGACAAAAAAGGAGATAAGCGATGAGGTAAGTGAGGCACTGAAGTTTTCTCCCTCGCTTAAGAGCTTCTATATTCTCACCACGGCGCCAGATGATGTTGCTCTGCTTGACCATGTCAGGAAGATAAACCAGGAGCACGCGGCCAGCGGACTTTTCGATGTAGTGCTGCTCGGCTGGAATGAGCTCGTTCGCCGCGTTTCTTTGCATCCCCAAGTCTCCGAAAAGCACTTCGGGCCATCTGGCAGTGGAGCTCCACGTTCACCACTGCTCGCAACGTGGTACATGTCCAAAGGGAAAATTGAGTTGGTAGAGCGCGATTTGGAACTCTGCGTCCAGGAACTGGCTTTGGATTTTCATGACTGGCCGAGCGGACATATCGCGGTACGACAAAGGGAGTCGGATGTGCTCCTTGGACGTCTCCGCACGTCGGAAGGAAAGCAATTATCAGAGGCATCTCGTAACCAGCGTATCAAACTGCGGAAAAAGCTTCGCCGATTGGCGCAACAAGAACAGTTTGCGGAGCGAGGACTGAAGCTGATGCTTACCGATCCCATTCTGTCGACCTACATTCTCGAGGTCTGGGGGGACAAAGCCCACCTAGCCGTTGAAGGATTTATGAATTCCCATGTCGCAAGGGACGCGTCGAATGACTATGGACCGAAAAATTACCTGCGCCTACATTATCCGGACCAACCAAAGGAATGGACATCCGCCACACTTAGCCCAGCCTATATGTCGGCAATCTGGCAGCGAGAAGAATCCTTCAAGGCGCAGTTCGGCAAGCAGATTGTAAATTGCGTGAGCGAGCTCCCAGCAGACGTCCGAGCCAAGGTCGCGATTCCACAAATAGTGCGACACATTTTGGAGTTGGTTGCCGAGTGCAACTGGACGTGGGCGGAAGTTCGTCGGAAAAAACTCCTTCACGTGGGCAATTGGGATTACAAAATCAATTAGCTACATACGATGCAATTTGGTGTGACGTCTGCTTTGGGTCAACAGTGAACATTGCATTCGTGCTCAGAGCGCTCGATGTTTTATTCGAAAAATTTAAAGATACTGCCCAAGGTGAAGCTATGTTGAGAAGGGCTGTTGTAATGTTTATGTTGAAAAGAAGAAATGTCTATGAGCCCGTCGGTTCGGGCACTTTTGTATTTCACCACGGCAAACTCCTAATCGTCAGTGCTGCGCACGTCTTCGAAGATTTATCGGGAAAAGGTGAAGTCTACTTGCATGTTGGCGTGGTAAATAAAATTTACGACTTGGGTTTATCCAAAGTGTTTTTGTCAAAAAACCTGACAGCCAATCGTTCGGAAGATCCGTTGGATTTGGGGGTAATGGTTGTGCCAGATGAAATAATTGATGATTTCAATGGAAAGATCATAATGGTCCAAGAGGATATGATCGAAACCGCAAAGAATAAGGATCAGATTCTGTTTTATCAGGCGATCGGCTATCCAGCATCAAAGAACGCGAGGAGGGCTGAAAAATCTGCGCGGACCGGAACGCTTTTCTCACCTGAAGTTTTGGTCTGCAGCGGCTCCCGAAAGACCGCCATCGATGTGAGTAATAAAAGGTTTGTAGAGACGCATAATGTCATTCTGGATTGGAACGGGAAAAAGAATTTCGATGACGACGGAGTTCTGGTAGACGCCCCTAAGCCCAACGGCGTCAGCGGGGGGATTATTCAAGGGTGTTTTGACTACGTTCCTCATAGCAATGGGTTCTATCCTACGTGCGCTGCCGGAATTATCACCGGCAGAGACTCGAGTAGAAAAGCCATGGTTGGAACGAGGTTCAGTACAATTTTCGAATGGTTTAAATTGCATCCGGCCATGTTCACATAAGGAACACCCGGGCGCTTTATCTCGTTGTTCGCTATGAGCTGGCCCGTATACGTCCGCTTAGGGTCGCATGGCGACATAGGTGATAGGCTGCCTCCGGCCAAAAGCAGACATCTATACCCTATTCATGGGCATCAAAATAGAAACTTTCGTGCAATATCACTGCAACTATAAAACTTCTTAAAGCTGCGATTCACGAACGAAATTTGAACATCTCCGAACCCAGCCACATATCCAATCAACTAAAGCCGAGAAATGTTCCGCTTTTCGTTGACACACCAGATTTATTCTATAGAATTCTCCTTAACCCGCCCGGGTGAGGAACGAGCAACTCAAAGAAGGCGCCAAGTACCTATAGTACGCACTAAAGCCAAGCGTTTTTCTCTATCGCGCGGTCAGGTAATCGCTCGTATGACTGTGCACTTGAAGAGGAAACCGCCATGGTTACTATCTCTGATGTCGCCCACGCATACCGAGCGGCCGGCAAAGCAAGAGCTCCCCAAATCCCCCTCAGCCATATTCAGCAACTTGTTGCCGCAGCGCTCGGCCATCAGTCGTTAGCTGCGTTTCAGGCCAACGAGCATGAGTGTGGTTGGATGACGTATATTGGCCACATCGTCTTTGATTACGAGTTGTTGGCTCAACGAACAGCGCAGCTGTCGGTGCCATACAGCTACGCGCAAGTTGAGGCTTTGATTCGAGAGGCCTTTTCAATGGTTTTTCCGGAAGCCAAACAGCACGAGACAGAAGAAGAGCTCATTGATGCCTATCGGGATGCGTATCAGGACGTCATTATTAATAGCGAATGGATAACCAACCTTATTGCCAAGACGAATGGCGATGGGTTGTATGACGTTATTATTGATGAGGCGCAGGATTACAGCTATTCGATACTTCCCTCGGGAGGTATGTGTGACCAATTACTGATGGGTAGCGTCATCTTGAAAAATTCTTATGACCGGCCGGATGCCGGGAACATCATCGACTTTCAGATTCACCTAGCGTTAGCTCGCACGGGGTTGCGAAGCGTTAGGGCGCCGCTGTGCAAGGTTACATGGGCGCAAGTACGAGGCTGGCATGACGAAGATGAGCAAGATGGCCCTTCCCAAGTGTCCTTGGCCCAGGCGTTGGCGGAGGAGTTAGAAATCACGGTGGCAGAAGCGGAGGAGCTTGAGGGTGCTCCAGTCGTTGAGAATGCAAGTGATGATGGCCTCGTATATAGCTACATCTTCGATTTCGCAGGGCATGCCTCTCCCGAGCTTGAAGAAAAGCTCGGGTCGTTACAACATGAGGTGCACGTCAATTTCTTTGACCGTGTTTACCGTGGCCCATATGATTGAAGCTCAATTGAGCAACCCGCTTCGGCGAGCTGTTTTACGCGACTCCATCCTCAATCATTCGTGCCGCGCGAATATGGAGAATTCAAATGGAAATAGGGAAGCTATATAACGTTGCTTTTTCAACGGGACGCTATGAAATCGAGTACGAAAATAGTGTGAAGTGCATCAAGAAAACACCGAAGTCATATCGAGTTGAACGAGCAGACGGTACGACAAAACTAGTAGGTCAAGACTCAATTCTGGAGCTGAAAGAAGTTTCTGAACTTACAGGCCAGTTAATTTTTTAGGTTTTCCTAAAAAGCTATTTTTCGTTTGTTCACTATCATTGCTGTGGCTAAAGCCTTTGTATCCGACCGACAATCGCGTATGGTTTGTCGTCTAAATATAGTTACGCCGCAATGGGACATGCATGAAAGTTCTCGATGAAATCCAAGCTGAAGCTTGGCACATCCTCACATCAATATATACCCATCAGCGACTGATGGAGGCTCTGCCTCGGAGTGCCACAAGATATGACCTTGCCAACCAACTTGTAGCACTAAATGCACTGGGTGAAATTCTGGTGATTCGCATAGCCCGTCTAGCGGACAAGCGAAAAGACACTAGATCTGTTTCGCTTCTTTTGAAACGAGGCACCTTCGCGGCATCCAAAGCTAGCGTTAAATCTGCGGGAGAAAAATTTCTTTCACTTGCGCAACCCGTCGTTAAGATTCGGCATGAACAGATTGCGCATATGAAGCCCGGCATCCTGAGCAGCTTAGAGCCGCAAGATCTGCCAGTCGAAGCACTAAGAGCGACCGAATCTCTTATCGAATTGATTGATACTGCCAGAGAGAAGCCCATTTCATACACGTACAAAGTTGGGTCAATGGAGCCCATAATTGATCTAAGAGCTTCATTAGCAGCTGGTGCAATGGTTGCGGCATAATAATTCACTCACGCTGAAGCCTCTTCGCGGCTCGGCTTAATTCAGGCGCTAGGGCTCACATGAGACATCCAGACATCCCACTAACTCCAGAAGAACTCACATTGCTCTCAAAGATCCATTTCGACTGGAAGAGCCATGATGAGCTGAGAGATTCACTTGAACCAATGGAGGCTCTTGCATCAAGCATTCTGCGGCGTGGCGCCGTCCCACAAATTCGGCTCGCTTATTTCACTGATCCTGACTGCAACCCTGGCGGCAGAGGCAAGTCTCGTCAAGAGGTATTTGAGAGAAACGGAACGTCTGGCGACGAAATACTGAGACACCCTCATTTTCTCAAACATCTTGAGTACTTTATCTGCGGCCCAGACTTGCCCGCAGACGCAATCAATAAGTTCAAAAGAGAATCCTCCTTTTCTGGCCATCTGACCGGAAGTGATGTCAACGACCTCACTCCCTATGCGCGATCGTGCGTGCGGCAGAACCGTTTGGACCCGCATCAGGCTGGCGAGGAGTTCTTCAAGCTTGCCATTGAGTGCGGAGCAATGCCGGGCTTCGCGGAGAACGTTCGGAACTCTGTACATGCGGTCAGGCTGAGTTAGTGGCTGTCTGCTTTGGGGTTGCGGATTCAACCGGTGATGACAGGCAACTCGCGGCCATGAGGCGCCATTCACTCTACACTTCATACGGACATTCGTGCGTCGGCTTTGCACCCAATCGAGGCCGTTCGGATAAAAGTGTGGCTTTCACATGTTTGATTTGAAAAGTACTAAAACAGATATTAGGTGCCGGGTTAAATTTTTTTCGACAACATTGGCTAAGCGCTCGTCATCTATGCCATTCTAGCCTTGACGATCCGCCAAGCAGGGCTTTAGAACATAGGAATTCATATGAATAGGATGCAGATGTTTTACTCCACTCTTCGGGAGCGTGTCGTACGCGTGACCGTCGAGGACTCGAATGGCGATACGTCCGTCGGGACGGCTTTTCATATAGGCCAAGGCTATTTTGCGACCGCGAGACACGTGATAGATGGATTTCGTCATGTTCGTCTGGATCACACAGAAGGATTCGCCATGATTGAATCCATTGATATTTTGTCGACATACTTTCCGCACAATGACGACATTGATGTTGCCGTGCTGAAGACGCTAGTGCATTTTACACCCTACCACTTAGGATATTACGATAACTCGCCAGAACGGGCTCTAGCTGGTTTCGAAGGAATTCCGTTTGGCGCTCTGATCGACGAGGCCGTGAGCGACGATCACATCCTTAGTGAGGTTTTGTTGATGGGTTTTCCGACAATTCCTATGTCTGATCGCCCACAGCTAGTGGCAGTGCGTGGTGAAATCAACGCAAGTATGACTAAGTACGTGGGATCAGATTATTATTTTCACCTAATCTCTACCGTTGCGCGAGGTGGATTTAGCGGCGGTCCAGTAGTAGACCAGTATGGTGTATTACTAGGCATATTTATAGAATCACTTGTCATGAATGGCGCATCAAGTGAACTCGGATTTGCCACTGTACTCTCTATAGGGCCTCTGCTCCGGTTGTTGAAGGATCATGGCATTATTCTGCCTCAAAACTATAACTTGTTGGACGCGAATCAATCCCTCGAATACGACGAGTGGTATGAACGAGTGAAAGCAAAGAATTACTATTGGCTGCGTGAGGACTGATGTGGTCGCAGTCTAAATCCGGGTAATGGTAAGTCGGCACGTATTTGATTTCGGGAATTTGCTTGGGAAAATGCGTCGAACAGCAGATGACAGCTCTACCTCCAACAGCAGCCATTGTGTGTGCCCAAGAGCGACCGTCCGAAGTGGGTCGAACAGCGACAGTCGCAGGTCGGCCAAGCGTAGACTTCGGAATGGCGTAGCCAAGGGTCCGCTAGTAAGTCAACGGTGGTTAATATGGTCACACTCCGATCTCGACATATCGGATGGGCTTGCACTCCCCGGCGAACATTATCGACAGGGCATCAAGATAAGATATTTAGCTAGCAAGGGTTGCTGATGATCTATGCATGAACTGAATCCATCTATTTTTGAAATTTTCGCGCTGTCACTCCCCAAGGGTCTTGGATTTGGAGAAAGGCCTCCTGTCAGATTTTGGTCTAGTGATGACCGCCTCAGTTGCGCTGCAGTTAGGCGCGACGTGCATGACGATACCTTTGGCATTCTTGTGATGCGCAGGCGTGTGGATCAGGTGTGGGTCGTGACAGCCGACGTACATAAGTTCTCCAGTGAACAGGAAGCAGCTGCAGAGTTGCCGCAACACCTCTGCGAAGGCATTCCTCCAGAGCCCATTCCTTTGGGCACGCGAGCCCATGCACCTCTTCACGATGTTGCCGGACGGGAGTCCTCAGACCTTTTTAAGCTGCTCGCGAACAAAAGCCACTGGGCTGCCGCCTGGACGCTTAACCAAGCGTACGTTGCGCTTCCGAAGCCTGACCGTAACTGGGTAGGCGATTTCCAGACGAATAATTTTCACACCCGGATGTGGGAGTTGATGCTCATTGCATGCTTCAGAGAACAAGGTGTCTTGGTCACGCAGCCGCACGAATCACCGGATTTTCGACTGGAAAACCGTCTTGGTGGTGTGGCGTGGGTAGAGGCTGTTACGACAAATCCCACTGTACGCTACAACCACTTAAACGCGCTGACCGTTGCGGCTCCGGAAGAGCTGAAGGAGCTGTTCTTTGGCGAAACTGCAGTGCGGTTTGCCAAAACCTTAGGCAACAAGATTGGCAACCGCTACGACCAACTGCCCCATGTGAATGGACAACCTTTCGTCATTGCTATTGCAGATTTCCAAATGGGAGGCTCAATGATTTGGAGCCGTCAAAGTCTGGTCGGATATCTCTACGGTAAAGGGGCGAGGGAAGTACTTGCTGATGGGAAGAGAAGCTTTGAACCAATCTCTGCTGCCGAGTTACTGGGAAGCTCCCGTTTCCCCGCCGGGCTCTTTTCAGATGATCGAAATTCGGAACTATCCGCGATCATTTTTAGCAACGCTTGCACCCTCGCAAAGTTCAATAGGATTGCTATTTCTCGTGGCATCAATCCTGGCGGTGTCAGCTGTACACGAATTGGAGAGTTTTTCGATCGCACCCCAGGAGCAACACGAGCGATTCCATTTTGCATGGATGTTTCCAGCGACGAGTATCGAGAGCTCTGGCTTTATGGGCACGAACCTTGGTCGGCCGAGCTAGAGGTCTTTCACAATCCATTTGCGCGTAATCCCATGTCTCGCAAGTTGCTGCGTGAGGCTACTCAGTGGTTTTACGAGAATGGAGAAATCGTTTGCGAGTCATTCCACGCACCGGCGATTATCCGATCCCGCACTTTTACTCACGACTTGACAAACAAGCCGCGCTATTTGGAAGAGCTGTGTTCGAGGCTGAGCGATGCCTACAAGGAGGGTGGTTACGAATAAGGCGGTCTTTGCACTGGCATTAAATGACCGTAATGGGTCGCTTTCAGTCTGTCATAAGAGTTGTCTCGGCAATTCCCCCATCTTCGATGGGGCCCTGACTGATGACGTTGCCAGATCTTCGATCTGGCTGGCACTTATAAATCCCCAAATTCGCTGCCGCTTATTTGTGGCCTTAAAAGTGCCACACAAGACGCACCCCTGGCGGGGTAAGGAAAACGCTTGTATCTCAATCGCTTGCGAGCAAATGACCGAATTCCTTGT
>LNAP01005648.1_pt1 | contig 11048 bp, 9 predicted proteins | sample 602601 | NCBI WGS metagenome assembly LNAP01 (sample SAMN02440304, study PRJNA202911) | soil metagenome | biome: Subtropical and temperate rainforests or woodlands; isolation source: soil samples (1 kg each in a 20% v/v slurry with milli Q water) were... ...
ATCGGATTGTCGGCCATCGCCGCGATCAAGGCCGCGCGGGTCAGACCCGGGTCGTCCAGGCCAAGCTCCCGATAAACCCCCTCCCCGCGCCGCCTCCGCTCACCCGCTTCGGCAATGACAATCAACGCCATCTGCTCGATCACGGGCCGGCTGATGAACTGGCGTGCCTGCAGGGTGTGCTGGCACCGCAACTATTGTGCGCGGCCGAAACACGCGCCCGGGAACTGGGGATCGGGGCCGATCAGGTTTTGATCCGCTGGGATGTTCTCGACGAAGCCTCTTACCTGCAACATCTGTCGCGCCATACCGGCATCGCGATCCATGATTTGTCCGACGTGGATCGCAGGGATTCGCTGCTGCGCGACGACCAGATCCACTGTGCCGCCGCATCCGGAATCGTGCCTCTGCGCAAGGACGGGCGCCTGATCCTGGCGGTGGCCCCGCGCAACCTCACAGCCCGCGCGATCTGCCGCGCCGATCCTTCCATCGGGAACGACATCCGCCTGACGCCGGACGCCGCGTTGCAGCAGTTCCTGCTTCGTCACGGCGGACCGGCTTTGACCGATGCAGCAACGGGCGGATTGCACAATCGGTTTCCTGCGCTGTCGGCCGCATCCGACGCGACGACAAGCGGCCGGTGGCGAAGCCGACTGAAGCGGGCATGCGCGGTCTCGGCGGTCGCGCTGCTGCCTCCCTACGTCATGCCCGAACTATGGACCACCGCGATGGCGCTGTGGTTTCTCGGTTTTGTCGCGCTCCGGTTGATCAGCTCTTTCTGGCCCCGACGGCAGCGTACAACCCTGCCGCCGCCCTCGGACGATCGATTGCCGGCCTACACCATCGTCGCAGCTCTCTATCGGGAGGCGAGTTCGGTCGCGCCCTTGCTGCGCGCACTCGACGCGTTGGATTATCCGCGCGAAAAACTCGACATTATCCTGGTGGTCGAGCCGGACGATCTGCAGACCCGCGCAGCCATCGCCCGCCTCGGCCGAAAACCGCATCTCCGCACGCTGATCGCGCCCGCGACCGCGCCGCAGACCAAGCCCAAGGCGCTGAACTGGGCGCTGCCCTTTGTGCGTGGCAGCCTGGTCGCAGTGTTCGACGCCGAAGATCGTCCTGAACCCGGCCAGTTGCGTGCCGCGGTCGATGCATTTCGCCGCTCTGGCGATGACGTCGCCTGCGCCCAGGCCAGCCTGTGCATCGACAACGAAACGCACACCTGGCTGTCGCTGACGTTCGCCGCCGAGTATGCCGGACAATTCGACGTCTACCTGCCGGGCATGTCGGCCATGGGCCTGCCATTGCCGCTCGGCGGATCATCCAATCATTTTCGCACGGCGATACTGCGCCAGATCGGCGGCTGGGATGCCTTCAACGTCACCGAGGACGCCGACCTCGGCATCCGCCTCGCCCGCTTCGGCTATCGCTCGGTGACGTTTGCCTCGACCACCTTCGAAGAGGCGCCTGTCCACTTTCGCAGCTGGCTGCGGCAGCGCACGCGCTGGATGAAGGGCTGGCTGCAGACTTGGTGCGTGCATATGCGCCAGCCCCGTCAGTTGTGGCGGGATGCAGGCGCGCGCGGGTTTGTCACGCTGAATCTGGTTGCCGGCGGCAATGTCCTGACGGCGCTGGCCTATCCGGTCATGCTCGGCGCGTTGCTGGCGCGTTTGCTCGCCGGCAACCTTGCAGCACCCTCATCGTGGTCGCCATCGAACCGGCCAGCGCTGCTTTACCTCGTCGCGATCTGCGCTGGCTGCCTCTCGACCGCCATCGTCGGCCTGCTCGGGCTGGCGCGGCGCAATCGCCTGCGCGACGGCTGGATTCTGCTACTGACCGGCTTCTACTGGATCTGCCTATCGGTCGCGGCCTGGCGCGCGGTTATCCATTACGTCTGGAATCCGCATCATTGGGAAAAGACCGAACACGGCATTGCCGCGCGGGCGGGCGATCCGCTGCGTCATGGATCCGGCCGCCGCGGCAACGTTCAGCTCACAGATAGCGCTTGAGATCCGTCGCCGCCTCTTCCGGCTTGCGCTTGAGGTTGAACGGCGCCACGAACTTTCCATCGCGATCCATCAGGTAGATCAGCGCGGTGTGATCCATGGTGTAGTCGCCATCCTTGAGCGGCACCTTCTTGGCATAGACCCGAAAGCCGGAGATCACCTTCGCCACGGCAGCCTCGTTGCCGGTCAGGCCTTTAAGGTGCGGGTCGAAACTGGACAGGTAATCCTTCATCGCCGCCGGTGTGTCGCGCTCCGGGTCGACCGAGACGAAATAGGCATTGATGCGGTCGGCGTCGGGGCCCATCGCGCGCAGCACTTCGGAGATTTCGAACAGCGACGTCGGGCAGATGTCCGGGCAATGGGTGAAGCCGAAGAAGATCAGCGTCGGCTTGCCCTTGAGGCTGGCCTCGGTGACCGTTTGGCCGGTCTGGTCGCTGAGCTGGAACGGACCGCCGATGGCCGCCGGGGCGGCGACCTTTTGCAGGCCACCCACCAGCCACAACACCACGAGCAACCCGGCCGCGAGGCTGGCGGCAAAGGCCGCGATCACGACCAGCGGCCGGGTGGTAGAATTCGACATACAATGCCCCTTGAACTGGCTCAGATGCAGGCGGCGATGCCCGACTTGATCATCTCGAAAAACACCGCGGTGCCATAGTGCACCCACAGCGCGGCGGCGCCGACCACGAGCACGACCGCAAACACTGCGGTCGCGGCGACGATCGCAAAGGCCACGCCGGAGCGTTGCGCCGGGCGCAGGCTGTCTCGGACGGGTACGGGCTGGGCCATGCGGGCATCTCGATGAACGGCGACAACCGGCGCGCCGCTATGGCTACCGATTGATCAGTTCCAGATAGGCTGAGATGCGACCTTGGGCAAGCGCGACCGGTGTCACCCCGATCACGTCATGATGATGGACGTGTCCGGCTCAACGCGCCGACGCCTGGGCGTCCATATAGCACGGCTTGTACATGCCCGTGAGCTGGCGGCCGCGCAGGAAGATCATATGCGGGGTCAGCCCGCCGCGCCTGGCGATCCAGCGGCGCACTGGCGTCGGATACATCGAGTACAGCATCTGCGTCGCTTCCGGATTGGTCACAGCACGGCCGTTGGAGCCGAAATCCCAGGCGGCGTGAAAGCCGAGATTGGCGTTGGAGGTTACGCAGATCTTGTCGTGGGGGACGGCGCCGAGCACGATGGTGCAGGCCGATGCGCACAGGCCATCGATGATGACAGTCTCGCCGGAGCTGCGCAGGCCCTGGTACTTGTCGACGTAGGTTCCGATTCGGCCACCGCGGTCATCCGCGATCCGGACCACCGCATGACTTGCCCCCACGCCCGCGAACAGCAGAACCGCCGCGAGCAACCCCGTAACAAACTTCATGACCTGCCCCAGTTCAAACCTAGGTCCAAAACCGACGATCCCGAATCTGTCCTGATGATGCAGGACTTCACCAGCGTGTTGCGGGATCGATTTTTTGTCCAGACGGGCGCGATGGTTCAAATGCGATTCAAATGAAGTGTTGCGCGCAAGATGCACCTGCCGCGTGGGAGGTCCCAAAGTGGAACAACCATTGACCGCCGCGCGCCGTCCGCGCTTCAATCGCCGCAATCAAAAACTGGGGGAAACGCAATGGCTGATGATGCCGATGTCATCGTGGTCGGTGGCGGGCTTGCAGGCCTGGTGGCCGCGACCGAGGTCGCCGACGCCGGCAAGCGCGTCATCGTGCTGGACCAGGAGGGCGAGCAGAATCTCGGCGGTCAGGCGTTCTGGTCGTTCGGAGGATTGTTCCTGGTGGATTCGCCGGAGCAACGCCGGCTCGGCATCAGGGACAGCGTGGAGCTGGCCACGCAGGACTGGGCCGGCTCCGCCGGCTTCGATCGCGATGACGATCACTGGCCGCGGCGCTGGGCCGAGGCCTACATCGCCTTCGCTGCCGGCGAAAAACGCAGTTGGCTGCGCGCCATGGGCCATCGAATCTTCCCGGTGGTCGGCTGGGCCGAGCGCGGCGGCTACGACGCCATGGGCCACGGCAATTCGGTGCCCAGGTTCCACGTCACCTGGGGCACCGGGCCGGGCGTGATCGAACCGTTCGTGCGCCGTGCCCGCGAGGCGGAGGCGAAAGGGCTGCTCAGCTTCCGGTTCCGCCACCGCGTCGATGCCCTCGGCATGACCAACGGCACCGTCGACGGCGTCAGCGGCGCAATCCTGGAGCCGACGGACGCGGCGCGCGGCGAGATCAGTTCGCGCATCGTGACCGGCAACTTCTTACTGCGGGCGCAGGCGGTGATCGTTGCCTCAGGCGGCATCGGCGGCAACCACGAGCTGGTGCGGCAGAACTGGCCGTCGCGATTGGGTGCGCCACCGGCGCGCATGATCTCGGGCGTGCCCGCCCATGTCGACGGCCGCATGATCGGCGTTACCGAGGCCGCCGGCGCCCGGCTGATCAACCGCGACCGCATGTGGCATTATGTCGAAGGCGTGCAGAACTGGAATCCGATCTGGCCGATGCACGGCATCCGCATCCTGCCCGGCCCGTCTTCCCTATGGTTCGATGCCACAGGCAAGCGGCTGCCGTCGCCGCTATTTCCCGGCTCAGATACGCTCGGGCAACTGCAATACATCCAGTCGACCGGCTACGACTATTCCTGGTTCGTGCTGACCCAGAGCATCATCAAGAAAGAATTTGCGCTGTCGGGCTCCGAGCAGAATCCCGACCTCACCGGCAAGAGCTGGCGGATGACGCTGCAACGCGCCACCAATAAGGGCGCGCCGGCGCCGGTAGAGGCGTTCAAGCAGCACGGCGCGGATTTCGTGGTGCGCGACACGCTGGAGGATCTGGTCGCCGCCATGAATGCGCTGAGCGGCGACAACCTGCTCAGGCTCGATCACCTGCGAACGCAGATCGAGGCGCGCGACCGCGCCATCGCCAATCCTTACGTCAAGGACACCCAGGTGATGAACCTGCACAACGCGCGCAAATATATCGGCGACCGGCTGATCCGCACCGCCAAACCGCACCGCATCCTCGATCCCGCCCACGGGCCGCTGATCGCGGTACGGCTGAACATCCTGACCCGCAAGACGCTGGGCGGCTTCGAGACCGACCTGGACTCCCGGGTGTTCGGCCAGCACGGCCGGATCATGCCCGGTCTCTATGCGGCCGGCGAGGCCGCCGGCTTCGGCGGCGGCGGCATGCACGGCTATCGCTCGCTGGAGGGCACGTTCCTGGGCGGCTGCCTGTTCTCCGGCCGCAATGCTGGCCGCGCGGCAGCAGCGGCCGTCGGATAGACCGCACCATCCGGCAATGGAGGGAACCGAAATAGTCAAATAATATGACTAGTCAGCTCTATCCCGGCGTGTAATAAATTTGCCCACAGCCAGGCGCTCGCAGAAGCGCCGTTGCACATCGGGAGAGATCGCTCATGACACGCAAGACCCTGACGACCCTGCTTGCCGCCACCGCCCTTGCCGGATTTGCCTTCAGCGCTTCCGCCGCCCAGTTGACCATCGGATTTTCGCAGATCGGTTCGGAATCCGGCTGGCGTGCCGCAGAGACCTCGGTCTCCAAGTCCGAAGCCAAGAAGCGCAACATCAACCTCAAGATCGCCGACGCCCAGCAGAAGCAGGAGAACCAGATCAAGGCGATCCGTTCCTTCGTCGCGCAAAAGGTCGATGCCATCTTCCTCGCGCCGGTGGTCTCCACCGGCTGGGACGCGGTGCTGAAAGAAGCGAAGGAAGCCAAGATTCCCGTGGTGCTGCTCGACCGCGACATCGATCCGTCGGGCAAGGACCTCTATCTGACCGCGGTGACCTCCGACAGCGTGCATGAGGGCGAAGTCGCCGGCGACTGGCTGGCCAGGACGGTGGGCAGCAAGGCCTGCAACATCGTCGAACTGCAGGGCACCGTGGGCGCCAGCGTCGCCGCCAACCGCAAGAAGGGTTTTGACACTGCCGTCGCCAAGCATGCCAACCTCAAGGTGGTGCGCAGCCAGACCGGGGATTTCACCCGCGCCAAGGGCAAGGAAGTGATGGAAAGCTTCATCAAGGCCGAGGGCGGCGGCAAGAACATCTGTGCGGTCTACGCGCATAACGACGACATGATGGTCGGCGCGATCCAGGCCATGAAGGAAGCCGGCCTCAAGCCCGGCAAGGACATCCTCACCGTCTCCATCGACGCGGTGCCGGACATCTTCAAGGCGATCGCCGCCGGCGAAGCCAACGCCACCGTCGAGCTTACGCCGGACATGGCGGGACCTGCCTTCGACGCCATTATCGCCTACAAGGAGAAGGGCACCGTGCCGAAGAAGTGGATCCAGACGGAGTCCAAACTCTACACGGCTGCCGACAATCCGCAGAAGATCTACGATAGCAAGAAGGGCCTCGGCTATTGAGTGCGGCTCCACTGTCATCCCGGGGCGCGAGCGCGCAAGCAGCGAGCAACCCGGGATCTCGACATGTTCAAAACATCTCGAGATTCCGGGGTCATACATCAGCCGGCTGCGCCGGCGGAAGCATGCCCCGGAATGACTGCATTTGTGAGTAGCAACTGAATGAGTTCGGTTATCGAAAATCCCTCCCCGCCTTTGCTGCAGACCAGCGGGCTCACCAAGAGTTTCGCCGGCGTCCGCGTGCTCGACGGCGTCGACATCACGCTGCGGGCCGGCGAGATCCACGCTCTGCTGGGCGAAAATGGCGCCGGCAAATCGACGCTGATCAAGCTGGTCACCGGCGTGGTCGCACGGGACAGCGGCATTGTCCGGCTCGACGGCGTCGAGATCGCGCCACGCTCGGCGGACGCCGCCCAGCAGGCCGGCATCGCCACCGTCTATCAGGAGGTCAACCTGCTGCCCAACCTGTCGGTGGCGCAGAATCTGTTTCTCGGCCGGCAACCGACACGATTCGGCTTTGTGCGCGAAAGCGAGATGCGCCGCCGCGCGTCGCTGCTGCTGAAGGAATTCGGGCTCGACATCGATGTCGCAGCGCCGCTTGGCGATTATTCGGTCGCGGTACAGCAGATCACCGCCATCGCGCGGGCTGTCGACATGTCGGCGCGGGTGCTGATCCTCGATGAGCCCACTGCCAGCCTCGACAAGCACGAGGTCGAAATCCTGTTCGCGGTGATGCGCCAGCTTGCCGGTCGCGGCATCGGCGTGCTGTTCGTCACGCATTTCCTGGATCAGGTCTATGCCATCAGCGACCGCATCACCGTGCTGCGCAACGGCCGGCTGGTCGGCGAGCGCGAGACCGCAAAGCTGCCGCGCATGGAGTTGGTGCACATGATGCTCGGCCGCGAGCTCAGCGATGCCACCGCCGAACGCGTCCACACTCCCGCCGACACCGCACGCGCGCCCTATGCGTCGTTCCATCAGTTCGGCAAGGCCGGCTATGTCGCGCCCTTCGATCTCGAATTGCGCAGCGGCGAAGTGGTCGGCCTCGCCGGGCTGCTGGGCTCCGGGCGCACGGAAACGGCGCGCCTCGTATTCGGCGTCGAGCGCGCCGATGCCGGCGCCGCGATCGTGAACGGCCGGCCGGTGCGGCTGCATTCGCCGCGCGATGCCGTGCAGCTCGGCTTCGGCTACTGTCCCGAAGAGCGCAAGACCGACGGCATCGTCGCCGAGCTGACCGTGCGCGAAAACATCGTGCTGGCGCTGCAGGCGCGACGCGGTCTGCTGAAGCCGCTGTCGCGCCGCGAACAGGACGACATCGCAAATCGTTTCATCAAACTGCTCGACATTCGCCCGGCCGATCCGGAGCGCCCGATCGGCCTGTTGTCCGGCGGCAACCAGCAGAAGGCGTTGCTGGCGCGCTGGCTGGCCATCGAGCCGCGCCTGCTGATCCTCGACGAACCGACCCGCGGCATCGACGTCGGCGCCCACGCGGAAATCATCCGGTTGATTCAGAAGCTGTGCGCCGACGGGCTGGCGCTGCTGGTGATTTCCTCGGAACTCGAGGAGATCGTCACCTATGCCGACGAGGTGATTGTGCTGCGCGAGCGCGCCCATGTCGCCTCATTGGTCGGCGACACCATCAACGTACCGTCGATCGTCGCGGCCATCGCCGCCGACCAGCACGCGGCATGAGGGGGTCCTGACATGGCGTTTCGCCTGCCCCGCTCCGGCCTGCCGCAAGTGGTCGCTTTTCTAGCGATCCTCGCCATCAACTGGACCGTGTCGCCGCAATTCTTCGATCTCAGGCTGCAGGACGGACGGCTGTTCGGCAGTCTGGTCGACGTCTTCAACCGCGGCGCGCCGGTGGCGCTGCTGTCGCTCGGCATGGTGCTGGTGATCGCCACCCGCGGCATCGATCTCTCGGTCGGTGCGGTGATGGCGATCTGCGGCGCCATCGCGGCGAGCCTCGCCGACAGCCACCCGTTGCCGGTGGTGCTGGCGGCGGCGCTCGGCGCCGGCCTGCTGTGCGGATTGTGGAACGGCTTGCTGGTCGCGGTGCTCGGCATCCAGCCGATCGTCGCGACGCTGATCCTGATGGTCGCCGGGCGCGGCATCGCGCAACTGATTACCGAGGGCCGCATCGTCACCTTCACGTCGCCGGAGCTGGTGTGGTTCGGCGGCGGCTCGGTGCTCGGCATTCCCGCGCCGGCGGCGATCACGCTCGGCATGCTGCTGGTCACCCTCGCTTTGGTGCGCGGCACCGCGCTGGGGCTGATGATCGAAGCCACCGGCGGCAATGCCCGGGCCAGCGCGCTGGCCGGCGTCGGCACCACGGCCATGACCATGGCGGTCTACGTCTGGTGCAGTCTGTGCGCGGCACTGGCGGGCATCATTGCGGCAGCAGATATCCTCGGCGCCGACGCCAACAATGCCGGGCTGTGGCTCGAGCTCGACGCCATCCTGGCCGTGGTGATCGGCGGCACGTCGCTGTTCGGCGGGCGCTTCAGCCTGGTCTATGCCGTGCTCGGGGCGCTGATCATCCAGGCCATGAACACCGGCATCCTGCTGTCCGGCTTCCGGCCGGAATTCAACCTGGTGGTCAAGGCTGTGGTGGTGCTGGCCGTGCTGCTGATGCAGTCGCCGCGGTTGTCCGGCCTCGGCCTGCTGCTGTCGAAGGTGTGGAAATGAACCGGCTGTTTCCCGTCCTCGTCACATCGGCGGTGTTCGTCGCTGGCTTTCTCCTCTGCTCGGTCCAGTTCCCGAACTTCGCCTCGACGCGAGTGGTCGCCGACCTGCTCACCGACAATGCCTTCCTCGGCATCGTCGCCACCGGCATGACGTTCGTCATCATCTCCGGCGGCATCGACCTGTCGGTCGGCGCGGTGATCGGCTTCAGCACAGTGTTCCTGGCGATCGCCATCGAGCATCTCGGCCTGTCGCCGTGGGTGGCCTTCGCCGCGATCCTGGTGATCTGCGCCGGGTTCGGCGCGGCGATGGGCGCGGTGATCCAGTTTTTCGATCTGCCGCCCTTCATCGTTACCCTCGCCGGGATGTTCCTGGCGCGCGGCACCAGCTTCCTGATGTCGACCGAGTCGATCCCGATCACGGCGCCGCTCTATGGCAACCTCGCCGACCACGCCATCGCGCTGCCCGGCGGCGGCCAGCTCTCCGTGATTGCCATGATCATGCTGGCGGTGTTCGCCGCCGGCATCGTGCTGCTGCACTTCACGAAGTTCGGGGCCAATGTCTACGCGCTCGGCGGCAGCCGCATCTCCGCCGCGCTGATGGGTATCCGCGTCGGGCGGACCACGATCCTGATCTACATGCTGTCCAGCGTGCTGGCCGGCCTGTCCGGCATTGTGTTCTCGTTCTACACATCCGCCGGCTATTCGCTATCGGCCGTCGGCGTCGAACTCGACACCATCGCAGCGGTGGTGATCGGCGGCACGCTGCTCACCGGTGGTTACGGCTTCGTGTTCGGCACCTTTGTCGGCGTGCTGATCCAGGGATTGATCCAGAGCTACATCAATTTCGACGGCACGCTGTCCAGCTGGTGGACCAAGATCGCCACTGGCATCCTGCTGTTCGCGTTTATTGTGCTGCAGCAGGGCATGGTCGGCTTCGCCCGCCGGTCCAGCCGCCGCAGCCTGGGAGCGACGCCGTCATGAGCCCGCAGATCGTTTCCATCCCGACCCGGCGCGCCCATTCCAACCATGCCGAGGTGGCGCGCAACATCGGCATCAACATCATCTCCGGCCGCTATGCCGAGGGCACCAAGCTGCCCGGCGACGCCGAGCTGACCCTGCTGTTCGGCGTGTCGCGCCCGGTGCTGCGCGAAGCCGTCAAGACCCTGGTGGCCAAGGGGCTGCTCAGCACCAAGGCGCGGGTCGGTACCGTGGTGCGCGAACGCGCCGCCTGGAACATGTTCGACATCGACGTACTGGCCTGGCATCTCGACGCCGGCATCGACAAGCGCTTCCTGCGCGACCTCGCCGACATCCGGCTGGCGGTGGAACCCCGGGCCGCTGCCCTTGCCGCCGAACGCCGCTCCGATGCCGAAGTCGCCGAGCTGCGCCGCAGCATGGCCTGCATGCGCGCCGCGCCGTCGGATTCGGCGAGCTTTGCCGATGCCGACCTTAACCTGCACATCACCGTGGCCAACGCCTCCGGCAACCCTTTCATGCGCTCGATCGGTTGGGTCATCGAAGCGGCGCTGCGTGCCTCGTTCATCCTGAGCGCACCGGTCGAGGCGCCGGAGCGCGAGACCGTGCTGGCGTCGCATGAGCGGATCGTCGAGGCGATCGCCGCCCAGGATGCCGATGAGGCGGCTGCGCAGATGACCAGCGTGATCCTGAACGGGTTGCGCCGGCATGGCGCGGCGGATTGACCGGGGGCGACCATGGACAATGGACACAACGACCATCTCAAGGGGCTACGCCGGTGAATCCGATTCAACTCGCCATCGTCGGCCTCGGCAAGATCGCGCGGGACCAGCACATCCCGGCCATCGCGGCGACTGACGGCATCGAACTCAAGGCCGTCGCCAGCCGCAATGCGGCGCTCGATGGCGTCGCCCACTTCGCCACGCTCGACGAGTTGCTGGCGCAAGCGCCCGAGATCGACGCCGTGGCGCTGTGCACCCCGCCGCAGGTC
>LNAP01005650.1_pt1 | contig 11043 bp, 17 predicted proteins | sample 602601 | NCBI WGS metagenome assembly LNAP01 (sample SAMN02440304, study PRJNA202911) | soil metagenome | biome: Subtropical and temperate rainforests or woodlands; isolation source: soil samples (1 kg each in a 20% v/v slurry with milli Q water) were... ...
AGTAGCTGGATAAGTCGCAACAAACTTGCTATTTTCATATTCTGTAAACATAGGCACAATTTTTTTATCTATAGATAATAACAAATAGCGATTATAATACCGTGATTTAGGATTCACATTAATATAGTAAACAGTGATTTTTATATTATTTGCTACACGATATGGCATCCAATCTTTATAATCTGACCTATCACAGTCTCGAATAATCCAATTCTTCATTTCTATTGTTTTTATCAATTCGGGCGATTTATTAACTAAATCAGGATTATTAATTCCAAGATTATAAATATCAATACTTGTAATCTTTGCCCATTTCTTGAGCAGTTTTTTAGCACTCATTTTTATAATTATCATCTACTAAATATATAAATTGATAATTTTTCAACAGTTATCAAAGTATAACTTATCATTTTCAAGAATATTGAGCCTCCTATTTGCTATTTCGGGATTAATACGCGTATGAGCTATATTCATTTTTATTAATTCAGGTGTGAATGGTAATGGTTCTTTATTAAAATTACTAAGATTATTAAAATTGGTTATTCTTTTTTGCTTTGTATTTAGTTCCTTAATATTATTTTGAATTTCGACAGGAAATATATCAAGATATTGGGTAATAAGTTCACCAATTATATCTTTAATTTTTTTCTGAGAAGTTGTCGGTGATATTTTAATAAGTAAATAATCATCATATTTAGCGATAGAATCCTTAATATTTACTCTGTTACAAGATATAGCGATCTTATAAATCCTATTAACAAACTCTATTGAGTTTGAATCTTTCTCGATCTTTGTATCATTAAGAATGAACGGGCTTGCAAAAACAGATTCTATTATATCGCGTGTACTCTTTGTAAATCTATTGCCACTTGAGCAAGTTAAACACACAATTTTATTAGATATAATATCATTAAGAAAATATTTATGAATATGACCTAGTTGACATTTAAGGGCCATTGATGCGAAATCATGAATATACCCATTTGCGTCCTTTAAAGGGGTCATTGGTTCATTAACCATTGCGGCGATTTCGTCCACAGTATATACGGGCGCATTATTTATTTTAACACAATCTATACTTTCGTCATATTTAGTATTTTTTACACCCTTTGTGGTTTTTACTGTCCTTTCTTTTTTATCAACTTTAGTAACTTTAGTAACTTTATCAATTTTAGTAATTTTACTTTCTATTTCCTTTTGCTCATTCTGTAAACTTTGCTCTAGTTCATTTTGCTCCCTTATAATTTCTGATTCCGTCGGTATAATTTTAGTTACTTTTATTGCACCTGCGAACTTTTTCAAATCGCTATAAATATCCATTTTGAATATAAATAATAATGTACAATTGTTTAAAAAAATAAATTAATGAGTTAATTCATAATCTAAACAAGTTCAGATTCTTGATTTTGTTCAACCCATTTTGCAAGCTCTTTAGAATAATATTTTTTGAGCCTTTTTAGAATAATACTATTTGAATTAACTGAGCAGGGTTGCTTAAATTCGGCATCTTTATAAGCCACAATGATAACTTCGGAATATTTTTCGTGATTTTTGACTCTACTTACCACAGTTCTTAGAGTCCAATCCGGATTATATGGATATTTATCGAGAGGTCCCCATTTACTTGGTTGCCTAATACAAATCACATAATTTGGCCCATCAGCTGTAATTACTTGCCATTTCGCCCGAAGTTTACCCCATTTGGTAAATTGCGTTTCAAGCGTTGCGATGTCATCTACATCAATAAAATCACGATTGACTTCTCCATTTCTAGCAATAAGATATTGGATAAAGGTGCCGGATTGTTCCATGAGTTATATACTTAAATCGAAAATTCAGTTTTATTTTGAATCAACCTATACTATTTTATTATAAAATAGTGAATATATAATAAACAGTTAAGAATGTCTTACTATACTTTTATAGCATTAAATATGTTAAATTTAAATAAGGTGAATGGTATAAACATCGGCGAATATGTTTATAATGACCAAGGTGCTTATGTTACAGATGGCATTTATATTGGCTCACTTGCAACTGCCCAAAATGAGCAATGTTTAAATCATATGAATATAGGAGCTATTGTAAATTTAAGCGGATTCAAATATACATCAAGTAAACCAGTTCTAAATATTGAAATGGATGATGCTATGGTTACTCCTCAAAATATGGAAGTTTATATTAAGAAATTTGCAATCGGTGTTTCCGCAATTACTTCTGCGGTAGCAGAAGGTTATAACGTGCTTATACACTGTGCGGCCGGTATTAATAGAAGCGCAACGTTGATTGCTTTTTATTTAATTTCTATTGGAATGACCTATGATAAGGCTTTTACGGCTCTTCACTTGGCTAATACACAGCGTAAAGTACCGTTACTTACAAATAAATCATTTAGGTATTTGTTGCAAGCTATGGATTCATTTAATCGTAATTTTAAAAAATAAAATTTTGTTATTTGAAATTATATAAAGTAGAAATTTACTTTAATTCGGTAAGCTTCACCTCACCTTGTTCAGTTTGTACATATTTGTTCATTGAAAATGAGAATATTTTTTCATTTTCGCCAACAGGTGTATGAAGGTGGTCAGGAGTACATCCTGATAGGTGTTGAGCTAAATCATTTTTACGATTAATGATTGCACGGACATGAACTTTGGCAGCTTCCATACTTAAATCATAATTTTCACTCATTACAGGACCAACTTCGATATTTGAAAGCGCATGCAAACACAACATAACAATAATATTAAGGAGGTCGATTGGGTCATATTTATTTTGTACAATTACTAAAAGCATTTCATCAAACTTTGTGTTTATATATTTATCTTTACGGTTATAAATCCACCTAGCACAATTATTAAAATACTCCTCTGCGAATTTTAGTATTTGGCGTGGGAATTCCCCGGAACCAGCCGCTTTCCAACCATAATACTTGTAAAACCTCGAAAGCCATCCAACTACAGTGTCCGTTGAAAACTCGGCCATGAGTGAGAATAGCTTAATTTGAGCTGAAGTCGCCATCTTTGTATTTTGTATATCTAGTCTTCAATTTTTTAATATGTTTTATTATAAGTTGTAAAAAATGACAAAAAAACCAAACTGGTTGTTTATAGGGGAGACCCGCCAGATAAAATTCAGGTTTTTTGTAAGATTGCTGAACCAGTTTTTGTTTTTTTGGTATTTCTACCAGATTTGGCTTTTCAGCCACAGAGTATATTTTTAAATTTATATGTAAAATATAAACATCCACAGGAGTTATTGCTGTTAATACTCTTTTAAAATATTAAAAATTTAACAAAGTCTATTCTTTTATTTAACGTGGTGGCTAATTTGCGCCCACGCCGCGGTACGACCCCGGATTTAGTCTGAGAATGATTCAGAGGTATTTCAATGAAATATTGCAGTGTAGACTTTTTATAAGTTTTTAATATGGCACAGTTATATGATATTTGCTGCGCGGTCATAGAACACAAGGTTATGACCAGAGTTCACTTCAGAAGTTGTGCGCACTTCAACAGTGAACTTAAAACAAAGTGCTTTTTAATAAAATTTATTAATTTTTTGCTGCTCGCACTTTTAACATAAATCATTTTTAACATAAATGATGTTATAAACCTTTTTAACAATCAAGTTGAACTTGTTCGTACCTTGAAGAATTCAAGACATCAAGCATAATAGAAACAGGTGATGCTATATCACCCGACATAAATACTGACATAATTGACTGAGAAAATCCACTAACAAGTGCTGTCCTAGGAACATGCTGCTCAACCGGGAAATCAACTGTATCAGCGCGAAGATTCCAGAAGACAATGTTGGGTCTTCTATAACCCGCCAAAGTATATTTTACGTCAATATTTTGAAAATTAGTCCTTGTATTACTCGGCGACGCTTGATTAAACTGCATATCAGAGAAGATGTAAAGAGTTTTCGGCATATTTTCAGCTGGTACCTTAAACATCTTTGCAGTTGTAAGTAGAAGGTCGAGAGAACCTGCAAGGTTTGTTGAACCGCCCCAGGGAGCTCCGCGTATTTCAGCAACCTTTTCCTTTAGGGTGGAATTTAGATTAACTGAAAATAGTGAAGGCTTCTCGGTGAACGTGAGCATAGTGCCACGAAACGGCTCATGTGTGATTTCAGTAAGCAGAAGCCCAAGAGCAATTGCTACTTCCATCGGTTGTCCGTCCATCGAACCAGAAACATCAACTAGAGGGAATGCGCTATTCCCAGCTTCGCCAAATAGTTTCTTAGCACTGCGGACAATTTCTTTCCACTGAAGTTCGATTGTTTCATCTAGTTCACCACCGCGCATATAATACGAAACAAGTTGATGAGGGAAAATCATACTGGCATTAATCTTAGATTTGCCTGTGCTAACATCGGTCAAATATTGCTTGAACCTATCAGATTGATGAGATTCAAATGCCTTACGATAAAGTTTCATTGCTACAGATGGAACGTGTGAAAAGTTGATATTTTCCCATGTATTACCACACATGTCACGTTCAACAATCTGAGAATGCTTACGCAAGGGAGCAATCACATTTGTACGATAATCCTTAAAGTTAGTAACCTTAGTAGTGGTAGGAGGAATAGACTTAAGCAATGTACAAAGCTTTCTCACAAACTTGTGATCGCGGTCTAGTTTTCCACCTTCTGTCGGCGCCCATTTACCAGCTAGAGTAGTAACTACATTAGCATGACCATTGGTATTTACATTTCCACTTGCAATGGTTGAATTTAGTTTATCAACATCATCGCTGAGGGTTTTGGCAAAAAGGTTAAGCATGGCATTCTCAACTTCAGTACCCGCAGTACTTACAAGTAAATCCTTGTAAGTTCCATAGAAGGGTACCAGTTCGAGGTTCTTTTCGACATGACGCGCATGTCCACTAGCAATAAGCCAGCGAATGCAATTGTAAAAACACTTGCGTTCACCTTTGCCACCACGGCAATCTCTCAAATGGAATACCGCTTTTAGTGTGAGCAAAGGGTTTTCTTCCCATGCCGCCGACATCATTTTATCTACTTGTTCGTTAGTGCTAGAACGTAGTGTTTTGAAAAACAAATCAAGTACAGCTGAGCCTGTAGTCGCATGTGATAGCGCTCCATTCTCAGTCAATACATTGACAGCACTAGGTGCTGAAACTGTACGCTGCGCAAACCTTGGTGCAAAGTCGGTATTCATAAGTGCTGTAAATTACCTTATCAGATAATTGTTTTTATATACAATAGTATATGTCTGTCTTTAATACGAAAATAAATATAATTTACTGTTTTATATAGATTATACAAAATATACTAAAATGAAAAAGCAAATATTGATACATATTAGCGGGCCCAGCGGAAGTGGAAAAACAACTATGATGAAGAGCGTATATAGTAAGCTTAGTAAACTGAGCAGACAAAATACTCTGTTAGTTGATACTGATGAAATCGATGATCGTATTATGTTAATGCTTATTCAACAACATAAATATCAAAAGTGGTTTGATAGCGATAATAAAGATAAAATAAGCAAATTACATAAAAAGTTTGTTCGCGAAGAATTTAAAAAACTTTTATTAACTGGTAAAAATATAGTATTATTTGGTATTTCACTAGGATATATACATGATGCCGACTACAAATACAGTATAAAAATAGACCCAAAAACTTGTTATAAACAGGCTATGTTGCGGACATTAGACGATATTACACAAAACGCAAATAGTATTCGCAAAATATTAAAGTCTGATTTAAGTCCAGAGATAATTCGTACTTATTGTATTCATAAGTTTCATCTGAGACAGAATTTTATAGGCAGTGTTTCTAGTTTAGATACTTGGCGTGAGTTTTATCACGAGGAAACCACGGCTGGTTATAAAGTATTACCATTTATCGCTATTCATGATAAAATTATTAATATTTTGAAATGAATTAAACTTTATAAAATAATAAATTACATTGAAAATGGAAGGTAGAATTCAAGTATTAGAATATTATTATGTTTGCGATAATTGTGGAAGATTATTCGATAATAAATCTGAATTGATACAACATAGATTTGGTAAATCATCTTGTATGCGTATCCAGGAAACGGGAGAACTAGTTGATAAACATTGCGTATTTTGTAAAAGGAAGTTTTGGTTTATGTATACTTATAATAATCACTTTGATTATTGCGCAGTAAGATTGGCTGCAATCGCAGCGTATATTCCACAAAGGGTTCGAAAATATTAAATTTATTTATAAATTAAAGTTATTCGTATAAAATAATAAAAATGACTGCTGTTGTTAAAATTATCAATTGGGATAAACACCTTTCATCATTTAATCTTAATACGGATAAATGTTATAATTGCAGCATGGATATAAAAGATAAAAATGATTATATTTATCATCTTTATGGCCCGACATCATGCGTTATCTTGGAACAAAATGAAAGCAAAAACATGGCACTTTCTGCTGCGCTTCTTAAATATGGAAGTAATATCCTGAAATATTCAGTTTAAACCACTGGGTGATAAAAATAAAAGATTATTTTTGAGTATTTTTTTAAATTATATATTAAAGAATGTTTATATACCATAAAGAATACAGTGTGATTTAAAGTGTTTATCTTGATGGAGAAAGTGGTTTATGGCTATAAAAGAATGAATAAACTAAATGAAAAGGTAGAAAAAGAGCTTCAAGATTATGAATATAAAATTAAATATCTACAGGAAAGGCTCGACCGTAAGCGTAAAAAACTAGTTGAATTGCGCGAATTCTTTGATTCAGTAACGGAATTAATTAATAATACACAATCAGAATATTCGGTTTATTTTAAGTTTGCCGCTGGTGAAAAGTATCCAAATAGCTCAGGTAAATACTTTATTCGAAGGTTTATTCGCGATAAGTCATTTCGTCGCAAGTATATGACTGATGAAATGATAAGCGATGCTATTGATGATTTTAATATTTATAACTCTGAAATTAGAAATAATGAGGACCTAGCATACTGGTGCTATGATAATTTTGTAGCGCATAATTATTCGGGCGATACAGTTCTTGATGTAATAGAAGATGAGTTTGTTATAAACAGGACATTTAATAACATGGTTTGAATGTTAAAATTTAAAAAATAAATGTTTATTTTTTGGATTTTACGACCTGAAAAATTAATACGGTTTAATTTTTCTAAGTGATACGTAATTTGTTAGGAATATACCGCGGAGATTCCTTTTAAAGTTACGCAAATTAGAACCTTTGCCTATATAAGATATATCGCAGACGCGATAAGAAACTGCATTTTTACCACACAATTGCACACGAGGATGGTTCTTGCCATCTGTTATGTCGAGCGTTATATCTTTACCCTTTGTTAGAAAGTATCTAAATATATATTCATAAGTAACTTGACAATCTTTACCGAGATATTTACGATAAAGATGTAATTTAAGCTCCGCTTTACAGATAAATCTATAATTATCTGCGATTAAATTATAAACACCATCTAGGGGCTTATTATCGATATAAGTAGATATCGTTTCATCTATTCCATCAATATTTACAAAGCCTTCTATCTGAAGAGAAAAAGTATCTACTTTATGGATAGCCAATGGTGAATTCTCAGTATAAATCGTATTAGATGCGGAGTTATTATACCTAGTGTATTCTGGCACGATTATTAGCTTTTGGTTAGACATTTTAAGTAAGATAGGACAATAATCAAATTTTAGAATTCAATTTTTTAGAATTTTATTAAATTTGGATTTTGAAGTTTAAAGTATAGCCTTATATAAAGTAATGAATTGTAAGAACAGTGAAATTTTAGGTAAGGCCGGAGAGGGAATTCATTCGGCGAGGATTGGTGGATTTGCGCTTTGGGATATAATTGGGACTATTGCGTTAGCTGGCGTTGTGTCAAGTGTGGTTGGGGTTGGGTTTTTTGTTGCATTAATATTGCTTGTAATTATTGCTATTTGGCTTCATTGGTGGTTTTGTGTACCGACTGCTCTAAATAAAAAGCTGGGGCTTTATAAGTTGTAAATTGTAAGTTGTAAATTGTAAGTTGTAAATTGTAAGTTGTAAAATTATACAAGCTTACAACCTGCGGCGCGGATAGTTCCAAGGACCACATCACGGCCTCCTAGGAAAACCTCATAGGCATCGTCTTGTGATAATATTTTTTGCTCGTTAGTCGTGTTATATCCTACAATTTTATTAATACATGGTAGTGGTAGTTTCTCAAAGACCGAATCAGACCCATTATAAGGACCCTGCTTTCCATTTATTAGTTTAAATCCTTCATCACCAGCAATAATATTTCCCAAGTCGCGAATTACATCTTTTGTATTTTCACCTGTAACAGATTTCCACTTTCCATTATCATAAAGTATAAGTGATTTTTCCTTTTTATTTTGTAAGTACATGCAATGGTTTTCGGGGAGTTCTGGATTAAAATACATTTTTTGCAACAACAATTTAGGAAGTTTATCGGCTGAAGTGATATCATCGGCGGTGATTGTGAGATTATTGATATTCGGCTTCATGTAATTATTGATAGTTATGTTTACAGTTGTTATGTTATTTACTGTGTTATTTACAGTTTGTGCAAGTTGGGGCTGAGGCACAGTAATTGCTTTTTCAAGAGCATTGACCTTTTCCATCAATTGTTTAATTTGTTCATCCTTTTCTTTATTCTTTTCCTCCATTTCTTTTTTATCCTGTTCTCGTTGTTCCTTAAGAACTCTAATTTCTTGGTCGTACTTTACTTTATCAACTAGGATATCCATTCCACCATTTTTTACTTTGCATAATTTTAGATGTTTATTTTTATTTCCAACATTTGCAAAAACCTTATTGCAAAATATGCACCTATTTGGATTATTAACTTGTTCCGGAGCTACTTCTCTAATCAAACATGGAGTTTTACGATTCTTGTGTCGTGTTAAATCTAAATTATCTCTAAAGTCTTTCCCACAGTTATAACACTTGAAATCCATTATTATCTAATTTATTACTATCTCCCGTAAAAAGGAATATTTTGGAATTTACGTTCCCGTAATTTGGAATATATTATAATAATGTAGTTATATAAATGTTTATAATAATAAAATAGCTTATTTATATATAATCGCGAAAAGAATATTATATCATATTTTGTTATTATGATATATGGTTAATTTAATTAAAATCATTGATTTTACATATGAGTTCTAACACGCCCGTAATCGGAAATCAAACTATATAATTTTCAAACTCAGGGGGAGAAAATCAAAAATCCTAAATCTAATCCGAAGAAAAAATCAGCTCGGTCTGAAAAAATTATAAATAAATTTTAGAAGCCAGAAACTAAACTACTTAACTCTAACTCTGAAATATCAAACCATTCACCTATTATTTTCAAATCTTTACATATATCATGCATAGAACGCTCTAGCACTTTATAATCATGTGATTCAAATAAATGATATATAAATAACTTATTTGGATTTCCAGTTTGTAACTGTTTTAATCTTTTGACAGGATTTTTACTCATACCTATTTTAACTCGCCTATTAAACGGCATTTCTGTTATGAAATAAATATATCCTGGCGCAAATATATCTTTTTTATAAAGACTCGCTAATCTACCAAAATCACCTTCTAATTTTTTATATTTAGCCTCAAGCTGTTTATATTCTTTGTCCTTTTCTTCGCATTTTTTGGTCAATTTCACAATTTCTACATCATAAACAAGTTTATTAATATCAGCTACGTCATCTTGTTTTCTATCACATGATTTTAGATGGCGGGTTAAATTTTCCTTTTTTGAAAAAATTTTATTGCAATATAAGCATCTATTAGGATTAATAATTTGTTCGGGTGATAATTCTTTAATCACACATGGTGTAAGGCGATTCTTATGAACTAATAAATTTGCAGGTGTTCTAAACACTTTCCCACAATCTCCACATGTTTTATTATCCATTTTTATTTTATCTATGATATATTAAACTGAATTTATTTTTTAAATTTGAAGTTTCTATTTTAATAAAGTAAATGGACCCAATAGTTGTCAACGTTTCGGTTAAGTACATCCGCCCTAAGTACCAGAATTTAGAACAATGGATAAATGACCCCGAAAACCTATATATCGCCCGAGGAGGAGTTGTTTTCATCAACGGAGAAAGATTCCCAAAGGAAAGTTCACCGTATCACAATCCATTTAAAATTACCAACGACACTACTCGCGAAAATGTAATCAAACAATATTCTGAATATTTGGACAAAAATCCAGAATTAGTAGAGCGCGCCAAAATCGACCTAATTGGTAAAAAACGTGTGGGATGCTGGTGTAAAGTAATTGGAAACAATATTCCGTGTCATGGAGATATCCTACTTGAAAAAATTAAAAAATTAAAAAAATAAGTTAAGTAATTTATGTAATTTACCTAACTTACCTAACTTACAATTTGGGACGCCCACCCCCATTTATATTCACTGGGTAATTTAATTTGTTCAATTTGTTCAAATTCCTGAATAGCTTTATCTTGATTTATTTTTTCAAAATCTCGTTGTATTTTACGTTTTTTATCATATTTTTCACTATTAATTGAGCGACACGATACGCAGTATGATCTACCTTTAATCATAAATTCTTTTCTACAGAATCGCATACATTTTATACAGATTTCACCATTATCATTAGTGCGGAGTTTTCTAGCGCGTTTATTTTTAATAGTGCCAACTGCAAATTTATAACATATTTCACATATATTATGTCCTGGATAGCTCACAGGCTCATGAAAGCAAAATTGACAATAATTCAATCCCATGCTGATGAAAGGAAATAAACACGATTCAATTTTAAATTTGAATCCTAAAATTTTAGATTTAACTAAACGCAAAAAACAATAAAATGCTATTCTTAATTGTGTTCTTTTGCCTTGTAATTATGGGTGTAAATCTGGCATTAGCCTTAAATATAGCATTTATTGTATCGATTATTAATTCTAGAGTATAAATGAAATAAAATAAATAAAATAAAATAAATAAAATAAAATAAATGAAATAAAATTGAATTACTTATTTTTT
>LNAP01005651.1_pt1 | contig 11041 bp, 11 predicted proteins | sample 602601 | NCBI WGS metagenome assembly LNAP01 (sample SAMN02440304, study PRJNA202911) | soil metagenome | biome: Subtropical and temperate rainforests or woodlands; isolation source: soil samples (1 kg each in a 20% v/v slurry with milli Q water) were... ...
TCGGTGTCGGCCTGCGGGGCTGCCGGGGTGACGGGCTGCGCCACAGCGGCGGCCGGGTCCTTGCTGAAGATTTTCTTGAGTGCCTTGAGCACGGTCATCTCGATCTGGAGTGAAGATACAGGTTGCAGTGTAAAGCAAGATGGGAGTATGGCGAAGCCGCAGCAGGGCTTCTGCGGCCTCGCCGGCGGTTGGCCGGAAGTTTCCCCGTTCAGTCCGCCAGCCGCTCGGCCAGCCACCGGGCGATGTCGCGGATCTCCTCGTTCACCACCTCGTGCCCCATCGGGTAGCTGCGCCAGGCCACCGTGACGTCGCGCGCGGCCAGCCAGTCGTGGGCGCGGCGGCCCAGTGCGGTCGGTACCACCTCGTCGTGCGCGCCATGCAGGCACAGCACCGGGTGGCGCTGCTGGATGGCGCCGAGCTGGCGGCTGTCGTCGAAGGTCGGGGCGTAGGTCGACAGCGCCAGCACCCCGCCCAGCTCGCCGGCCCAGCGGCGGAAGGCGGCGTGCAGCACCACCGCGCCGCCCTGGGAGAAGCCGGCGAGGAAGATGCGCCCGGCCGGGATGCCGCTGGCGCGCTGGCTCTCGATCAGCGCCAGCACGCTGCCGGCGGACTCCTCCAGCTGGTCGAGGTCGAGGGCGCGCTCGGGCTGGATGGCGAGGATGTCGTACCACGACGGCATGCTCCAGCCACCGTTGAGGGTGACCGGACGGGTCGGCGCCTGCGGCAGCACGAAGCGCACGCCGGGCAGCACGCCCTGCAGCGCTTCGGCCACCGGCTGGAAGTCGAAGCGGTCGGCGCCGAGGCCGTGCAGCCAGATCACGCAGGCGCTGGCCGGCTGCGCAGGTTCGAGGATCAGGGTTTCTTGCATGGGAATTCCGTCGAAGGGGGAGGGGCGGCGCTCAGCGCGCCTCGAAGCGCCCGGCGGCGCGATTCTTCTGCACCTGGCCGGCCGCGAACAGCTGGCCGCTCATGGCGATGTACACGCCGTCGGCCAGGCACTGCAGGGCGCCGACCGCCACGCCGAGGTTGAACGGCGCGTCGCTGGCGCGCATGCGCGCCGGCTGCATGGCGCCGGTGAGCACCACCACCTTGCCGGCGATGTCCTGCAGCGCCTCGGCGGTACGGGTCATGGTGTCGGTGCCGTGGGTGATCAGGATGTGCCGGTGCGGGCAGGCGCTTACCCGCGCGCGGATCAGCGCGCGATCCGCGTCGGTCAGCTCCAGGCTGTCCTTCTTCAGCAGGCTTTCCACGCTGAACTCGAAGGTCACCCCGGCCTCGCGGAGGATCTCCGGCGCCATCGGCTCGCCGATGCTGAACTCGGAGAGAGCGTCGAAGTAGATCTTGTCGAAGGTGCCGCCGGTGGTGAAGAGCTGGATGTGCATGATCGGCCGTCCGCTGAGGGCTGCTGCGAGAGTGGGGCGATTATCGCCGCTTGCCCGCTTCGGCAAAAGGTGGGCGCGCTGCCCTCTATAATGCCGTCCCTTTCCTGTTGGAGTGGCGCTATGCCGGTCGCCGCCAAGCCCTGGTTCGTCTATCTGGTGCGTGCCGCCAACGGTGCGCTGTACTGCGGCGTCAGCGATGACCCGCAGCGGCGCTTTGCCGTGCACCAGCGCGGCAAGGGTGCGCGTTTCTTCCACACCAGCCCGGCGCAGGCGCTGGTGTATGTCGAGGCCTGCGCCGACAAGGGTGCGGCACTGTCGCGCGAGCGGGCGATCAAGCGCCTTGGCAAGCCGGCCAAGGAGCGGCTGGTGGGGCAATGGGCGGAGGCGGCTCTCGTGTAGGGTGGGTTAGGCCGCAGGCCGTAACCCGCCGACCAGTCCGCAGGACTGGCATACTCGAACCGCGCGAGCTGTGGTCGCGATGGTGGGTTACGCCGCGGCGCGGCTAACCCACCCTACGGGCAGCGTTCAGGCGCGTTCCAGCTCGTCCAGGCCGAACGGCAGCGGCGGGCTCGGCCAGTGCTGGTCGAGGCGTTCGAACTCGCGGACCAGCAGGCTGGCCAGCAGCAGGTCGCGTAGCCACTTGTGGTTGGCCGGGATCAGCTGCCAGGGCGCTGGCGGGCGGTGGCTGGCGGCGAGGATGCCGGCCCAGTGCGCTTCGCGGGCCTGGAACTGGCGATGGGCATCGAGGTCGGCGGCGCACAGCTTCCAGTGCTTGCGCGGGTCGAGCAGGCGCTTGCGCAGGCGCGCCTTCTGCTCCGTGCGGGAAATCTGCAGGTAGACCTTGAGCAAGCGGATGCCGCGGCCGGCCAGCTGGTCCTCGAAGGCGGCCAACTGCGCCAGCCGCGCGGGGATCTCGGCGACCGCGCAGAAACCGTCGAACAGGTCGCAGGCGACGCCCTCGTAGGGCGTACGGTTGAACAGGACGATCTCGCCCGGCGCCGGCAGACAGCGCCGGTAGCGCTCGAGGAAGCCCTCGGCGCGCTCGGCGACGCTCGGCTGGCGGAAGTTGTGCACCGTCAGGCCCATGGGGTTGAGGCCGCTGAACACCTGGCGGATGGCGCCGTCCTTGCCGGCGCAGTCCGGGCCCTGCAGCCAGACCAGCAGAGCCTCCTGCTTGCGTGCCCAGAGCAGCTGCTGCTGCTCGACCAGCCAGGGCTTGAGCGCCGCCAGCTGGGTGCGCGCAGCGTCGTGGTCGAGGCCGCACAGCCGCTCGGCGTCGCTGCTCAGCGGCGTGCGCGGATCGCCCAGGCAGGCGGCGAGCAGGGTGTCGGGCAGGCGGGGCATGGCGTTGTCTCCGGACAGGTAATCCTGCGTGGGTGGGGGAAGCCCGCGCGGCGATTTCCCACCGGCACGGTGGACAAGGCTGCGCCGTAGTCCACCCTGCGCCTCTGTCGACGATAGCTGCGGATCAGTCCTTGCGCCGCTGCAACTGGTCCTTCAACTGGGTCGGCAGCTGGTGGATGATCAGGGTGTCGTGCTCCTCGTCGTACTCGATCTTCGAGCCGAGCAGGTGCGACTCGAAGCTGATCGACAGGCCCTCGGCGCGGCCGGTGAAGCGGCGGAACTGATTGAGGGTGCGCTTGTCCGCGGGGATTTCCGGGGCCAGGCCGTAGTCCTTGTTGCGGATGTGCTCGAAGAAGGCGCGCGGGTGCTCCTCGTCGATCAGTCCGGACAGCTCTTCCAAGGCCATCGGCTCGCCGCGGCGGGCCTGGCTGCTGGCGTAGTCGACCAGCACCTCGGTCTTCTCGCGCGCCTGCTCCTCGGCCAGGTCCTCGCTCTCGACGAAGTCGCTGAACGCCTTGAGCAGGGTGCGCGTCTCGCTCGGCGCGTCGACGCCTTCCTGGCAGCCGAGGAAGTCGCGGAAGTACTCGGAAACCTTCTTGCCGCCCTTGCCCTTGATCAGCGAGATGTACTGCTTCGAGGTCTGGTTGTTGCGCCACTCGGAGATGTTGATGCGCGCGGCCAGGTGCAGCTGGCCGAGGTCGAGGTGCTTGGCCGGGGTGACGTCGAGGCTGTCGGTGACCGCCACGCCCTCGCTGTGGTGCAGCAGGGCGATGGCCAGGTAGTCGGTCATGCCCTGCTGGTAGTGGGCGATCAGCACGTGGCCGCCGGTGGACAGGTTGGACTCCTCCATCAGCTTCTGCAGGTGCTCCACCGCCTGGCGGCTGAAGGCGACGAAGCCCAGGCCGCCGTCGAGGTATTCGCCGAGCCAGCCGCTGAACGGGTGGGCGCCGGACTCGGGGTGGAAGAAGCCCCAGACCTTGTTCGGCTTGGCGTTGTAGCTGTCGTTGAGGTCGGCGAGCAGGTTGTCGATGGCCGACGATTCGGCCAGCTCGCTGTCGCGGGCGTGCAGCACGGCGGGGCTGCCGTCGGGCTTCTTGTCGATCAGGTGGACGATGGCATGGCGGATCGGCATGGCGGTCTCGTGGCGGCAAACGGGGGTGCGCCAGTGTAACCGATGGCCGGCAGGGGCCGTCTGTGTAGGAGCCAGCTTGCTGGCGATGCTCTGCGGTCGGCAACGGATCGCCAGCAAGCTGGCTCCTACAGGGCCTGGCCGACGCATGGCGAGCGGTCCGCAACGATATACCCGAGTGCTATCCTCGCCCTTTTCCCGATGGAGACCGTCATGAACTCGCTGTGGCGCCAGTGCGCCTGGATGCTGCTCGGCAGCTCGCTGATCCTCGCCGTCTCGCTGGGCGTGCGCCATGCCTTCGGCCTGTTCCTGCCGCCGATGAGCGCCGAGTTCGGCTGGGGGCGCGAGGTGTTCGCCTTCGCCATCGCCCTGCAGAACCTGATCTGGGGGCTGATCCAGCCGTTCACCGGCGCCTTTGCCGACCGTTTCGGCGTCCGGCGCACGGTGGTGATCGGCGGCGTCCTCTTCCCCGACCTGCTGCACCGCTTCCTGCCGCTGCCGATCCTGCCCGACCGCGCCGAGGGGCTGGAACGCTCATGGGAAGCGGCCTGGCGCAAGGGCCGCAAGGATCGGCCCCTGACCCTCGATGAGCCGTTCCTGGAGCTGCGGCCGGTGGCCGGCGAGCCCTGGCGTCCCATCCTGATGATCAACGGCGCCAGCGAGCAGACCGGCCGCCGCATCCTGACCAGCACGCTCGCCCCACCCCGCCGGATCGACGCCCACGACTTCCACAGACTGACCCGGCGGGACATTCCGATCTCCTCAGCGATCCACAACGGCGCGCGCTTTCCCTGGGTCAGTCCGGCGGGAACTCTGACCAGGGACGGTCAGCCGACGTCGCAGGCCCGGGGTCACGTCATCGACGGCGGCTATTTCGATACGGTCGGGATCGAGGCGCTGCGAGAACTGGCCGACGCGGTCACCCAGGGACCCGGCAAGACCGACCCGCTGCACATCGTCTTCGTGGTCGCCGCCTATAGCGGCCAGCCCCAGAAGGCGGCCGATCCGGCGGCGCCGGCCACGACAAGGAGCCCTTCTGCTCCACTCAACCTGGGTGCTTCGCAGATCAAGCCGGTCTGGTGGCTCAACGAGGCGCTCGCACCGGCCCGCGGTTTCTTCGCCAGCCGAGCGGGCCACGGCTATCACATGGCCCGGGAGCTGCGGACCCTGGTCGCGCAGCGCAGCCTGCAGGCGCCGCTGGACGCCGCCGGCGGAGGTTCCATCGCGCTCTATGCGCCGGTCATGCTGTGCGAGGACAAGAGCTTCCGAAACCCGATGAACTGGGCGCTCTCCAAGCGTTCGCAGGATCACATGCGCTGCGCCGCCGGTCGCGCGCCGCTGGACGAGAAGACCTGCCGCATCGACTGCCCGGAAACCCGCCGGCAGATCGCCGAGGTCGCCCAGATCATCAACTCGGCGACTACGCCCCCTTGAAGACCGCCGTCCGTTTCTGATTGAAGGCCGCCACGCCTTCGCGGCGATCGGCCGTCGTGAAGAGGCGATTGTATTCGGTGAGCTCGAGCTCCATGGCCGCCGCCAACGGCAGCTCGGCGCCGCCCCGGACCACCTTCTTCAGCGCCTTGACCGACAGCGGCGCCTTGCCGGCGATGACGTGGGCGCGCTCCAACACCTGCGGCATCAGCTCGTCGGCGGCGATGACCCGATTGACCAGGCCGAATTCGAGCGCCTGGGCGGCATCGATCGGCAGGCCCGACATCAGCAGTTCGGCCGCACGCCGCTCGCCCGCCGCCCGTACCACGTACTGGGTGCCGCCGAGTCCGGGGATGATGCCCAGCCCCACCTCCGGCAGTCCCAGCCTCGCCCCCGCCGCAGCCCAGGCGAAGTCGCAGGCCAGCGCCATCTCGCAGCCCCCGCCCATGGCCGCGCCGTTCACGGCGGCGATGATCGGGAACGGACAGGCGAGCTGGGCGCGGATCATCGCCTCGAACATGACGTGCTGCGTCGACCAGGCCTCGTCGGACATGCCGTCGCGTTCCTTCAGGTCCGCGCCGGCGCAGAAGAAGCGGCCAGCTCCGGTCAGAACCGCCACCCGGACGGCGGGGTCCTGGGCCAGGGCGCCCCACAGGGCCAGCAGTTCTTCGCCCATGGCGGTGTTCAGGGCGTTGGCCGCGTCAGGCCGGCTGAGGGTAATGACGCGGACGCCGGGCGAAGGCTCGCTGATCTCGATGGTCTTCATCATCACTCCTTGGCGCCGGCAACGATCCCTGCGTCGTGCAAGCGGGCGATCTCTGCGCCGGGCAGCCCGAGCACCTGCGAGAGCACCTCATCAGTGTGTTCCCCGAGCCGGGCCGCCCGCCGGGCAGGCCCACGTATCTCTTGCGGGATTGTCCCGGCGAACCCGGCCGCCGGATAGGTCGCGCCGCTGGGATGGGTGAGGTCGGCGAAGACCGGGTTGCCCTTGATCAGGCGCGGATCCTGGGCCGCCGCGCTCATCGGCTGATACGGCCCCCAGCATACCCCCTCGGCGTCGAAAGACGGCTTCAGCTCGTCCAGTGTCTTGCGGGCGAAGGCGGCCTCGAAGATCGGAAAGAGCCTGCCGCGATGGTTGAAGCGCAGGCCCTCGTCGGTCGCGAAGCTGACCCCCAGCTCCGCCTCCAGGGCCGCGACCTCGGCCTCGATCTCCAGCACCTGCAACAGGCCCTTCCACTGGCGAGGCGTGATCGCCACCAACATGATGCGCTGGCCGCCCTTCAGCATGAAGTCGCGGCCGAAGGCGCCGAAGAGGTCATTGCCCATCCGCGGCCGGTCCTGGCCCATCAAGCTTTCGGCCAGGTAGCCGAGATTGGCCATGGTCGAGCCGGCGATGTCGGAGAGGGGGATGCGGATCTCGCGCCCCTTCCCGTCCCGCTGGCGCGCATGCAGCGCCGAGACGATCGCAAAGGCGGCATAGGCGCCCGTGAGCAGGTCCCAGGCCGGCAGGACGTTGTTCACCGGCCGCGCCTCTTCAGAGAAGCCGTTCAGCATCGGCACGCCGACGGCGCTGTTGACGGTGTAGTCGACGGCCGGCCCGCCATCAGCCCAGCCCATGACCCGCGCGCAGATCAGGTCCGGTCGCAAGGCGCTGAGCCTTTCGTAGGAAAGGAAGCCCTCGACCGGGAAGTTGGTCACGAAGACCCCGCCCTCCTCGCCCGGCGCCGCCGCCAAGCGAGCCGCCAGCTCGCGGCCTTCCGGGCGGGACAGGTCGATGGCGATCGATTTCTTGGCCTTGTTGAGCCCTTCCCAATAGAGGCTGGCGCCGCTCTCGCTCAGCGGCCAGCGGCGGAAGTCCGGCCCGCCGCCGATGTTGTCGAACCGGATCACCTCGGCGCCCAGTTGCGCAAGATAGAGCCCGCAGGTCGGCCCCGCGACAAAGGCTGAGCCCTCGACCACGCGCAGGCCTTTGAGAAGGTCGTACATCCTACGCCCCGGTCTAAAACGACTTCGGCATCCCCAGCACATGCGTCGCCACATGGCTGAGGATCAGGTTCGTGGAGATCGGCGCGACTTGGTAGAGGCGCGTTTCGCGGAATTTGCGCTCGATGTCGTAGTCCTCGGCGAAGCCGAAGCCGCCATGGGTCTGCAGTGCGGTGTCCGCGGCGAACCAGGACGCCTCCGATGCCAGCATCTTGGCCATGTTCGCCTCCGTGCCGCAGGGCTCGCCAGCGTCGAACATGGCTGCCGCCTTATCGACCATCAGCGAGGCGGCGACGACCTGCACGTGGGCGCGGGCGATGGGGAACTGGACGCCTTGGTTCTGGCCGATCGGCCGGCCGAACACCTCCCGCCCGGTGGCGTAGGCGCTAGCGCGATCGACGAAGAACCGTCCGTCGCCGACGCACTCCGAGGCGATGAGGATGCGCTCGGCGTTCATGCCGTCGAGGATGTATCTGAAGCCCTTGCCTTCCTCGCCCACCAAGTTGGCGGCCGGGACCTTCAGCCCGTCGAAGAAGAGCTCGGTCGTGGCGTGGTTCAGCATGGTGCGGACCGGCCGGATGGTCAGGCCGTTCTCGACCGCCTCTCGCAAATCCACGATCAGCACGCTCATGCCGTCAGACGGCCTGGCCGCGTCCTCGCGCGCCGTCGTACGGCAGAGCAGCACCATCAGGTCGGAATGCTCGGCGCGGCTGATCCACAGCTTCTGGCCGGTGACGACATAGTGGGCGCCCTCGCGCCGGGCGAAGGTCGAGATGCGGGTGGTGTCCGTGCCGGCGGTCGGTTCGGTGACGCCGAAGGCCTGCAGCCGCAGCTCCCCGCTGGCGATCTTCGGGAGATAGGCCTCCTTCTGGGCGGCGCTGCCGTGCCGAAGGATCGTGCCCATGGTGTACATCTGGGCGTGACAGGCGCCGCCATTGCAGCCGGACCGGTGGATTTCCTCCAGGACAGCCGTCGCGGCGGCCAGCCCCAGCCCTGAACCGCCATAGGCCTCCGGGATCAGTACGGAGAGGAAACCCGCCTGGGTCAGCGCCTTCACGAACTCTGTCGGATAGGTCCGCTCGCGATCGAGGGCGCGCCAGTATTCGCCCGGGAACTGAGCGCACAGCTTGCGCACGGACTCGCGGATCTCGGGAAAGCTCTGGCCGCTGGTCAACTCAGTCCTCCTGCTCGCTCCGGAGCTAATGCAAAGGCGGACCAGGCGAAAGGCATGCCGCAGCGTCAGCCGAAGCCAGAATCACGGCGGTGGCTTTCGTGCGCCATCGTTTGCCCAAGCAGTCGCGAGGTTGCGAATGTTTACCTGCGGTTAATCCTAACTGCGCGGAACTTAGATTGAACTTGGTTGTTCGAAGCGAATGAACATGGATCGCAACGAACGCGTACACCGGGAGGCGGTGAATCTTTGGCGGGCGCTTAGCGCCGATCCGCCTCCACCGGGCCTGCGCGGCACGATGTTGCTCGACGCGGCGCTGCATCTGAAGAACGCCGACGCCTACGACCGCCTGCACTCGCCGCACCTGCGGCCCAGTCAGATCAGCCGGCCCCGCTGAATAAAAGACCCCGCCCGACGGTGTCGAGCGGGGCCTGAAAGCAGGAACTCGCGAGCGAGATCAGCCGACGATCTGATCGTCGGTGAAGAACTGAGCGATCTCGATCTTGGCGTTTTCCAGGCTGTCCGAGCCATGGACGGAGTTCTCGCCGACCGACAGGGCGAACAGCTTGCGGATGGTGCCTTCCGCGGCTTGTTCCGGGTTCGTGGCGCCCATGACTTCACGGTACTTGGCGACGGCGTTGTCGCCTTCCAGCACCTGAACGACGACCGGGGCGGAGGTCATGAACTCGACCAGTTCGCCGAAGAACGGGCGTTCCTTGTGGACTTCGTAGAACTTCTCGGCTTGAGCCTGGCTCATCTGGATGCGGCGCTGAGCGACGATGCGCAGGCCGGCGTCTTCGATCACGGCGTTGACCTTGCCGGTCAGGTTCCGCTTGGTGGCGTCCGGCTTGATGATCGAGAAGGTGCGTTCGGTCATGTGTCTGGCTTTGTCTTATTGTTGGGGAGGCGCAGGGGGCTCCCCGCGCGAGTGCGCGGCTTATAGCGGCCGCTTGTGACATCGCCAAGCGCGGTCACCTCTGATAAACGCCCCGCTCCGCCATGCTGCAGATCAACGACCTTACCTTCGACTCCTGGGGCCGCCGCTTCTTCGACCATGCGAGCGTGAGCGTTCCCGTGGGCGCAAAGGTGGGGCTGGTCGGTCGCAACGGCGTCGGCAAGTCGACACTGTTCAAGCTCATACTGGACAAGCTGCACGCCGGCGACGGCGAGATCGGCTATCCCAAGCAGGCGCGTATCGGCTCGGTGGACCAGGAGCACCCGGCCACGCCCGTGCCGCTGATCGACACGGTGCTGGCGGCCGACGAGGAGCGCGCGAGCCTGCTTCACGAGCTGGAGACCGCCGCGCCCGAGCGCATGGGCGACATCTACGGACGCCTGGCCGAGATCGGCGCCGACCGCGCCCCCAGCCGCGCCGCCGAGATCCTCTCCGGGCTGGGCTTCTCGAACGCCGACCTGACGCGGCCCATGGCCGAATTCTCCGGCGGCTGGCGGATGCGGGTGGCCCTGGCCGCGGCCCTCTTCGCCGAGCCGGACCTGCTGCTGCTCGACGAACCGACCAACTATCTGGACCTGGAAGGCGCGCTCTGGCTGGAAAGCCGGCTGAAGAAATACCCGCACACTGCGGTGGTCATCAGCCACGACCGCGAGATCCTGAACAATAGCTGCGACCACATCCTGCACCTGATCGACGGCAAGCTGACCCTCTATGTCGGCGGCTACAACCAGTTCGAGCGCCAGCGCGAGGAAAAGGCCCGGCTGCAGGAAGCCACCAAGGCCAAGGTCGAGGCGCAGCGCGCCCACCTGCAATCCTTCGTGGACCGCTTCCGCGCGAAGGCGTCCAAGGCGACCCAGGCCCAGTCGCGCCTGAAGATGCTGGCCAAGCTGCCGCCGGTCTCCGCGGTCGCCATCGAGCACACCGCGCCCTTCATCCTGCCTTCGCCCGAGCGTCCTTTGGCTCCGCCGCTGGTGCGGCTGGAAGGGGTTTCGACCGGCTATGGCGATGGGCCGCCGATCCTGAAGAACCTGAACCTGCGGTTAGACCTGGACGACCGCATCGGCCTGCTGGGCGTCAACGGCGCGGGCAAGTCGACCTTCGCCAAGCTGGTCGCCGACGCCCTGCCCGCTCAGGTCGGCGACCTCAAGCGCTCGGCGCGGCTGAAGGTGGGCTGGTTCCACCAGCACCAGATCGAGGCGCTGGATCCGGACGAGACGCCGCTGGACATCATCCGCCGCGAGATGCCGGAAGCCTCCGAGGCCAGCCGGCGCTCGCGCCTGGCGCAGTACGGCCTTGGACACGAGAAGGTCGAGACCCGGATCGCGAACCTGTCCGGCGGCGAGCGGGCGCGGCTGCTGCTCAATCTGGTGGCGGCCAGCGCCCCGCATCTGCTGATCCTCGACGAACCGACCAACCACCTCGACATCGACAGCCGCCGTGCTCTGCTGGACGCGTTGAACGACTACGAGGGCGCGGTGATCCTGATCACCCACGACCGCTCGCTGATGGAGCTGGTGGCCGACCGGCTGTGGTTGGCCTCAGACGGGACGATCGCGCCGTTCGACGGCGACATGGACGACTATGCCCGCTTCGTCATCGAGCGCGCCAAGCAGGCCGGCAAGGCGCCGACCCAGGTCCGCGAAGAG
>LNAP01005652.1_pt1 | contig 11040 bp, 7 predicted proteins | sample 602601 | NCBI WGS metagenome assembly LNAP01 (sample SAMN02440304, study PRJNA202911) | soil metagenome | biome: Subtropical and temperate rainforests or woodlands; isolation source: soil samples (1 kg each in a 20% v/v slurry with milli Q water) were... ...
GCGCCATGGCACCCCCGGCCACGTTGGCTGGAAGGATTTCCGGAATGATTGCGAAGAACGGACCGTAAGGCGCGTACATGCAGGCGCCAGCGATCACCAAAAGGGTGTAGGACCACCAGAAGTGTTCAGCGCCCAAGGCGTAGGAGCCATAGAAAGCAATCGAGGCGATCAGCAGCGGCGGCCAGACGAAGCGTTTGCGCTTCTGCATTTTGTCCGAGCCCCAGGACACCAGCAGCATGCCAATCACCGCCGCCAGATACGGCAGCGCCGAGAGCCAGCCGGCTTCGATCATGTCCATCTGTGCGCCAGCCTTGAGGATCGACGGCAGCCACAACACGAAGCCATAGACGCCGATGCTCCAGCAGAAAAACTGCAAGGCGAGGATGATCACCTTGGGCGAACGGAAGGCCTCGGCGTAGTTTTTCACCGCTTTGATGCCCACCTGTTCGGCGGCCAGGGCGCTTTCCAGATCGTGCTTTTCCTGGTCGCTCAGCCACTTGGCCTGGGCAGGACGGTCATCGGCCAGACGCCACCAGATAAACGCCCAGAGCACCGCCGGTAAACCTTCGATGATGAACATCCAGCGCCAGCTGTAATGCTGCACCAGATACCCCGATACCACCGACATCCAGAGCATGGTCACCGGGTTGCCGAGGATCAGGAAGGTGTTGGCGCGCGAGCGTTCGGCACGGGTGAACCAGTGGCACAGATAGATCAGCATCGCCGGCATCACCGCGGCTTCGACCACGCCGAGCATGAAGCGAATGACGATCAGCCAGTAGGCGTTGGAGACGATCCCGGTCAACGTGGCCAGGCCACCCCAGAGAATCAGGCTGACGAAAATCAGCTTCTTGACGCTGTGTTTCTGGGCGTAGATCGCGCCCGGCACCTGGAAGAAGAAGTAGCCGAGGAAGAACAGTGCGCCGAGCATCGACGACAGGCCCGGTGTGATCATCAGGTCGGCGGCCATCCCGGAGGCGGCAGCAAACCCGTAGTTGGCGCGGTCCAGGTACGCCAGGCTGTAGGTGATGAACACGATCGGCATGATGTACCACCAGCGGCGGGCGGCGAGTGTTGCGGTTTTCATAGTGGTGCTCCTGAGCTTGTTGTTTTTGTCGCAGCAGGTAACGGTATTCAGTGATCGTTCCCACGCTCCGCGTGGGAATGCCTCTAGGGACGCTCCGCGTCCCCTGTGACGCGGAGCGTCACGGGCTGCATTCCCACGCAGGAGCGAGGGAACGATCGGTTAAGGGGAGTGGCAGTTCTTCCCGGGTCGGCAACCCCTCCATATCCCCACGGCTCTGCACCGCGCGGCTGCCAATCCAGTTGGCACGCTTCACGGCGTCGGCAAAGCTGTGGTTTTCCAGCAGGGCGCTGATCATGCCGACGGCAAAACCATCGCCGGCACCGACGGTGTCGACCACCGTTTTCACCGGCACGCCCGCCACGAAACCCTGGTCCAGATGGGTGCGGTAATACGCACCGTGCGGGCCCAGTTTGATCGCCACGGCTTCGGCGCCTTGGTCGAGGTAGAACGCTGCGATGTCGGCCGGGTCTTCGAAACCGGTCAGCAAACGGCCTTCACTCAACCCCGGCAGCACCCAATGGGCGAGGGCGGCGAGACGGTTGATCTCGCTAATCATCTGTTGTTCGCTGGCCCACAGGCTTGGGCGCAGGTTCGGGTCGAAGGACACGCTGCGCCCGGCATCGCGCATGCGTGTCATCAATTCGACAGACATTTCCCGAGCCGTTTCGGACAGCGCCGGGGGAATGCCGGTGGCATGCAAATGCCGGGCGTTCAGTAATTCAGGCGCGATCGACTGCCGCGACAGATGACTCGCCGCCGACCCACGGCGGAAATACTCGACCACCGGATCGCTGCCATCGTCGGTGCGCGACTTGAGTTGAAAACCGGTGGGGTGCGCGGTATCGATGGCGACGTTACTGCAATCCAGGCCTTCTTTTTCCAGGGTGTCGATCACGAACCGTCCCAGAGAATCAGCGCCCACCCGGCTCAACCAGGCCACGTTGAAGCCCAACCGCGACAAGCCAATCGCGACATTGCTGTCAGCGCCGGCAATGCGCTTGTGGAAACGATCTACATCGGCCAAATCACCGTTCCGCTCGGCGACGAACATCGCCATGGTTTCGCCGAACGACAGGATATCGATCTCAGACATGAGCGCTCTCCAACCGGGTTTGACCGAGGCGGGCGAGGGTGGCGACGTGCTCGGTGGTCAGCTGCACCAGGTCGTCGCCTTGCAGCGGATATTCCGCCGCCCGCATCACGCCTTGGGCCATGTGCCGCAGCAGTTGCTCCCACAGATGCAGGTCACTGACGGCCGGCGGTATGGCGACCAGTTTGCCGTCCGCCCGGCGCGTCACGGCTTTGCAGTGCACATAACCGACGTGGCGACCGAGCAACCGCGCGGCGCTGGCGGCGGACTGGTCTTGCCAATGCCAGTTGCCAATGTCGAAGGTCATTTTGACCGGCAGCTTATGTTGCTCGATTTCAGTGAAAAAGCGCTGGAACGGTTCGATGCGGCCACCGTGCAGGGTTTGATCGTTTTCCACCAGCAACTGCACCGCACTTTTGCCCAGTACGCGGGACAAGGTCTGGAGGTCGCTGTTGTCGGTGAAATATCCCAGGGACACTTTCAGCCATTTGGCACCGAATGCCTGGGCGCGCTGGAGCGCAGAGATCAGTTCGGGATTGGGTCTGGACTGGCCGGCCAGCCACAATTCCATCGGTGAGGAATACACGCTTTCGAGGCCTTGGGCCTGAGAAGCTTCGGCCAGTTGGGCGGGATCTTCGACGGTCAGCAGCTCTTCGCGCCATTCGATACGCGTGGCGCCCGCGGCGGCCAATACATCGATGAAGCTGCCTTGGCCGCGTTGCCGAACGAGGTCGGCGCCGTAGCTCGACAGGCTGATGGAAACGGGTGGTTTATTCATTGTTGTATACCTCTGAAACCGGTTTCATTTTTGTTCAAAAAAATATTGATGCTGTTTTGTGGTGAATTTACCGGCCTCATCGCGAGCAAGCCCGCTCCCACCTTGGAACGCGGTGCACTTGTGGGAGCGGGCTTGCCCGCGATGGGGCCGGTCCAGTCACCGAGAATGGGTCGACCCCCGCACAATCAACCGCGCCGAAAAATCCAGGGTCCGCACCGGCCCGTCATCACCGCGCAAACGCTTGAGCAAACACTCGAACGCGCTGGCGCCAATCTCGGCCGTCGGTTGGGCGAGGGCGGTAATCCCGCTACCCACCAGCGGGTACCAATCCAGATCATCAAGGGCAATCAGGCCGACATCCTCGAACAGATTGCACTTCAACTCACGCAACGAATGGGTGCTGGCCAGCGCGGCGATACCGTTGGCGCAGAACAGCGCTTTCGGGCCGGGGCCGGGCGTGTCGAGGAAGGTTTTTAAACGCGTGCTCAGATCGCTGCCGGTCTCGGCAATGGTCCCTTGAAGTATCGGACGTTGATCGATCTGCGCCTTGAAACTGCTGACCCGCTCGATCCGCGAACTGGTGCCGTCAAACGGCTCGGTCACCAACAGCACATCGCGATAGCCGCGTTCTTGCAAATGGGCGAGGGCCATTTCAACGGCGGCAGGATTGTCCAGCCCGACCAGATCGCTCTCCAGCTGCTCGACCTTGCGATCCACCAGCACCAGCGGCATTTCCCGATGCAGTTCGCGTAGTTCGTCGCGGTGATGACCGAGGGTGTTCACGATCAAGCCTTCAATGTTGTACGAGCGCAACAGGGCCAAGTGCTGGCGTTCCTGCTCGTCATCACGATCGGTGTTGCACACCACCAGGCTGTAGCCGTGCTGACGGCAGGCGGTTTCCACCCCGTGCATCACGGCAATCGAATAAGGGTTACGGATATCGGCCACCAGCATGCCGATCAGGCGGGTTCGCCCGCGCTTCAGGCCGCGGGCCATCTGGTTCGGGCGATAACCCAGCTCGGCAATCGCCTGCTCGATGCGCAGGGCAATGGCATCGGAGAGCAGGGCACGGTCATCACCGATGAAGCGCGAGACGCTGGCCTTGGAGACCTTGGCGTGTTCGGCGACGTCGAGCATGGTCACGCGGCTGCGTTGGGCGGCGGAGAAATCGTTCATGGCGTTGATTTTCTTATTGTCGGAGTCAGTTGCGTAAATTCATGAAACCGGTTTCAGGAAACATCAATCCACACATCGCCGTCAAGAAGCATTTGATGTGGGAATGGACAAAAGCTCGTTCAAAAACCGACGAACGGTATCTTTACCTGTCACATTTGACAGTAGGCAAGTGCATCGTCTAAGCGCTTAATCTCCCCAGAAGCATCTCAAATCTTCCGCGTAATTAAAGTGAACGGGCGAGTACATCATGACGATGAAGACGGCGACCGATAGAAGTATAGGGATTCTAGCGAGCCCGCTATCGGTGGAAGGTATTGATGATAATGATCTCGACGGATACGTGCCGCGCAATATTTTGCTTAATGGTACTCGAATCATTATTCCTTACTGGCCAGGCCCGGAGCCACAGGACGAACTTTGGATTGACCTGAATCAGGGTGGCACTGTTACAAGGATCTACGAAGAATTCTACAGTCCACCACAACCATCTTTTCTCTATTTCAATTTGACCCCGGCGCACCTCGCAACTGACGGCGTTGCGCTTTTGTCCTACGTGATTTGGAAAGGAGGTGGGGGCATCCCGGAACCTTCACCAGAAAGAAAACTGACGATAGATCACGCGCCCATTCTTGTTCTGAATGAACCTACGTTTCCCCATGCAACGGTTTGGGGTTACTTGAATAACAAGACAGTACCGCCATTGACCTCGGGAGCAACCGTTTTGATACCTACAGCCAATAGCCCTGCGGCAGTTGGTGATAAAGCCAAATTATATTGGCAAGGGTATTCAAGTTTGAATGGAAGCGGGTCACCAGTGCCGGGTACTTACGGTGACTGGGAGATAACGCTGGAGCCGAAGCATATAAATGGACATTGGCTGTTTGTTGTTCCGTTTGACTCCAATGTCAGACCACTTATTGCTAATGCTTCAGCTATTGCACACTGGCAGTTGTTCAAAGGTGGGCGACTTGTCGGCGAGTCGAAAAAAGGTTTGGTGAAAATAGACAGGGTAACACCTGGCGAAAGTGGCCCTTCTGGCCTGAGTACACAAGGAGATGGAAACATGGCTATAAAAATCGTACCAAGAACTGCAAGACCTGACTCTAACGGGGTCAAGAACATTGACCCCTTGGCTGATATTGCGATAGACACACTTGCGGACGGTCTGATCGCCAAAAGCGTACTGGATACCGGGTTTGTGACGATTAACTTTACCCGCACTGCAGAAGAGTTTGACCAAGATGAACTGGAACTGGAATACGGTGTTAAAGGCCAGACGCTGACACTGTGGGATCAAAAAATTTTACTTGGTCCGGTTGCTGGTCGGCCGGTTGGGACTATACCGATCCAGTTGCCAGCAAGCTTGTTTCCAGAACTTCCAGCACCGGCAACGCCCACCACTTATGAAGTTGAGTTTGAACTCTACAAAGCGGGGGGGGGATTAATGAACCCACCAATAGGTTGGAGTTTGTTATCGACAAGACTGCACCGTTTGGTTCAAAAAGGTCAGATAACGCTGGGAATACCGTGGTCACGCTCGTCGTACCAACGCCAACCCCCCAGTTCGTTAATCCACCCTCGGATGCGCAACGCACAATTACCGAAGCCTGGTTGGCGGAGCCGGCTAACGCCAACCTGAATTTCACCGTGAACGTTGGTTATCCGCTGCGTCGTCTTGACGATAATCTTCGCGTCTGGTTGATTTCTGGCGCTCAGCGAGTCGAGGTATGGAACGCCGCGGTACCCGCTAGCGGCGCATTTACTATCGCCAACACCGTGTTACGCACATTTCCAAACGGCCGCGTCAAAATTCAGTATCAATGGAAAGATCTGCCTGGTAATGAAAGTCGGGAGTCTGCCGCAAGTGACGTACTGACATTGGCATTGGCACAACCTCCAGTTTCAACAAAAGGTCCATTGGTTCCGAAAACCGATCCGAACTATACCACGGCACTTTATCTGGACGATTTTGCCGGTGGAATAACCGCGATCGTTGAAAGCGCTTTCATCACGAACGCAGAGCCAGGTGATGAAATTTTCATTACCATTGAAGACGCCACTGACGCAACTAACTATGTAAATCTCACTTCCCAACCGTGGGTCGCCAATACCAATTTAACGTTTGCCCTGACATACACGGATCTCTCCCAAATATTTAACGATGCCGATGAGCCTAAAATGGCCAATATCTGGTATGAGATCGTTCGACCCGGTATTCCAAACGCTGAATCTCCCATTCAACTCATCACGTTGGCATTCGACTATGCGGGACCCACGAACCCGGATCTTCCAGATCTTACCAACAGAGATATCGTGTTGCCTGTAGTGACAGGTGACTCGAATACGGCTAACAACTTGCGGCCCGGTGACAGAAATAGTCCGGGAAAATTTAAAGTTACCCTTGCAATCGGTCAGCCTCCTATTACTTCGGCCGAGTTAGCGAAGTGTTACATTAATGGTCAGTTCGTAGGTGAGTTAACTCCATTTGTAGATGTGGTTGAATTTGAAGTTTCTGTTTCGGCAGATATCATATCCAGTTTGCCCATTGGCACAGTAGATGCTTACTGGACCATTCAGAAGACAGGCAGTGATAAAAACGTAATGAAATCCCGTATACAACCGGTGACCGTTGCTGGTGCAGCAATACCTTTACCTCTACCTACAATCCGGGTCCGCAGTCCGGCCTTGCGCGATTACATCGAATGTTACGGCATGATCAGTCCAACCAGTAACATGGTTCTAGGCTTGCAAATTAAAAAAGACTCGCTTCTACCTCCAGGCAAAACGATTACAGCACATTTCGCAGCTTACAGGGATCAGGCGGGGACTGATCTAATTCCTGGTACTGAAGACTCGAAAGATTATGTGATCAAAGCCGCAGATGTCCCTGATGTCGCGCCTGTGGCCAGTGCTGCCATCTTCAAATTGGCGCAACCTTTCATCGGAGCAATAGCGTACGGCAAATATTGGTACACGACCGATATCAATGGACAGCAATCGTCTGAGCCAGTAATCAAACGGGTAGACAATATCACCAGCAATTTTAACTATTGCGATTTGACACCTGCTCCGGCTCCTTAGTTGGTGTATTAGCTGATCGGTGTTGCGAGAGAGACACGGATGTTTCTTTCGCGATTCCCCGTGTTAACGGCAAGGGAACGGTAAACACACTACAGTCGGCGAGGATAATTCCTCTTTTATTGGAGATTTTTCCTACATAAAAGTCTCGATTTTCTCATTAGGGTGTCGAATGTTTTTTTGGTGGGAGCTTTCAATACTGCCAAAAAGCAATGTCAGTAGTTGCGCAGTTTGAGGAATTCCCCATGCATTTTTGTTTTAAATCTCCGCCCTCTGTGACTTTTCAGAAGTTAGTGATTGCTGCGGCACTTCTATCCTCCAGCGAGGCCTTCAGTCGAACGCTAAATCCAGGTGAGAGCGCAGTCGTCACGAACCCACCCGCACCGGAAGCCTGGGTGGTGTCCCAAGGGGGCACACTAACCATTGATAACGCACAGGCGCTGACCATCTCGTCATCAAATGCCAACGTCGTTTTCAATGGCGGTCAAAGCGCCCGTATCGATGCCAACATTTCAGTGGTAAACCTCTCTGGTGCGACTGTAAACAGCGCGGCTGGCAGGGGGGCGATACAACTGATCGACAGCAGCGCCATCATCGACAACAGCACCATCATCAGTACCAACAGTTTCGGTCTTCTCTTGGGTCGCAATACCACTACCCCGGCGTCTTCGAGCGCGACGGTCAAAGGAGGAAGCACGATCATCGGCCTGAATGGCGCGGATGCGGTGGGTTTTGCCGTATTAAACGTCGAGAACTCCACCATCCGAGGTACAGGTTCGGACAGTTATGGTGTGAGGCTTGGTGGGGCGACGCTTTCGGCCAACGGCAGCGTTCTGTCCGGAGAGAAGAACGGCCTGCAAATCAACACTGATTTAACCGGTGTCAATGCCAACACTGTGACGTTGAACAGTACCCGTGTAACGGGGGGAACAGGGTCAGCCATCTTATTGGGCTCTTCGGGTGCTGCCGGTACAGTTGCGAATATCAATATTTCTGGCATCAGTGAGCTGATCGGTGGAAACGGTAACCTGTTGCAAGCGACCAATCGCTCCACCGCCAATCTCACCATTGACGGCAGTGCTCTGGATGGCAATGTCGTTGCCGATACCGGAAGCACCGTTGCGCTGTTGATGAAAAACGCAGCCTCCATCAATGGCAATTTGCAGAATGTCACTCAGGTCAGCCTTGATTCCAACAGCACATTGAATGGCAATGTGCAGGCTGTTGCAGGTACCGCTGCGACAGTGAAACTGGATAATGGTGCGGCGATCAATGGCAATGCTGTCAATGTTGCTACTGTCTCGCTGGATAACAATTCAGCCTTGAATGGCAACGTTGAAAATGTTTCCAGTCTGGTATTGAACAACGGCAGTCGTCTGACCGGTGATGTATCGGGCGCGGCCAATGGCAACGTATCAATGGACAACGGCTCGGTGTTAACCGGGCAAATCAATAACACTCCCAACGTGTCCATCAGCAATATGGCGCAATGGCAGATGACCACGGATAGCACCGTACAGCGCCTTGCTCTGGATAACGGCGTTGTTCGCATGGGCACGAACGAGCAGTACCAGCAACTGAATGTCGGCGATCTTTCCGGTCGCGGTACGTTTGTGATGGGCACCGATCTGGGCAACGGCAACACCGATTTCCTGAACGTCACCGGCAATGCGAGCGGGCAACACCAGCTGCAAATCACCGCTACCGGTACGACGCCTGTCACGGCCGAAGCGGTGAAGGTCGGTAATATCGCCGCTGGCGACGCGAGCTTCTCGCTGGGCGGTCGTGAAACCGTAGACGCAGGTACGTTTGTGTACCGATTGGCCAAGGAAGGTCAGGGTTTGTACCTGAATCCAGATAAGGAAACGGTCAGTACCTCAAGTAATACTGCGTTGGCCCTGGCCGGCAGTGCACGCAGTGTGCTGAATGCTGAAGCGGCCATGCTCAGCGATCAATTGGGGGACCGGAGCCTGAGCGTCCGACCGGAAGCATCGATGCGCTCGATGAACGACAGTTCGGTCAAAAACCTCAGCAACAGTGTCTGGGTTCGCACTTATGGTAACCAGTACAACGTCGATAATGCCTACGGTGATGGCTACACCCAGAACCAGACGGGTATAACTGGCGGGGCCGACACAATGGTGGATCTGGGCGGCAGGTCGTGGGTGGTGGGCGGATTCGTCGGGTCAAGCCACACCAAAATGGATCTCAAGTACGGCTCCAGCGCCACGGTTGACAGTCTGAATGCCGGTGTCTACGGCAGCACCTTCGATGTCGAGAGCGGGGTGTTCGTTAATGTCATGGCCAAGATCAACCAGTTCGATAACAAGGCCAAAGTCACCATGAGCGATGGCACACGCACCAAAGGCGATTACAAGGCCTTGGGCGCCAGTGGCTCGGTGGCCGTGGGCAAGCATATTCGCTTGAAGAACGACTATTTTGTTGAACCTCAAGTGCAGGTATCGACTGGTGTCATCCAAAGCGACAAGTACCGGCTCGACAACGGCCTGGAAGTGAAAAGCGACACTATGCGTTCCGTGCAGGGCAAGGTGGGGGTCAGAGGCGGGCGTGTCATCAGCCTCGACAACGGCAGCCTGCTGGAGCCCAGCCTGATGACGGCGGTCAATCACGAATTTGTGAAAACCAATGAGGTCAAGATTAACGACGACAGCTTCGATGATGATCGCGCCAGCAGTTCTATCGAATATGGCGCCGGCTTGAAGTGGACACCGGCGCAACGCAACTGGCAGGTTTCCGGTCAGGTGGGTGGCAGCAAAGGTACAACGGTTAGCCAGGATTGGAGCGGGAGCTTGAGGCTGAGTTACTTCTTCTAATAGAGGGAGCGTCTTTCCAGTCATTCAACACGAAAATGCCCCGAATGTTTCGGGGCATTTTTGTACCTGTTGTGCAGGCGCAGGGCGTCAAGTCAGCGTGAACCAGGCAGAACCGAATAGCAGCAGTGCCATTGCCTGATGAAAACGCTGGATAGCTTTTGCCGAACCAAACCACCTCTTTGCTCCCTTTCCCAGCAATGCCCAAACACCCAGGCACGGCAGCGAGACCAGGAAGAATGCCAGCGACAGGCAGACAATTTGAAGTTGACGATTATCGCCGGATCCGGCAAATACGCCGACCACGGCAAAGGCCATCATCCAGGTCTTGGGATTGACCAGTTGTAAGCCTGCGGCCGCCCATAATCCAAACCTTTGCTTGCCACCTTCATCAACATCGAAGGTCGTGACTGGTGCATGAAATATTTGCCAGGCCAAGTAGCTAAGCCAAGCGATTCCGCACCATTGCATCAGCGATTGCACCCTTGGTAGCCCGGCAAGCGACTGACCCACACCGCTGCCTACTAACAACACAATCAATGCCGCGCTCGTGCAGGCGCCAAAAATGATTGGCAATGCGGCTTTGAAGCCGTACCTCGCGCTGTTGCTCAGCACCAGAATATTGGTCGGCCCCGGCGTGATGGAGGCGACGAAAGCGAACAGCAAAAATGGCAGCAACGTGGGAAAGGTGGACAACATGGCAGCGGACTCCGTGAATGATCTCAGGAGCCGATCCTCACAAAGTCCGGGTCATGCGTCTGGAAGATTTGAGCAGCGCTTGCGATACAACGCCGGCGTCAAACCATAAGCGCGGACAAACCAGCGGCCCAGGTGACTCTGATCGGCAAACCCCAGTTCCATCGCCACCGTCGCCGGTTGCTCGCCACGGGCCAGCATTCGGCGGGCGGTCGCCAGGCGCAATTGCACGAGGTAAGCGTGCGGTGCGATGCCATAGGCGGCCTTGAAGGCGCGGGTCAGGCGGAAGCGATCAACGCCCGTT
>LNAP01007360.1_pt1 | contig 11038 bp, 9 predicted proteins | sample 602601 | NCBI WGS metagenome assembly LNAP01 (sample SAMN02440304, study PRJNA202911) | soil metagenome | biome: Subtropical and temperate rainforests or woodlands; isolation source: soil samples (1 kg each in a 20% v/v slurry with milli Q water) were... ...
AATGCCCGATTGAGGTCATGACAGAAGTAGTGGCGTTGCAGCATGATGCACCTGCTTCAATCCAGTAACCGTGTTGCACTCAGCTTCTGCAACCGCCAAGATTAATGTCGTATCCACCAATTAGCTTTGAACCATCTAAACGTTCCGATGCATCTTGTGCGGTTCCGTCAGTAATCTGAAAAACACCAGAGGCCGAACTTGATTTGTTGGCTGCGTCCGGATTAAATCCAGACTCATGCTCTGCAATAGCCAATAAGTTTTGAATATCCGCATCAGTTAGACCTGCATTCCTACCTTGCCTAATTATCTCAGCCTTGACAGCATCCTTGACGGACTGGCTAGCATCGCTGCCATTGCGGGAGTTGCCATTTAATACATTTGGATCGTTGTAGTGTGATGCCATCATTCCCACTCCCTTTCAATGATTGGATAACGACTTATCTCAAACACTTCCTTGCGCACCACATTAGAACCAACTGCTTCTTGAATTTTATTCTCCGTCGCCTTTGGTATTACCACAAATTCATGGACAAGTTTTTTTCCAAGCCCCCCTTGGCTTGAGCCAATATAATTGGCAGACCCATCAAAATAATCTTCTCTCTCGCAGTCGACACAAGTTCTACCGCTGCCGAAATTCGACGACTCCAATATCATATATGTTTTTTCTTTTGAATTAATGCATGTTGCTCTGTAGGCAACCATTAACTCAACCCTGAACTCCGGGTTAAATATGAAAAAATCCCTCCTTGTATTATCCAGCTTTAACTCTACATGTTGAGCATAACAAAGCGGCAGCGCCTCTGTCTTGTCAACCGAACTACAGGATGTTGATATTTTAACCTCGTAGCTTCCACACCTAAAATTAGTCTCAGACATATATGGATTATCATAGCCAAGCTCAGCAATAGCAACAATACTCCCTAATTCAGCCGCATAATGAAGCCACTTCCTTGCATCGACCTCCATCCCACTCTGACCATCATAATACCTACTCAACCATAAAGCCGATTTAGCATCTCCACCTTTTGCTTGCTCAATAATAATCGAAATTCGGTCATTATCCTGCGGCTCTGAATTAGCAAGCCAGGCTGCACCTCCCAACATAAAAAACAACAACACTGATACAGTATTCTTTGCGCCAAGCAATTTCTCCATATTATTCACCCCGATGATTATTCATCAAAATCCGAAACCTGTTTATTCTCCAGGTTGCCACATCGCGCCCTGTTTCACCCTTCTTCCTCCACCAGTCAATTTTGACTGGCCTTATGCCTCGGCCCGAAACTGAGGATCTCATCCATCTGCAATCCCTTTGAAATCTGGTACGCGATGAAAAGTCGTCTCCTTGCCCTTGAGCAAATTGACCGCCTTAGCGAAGCCTTCCCCGTATACTGCCCCCTACCAAAGGTGGTCGGTGTTTTTCCGCATTTATTACTCCCGATATTTATTCATCAAAATCCGAACCCTGTTTGTTCCCTAGGGATTGCCGCATCGCTTGCCTGTTTCACCGGCCGGCCTCGCCGTGCCTGAGTTCGTCTTACCCCCGCCGTCTCGCACAGCGACTCGCTGAATCGGCTGTTCCCCAACGGTTGCCCCTAGCCCAGCGCCAAGCGGGTATCGGCCACGACGGCTTCATCGAGTTCGGTCGGAACAAGGTCCGGTAGGTCGCCTGCCGGTCATGATCGGTCTGGCCGAGTGCGAGGCACTCGGCAGGGGTTAGGCGTTCGTCGGCGTGCCCCAGCCCGTTGTGCCGATAGCTAGACCAGCGGTATTGGCCAGGGTCGATCACACCATGCCTGCCCGCGTAGGGTTGAGTTCGATGTAGCGCGAGCACAGCAGAAAACACCGCTCTTCCTGGACGGCGCTGGACGTGAACCGGCCCTCCCACAAGGTTCCGATGCGCTTGTAGGTCCGATTGATATATTGCACATAGCGTCGACCTACCGACTCCATCAGATGGCTGGTTCCCTCCGGCGTTTTCGGCGTGACCAGAAGATGAACGTAGTCGGTCATGAGCACACAGGTATGGATGTGCACAGCGGTAATCGGCAGCCGACTTCATCAGCCAATGGAGGTAACAGTGATAGTCCTCCTCAGCGCAGAAATACGGCTCCGGATTGACGCCGCGTTGCACGAGGTGCTGTGGCAGGTCGGGAAGTTTGATTTGGAGGTGACGGGTCATGTGTCTATTTTCTCAGATCAGAATTGAATTCGATGCTGACCCCTTTGGGTCACAGGGAAAATCTTGGTAAAGCACTCCAATTCAACACCGCCCTCTGTGCATTTAACATACCGTTAAAATTGGCGCGTTAATGGGGTCGAAGTGTTTTTCCTTTTACCTCAGGCACTCCCCCGAGTGCGATGTCCCACGGCATACCCGAGCTGCTTCTCGATCGACTCACGAAAACGATCATTTCCCAAGGGATAATTGTGCGCCAGTGACTCGCGCATGACCTGTAACGCCACAAGCTCCAGATGTCCCGTGAACAGTTGCCGATAGGTCTGCTGCCGAATCACGCCATCTTTGCCCAATGCGAGATACAGCGGATGATCCGTCACCAAGGGATTCGTCTCGCCCCAGCCATGCCTACGGTAGCTGGACCAGGGATAATCATCCGGAACCTCCACCATGCCCGCGCGGACTAGGTTGAGTTCGATGTACCGGTAACACGTCAGCTGGTACTCGGCAGCATTGACCAAGCTCGCCTTGTGCCGCCCCTCCCAAAGCGTGGCGCTGCGCCGATAAGTGCGATTGATGTAAAGCACATACATTCTCCCCACATGCTGCATCACCCACGAGACTCCATCCGTGTGCACCGGCATCATCAATAGGTGTACTTGGTTGGTCATCAGCACATAGGCGTGCAGCGCTACCCGATAGAGCCTCACCGCCTCGCCCAGCACCGCAAGGTAAAAGCGGTAATCGTCATCGAGGAAAAAACAGGCCGAGCGGTTGCTGCCGCGCTGGACCACATGCGCCGGCAGGCCCGGCAGATACATCCGCTGTTTACAGGGCATGGCGAGTTCCTTTTGCCAATGAATAATTGATTCAGGTCTATTTGGTCATGAATAAATCACTCCGACCCCTTTGTTTCCCTGGCCGGAAACTCGGGATCGAGGCCGAGATCGGCCCCCTGATCTGGTAGTAGTACTCGCAGAAGTGGATCAGGCGTGCATTTGGGAAGGAATCCTTGGCGTACAAAGTTTCGCCCCACCCAAGGTGTGCGACGATGACATCCGGCCGATAGCCTTTGCTTTTCAAATTCAGCAGGAGTCGGAGTACCTGCTGCCCATGCAGCACGGCGTTCTCGAAGGAGCGAGCATAGGGATGGGTTTGTGCCCCGGTTGAGCGGTGCGGCCTGTAGCGCAGCAGTTTCACTCCTGTCAGTCTAGGTGCGGTGTCGCGACCGATAGCCAGCACTTGATAATCAGGCAGCCGGGATAGGTGCGCGGCTATGTGCCGGAACTGTCCAGGGAAATTCTGGTGGATGAACAGCACCGTCATACCGCGGCTCCCTGTGATTCTGTTATTTACCTCGGTGGGCACGTACTTGACTGACCCTCAAGTACAAACCCGCACCACCTGCCGCAGGATCGCCAGCAAGCTGGCTCCTACGAGTATCAGGTGTTCGTCAAGTCAGCGCTCATTCAGGCTTTCGTTGACGTATTGCTTGAACGGACTGAGGAAGTAATCGATCACCTTACGCTTGTCAGTCTTCACCTCTGCCCTAACTGCCATCCCCGGCGAAAGAGGGACGCCCTGATCCCCTACGCGGATATGGTCTTCATGAAGCTGAATCCGCGCGGCATACACCAGCCCGAGCCTTTCATCCTCGATGGCATCGTTGGAGATGCTGGTCACAACGCCATGCACCACCCCGTACTTGGTGAAGGTAAAAGTCTCGACCTTAATCTCCACCTCCTGTCCCGGGCGTACAAAACCGATGTCCTTGTTCTCCAGCATGGCTTCCACTTCCACCGGCGCGTCGCTGGGGACGATCACCATTAACGGCTGGGCCTCGGTGACCACGCCGCCCTGGGTGTGGATGGCCAGTTGCTGCACGGTGCCGTCCACCGGGGCGGTGAGGGCCATCAGGCGGTTGCGCTGTTCGGCCTTTTTCAGTTCCTGCGTCAGCGCCGCGGCGCGCTGTTCGGATTCGTGCTGTAGATCGAGCATGGCGCGGCGGGTCTGGGCGAGGACGCCGGCATGGCGGCTTTCGGCGGCCTTTTTCGCCGCCATCAGCTCGGCGATGCGTACCTGTTGGACCGCCAGTTCGCGCTCCTGGTCGAGGCGCTGCTGCTCCTTCTCCAGATAGGCATGCTTGGAGATGAACTTGCGCTCCAGCAGGTTGCGGTAGTCCGCAGCCAGTTCGCGGGTGATCGGCAGGGACTTCTGCAACGAGGCCACGCTGGCCTGAGCGGCGCGGATTTCCGCAGCGCGCTGTTCGATCTCAGCTTCGACCTGGTCAAGGGTGCTGCGCAGTTCAAGGTACTGGCCCTGCAACCAGCGTTGGGCGGCCAACTGCTGCTCTGCACTGACCTGTGGCAAACGCTCGACCAGCGAGGGGGGCTCGCTGTGGCTCTGGATAGCTTCCAGCAGTGCCCCGGCGCGGGCGCTGTCGACCTGCGCGGCCAGCAGGTCGCTCTTCAGCCGCTCGACGTCGGCACCGGTGATCTGCGCATCCAGCTCGACCAGCAGCTCGCCGGCCTTCACCGTCTGGCCGTCGCGCACGTGGATGGCCTTGACCACCCCGACCTCGCTGGCCTGGATGACCTTGCTCTTGCCGCTGGGGACGATCTTGCCGCTGGCGGTGGCGACCACGTCGATCTCGCCGAGGCACGCCCACAGCAGGGCCACAGCGGCGAAGGCCATGATGGTCCACTGGATGTAGCGCGGTGCCGGGTGTACCGGCTGTTCTTGCAGGGCCAAGGCGGCGGGTAGGAACTGCACTTCGTGGTTCAGACGCGGTGGCCCGTCCATGGCCTGGCGGTTGCGCCAAGCCTGACGCCAGACGCTGCGGTAACGATGCAGCAATGCACGGGTGGCCGAAGGTTGGCTCATGCGGCATCCCCTTGTTGCAGGCGGTAGAGCCGCGAGTAGTGGCCCGCCTGGTGGGTCAGCAGCTCGGCATGGCTCCCCTGCTCGACGATCTGGCCACGGTCCATGACCAAGATCCGGTTGGCGTCGCGCACAGCGGACAGCCGGTGGGCGATGATGATCACCGTGCGCCCCAGACAGATGGACTTCATGTTCTGCTGGACGATCCGCTCCGATTCATAGTCCAGTGCGCTAGTAGCCTCGTCGAAGATCAAAACGCGCGGATTGCCCATCAGCGCCCGGGCGATGGCAATGCGCTGCCTCTGACCACCAGACAATGAGGCGCCGTGCTCGCCGACCACGGTGTCGTAGCCTTCCGGCAGTTCGAGAATGAACTCGTGGGCGCCGGCCAGGCGGGCGGCCTGGATCACCGCCTCGATGGGCGCGCCGGGGTCGGTCAGGGCGATGTTCTCGCGGATGCTGCGGGCGAACAGCATGTTGTCCTGCAACACCACGCCGATCTGCCGGCGCAGCGAGGAGACGTCGGCCAGCGCCAGGTCCATACCGTCGACCAGCACTCGCCCGCGCTCGGGAACGTAGAGCCGTTGCAGCAGGCGGGTCAGGGTGCTCTTGCCGGAGCCGGAGCGGCCGACCACGCCGATCACCTCGCCGGGCTGGATGTTCAGGCTGATACCACGCAGCACCTCAGAGCCATCCGGCCGGTAACGGAAGTGCACCTGATCGAACTCCACCTGCCCCTTGATTGGCGGTAGTGCGCTGCGCGTGGTCTGGGACAGCTCAGTGCGGGTATTGAGGATGTCGCCTAGGCGCTGTACCGAGACCCCTGTTTGCTGGAAGTTGGTCCACAACTGGGCCAGGCGCATGATCGGTTGCGAAACCCGGCCGGCAAGCATGTTGAAGGCGATCAGCTGGCCCACCGACAGGTCGCCATCGATCACCAGACGAGCGCCCAGCCACAGGGTAGCCACGGTCACCAGCTTGCCGACCAGGCCGACGCTCTCGTTGGCGACGGTGGAGAGGGTTTGGGTCTTGAAGCTGGCCGCCACATAGCCAGCCAGCTGGTTGTCCCACTTGCGACCAATCTGCGGCTCCACTGCCATCGACTTGAGAGTGTCAATGCCATTGACAGTCTCCACGAGGAACGCCTGGTTCTCCGCACCGCGATTGAAGCTTTCCTGTAGGCGGGCACGGAGCAGCGGTGTGATGAACAGAGAGATCAGGAAGTACAGCGGTAGCGACAGCACCACCACCAGAGTCAACCAGCCGCTGTAGTAGAACATCACGGCGATGAACACCACCGAGAACAGCACATCGAGGAGCAGGGTGATGGCATTGCCGGTGAGGAAGCTGCGGATGTTCTCCAGCTCGCGCACCCGCGCCACCGAGTCACCGACTCGACGTGCCTGGAAGTAGGCCAGAGGCAGGCTGACCAGATGGCGGAACAGTCGCGAACCCAGCTCGACGTCGATTCGGCTGGCGGTGTGGGCGAACACATAGCTGCGCAGGCCGCTCAGGGCGGTCTCGAACAGCATGATGCCGAGCAGGCCGATGGCAATGACATCCAGTGTGCTGAGGCCGCGGTGCACCAGCACCTTGTCCATCACCACCTGGAAGAACAGCGGGGTGAGCAGCGCGAAGATCTGCAACACGAAGGACACCAGCAACACCTCGCCGAGCAGCTTGCGGTATTTGACGATGGCTGGGATGAACCAGGTGAAGTCGAACTTCGACAGCTCGCCGGCCAGCGAGGCCTCGGAGCGGATCAGGATCAGTTCGCCAGTCCAGCGGGCTTCAAGCTCTTCGAAGCCCAGCACCTCGGGTCGTTGGCTGTGAGGGTCATGGATCAGTGCCTTGCCGTCGTCGATGCGCGCGATGATGAAGAAGCGTCCGTCGCTTGCTGCGGCAATCGCTGGGAGCGGGGTATGGGCCAAGCGCTCGGCCTTGCTGTGGGTCCCCCTGGCTTTCAGCCCCAGCTTCTTTGCAGCCAGCAACAGTTCGCCCCGACCGAAGGAGCGACCATCTTCGGCGAACTCATGAGCCAGCTGCTCGGGGGATACGGCAACGTTATGAAAACGGGCCAGCATGACCAGACATGCAAGACCGCTATCGACAGAGGGAGATGCACCTATCCCCTGGTGATCGACTGACATCGGCATTCCTTTGCGCAGGCGTAGTTAAAAACTCGCCAATTCATCAGGTAGTTAACACTACTAAACTGTAAATTACACCACAAGTTCAGCCGCGACGAATGCGAAAAACATCACACTACACTAGCCTCGCAGTCACCCGCCAAAACCATGACGACAAAAAACCAAACACCAAGAGCACTCCAGATTGCCACAAGACATAAAATCAAGGTAAATTGAAAATAGAACAGCGGCAGAAAGCCCACACTATAAATCAATCTCACCAAACCAAATTGACACGGAATGTTGATGGCGCGTTATACGATTACAATAGCAAATATTTCACTAGCCATTTTAGCCTACAGCCTTACTGCAACCGCGACTGATTACGCACCCAAGTCGCAAGCAGACATACTTGGTGTATATTCGCGAGCAGTACAACATGATGCGAAGCTATCCTCAGCTCGCCATGCTTACCAGGCTCAACTGGAGGCCGCCCCACAAGCACGCTCTGGATTGCTGCCCAGCCTGACAGCAGGCGCCACCTCAGAAGCGACACGCATGGAGCACAGTGACGCACCCACCTCTCGCAACCGCAGCGGCACTGTTATCCGCGCCGACCTCAGCCAGCCACTTTTTCGAGCTGATCGCTGGTATCAACTCCAGGCCGCCAAGGCAAGCGTGGCACAAGCGGGACTTGAACTGGCCGCAAAAGAGCAAGAGCTGATATTGAATACAGCTCTGGCATACTTCGAAGCATTACGGCAGCTAGATACGCTGGCCGCTTCGAAAGCAGAGGAAATCGCACTACTGCGCCAGCTTGAACAAACCCAAGGGCGAATGGATAACGGTGCCTCAAGCATCACCGACGTCCTTGACGTACAAGCAGCCTATGACAACGCTCGCGCCAATCGGCAGCTGGCACAACGTAAGGTCGAGGATGCCTACGAGGCACTGGCGCGCCTCACCAAGCAGCAATACAGCTCAATCGCTGGAGTTGGGCATCACACCCCCATCGAGGCACCCTCGCCAAATGACGCTCAGATATGGGTGAATACAGCGCTTCAGCAAAACCTGCCGCTGCTAGCCAGCCACCATGCAGTAACTGCCGCCGAGGAAACCATACTCCAGCATAAGTCAGGGCACGCCCCTACCCTAGATGTGGTCGCATCCTATCGCAGAGGCGACAATGACAGCTTCGGCTACAGTAACTCAACCGAATATGGCCGAACAGACTACCAAGACAACATAGCGCAAAGCAGCATTGGCCTAGAACTTAACATCCCAATATTCTCAGGCGGGATGACACAATCAAAAGTGAGAGAGTCAACAGAGCGCCTCTACCAGACTCAAAGCGAGCAGGATGACCTACGGCGCGAAGTTACTCTGAAAACTCGAAACTATCACCGCGCAATCAACTCGGACATTGAGCAAGTCATTGCTCGCCGCCAAAACATTCGATCAAGCCAGAGATCATTAGAGGCCAACAAGGTAGGACTCGAGTTCGGATCACGCAATATCGTTGATGTCGTAAACGCCCAGAGACAGCTATATTCTGTCGTCCGCGACTATAACAATTCGCGCTATGACTACATCCTCAACACCCTAAATCTCAAGCAAGCTGCCGGGACGCTCAGCCCCGATGACTTGGTCTACCTATCTACTTATTTAAAAAAAGACTACGACCCAGAGCGCGATTTCTTACCACCCGAGACGAGCGAGCAAGGCCACACCTCCAGCCAAACTCTTGGGGAGGGGAGATAGCTCAACCCACTGGGACGCGGTGGCGTCGACTGAAAATGAACCAGTCTCCAATGGCAGGAACGGCCAGCGGCAGGGCCGCCTGAAAGCCTGCCCTCGTCGCGCCATCCTGCCCCTCCCTGTACTGGTAATCCCCGCCTCTCGTTCCCGATCAGGAATAACTCACCAGTGCATCAGCCTAAACACTCATAATTTTCCCGATCAGTAATATTTACTTGCATTGGCGCAGTACCAGCCGAATAATTTCCCGATCAGGAAAATAATCGAGCAGGCCATGATTACAAGCGCTCGGCGCAGCCCTGAGAGCAGCACGCAAGCAGCTAGGCCTAACGCAATCCGATCTGGCCTTGGCCGCCGGAGTTGGTGTGCGCTTTGTGGTCGATCTGGAGGCAGGCAAACCCACGGTGCGGCTGGAGCAGGTGCTCCGCGTAATCGATGCCCTGGGTGGACAGGTGCAACTGGCCGGACTTCCCGAATCGCCAACTACAGCAGAGACCACTCGTCATGGCGCATGAACTCGAAGTCTGGCTGTTCGCCGACAAGGTCGGCACCTTGTCACTGGTGGATGGTCGCTTGACCTTTTGTTATCACGCCAGCTGGCTGACCAACCCCAACGCGGTAGCACTGTCGTGCTCATTGCCGCTTCAGACTGCCCCCTTCGATGACACTCCTGCTCGCCCCTTCTTTGCCGGATTGTTACCGGAAGGCCATTTGCGGCGACTGATCGCTCAGCAGTTTCAGGTGTCGAGGCAGAACGATTTTGCCTTGCTGAATGCCATTGGCGGCGAATGCGCCGGAGCCATCACATTCTTGCCAAAGGATGCAGTCCCTCAGATCGGCAGAGAGGGCGAAGTGCAGTGGCTGGATGATCAAAGACTGTCCGTCCTCTTGGACGAGTTGCCTCGCCGCCCGATGCTGGCTGGCCAGGACGGCCTGCGCCTGTCGCTCGCTGGCGCTCAGGACAAACTGCCGGTGGTTTTCGACGGACAGCGCATTGGCTTGCCTCTGGGAGGATACCCAAGCACGCATATCCTGAAACCGCCGATCCACGCAGTCGAGGACAGCGTGATCAATGAGGGCTTCTGTCTCGCCCTGGCCCGTGCGATGAAGTTGCCAACCGCCGAAGCACGGATTCATCGGGCTGGCGACCGCCGCTTCCTGCTGGTCACACGCTATGACCGCCAACGCGATGCTCAAGGCAACCCGGTTCGCTTGCACCAGGAAGATTTCTGCCAGGCACTCGGCGTGGTGCCAGAAATGAAGTACCAGAACGAGGGTGGCCCCGATCTGAAAGCCTGCTTCGATCTGCTGCGCCGCGTCACCCGCCCCAGTGCGCCCCAAGTGCTGAGCCTGCTGGACTATGTGGTGTTCAACGCACTGGTCGGCAACCACGACGCGCACGCCAAGAACTTCTCGCTGCTGTACGCCCCGCCGTCTTCCAAAGCAGCGCCGACCCTGGCCCCACTCTACGATGTGCTGTCGACGGCCATCTACCCGAGCCTCACCCCGAAGATGGCGATGAAACTGGGCAGCAAGTACAAGTTCAGCGAAGTTCAGTCTCGGCACTGGGAGCAATTTGCCGAGGCCGCCGGACTGGCACGCGCGCAGACCCGCAAGCGAATCCTTGGCATGGCGCAGGCGCTGCCCAAGGCTGCGCGCACCTTGCAAGCGACGCCCATGTTTGTAGGAGAGCCACTGGTCGAACAGATTGCCACCTTGATCGAGCAGCGGGCTGCACTGACTGTTCGACGCCTGACAGAAGGCGATGACTCAGCCTGATGGACGCGTATTCGACTTCGGACTCGGGACTGGCGCCGTTTTCATCGAGTTGGCGCCGAGCCATGCAGCCGGACTTGGCTGACGGTCCTGGCATCACGTCGCCTCAGGTAAATGAACCAGTCTCGCCCTTTGACCAGCCCGCCAAAGCCACCCAACGGGGTGGAAAACCGGAAACTCCCGAAACTCCCGAAACTCCCTCCCCTACCGGCGCTCACCGAAAATGATGATTTATCATCATTCAAGCGCCTATATGGATGATAAATCATCTTTTTCACCGCCCAGCAGAGCCTCCATGCCCACAGAGCCCTCCCCG
>LNAP01005654.1_pt1 | contig 11036 bp, 10 predicted proteins | sample 602601 | NCBI WGS metagenome assembly LNAP01 (sample SAMN02440304, study PRJNA202911) | soil metagenome | biome: Subtropical and temperate rainforests or woodlands; isolation source: soil samples (1 kg each in a 20% v/v slurry with milli Q water) were... ...
TGCGCCTCAGTGACCTGCCCCCCTCCCCGCCGAAGGACCAGCAGCAGCAACGTCTGACCTCTGGACCGGGCGCTTTGTATGGGCTGGGAGCCACAGAGTCGCACCCGTCCCCGACCGACAGCTCGCAGTACTCCGCCTTTCAGACGTACCGAAACTCTCCTGCTGCCCGCGCTGCACCGCTCTCGTTTCAGACCCATCCTTCACAGCAACAACAGCAACAGGGTTCCCATTCCCAGGCCCAAGTCAACCAGCAGGGCCTGCAGGCATCGACGCTGCACAACTTTCACTCCTCGGAGGATCCTACCAATTCAGACTCGTTTTTGCGCGACTTTTCAAAGTTCTAAGAATGATTTAGAGCGCGCGCTGAACTTGAGTCGAAGACCTATATCCAAAAAACTCATAAAAATATAAAACCGGTTTGAAAAACAAGAGACATAAGGTTTGAGTGCATGTTTGTTGTATGGTGTGTAGCATGTATAACAATTGAACCTAGAGCGCTGTGTGGCGTCTAGTTTTCACGGGAGGATAGATGGAATGTCTGTAGTGTCCTGTTGGTATATAGTCGTTTCGTTTTGAAACGTGCGATGTGCATGCATGATGCACCGTCTAAAATGTGGTTTTTTAGCAAACATAGGAAGCCGATATATGTATAGCTAACGCTTACTATCATCTGTATCCTCTGTTTCGAAGAGAAAAACTCTTTGTGTTGTGTACAAAGTGTATTTATTTTTCCCCTAACTTTTCGCCGTACTTTGTTACGTTGAGAAATCTCTGTTGCCACAAGATAAAATCTGCAAGGAGAGTGACGATGAGACTATGTGTGCCAGTGTACTGGGAGTAGTACGTACGATTCTATACCTGTGACAGTACCACTTTCGGCACTCGGCCGTGTTTCATTGCCTTGTTTGTATGCATTCAACAATAAGAGCGGACAAGACTCGATGAAGGACATATCCCTTCAGTATATGTATATAAAATAGTACTCGATCAAACCTAACACACATCTCTGTCAATAAACACACCCCACTTGCCATCACATCACATTACATAACACCACCACCCCAAGCACAGCTGTATGAATAGCTACTGAGTACCCTTGGTAAATAATGAATATGAACACTCCCCGCGTTGAATCTACGCCATTTTGTGTTGTGTTGTGTGAAGCTGCATATTTTTATCTATTTCATCGTATGTACTGTACCGTGCCTTGGGTCGGTCGGATGGAGTACGGAAGTACGTTCGGGAAAGAAGGGAGGAGAATGGTCCCGTGTGTATTAATCTTTTATTTTTTTTCTTGTTTGTTGTATGACTCACAAAGTGGACATGTATTGTTTTGATCCAAGTATGATATACCAACATTGCTTGTGATTCTATTTGTGATAATACGTAGTAGTGTGTATATATTTAGCGTAAGGTGTGAATGGAAACTGTTCACAAAAGTATGCCCTTGCTAATAAGACTGTTGGAAATGAAGGGGTACCATGAATAGTGGTGCTTTAATATATGCTGACGATCTTCATAAGTTAAGCCATCATCACATCAGTTTGTTAGTAAACGTGCACAATAATAATCAACGTTCTTCTTCTGTTGCGCACAATCTTGCTGTTCGTAGTGTTCACAAAGTAGTTCAAATGAAGAGCGAAAAGGCATGTATGGTTTCGTTATTTTACGTACGTTCGGTAGGCAGTAATAACAGCCCAACACATCCCAGTTATGAACAAAAAGTAAACAAAGTGCTGTACAGAAAGTGGACAAACCTAAAAGCAACAGTTGCAATCAAATGGACATAGTGGCGTTCCGCCGCCTTCACCTACTTTTAACAAATGTGCTTTATACACCGGTAAACCACTTTCAGCATCAATACGTTCTAATGGGGCCTCGGGATTCACTATATCGCCTCCATGAGTGGTTTTCATGACACCATAGGCGGGCTCGCTTGAGCTCCGGTGCTTTGGTCGCTTTTTCTTTTCCGGGGAGTCTTCCGCATCAGAGCTAGATTCTTCCTCAACAATAGGTTTTTTACTAGACTTTTTTAGTACATTTCCAAATAAGTCGTCTATTTCTTTTGATACCACCGCGGGATTGGCCACAGGTTTCTTCGTGGTTACACTTTTGCCTTTTTTCGATGACTGTGCAACCTCTTTCGTTTTCGCGCTTGAGCTTGATTTGACCATGTTTACCCTAGGTACGATTTAACTCGCTTCCTGAGTTCGTAAGGTTGCAGTTACTGCTTGGGATTGCACAAGAATGGCAGGACTTCGTCAGTGGTGCCGCCCTCCATGTGCGTGAAACCGTTGGTTTTACCGTCAGTTACGGCTTTCCTGGGAATCTCACCGTCTCCGAAGGGGACCGTGGATTTCCACAATTAATCCCGTATCCTTGATGCTATAAGTTATTTTTCTCCCAGCCTTTTTTCTATTGGGATTTTCCAACATGTGGTGATATTTTCCTATCTGGCGTCAATCTGCGATCAATTCGTTGAACTCACACAACTTTACTAACTTCTCACGAAGCTCTACAGTTTGTATCCTTGTACAGCAGATATCTTTGCCTTTCAAGCCTTTATCAGAAAAAATGCAAGCCGAATAGTAAGCCAAAATTAAACTGTCAGAAAGTTACCCTCAGACAGAGAATGTAATTTCGATCCCTTTCTTTCACCTCTTTTACTCTTCAGTGACTATTTGTTCAAGCTGTTGTTGATCGGCGATTCCGGAGTTGGAAAGTCTTGTCTCCTGCTTCGTTTCGCCGATGATACCTACACTGAGAGTTACATTTCCACCATCGGCGTAGATTTCGTACGTTTTCCTTCGAATTTTTGTCACCTTGTCGATCCGATGTTTTTGACGTTGTCCACATATCACCCTACATTTTTAGAAAATCCGTACGATCGACCTGGATGCCAAGACGATCAAGCTGCAAATTGTTAGTTATTTGAAGTGTGGTTCTTTTTTACAGCAACCCCTTACTCAATTTTTGCCTGTTATTAGTGGGATACTGCTGGACAGGAGCGCTTCAGAACTATTACTTCCAGTTACTATCGCGGTGCTCACGGAATTATTGTTGTCTACGATACCACTGACTTGGAGAGCTTTAACAACGTGAAGCAATGGCTGCACGAGATTGATAGGTACGGGTTGCTTATTTTTCTCTTATCGCACTGTTTTTTCTAACTTTCTTTCGAAATTTAGATACGCCTCCGAGAACGTGAACAAGCTTCTTGTCGGCAACAAGTCTGATCTGACCTCCAAGAGAGCTGTGTCTTACGATCAGGCCAAGGTAACCCAACCAATCCGCTCTTTTTGTTCCATTCAGTTTCTCTTTCTGATCTGGTATATTCGATCTTTTCACAGGAGTTTGCCGACTCCCTGGGCATTGCATTCATTGAGACCTCTGCCAAGAGCTCCACCAACGTAGAGAAGGCCTTCATGACCATGGCGTCTCAGATCAAGGAGCGCTACAAATCCCAGCCTGCGGGCGGTGGAGCCGCTGGTGTCAACCTGTCTGGCCAGGCCGTCGGCGCCAAGTCCGGCGGTTGCTGCTAAGCGGCTTCTGCCTTTGGATAAGTACTGAAAGTGGCGAAAATGAGAGAGAGAAGAAGTGCGATGATCTGAAAAGAAATATGTAAAATTGGTGTGCGAGCCTGTTCTCTCACACCGAACTGCTGTTCTTGATGGTTTAACTCACGCTGTCTTTTCTCTTGTGCTTGCCTTCTTTCTGTTCTCTTCTCCGTCCTATATATTGTGATTTAGTACATTCTAGTGTGGATTGAGTACGTGTTTCTTGTCAGTCTGCCGCACACGATAAGAAAGAATGTCCTCATCTGTCTGTCAACCAAATTCGCATCCCCCTCCACGCACTAAATTTTTGAACATTTAAGAAAAATTAGGTTGATAAATAAGCTAAGTAGTGTGTTATTTTGCTTTCAATAAATCCTTAGTTAGTTACATCGCAAACGCTATCGAGCAGAAACCAAATAGCATAAATTTATCAACCGACCAGATAAATAAAACAACGATTAATCCCTACGCGATCTCTTTCTGTCGCCCTCGTTCACAATATCACGAATGCCAAAGGGGTCTTCTTCTTCGTGTCGTCCGCGGCCGCCACTGTGGCCGTCTCTGTCTCTTCCTCTTGACCGATCTGGACTGTGGTCCCTGCGTCCGGAGCTGCTGGAACCAGCGTGTCGGCCAAATCCTTCGTCATCTCGGTCGCGGCGACGGTCCGAGTCGCGGTCACGGCTGTCCCGGCGTGACTCACGCTCACGGTCGCGTCCGCGGGTGGCATCCACGTTTGCCCGACCTTCTCCCTCGGCGCGCTCGAACTGCACGGGCGCGTCACGCTTGCCACCGGCGTGCTGCTCGGCTCCCTTGAAACCCTTGTCCGCCTTGAAGCGACTCGTGTCGGACAGGTCCTTGAGCTGCTGCTCGGCGTCGCCGTACATGTCTTCCGCGCTCTGCTTGGGCCGGTAGATGCTGCTTGCCTCGGCGCGGTCAAACAGTGGCTTCGTGTACGTGTTGTACTCGTCTTCCCCTCCAAAGCCGGCGTCCATGCCGGAGGACTGGTTGAACAGACGGCTGTCATACAGACTTTCTCCGGAGAGCTTGCCGCCAGTGCCCTTCAACATACCCAGCGCGATCTTCTCAGAGATGTCACGTCCCTCGTCACGGTCCACTTTGTTTTTGCGCATATTGCCCTGCAAGAACAATTAAGAATGTTGGTTAATGCGATCAAAGATCAAAGGAGAAGATTTCAAAACAAAAGAAAACAGTACCTTCATATTCTCCAAACGAATCTCTCTTTCTCTCTCCTTGCGACGCTCCATGCGCACTCGTTCTCTCTGCTGGCGCGCAATCTTGTCGTCCTCGGTCTCGCCACGGAACCCTTCAATGTCCCGATCCTCATCGTCGCTGCCTTCGCTGCCAGAGCCACGACCGCCGCGTCCACCCGCGCCCGATCCGGGGCCGTAAATACCCGCCCCACTGCTGTCCCCAGCGAAGCGGTTTCTGCGCTGCTCCATGGCTCCGTCGTCGTACTGGTCCTCGTTGTCCTCGTCCGCATAGCGACTGTTCGAAGCCCCACCCGAGGGCTCCTCCGTCCGCACACCTGCACGCTCCAGACGCGCGCGGTTCGCCATCTCGCGCAGAGATTCCTCGCGCTCTTCTTTCTCTTGCAGTGCCATCTTCTTGCGGATGTCATTGCGCATCTTCAAGTCCTCCATCGCCTTGCGTTCCGCGATGAACAGCGACTCACTCATCGTGGCGAACTTGTTGTTGATCGTTACTTCCTGCAAGTTGCGGCCATCTGCGTTGACGCGCTTGTCCAGGGGAATGATAAAACCACGAGCGTTCTTCCAGTTGGAGACGCAAGGTGGGATCTTCCAAGCTTGTTGGTCGGCGATGGTGATCTTGCGCGGCGGCGAGTGCAACACTGGCACCGGGGGTGAGGGCGGGCCACGTGGCGCTTTGGTGTGCTTGTGTTTCGGTGGCTCGAGCGGATCGATTTGCGCTTCCACCATCTTGATCACACGCTGCTTTGCTGCTGGATTATACCTGCACACAAGAAAAATAAGGAGAAGAAGAGAAAAGAGAGAAGTGTTAGAAATTGTGGGGGCAACAAAGCTTCAGTATATGTCATACCCGGGAGCGCTGGGGTTGGGCGTGTATCGAATGTACGAAGCTTCGGCCACTTCCGTACTGGTTGCCACCGTGGTTGGCTTTGCAGAGGTGATTTTGCTTTGAATGAGCGCTTCCAACGCCAAACGTGTCTTCTCAGCCGTATCGTTGATTTCTTTCTCTCCCGGGAGAGCCATCTTGTCTGCGTCAGCTTCCTTCTCTTTGATATCGGACATTTGGCTTTGAACAATCTTGTCCTTGTTTCCTCCCTGCTTCACGATCATGTCAGTCCGAATCTTTCCAGACTCGTCGACTTGAACCGTTACCAGAGCACTGCTCTTCTGACCAGGACGACCCATGTTTAAGGGATATTGAACAACGTGAAGCTCAGGATATGCGCCTCCGTCTCCAAAGTCATCCACATCCAATGGGACAAATCCTTTTCTGTTGGGGTACGGGGGAATCATCCTGTCGAAGAAAATACGAATGAAATTAGCACCATCAAACAGAACGTCTAAATAGTTCAACAAGCAAACTTACTTCGCATTTTTCGATCCAGCCTTAGATTCCGAAGAGGGATTCGTCGCATCCTCCTCCCGATAAGTATTGTAATTGTGCTTCGGGGCAGGCAAAATACTGCAGAAAAACAGGAGCAAATGTCAGTAAACTTCACAGTAAATGGAAAGAGGATGTATGGTTAAAACTTACTTTGCTAGCATCCTTTAGACAAATAAACTAATTCAAGGCAAACGGTAGTTGATAACAAAAGAACTTCCACGAGGGAGGGCAAAAGTTATGTCGATAACTTGGCCGGTTCCTCCAAAGAAATCGATGGAAAGGGTTGAAATCGAAAAGTCGAATTCGGTTTATTCGTATCTTCCAGACATCGATAACAATGCTCGCGATGCATTAGCACTACTGTATCAAAATGCTTCAAATGAAAAATATAGACGAACGTTAGTAAATGCAACATCTTATTATTTGTATTCATACTCATCGTAAGATAAACATACTTCATTCAGCACAGAACAATTGAACAAAGGAACCCCCCATAAAAACGCAAAAAACAAACTACCAAAACCCGAAACTATCAAAGCGTCTAGGCTTTGGAAAGGTGCGACTTCAGCTTGCTGACCACAAGGTCCAAAGCTACGGAATTGAGACCCACAGGCACGATAATGTCAGCATTGCGCTTCGAAGGCTCCACAAACTGCAGGTGCATCGGCCGCACGGTATCCATGTACTGGTTGATAATCCCAGTGAGGGATCTGCCGCGCTCAACAGTGTCACGCTGGATTCTACGGATCAGTCTAATATCATCATCGGTGTCCACGAAAATCTTAATATCGAACAGGTCATACAGTGACTTGTCAGAGAAGATCAGGATGCCCTCGACGAGCACCACCTGCCGCGGCGCAGCAGCAGTGGTTCCCGGGACTCTACTATGTGTGGAATAGTCATATGACGGAACAAACACGGTGTCACCTCTCTTCAAGGCCAGGATGTGTTCGACCAACAGAGCCGTGTCCAGAGAATCGGGGTGGTCAAAATTCTGATCCGCACGCTGTTCCAAAGTTAAATGAGACAGGTCTTTGTAGTAGGAGTCGTGCGAAATGTATGTGATGTTCTCCTCGCCACAACTTTCATAAATTGCAGTGGATAATGTGGTCTTACCAGACCCACTTCCACCTGCGACACCAATCACAATAATCTCAGTGGGAGATCTTTCGTCAATCTTTTTCACTAACGGACCGGCTTGGCGAATGCTTCCACTAACGGGTGTCAAGAATGCAAAGCTTTCGTCATGCTTGCCGGTACCTTTTGGAGGAGACGAGTGTGTGGAGTCAAAAGACTTTCTAGCCGCACCCTTTGCATTGGGTGACCCACCCATAATCTCACTCTCAGCAGCAAGGGAGCCAAGGCTCTGGACATTGACGAAATCAGCGTGCTCCATGGCTAACTTTACCGTTTCTACCTGAGCTGTGGTGTGGCCAGAATTGATCCTCGTCATTTACATGGTGCTTGACTTAAGACTGCAGAAGGAGACTCTCTTCCACAATATGGAATGGTTTTAGTAGTATGGTATGTTAGGTGACTTTTTGTTTATGCGTGGTTGCACCAAAGTTAAATCATCAAAGTGCAAATAAATAAGTGCAACACGGACGCAAGCTAGTCAACCCTCTCCACGACTCATCGTTTCGATGCGGTGCACATTCCCTTCACTCAGGATTCTAGAACTGCGGCAACCATCATCAGGAGCTGTTTCCAAACAATGGGAAACTATCTATTTCGGCTTCTATTTGCGAGAAAGCTTGAAGTGGTGATCGTAGGTCTCGGTAATTGCGGCAAGACCACGCTTCTCCATGTGCTTTCAGACGGTGTTCCTGTTCAAACCGTGCCAACAGTAGGACTGAATGTAAGAATGATTAAAAAAGGGTGGTGTACAAATGAAGTGCTGGGATTTAGCAGGTGGTGAACAGTATAGGAGTGAATGGGGAAGGTTTACAAAGGGCTGTGATGTGATAATATTTGTTGTCGACGCAAATGCTATACACCTGCTTCCCGACGCGAAAATGGAGCTGCATCGCTTACTGGAAGACAAGGAGCTCGCTAGAACTGCAGTACTTGTTGTTGCAAACAAGATCGATTTAGAACCCCATGCGTCAGAACCGTTGCTGATCAGCGGTAGTTAAATCACCGTATTTTTAAGCCACCTTTTATAACTAATTTCATGAATTGTTCACTTCATGCTTCTTAGAACTTAACTTGGATTACATTGGCGATAATCCTTGGATGATCATACTCTGCTCGGCTTTGAAGACAATTAACATCGAGGATATCATTCAGTGGCTCATCAACGAAGCCGACAAGCCCAGCAAGCGATGAATCGGAACAGCTTATTGAGGTCAACTGGATTAATTTCATGGTCTTATTCTTTCTTACAATGTCAATGTACAATGCTTGTACTTTGTGGTGCTACACTTCTTGGTCTCCATCATGCACAATGAAAAAATATAACTTACACCTGCTGTACACATAATAAACACACTACAATACTGCACGCTTCTTTCACTTAAGTAACTCTACACCGCATAGGCATACACCGCGGTAGTAAAATAGTACAGGACAATCACAGGTGACCAAATCATAAACAGGATGAAAGCGACCAGAAATGCGTTCTGGACAACTGTGTAAGCACCAGTGCCCCAGAACAGCAGTGACTGTTTCACACTAATGTCGTGACGAACAGAGAACTCGCGCTGAGGCATGGCTTCCACTTTGTCGACAAGCTCCTGGGTCGCACTTGCGATGCGCGCAGAAAAGTCTTCCACAGATTCGCTTTCTTTCAATATGACTGCATCACCAAAATACGCATCTAACTTTACTGGTCTCGGGACCAACTTGATCCCAACCGCAAGGAACATCAAAGTCAGCATCAAAGGCATCAGATAATAGTGACCTTTTTTGAACTTGCTGTACATGCTGCGGCCGACCGCTCCGCAAGTCTCGTAGATGAAGTCAGACCGGTAAAGCAACCTGTCGCAGTTTTTGGTGTAGAATGGCACCACTTTGGTCTTGCTGCCCAAATACTGCTGTTCTTTATGGATGATCCTTGCAAATCCGGGCACTTTCTTCCACTGGATCTTCCCTATCTGTGCCAGCGGTTTGAGACACTCGAACACACCACCGGGCAACAACAGCAATGGTCGTTTGGTTGCAGACAGGGCGGTGATGAAACCCATTTCTGCTTTGCTACCGCTGCCACTGGGCAAGATGTTGAACTGAGATAGTACGAAAGACATGACTGGTATTTTGAACATCAGATACGTTGCAATAGTGCTTGGTTGAATATTTGCGAGGAGGTAAACGATGTCGACGGTGCATCGCGAGTGATAACCGACCAGCAGACAATTTTCATAAGCAGCAACCTTATCAAAGCCATGCATTTCATAGCCATTCCAATAAGCTGAGAAATCCACAACCATGAGGAAACCACATCTTTGAAACCAGTTCAACTGCCGCTTCGTCCACTGGCAAACACTTGTCAAGAACAAATATCTGACCTTGGGCAGCGCTATGAACAAAATAAATAAAGCGGCATGTTCGTACCAAATCATCGTACCAAATTATCAATCCTCAATATGATCTGTACAATTATTAGCCCGCACGCATAACTTCCAAACAACGTGCACAAAGTTTATTGAACCTTTTGTTTATATTAGTAAATATTTTAACAAAACCAAATGGGGGGTTGGCGTAATGGTAGCGCGTGAGATTCCAAATCTCAAGGTTAGCGGTTCGATTCCGTGACTTCGTCCGAACTGGCAAATGTCCGAACTCGCAAATGTTTTTTTTTTTTTTTTACTTTAATTTTTAATTTTTTTAATTTTAAAGTTTTTTTTTCTTTCTTTTGTTTTTTTTCTCTCTTTTTTTCTTTTTTTTTTCTAGTTTGAACCCTCAGTGACTATGTTACACTTCTATTATGCGCCGTATTGGCATTTGAACACATTAAACACGCATATCTATGACCCCTTGACCATTCGGCTCAACACTTCGGTCTCACTTTGCTCTTGGAAGTTGAAGATCGAATCATATTTGCAAATATCATTTTGAGTTCTGTAATGAAGAGAGTGAATATTGCCATTATAGAGTTTGGTGAAGACGATCCAGCGTCTAATGTTTACTCATGCAAGGCGGGGAAGAACGAAACCTTCGGTGCAGTGGCCGAGTGGGTGAAGAAAAGTTTCCACCTAAGGAGAGGCACCACGACTTCGGATATTCGTTTCTGTTTGGTCAATGGCGATTCTATCAAAATCACAGACCTGGTGGAGGACTTTGTGGAGGAATGGTTTGAAGATCATGACGAACAGAGTATCCCGGAAGTCTATTTCTTTGTAAAGGAACAGCGGGCTGCTCTGCCTCCAACAATCGGTTCCAAGAGATCAATTGGTTCAGTTCTATCCGCTGCTGGCCCGGAGCAACAAAAAGAAAGACCGACTGCACGATACGGAGAGCTGCCCATTCCCGAAGGAGCCAGTGGTGGCAGTGGTGTGACTTTTGGTGCGAAGAAGGCAGCTCCTCCACGCTTGACTGCTGGACTGCAACAAGCTCTGGCGCAAACTTCGCAACCAAGTGCGGCTGCCGTCTCGTCTGGTGCCCAGGCTAAGCGGCCCTTACTGAGCCAGGCGGCTCGAGGTGTGTTGACTCCAACAGCAGTGCACTACGTGCCTCCTACATTCACCACCTTGCAGTCGAAGCCGGGAGTAGTGAAGCTTTGGAGGATACGATGCTTATCTCGGGTGTCAAGTCGACAAAGAATGAGTTGGGTTGTGGACGTAAGAATGAGTTGGGTACTTCACGCTGCCTCAAGTGTCGCAACCACCCAGACCGTAACACTGAGAACTGCGCTTTTATTGAGTCCAA
>LNAP01005655.1_pt1 | contig 11036 bp, 6 predicted proteins | sample 602601 | NCBI WGS metagenome assembly LNAP01 (sample SAMN02440304, study PRJNA202911) | soil metagenome | biome: Subtropical and temperate rainforests or woodlands; isolation source: soil samples (1 kg each in a 20% v/v slurry with milli Q water) were... ...
CGCCTGCCGGGCAAGCTGGCGGACTGTTCGAATAATTCCGCAGCCGGCTCGGAACTTTTCATCGTCGAGGGCGATTCGGCCGGCGGGTCCGCCAAGATGGGGCGAGATAAAGAATTCCAGGCGGTATTGCCGTTGCGCGGCAAGGTACTTAATTCGTGGGAGGTCGACCGCGACCGGCTTTTCGCCAATAATGAAATTCACGATATTGCGGTGGCCATCGGAGTCGACCCGCACGGCCCCAACGATCAGGTCGATTTGTCGGGGTTGCGCTATGGCCGGGTTTGCATCCTGTCGGACGCCGACGTCGATGGTTCGCATATCCAGGTATTGCTGCTGACATTGTTTTTCAAGCACTTTCCGGGGCTGGTGGCGGCGGGGCATGTGTATATTGCACGGCCTCCTTTGTTCAGGGTTGATGTGCCGGCATTGGGCAAGCGCCCGGCGCGCAAGGTTTACTGTCTTGATCAAGGCGAACTTGACGCGGTCCAGGACAAATTACGCACTGAGAATGTGCGGGAAGGCACATGGAGCATCAGCCGCTTTAAAGGGTTGGGTGAAATGAGCGCTGAACAGCTTTGGGACACGACCATGAATCCTGATACACGCCGCTTGATGCCGGTTACCTGCGGCGAGCTGGGCATTGAAGCCACTACCCGCATGTTTGACATGCTCATGGGAAAAGGCGAATCCGGGCAGCGGCGCGTCTGGCTTGAAGAAAAAGGAAATTTGGCGGAAGTCGACGTCTAACTGAATCGGAAGTTATCCGGCAGCTGCCGGATAGGGCCACAGCCAGGCAAGGCGTTTGATGCTGCGCGCCGAAAATTTCGCGCAGCCGATTTATAAAGAGATAAAACTATGGACACTACACAACCGGGCTTGTTTGACGAAGGCGACGGCGGCGAGCAGATATTACTTGCCACGTATGCCGAACAAGCCTATCTGGATTATGCCGTTTCGGTGGTGCGCGGGCGCGCGCTGCCCGAGGTGGCCGATGGTCAAAAACCGGTGCAGCGTCGAATTTTATATGCGATGCAGGCTATGGGGCTGGGGGCCAATGCCAAGCCCGTCAAGTCTGCCCGGGTGGTGGGTGATGTATTGGGTAAGTACCATCCGCATGGCGACCAGGCCGCTTACGATGCGATGGTACGCATGGCGCAAAGCTTTACGCTGCGTTATCCGCTGGTCGATGGGCAGGGTAACTTTGGCTCGCGCGATGGCGACAATGCCGCCGCCATGCGTTACACCGAGGCGCGATTGACTCCGTTTTCGCGTATTTTGCTTGATGAGCTTGACGAGGGCACGGTCGATTTCATACCCAATTACGATGGCAGCCAGAAAGAGCCGCAGTTGTTGCCCGCGCGTTTGCCGGTAATGCTTCTTAATGGCGCCTCGGGTATTGCGGTGGGCATGGCCACTGAAATACCCTCGCATAATTTGCGCGAAGTGGCACAGGCGTGCGTAGCTTTGCTTAAAAATCCGAAATTGACGGATGAGGAGTTATTCAATTTGGTGCCGGGGCCCGATTTTGCGGGAGGCGCGCAAATTATTTCCTCGCCGTCCGATATCGCCCATATCTACAGCACTGGTAAAGGTTCCATCAAGGCGCGCGCCCGCTGGCAGTTCGAAGAGATGGCCCGGGGGCAGTGGCAACTGGTGGTCACCGAATTGCCGCCGGGTACGTCGTCACAAAAAATTCTTGAGGAAATTGAAGACCGTACCAATCCCAAAGTCAAGGCGGGTAAAAAAAGCCTGACGGCAGAGCAGCAGCAAACCAAAGCGCTGGTTCTGGGGCTGCTCGATACCGTGCGCGACGAGTCAGGCAAACAGGCTTCGGTCCGGCTGGTGTTCGAGCCGAAAACCAGCCGCATTGACCGTGATGAATTTGTCAACACATTGCTGGCTCAAACCAGTATGGAGAACAGCGTATCGGTCAATCTGGTGTGTATAGGCACCGACGGCCGTCCCGGACAGCGGGCCCTGCGCCAAGTATTGAGCGAATGGCTGGGCTTTCGCACGCAAACGCTTACCCGCCGTACCCGCTTTCGCCTGGATAAGGTTACCGACCGTATTCATGTGCTGGAAGGGCGCATGGTGGTTTATCTGAACGTCGACGAGGTTATTCAGACCATACGCGAATCCGACGAGCCCCGCGCGGCTCTGATGGAACGCTTCGATTTGTCGGAGCGGCAGGCCGAAGACATTCTGGAAATGCGCTTGCGTCAATTGGCCCGTCTGGAAGGCTTCAAGATTGAGAAAGAGCTGGCCGAACAAAAAGACCAGCAAACCAAACTGCAAGAGCTGCTCGATAATCCATCGTCGCTTAAACGCATGATGATTAAAGAAATCGAGGCCGATGCCAAGCAGTATGGCGATGACCGTCGCACGCTGATCGAAATGGCCGAGCGTGCGGTACTCGAGGCCAAAGTGGTGGACGAGCCCCTTACTGTCATTATTTCCCAGAAAGGGTGGTTGCGTACACGTCAGGGGCATGGGCATGATGCGGCCCAGTTCGGCTTTAAAGCAGGCGACGCGCTCTATGATGTGATCGAGTGCCGCAGTACCGATAATCTGGTCGCCTTTTCCACGGCGGGACGCGTTTACACCGTCGCTGTTTCAACTTTGCCGTCGGCGCGCGGCGATGGTCAGCCCATTACATCCATGGTCGATATCGAGCACGGCGCACGAATTACCCACATGGTTGCCGGGCCCGACAGCCAGCGCTATGTATTGGGAACGCAGTCGGGTTACGGGTTCATGACCAAATTGAAAGATCTGACGACACGCCAGCGTGCGGGCAAGCAGTTCGTCACGCTGGATAAGGGCGATGTTTTGCTTAAGCCTTTATTGCTGCGCGATACCGATAATCACCTGGCCATGCTGACCAAAAAAGGCCGCTTCCTGGTGGTGCCGCTGGTTGAGCTTAAGAGTTTGTCGGGCGGCGGCCGGGGTACCATTTTAATGGGGCTTGACGCTGGCGATACGCTTACTCAGTGGCTTGCCATGGGACCCTCGGGTTTGATTGCCAGTGGCATTTATCGCAATAAACATACCGATTTGCCGCTTGATCTGGACGCATTGGCCGAATATATCGGTAAACGTGCACGCAAGGGAAAAGTCTTGTCCATTAAAGTGAAGCAACCTACACTTTCGACCGCATGAGCCAGCGCAATACAATGCGGTTATTCATTTTAATTTTTTAATAGAAAAAGTCGTTATGAGTTTTCAGGTTACAGTCCAGCCCACCAATCATCAGTTCACCGTCGAGCCTGGTCAATCGGTACTTGATGCGGCATTGGCAGCGGGCATAGTGCTGCCTTACAGTTGCCGAAACGGTGCATGTTCGACGTGCAAGGGTAAAGTGGTTTCAGGCAGTTTCGATGCAGGCCCCAATCCTGCTCAAATTCTATCTCCTGAAGATCTCAACGCCGGATACACATTGTTTTGTCAGGCCAAGCCCAGTTCCGATCTTGTCATCGAGGCGCATGAAATCCGCATGGCCAGCGATATTCAAATTCGCAAGATGCCGTCCCGCGTGGTGGGCGTGGAACAGCTTGCCCATGATGTGAAAGCGATACAGCTGCAACTGCCTGCCACTGAGCCGTTCCGGTATTATCCGGGCCAGTATATCGAGTTCATTCTTAAAGACGGGCGGCGTCGCAGCTATTCCATGGCATCGCAGCCGGTCGACAATAATATCGTTGAACTGCATATCCGGCACATGCCGGGCGGAGTATTTACCGATCATGTATTTGGGGCGGGGCCCACTGAATTGAAGATTCGCGAAATTTTGCGGGTTGAAGGGCCGTTCGGTTCATTCTTTTTACGCGACGATAGCGAAAAACCCATTGTGTTCCTGGCCAGTGGTACGGGGTTTGCTCCTATTAAAGCCATTGTCGAGCGCATGATTGCAACCGGTAATCAGCGCCAGGCGGTGTTGTATTGGGGCGGACGCCGTCCCAATGATTTATATATGCACGGCAAAGTGCTAGAGTGGGCTCGTGAGATTCCCAATTTTTCATACGTGCCGGTAATATCCGACGCTACGTCCGATGATAACTGGACTGGCCGTACGGGGTTTGTGCATAGGGCCGTTATGCAAGACATCCCGGACCTTTCGGGTTATCAGGTCTACGCCTGCGGGGCGCCGATCATGGTTGAAAGCGCAAGGAAAGACTTCACTCAGCTTAACGGATTACCCGACGAAGAGTTTTATGCTGATGCATTTACGTCCGAGGCTGACGCACCGTAATGTGTGCCGCGGACCGCAAATGCGGAAAGTTGACGTTTAAAGGTAAACACAATGAAAGTAGCGGTACTTGGTAGCGGCATTATTGGAACGGCCACCGCATGGTGGCTTAATCAGGCAGGGCATGATGTTGTCGTGATCGATCGTGAAAGCGGTCCGGCGCAAGAAACCAGCCGGGCCAACGGCTGCCAGATTTCCGTGTCCTATTCCGAGCCCTGGGCTAATCCGCAAGCCCCTCTGAAATTGTTTAAATGGCTACTTCAGGACAATGCCCCTTTGTTGTTCCGGCCGCAGCTCGATTTGCGCCAGTGGTACTGGGGTCTGGCTTTTTTGCGCGAATGCCTGCCTGGCCGTCTGGCGCCCAATATCCGGGCCATGGTGGGCTTGTCCGAGTACAGTTTGCGTACGCTTCAGGGCATGCGCAACGATCTGGGTATTGAATACAACCATCTTGAGCGTGGAATTCTTAATTTCTACCGCAATCACGCCGATTTCGATGCGTCGCAGAAAGCCGCCGGGTTGATGCGCGATTTTGGAGTGGATCGCCGTATAGTCAGCACCGATGAAATCGTGCAGATAGAACCGGCACTGGCGCCGGTGCGCCATACCATTGTCGGCGGCGATTACACTGCTGAAGATGAAACCGGCGATATTTATTTGTTTACAGCCGCCCTGGCACGGCGGGCGCAGCAGGCGGGCGTGGAGTTTCGGTTTTCAACCCAGGTCAGTCGCTTAGTGGCAACAGGGGGCCAGGTCCAGGGAGTTGAGTTGGTCAATTCCAACGGCATGTACGAGACCCTGGCTGCCGATGCTTATGTGGTTGCATTGGGCAGCTATTCACCGCAAATGGTTACTCCCCTGGGGATACCTTGTAACGTGTATCCGGCTAAAGGCTATTCGGCCACCTTCGATATTGTCGATGAAGCCGCGGCGCCCGTTGTAAGCCTAACTGATAGTGCGCACAAAGTGGTTTACACGCGGATTGGTAACGAATTGCGTATGGCCGGTACGGCTGAGTTATCGGGGTATTCGCGCGCGCTTAATACAATCCGTTGCCAAAATATGTCGCTGCTGGCGCAAGAGTTGTTCCCAACGGCGCTCAATTTTGATAATGTTCGCTATTGGTCTGGTTTACGTCCCACGACGCCATCCAACGTTCCGCTAATCGGCAGAACTCGCATCTCCAACCTCTTCTTGAATACAGGGCATGGCACCCTGGGCTGGACGATGGGTGTGGGCGCTGGGCGTGCTCTGGCAGACATTGTGTCTGGCAGGAAGCCAGAACCCGAGTTTCCTTTTCTAGGTTAATTTATTTATGAAAACACGTCGTTTTTTAGGTGCGCCCTTGTCTTGGCGTACTTTAGTGCTGGGAACTACGGCTTCTTTTTTAAGCGTGTCGTTGGCACACGCGGCAACGGACATCGAAGTTTGGTACTCGCTGAACTCAGCCAACAAGCAAACATTTGAAAAGCTGGTCAAACAATTCAATAGCGATCAGGCCGACGTCAAGGTCAAGCTAAAAGCATTTGATGACAATACAAAAATCGAATCGGCATTAAGCAGTAGTGTAAAAGATAAAAAGACACCTAACCTGGTTCAGCTGGCCGACAATAGCTCGCCTGAAGACATCGCCAGTCGTAAATATATTTTGCCGTTGTACAGTTTGCTGGCTAAATATCCGGTTAAAGACGCGAAGTGGTTTGTTGCCGACGACAATACGTTCATGCGTGATGGCAAAGGACGTCTGTTGGCGTTTCCATACATGGTCGACGTTCCGGTCATGTTTTACAACGTCGACGCATTTAAAAAAGCGGGTCTTAAACCTGCAGAGCCGAATCGCTCCTGGCAAGGGTTGCAAGATCAGTTGGTTACCCTGGCTAACAATGGTTCAAGAAAATGTCCGCTTACTACCGACCAGACTGTGTCCGTCAATCTGGAAAACCTTGCTGCGGTCAATAATCAGTTCTACACGACGTCCGATAATGGCTTAAAAGGCAAGGCAGCGCCTGTTTTCGCTTTCGATACGATGTACGTTCGGCATTTGTCGCTCATGATTAGCTGGGTACGTACCGAGTTAATGGTCAAACCGTCCCAGGATGTCAATGCCGTAAAACGGTTTGCCAACGGCGAGTGTGCCGTGTTGCTGTCGAACTCAGGCAATTTGGGAACGTTTAAAGACGCACGCTCGCTGAACTTCGGTATTACCGGGCTGCCGTACTACCCTCAGGTTACGCAAAAACCGGGCAATGCATTTGTGACAGGTTCGGCCCTTTGGGCTATTGACGGGCATGAAAAAGCCGAAGATAAAGCAACGTCTCAGTTTCTTCAGTGGCTGGCTCAGCCCAAAAATGCCAGTACCTGGTATCAAAGCACCGGCTATCTGCCATTAACGGATAAGGCTTATTCCACTACCAGCAAGTCTTACTATAGCGACTTGGGTGAATGGCAAAGCGTAGTGGCTGCCTATCAAAATAAACCGGTACTAACCGGTCGCGGTTTCAAAATCAATAACTATCCCGAAATCAAGGCAATGTTTCAGAAGAAACTGGATAAGGCCTTAAGCGGAGATGAGCCTGCGGTTGTGGCATTAAAGTCCGCCGCCAGCGAAGCTAGCCAGATGATGCGCCAGAAATAGTGGCCGGCCTTTGGGCCGCTTCCCGGTAAAAATGAACCCGTGGCTGAATTCAGCCACGGGTTCATTTTTTTGTGGAAATTAAATATGTCACGTAAGATATTGATTTAAAACATTAAAAAAATAAATTTTCGGATTTTTGACGGAGATAAAAAATTCCATCCGTACAAGCCGGTCTAGCCCTGGCGTAACGGGCCCCCCAAGATGGACACCCATGACAGAACGGGCGTGTCCCTCTTTGGTGCCAATTATGCTCAAGACCGTAATTACGATAAGTTTTATTCCACTGCTGGCAGGTTGTACGGCTTTGACCGACATGGCTCTCTTTGGAAAGCCGGCGGCTGCTAAGTACATTGAAAGCGCTGCGTACAGCTTTGCGTGGCGTTTGTCCGGGGACCGTGCCGTTGCACCTTTGCAAGTATTCGATAACGGCCATCAAATGTGGTTGCAGTTTGCTCCGGGCCAGGCAATACCGGCCATTTTTGCACACACGAAGCACGGAGACCGTCCATTAAGTTATCGCCAGGAAGGGCCATACGTTGTACTGGGCTCCGTGTGGCCCAGCCTGGTACTGCGGGGCGGTCATTTAAGCAGTCATGTCAATCGCATTACAGAGCCGTCCAGGCAAGCAATCCCCGCCGACTCGACGCAGGCATCTGAATTACCCATTGAAGAAGCTGTCGCCGTCAAGACGGATGGACTACCTCCAGACTTGGCAGACTCCGTCCGGCTCTCCGCGCAGACAATCGCAGTGCCAGAGCCAGGCGTAGAGCATCTTGCCGCCGCGCTTACTGCTTCAAGCTTTGCTTTGGCGCCAGCCGGCACTGCCGCGCCGAGCGAAGTGGGGCACTATACGGTGGGTCCGGACGATCAGAATCTGCGCGTCGCTTTATCGCGCTGGGCCCAGACAGCGGGCTGGACATTTGGGGCCGAGCACTGGGCCGTTGATGCCGATATACCTATAGTCGGGTCGGCTACGTTTCAGGCGCAGTTCAAAACCGCCGTGCAAGAGCTCGTGGCATCGACCGAACTGGCCGATCGGCCATTGCAACCGTGCTTTTATTCAAATCGTGTCCTGCGCGTCGTACCGTACGCACAATCGTGCGATCGCACCGCGAGCCTGGCGGAGGCGTCATGAGTCCGACAGTACGATGCCTGGGATTAATTAGCCTGTGCTGTTTGCTTTCATCTTGCGCATTAAGTGAAAAAATCCGTCAGATCGGATTGTCGGCTATCAAAGCGGAAGACACGATAAAAGCCGGTCACCGGACTTTCGCCAATGCTATAACAAGCCAAGAGGCACGCCGGGTTGCGCAGGATGTCAATCGCCCCTGGCTTGCGGGCAGTTCGATGCCGCTGGCCCGGGAAGTTACGTTGCCGCTTGCGTTGCGCGCGAATGTAAATACTACATTTATTTTTTCAGGCGCCGAGCTCGATTTGTCGGGAGTTGCTCAACGCATTACCGCAGTCACAAGTATTCCAGTTTTTGTCCGGCCCGATGCGCAGTTGCCTCTTGAGCGCTTTTTGCCGCGTTTATCCAGCGTAATGCAGGCTGGCGTTGCCGGTGCCGCGCCTTCGACGGTTCGGCTTTCAGGCGGGCCTGAGCCGCTGGCGAGAATTCTGGATCGGATCGGCGCGCGGCTGGGCGTCATGTGGCGATACGATAATGGCCGTATTGAGTTCTACCGTACGGAAACCCGCGTGTTCAACGTTCGCGCGCTAACACTCAATGCCAGCGCTGATGCTTCCCTGGGGCTGGGCAACAGTGGCAGGGACGAGGGTTTTACAAGCACCTCAAAAACCAGCTTATCCAGCGGAAAGTATGATTTGCTGGAAGTCATTCGACTGCGCATTGAACCGTTTCTGTCGCAGGCGGGCGTGCTGGTAGCCGAATCAGGAGGGAGCTCCTCTATCGTTGTTACCGACACGCCCGATGTGCTGCAGCGTATTAGCCAATATCTGGATAATGAAAATCGCGCACTGACTCGCCGGGTCAGGCTGGTGTTTGAGGAAGTCACCTTGCTTACGCGCGAAGAGGCCGAGGCGGGGCTGGACTGGAATTTGGTTTTTTCCAGCGCCAAGATAGCCGCCACCGCATCAATACCCGGTTCAAGCCTGGCCGAGGCAGCCAGTTTGGGTATTGGCCTGAACGAAGGGGGCTTCGGTGGTTCTGATGCCGTCGTCAGGGCCCTCGGGCAGGTCGGTCAGATTGTGCGCCGTAGCAGTATGCCGGTGCTAACTCTTAATCGACGCCCGATCACTCATGCAGTTCGAACCACTTTTTCCTACATTGATCAGGTGCAGACCACAGCTCTTGCCACCGGCGCCGGCCTGGCCCTGCCATCGGTGTCGGTGAGTCAAAAAGAGGAAACGGTCGGGTCGCTGATTACATTGGTTCCCGACGCGCAAGAGGATGGCCAAATACTGCTTTCTGTGGCCTACGACAATACCGTTGCGCAGCCACTCAAATCTATTACGTTTGGCGACAAGACCAACCCGTTGCAGTTGCAGCAGGTGACGATCGACGGTAATGGAACTGTACAGCAAGTGGCATTGAGGCCAGGCCAGCCTATGGTGATTTCAGGCTTTGAGCGGACTCAAGAAGAAACCGAAGGCAGGCGCTTGAATCCGGGTATGCCCATCGTATTGGGCGGCAGTGATCGTGCAGCCGTCCAGCATTTGACTACTGTTATTGTCGTGACCGCCCAGGTTGAAGAAGGCTTTTGACGAGGCGGCCATGAACAATTTATTGATATTGCCTGTGTCGTCAGTATCGCTTGTGTTTGGTTTGTACTGGTTGCCCCTGATCAGCGGCCGCGCCAGCCGTGACGCCTATCGGATCGCAAGGCAGCATCGGGCCACGCATCTGGTTGTTTCGGGGGAAAGCGCCGCGGCTGTGGGGCTGGCTGCATTCAAGCCCGATCGGCGCGAGCGTAAAAGCACGTTTAATTCGGCGGCGCAAAATGTGGCGCGCCTGCATGCGGCCGGTACGGTGGCTTTGGTGCTTGAACTAGAGCCGCATAATTATTGGCTGGTGGCCGTACACGAAGGGGCCGTAGTGGCCCGCACTGACAAACTGTATCGGTCACGCGCGGAAGCTGTGGCCGTGCTTGAGGAACTTCGGCAAGCATATCCGCAGTTGGTGGTGCTGGACTCATCGCAGGCGCCCGAGTCGTTGACTTTGGAAACGATAGCGGCCGCCAGCGAGGTTCAGACCCAGCTGGCGCCACTGGGACGCTGGCGTTCGGTTTTGCCGCTGCCTATACAGTGCTTTCTGCTTGCGCTGCTCCTGGTGGTTATGGCTCCCAGACTGTGGGCGGTATTGCGTCCCGCTACCGCCGTTGTGCCGCCAGCCTATGCAGTGGATCCGGTATTGGCCTGGCAAGATGCGATTTCTCAGGTTTTGCGCAGCATGGCGGTGCATGGTGTAGGGGGAACTCAATTGCTTTTGAACAGCATATACCAGGTGCCTGTACGTATCTCCGGATGGGATTTGGCGGATGTGCTGTGCACGCCTGAAAAGTTCGAATGGCATTGCCAGGCGCGTTACGATCGTCGTGACCCGCAGGCCAGCAATGAGTATTTACTGTCAGGTGTCCCCGCATCATGGACAGTCGAGTTCGAATCGATCGAGCGGGCGAATGCCAAGTGGGGTTTTAAAGGGGCGAGTCTGCCCGTACTGTCGCATAAATTAAAAAATACGGCCGACAACGAGCGTTATTTATTCAGCGCGTTGCAATCCATAAAGCCTGCCTTTACCCAGATGCAAGTGGCGCGGCCGGCAGCCATTAAAGTGCAGCCGCCTCGCGATGGACAGAACCAGCTTATCCCCAAACCTGCTCATATACCCGCTTATCTCACTAGGTCGATCCTGATCGAGGGGCCATTGCGTTCGGCCAGTTTGTTGCTGCCATATACCGAATCCATCCGTTGGCGGAAGGTGCATGTCACTGTGCGCCAATTAACGCAGCCAGGTATTAAAAGCAGCCGTCTGAGTGTGTCTTTTCAAGGAGAATTATATGAACTGGAGCAGACCGGAAATAATCAAGGCAAACTTGATCGCGCTGGAATCACGCCCACAGTTATCCTTTCCACCACGGACGATCCGGTGCGGCCAGAAGCGCAGGCCGAGTTCTTTGCCAAACAGGCGAAAGAAGG
>LNAP01005656.1_pt1 | contig 11035 bp, 16 predicted proteins | sample 602601 | NCBI WGS metagenome assembly LNAP01 (sample SAMN02440304, study PRJNA202911) | soil metagenome | biome: Subtropical and temperate rainforests or woodlands; isolation source: soil samples (1 kg each in a 20% v/v slurry with milli Q water) were... ...
GGCCTCGTGCACGAGAGCGCGCGCCAGGTCCTGCCCGACAACAGCGCCGCGATCCCGGGCTGGACCCGGGTCGACACCGCCGTGCGCTACGACACCCGGATCGCCGGCGCACGCGCGACCTGGCGCGCCGGCATCGACAACCTGTTCGACAAACGCGCCTGGCGCGAATCCCCGTACCAGTTCAGCCACGCGTACCTGTACCCGCTCGCGCCCCGCACCTTCCGCGTGTCGCTGCAAGTCGATCTCTGACCGGCTCGCGATGCACGCTATAATTCGAGGCTGTTCCTCGATAGCTCAGTTGGTAGAGCGCCGGACTGTTAATCCGTAGGTCCCTGGTTCGAGCCCAGGTCGGGGAGCCAAGACAGAAAACGAACGAAGCCCTCAGGTTGTATGACCTGAGGGCTTTTTTCCTGCGGGTGTAAGCCGATTTCGTCTGCTGCTTGGCCACCACGCTAGATCTCCCTCTTGATGCCGCATATGGAACCTTCTCATTTCGTAGCGAGCGCAATCCCAAACGGCTTCAGCTGGACCCTGACGACACGCCTCGGGGACATGCTCCTCGACGTCGAATCGCGATACGGCCCGCGCGACAAGACATGGACGGTGCTCGGTGTGCAGCTCGTACCAGATATTCCGTCTCTGTGGTTTCCAGGCGACGCCAGCGAGAGACAAGTAGTCATCAATCTGAATCAGATGACTGCTTCAACGAGCGTGGCCTTGGCCTCCTTTCAACTGGCGCACGAAGTAGTCCACCTACTTTCGCCCGTTAGAGGAGGCACCAACGTCCTTGAAGAGGGTGTAGCGACCGTATTCGCCGAGGAGTACATGGCGAAGCACTTTGTGCATCACCCGGTTCAAACCGCCAATGATTCCTACATACAAGCAGCGGCAGCTGTCCGAAAGATGCTTGCCAACGCACCCGACGCAGTGAAGGCGCTTCGAGTTGTGCAGCCCTCTTTCGTTGCCATGACACAGGCCACCTTCAGACAAGCGGGACTACCAACGCCGCCCGCCCTCGTGTCGAAGCTCTTGGAAAACTTCGAGCGCGGGCCAAGCGCCTAGCGCCAGAGCGCGTCAATGCTCTACGAGGAACAAGCCGCAGAACTCCTCCGCCGCTGTGAAGCGTTGGCAGGGCGCGAGCTTGTTCAGACGAGAGGGAACCTCTCAAACTCTTCCACTCGTGCTGAGGCGGTGTGGGAGTTGCTGGTATTGGAGGCGGTATCGCAGCTCGGTCCAGTGGAATGCGAGTCGTTGCAAGGCGGACCGGACATCCGGCTCCAGATGCCTTCCGGGCGCTGGTTGTCGATTGAGGTCACCTACCTGCACAGGCGCTTTGAGAAAGAAGAGCACAGGTGCCAAGCGGTCCTGACGTGGGTGGCCGAAGCGGAGCGGACGATTGCGCCCCGAGTGTCCATAGAAACCTCTTTCGAGCGGGCCAAGGACCATCCCGCGGGAGCTCGCCTTGTTTTGCCACTCGAACACGAAAGGAGACGGTTTTTAGCGCGGCCAGATGTTGCGGCTTTCCTGTCAGCCGTACGCGCCCATCCGAGCGTACGACACGAGAAACGCCTGTCCGACTACAGCATTACTTTGCGGTCCAGGCCGCGCGCATTGGTGAACGATGAATACGGGCACTCCTCCAGCCCCGTCCTTGAGTCCCCGAAGATTGCAGCAGAGCATGCGGCTTTCCGCGCACTACGCTCGAAAATCGAGCAGCATAAGGTCGATGAGCCCTATCTCGTCTGCATTGGGAGCGACGTAAGTCGAGTCCTCAGCGATGGCCTGTCTGGCTTCAACGTCCGACTACAAGATGCGTTGGGAGCAGCCGTTAGGCCATCTGGACGGCTCTCCGCCGTATTGGTCGTTACCATAGAGACAAAGATGCCAATACTCGCACCTCTGACTCGTCGAGCAGAACCTGCTCTCTTCTGCGTGTCGGAGTGCAAACATCCTCTCTCTTCTGAAGAGGTATCAGTGCTCCGCCTCGTGGACCTTAACCGATGGAGGTTCACGTTTCCGCTTCAGAGGCGGGAGACCGAGCCACGGCATCGTCGCCCACGGGTTTCAGGCGGGTTCAAACTCTCAGATTCGGCAAGAGGCACCATGAAAGTTACAGTTCCAGCTCCCGTCCTAGTTGATGTTCTGGCAGGCAAGACGACGCTGCTTGATGAATTGGGAAGGAAGGAAGGCGGGTTCGGGCAGAGCGTGCATGGCTTGCTTCAGAAGGGGTGGGCGGTCGTGGGTTGCAAATTCATGCCGGCGAATCTAGAACAGGCTCTTGGGGCGGCGATAGAGCTAGAACTCGCTCCGGCTCACCACGCCGTTTTCTGGCGTGAACGCGATACATGAAGACGCTGAAGTCATTCCGCTAGTTGGAGGCTTTGGAGGAGTCGGCGGGCGCGGTGTCAACGTTAGACCGCCTCGCAAAGAGGAAGAGCCACATCCCCATTACTGCCGACGAGGCAACGAAAAAAACGAACGCGTCCGTGAAAGTCGTAAACCAGTGATGCAAGGGCGCCTTGGCGCCTTGGCGTGCCAAGTGAACGGGTTAGTTTCAACGTCGTGCACTGGTGCCGAACCCGATGATCTGTTCCTCTGTGAATTTGCTCTTCCTCATGTCCGCCATTCTCCTGAGTGGCGGACTCCTGCTACTTCACGTTGTTACGGCTGGCAGGGGGCAGGTCACCCGTACGTTCCTGCCCGAGTCCGGGTCTAGGCGCCAAACCGAAAGCTGAACAACTGACGCGCAAGGCACCCTCAACCACCAGTTCGCGAACCTTCCCCACGAGCCTCAATCTAGCGACCACGGGCTACTCGGCAAGAACGGAGGTCCTCTTCGTCGGCGACTCTGCGATCAACGGCAACGACATCGGAAGGAGGCGCGACAAACTTCAGTCGTGGAGCAGCGACGCCTTGTCTCTGTTGAGCTTCACGAATGCTGTCCAGCACCGGACGAAGCTTCATTCGCAGCATCCGAGTATTGAGCAAGCACCATCCAAACATACGGAAATCTTTGCTGTTTCGAGTCTCTCGTCCATGACTCATGATTTCCTCGTTTGTTCGCCTCAGTTGAGAGTACATAGGGGCAAAAGCGAAAGAAACCTCTCGGTTCTCCATGTACACCTTGGTCTCAACATGCTGCAAAGCCCTCATGTTCTTGCGCTGTACCTGATCGAACACATCAATTTCCTGAAGTGATGGCTCGATACCCAAAATGTGCGCCTTTGCCGTTATCTCCTGCGCTTGATCCAAGGCAGGCAGCAGGGCGGCCACGTACTCGGCCGTGAGCGACGCTATCGATTTGCGCTGATCCTCCCGCATGTCAAGATCCCACTTCCGCTCTAAACTTTCTCGCGCCGCTCTGGCACTCTCTTGTGCGCTCCGCTGCGCGGCACTTGCGCTTTTTTCCGCACTGGCAATAACAGCAGACGCCGACTGTTGCGCACTTTCCAGCGCACTTCTCGAGGCCGTCTGAGCGCTGCTTTGAGCGCTCGACGCCGCACTTTCCGCACTATATCGAGCAGCGTTGGCAGTCATGTCGGCAACACGCAAGGATGCAAACACGCTGCCTCCGATGGCGAGTGCAGAGATGACGATCGAGGCGACCGTTAGGTGCTGACCATGACGCGTGCTGCGAAGCTCGGCCTGGCGAAGTTCAAACTCCCGTTCACGCCATTCGATCTCTCGACGCCACTTCTCTTGCTCAACCCTTTTCTCACCCACGGTGTTCCTTCCTTGCCTCCAACTTACCTTGCGCAACCGCGTAAAAAACTTAGCGTTCGATTAGCGAGCTTGGATAGGACGAGGCTCTCCGAGCTTAAAGGCCCTAGACACAGGGTTCCTTTACACGAAACATCGCACGCCAGGCTATTGACACCTGTGAGTCGCAGCGCGAAGCGAAATCTACCTAGCCTTCTCCGGATCTCGTCGATACGTCGGCACCACCGTCCGGCACCGCTGGTCGACCTGATGCGCAATCCGTTGAACATCCTGAGCGATCAAAGGCTGTCTCGAAGGTGAGTCCACCAGGTGTTCCAAGGCACGACCGCTGTAAACCCGCAGCGAATTCCGATCCCGTCGCTTGTCGTCAACGTACCAGCCGGGAAGCGCAACCACCGGGGTCACAAACACAAGCTCTCCGATGGCACTAGTCATCCACTTCGAGAGCCATTTAGCCTGGCGTTCTGCCTGCTCCAACGGCTCGCTGGTCGTCCAGTGCGGGAATCTCAGTGCTTGATCATCCAGCACAACTGTCGCCCCCTCCCTCCCCTTCAGGTCTCCGGGCTTGGTATACCCCTTCGTTTCGACCGCGAAGACTCCCTGAGCGGAAATCACGACGTGATCGATGTTGAAGTTCTCGGCGGGGAAGTCATGGAACACTCTCGCACCACTGAGCATGAGCTTGTCCAGTTCCTGGCCCACCGCCAGTTCGGCGTCGTACCCCGCTCGCAGGTTGTCGATCTGCTCACCTGCCTTGATCATCTTTCGGACGACAACACCGATGATGAGCAAGCCGGCTCCGATATACAACGGCATCAAAGGGACCATCCTCGGAAGCCCGATGACATGTCCTTGCGCGAGATAGATGGACAAAAAGCCCATCGGCATCAGGCTGAGGAGCATCACATCCCAGATCAGATCGCTCATTGCTTCATCGAGCTGCTCCCTGACGGTGTGCCCCGGCGTCCGCAACAGGTCGATGCCGATCGGGGATCGTCCTCGTGCTCGCCGTCGTCGCTTTCTCAAGATCAGGAACGCGATCGCCAGTCCTGGCCCGAGGGCAAACGTCGCAAGGACGCCCAGGACGAGCGCGATTTGAATTGCGAAGGCAGTCATCTCATCAGGAACGGATCGCCGCTCGCAGTTGCTCCAGAGTCAGCCACGGTCGGTTCGCATGCACCACTCGATGGCAGTTGGCGCACAGCAATGCCAGATCCTCGATCCGCGTCTTAGCACCCTCTCCTAGCGTGTGGACGGGCTTTGTGTGGTGACAGTCAATGATTCCGTCGTGCTGGGAGCCATAGCGCTTCCCAAACTCGAAGTTGCAGGCCTCGCAAACAAGGCGACCATGCTTCTTCAATGCGTGCTTCTTGCAGGCTTCGACGAGCTTGCGGCTCCGCTCACGGCTGCGGTGAAGTCGGGTCAGGACGCGACCTTCCTCGGCCTCCATCACGTCGGGCTCGTCGGCGGCTAGTGAGTCTTCTCCATCTATCGCGCCCTGCAGCACTCCACGGATACTTGCAACGACGGCAGCACGGCGCTTGTGGTCGGCAGCAAAGAGGTCCCAGAGACCACAGCCTCGTCCTGGTTGCCACGTGTCAGTCCCACCTTCCCATCCTGCGTGTACTCTTGGTCGAAGCGGCGGAAATTCATCATCTTCATGTAGACGCCGTTCGAGTTGCGAAAGGTGGCTGCTTCCGACTGAGCTAGCGCCTGGCCCATCGCGTTCAGAAACAGGGATAGTTCGGCAACCTCGGCGCTCGTCTTGCTCGGAGGAGACTTCGGATTGGTTAGGTAGAGATCGAGTGCGAGGATTAGTTCGTCTCGTGTCCAAGCGGGGTTTCGCTTGACGGCCTCGCCCACGGGATAGGACTTGCCCTCCTTGTCGACAACATCCAAACCGAGCCTCTGCAGCGAACGAAAGCAGAGCGAAGCCTCTCCGCCCTTGAACGCGTAGGGTCCAAACGGCGTGCCGGACAGTTCGTACAGGGCGAGCCCGACGACTAGCTTTGGCGCGTACCTCTTTCCGTTGAGCAAGAGGTCGTACTTGGTCGACTCGGAGAACCCGCCATCTTCGCCAGCATCAACTCGCTGCACTGCGGCAATGACGTGCTTGATCTGCAACTGCTTCATCAGCGTACGAGCTACTTGCGGTGTTGACACACGAAACTCCTTCAACTCAATCTCTTCTGACGTGTTGACGTCAGAGATCATCCGCCGTTGATGCCGAGGGGCGGAACCTTCGACACCGTGACAGACAGTTGGTATTCGAGCAACTCAACGTCCTTGATGCTTGAGCATGCGAGGCGCAAATCGTCCGACATGTTTCGGCATACGATGATGCCCCTCACCCTCTGACCAGTCTCGGCGAGATTCATGCGCACCCAGTTCACGTAGCGCAAGAGTTGCCCCACGACTCGGTCATATCCCTTTGAAACCTTCAGCTCAATCACTACAAGCGCGCCTGTTTTGTCAACAGCAAGGATGTCAATACGCCTTCCGCCACCCGCCTCGAATTCGAGGCCTTTGATTCCATCGTCCTCGTACAGCATCAGCCCCTGTTCGATGCAGTTGAGGTTGTCAGCAAGATAGCGCTGCAAGTCCCTCTCAAGGAGGAACTCAGTGGATCCAGGTGAAGCCTCGCCGTCCTCCTCCCCTTCCGTCGCAGTCAACTCCTCTTCGATTGCAACGTCGCCTTGGACCAGCTCGTGAATGGGTGTCGGATCCTTGCCTGGTTCGTATAACCGGTATTGCCCAGACGCGACCTTGAACAGCAGATCATCCGTGGCATTGGTAGACGGGTGATGCAGCCGACTAGGGTCGTTGGTCGAAGCCTGGACCAAGTGAGCGCGGATGCTGTTTGGCTTCAACTTAGGATAGTGCTCTGCGAACCAGGACACCGTTCGGCTGCTCGTGAAGACCTGGCCGGGCTGAAGCCCCAGATCGGCGAGCATGTCCTTGAGTAACGCCCGCGTCGGCTTCTCATAGATTGTTTTCGGCACAGTGATCGCTTCCAAGAAAGTCGAGGCGCACTTTGCCCCGTGTTGATTCGCAGTGTGGTGATCTAGGCGTGAGGCAGGAGAGCTGCGATTGCCAACGCCTCCAGTTGCAGTCGCTGCTCGAACTTACCGTAGTTCGAGAAGTGAAGGTGCGAATACACCGTTCGTGAACCTTCGGTGTAGAGGATGCCGAGCGGCCCCGAAGTCGCACGCGCCTCGTTCGGTAGCCAAGGGAAAGCGCCGCTTGCCCGCATAAGTCGCCCGACGCCTGCTGAGACGAAGATGTACTTGGATTTGCCGCGAAGAATGGCGGAATTGAGTCTATTCAGATGCCCGGGATCGAGATCTTGAGGAGCAAGAGCGCTCCTTCCGACAGTTGGGACATGAAGCAACTCAGCAAAGGAAACACTGTCTGCATGAGCCTGCGTAAAGCCGATACGAGCGAATGCTCGGTGGTATCGGCGGCCATCACCACAATAGCTATGCAGTAGGAATGGATGGTGCACTCCGTACCGACGCCAGAACGCCGCGCCATCTCGGTGGTACTCCAGCACGCTGCGAAAACAATCCGAGTGCTCAAGATCGCGGGCGTAGTTCGCGTCGAGCCCGACAAAAAGGAAGGTTGCGGCTTCGGGCTCGACTCCTTGATATGGTCGATGTCGAAACGCGTCTCTCAGTTCTTGGCTTGGGTGCAGTTCATACATTCGAATGGGCGTTTGTCACTCACTGATAGGGAAGATAGCTTCTTAGCGAAGCTTCATCTGCGCGTCATGTCTCGATCGACTCTGATCTGGGTTTGAGACTCACCCAAAACCCGGAACCGTCTTGCTGCGTCACGACTAGGTCAGGATACGTTCGCACCATGTCTGAGAGCGCGGAATGTCCGAAGGCCTTCGGCGAGAACGCTGGATCAGTACGCTTCATGTATTGCCCAAGAGCACCAAGTCCCACTCGACCATCCGGCGTGTCTGCTGCCAGCAGTACGACTGCGCTGATCAAGGCCTTCGGACGACGTTTGGGCAAGGGCTTCGCAGCTGCGATCTTGGGCTTTGCCGGGTCGGACGGCTCTGAAGAGGGCTCCGGAGGCACCCACTCGAAGAACTGATCGCTGGCATTGCGCAGAGCATCTGGGGTCTTGGCCTCTCCGACGATATGAACCGTCGCCCCGCGCTCACGCAGCTTTCGGCAGAGGTACGCGAAGTCGGAGTCGCTTGTGACCAGGCAGAACGTATCTGCGCGATGATCGAACATGGCCTCCAACGCATCAAGCGCGAGCGCAATGTCGGCAGTGTTCTTGCCTGGGGCGTACTGGTACTGAAGGCACGGCGTGAAGGCCAGCCGGACCAAGGCCTCTTGCCACTTGTTGGCCAGAGTCGAATGATTGCCGTATCCGCGGCGCAGCACAATGCGCCCGAACTGCGCGACTACTCGGAGCGCGTGCTCAAGGATTTCCGGAGTTGTGTTGTCACAGTCCACCAGGACTGCAACCTTCGCATCGACACTTGACGGCTGCTTCATCGGCTTAGGCTTAGCACGCCTAACGCAACACTCTGCAGTTGCCAAACTCGCAGCGCATCGACAGTGCATCTCCGCTTTCGCAAGCGACGCTGTACGTTTCAAAGCCTGGACCTTTGCCAGTCAGGACTGCCCGCGGGAGAGCACTGCACGACTGCGACTTCGCTAGCCTCTCCGCATTGAATCCATCCTGTCCACCCTTCAAGCCTTGAACAAGAGCCGGCGAAGCAGGTGAAAGCGGCGATGGAGCGGCGCTAGACGGCGCCACGGCCGCAACAGTTGGGACTGAAATAGGCACCGGCGGCTGTGGTGCCCCTGCCGGCGGAGGTTGGACCATGGTCACTGCCCCTACCGAAGACATCATGGGCACGGAGATCAGGTCGGGATAGTCATACGCCGAGCCCGTACCGACATCGATACCGACCCCGATGAGGCCGCCGAAGATGATGTTCCCGAACGCCATGGCCTTCGTCGTCGACTTGACCGATGCCACGCCTGCGGACGTTGGGTGAACGCAGTTGACGCCCATGTTGCCGTAGGCCCTGTGGACCACCACAGACCCGGGAGTTGTCGTGTACCACTCGCCCTTGCTATTGGTCAGCGTACACCGCGCTCCGACGACGTCCGTGTTGTCGGCCGCTTTGGCGACCACTGAGACAGGTTGATTGACGCCGTTGACGATCGAGGCGCACCCGGAAGCGAACATGACGGCCGCTAGGGCGAACAGGATTCGAAAGCGCATTGGGTCTCCCATGTTGATTGCCGCTGACGGGATCGACCCACATCCCACCGGCCGATGAAATGTATCTGACTGTTTCTCCTTCTGGACCCCTAGGACAAGGGGCCAGATAACGGCAACACTGACTACCAAGGAGCCTCCAGATGAACCTCGATATTCGGATCACAGGCCCGGCTCTCCTCGTAGCGGCAGCGGTCGCGTCAGGAGGGTGGTACTGGAACACCAACACCCCGTCCGGCCCGAGCACCAAGACCGACAGCTCGGTGATCACTCCAGAAGCTCCAATCGTGATCTCGACAAACGGAGGCGAGCTCACGGTTGCGACCGTGCAGGCAAAGGAGCGCTTCAGCCGCGAGTCCACCATGGAAGTCTTCGGGCAGGAACTTCCGCTCGGACGGACGAAGTCGCACGTCCAAGCAAGCGTCACCTATCGCTACTACATCGAGATGGAGAAGAAGTGGCCTGTCTCGATCAACGGGAAGACAGCGGTCGTGAGATCACCGGAGATCAAGCCATCCCTACCCGTCGCGTTCGACACAGCCACTGTTGAGAAGTACACGGAGAGCGGCTGGGCCAGGTTCGACAAGAACGAGAACCTGAAGGAACTTGAGAAGACGATGACGGGCCAGCTTCAGGTCCGAGCAACAAGCCCTCAATACGATCAGATCGTGAAAGACGCTGCGAGGGTGACCGTGAAATCTTTCGTAGAGACCTGGCTGCTCGGTACGGGGCAGTGGGGGACCGGACCTGAGTACAAGGTTGTGGTGCTGTTCCCGGGAGAGTCAGCAGAAGCGCTCTCCGACAGGACGCGCAAGTCGCATTGATCGTGCTCGATAACCCAACAACCGAAATCCACCCGTCAACGCCAGACGGAAGGTACTTTGTCGTTCGCGGGCGGCTATGGCGCAAGTCAAACCCTAACCTCACCGAAGGCGAGAGAGAGGTGTTGGTGAAGGCCTTCATGGAAGCTCGACGCATGCTCCGCGGGAACAGGCCATGTGAAGAGCGTGCGAAAGCCAGAGAGGCCTTTGACGCGGCGAAGCGCGGCCTTGGGGAGCGTGGCCCGGTGTGGTGGACCGATGGCAGTCCCGACTACAACCGACGGATGGCACACAACACGCCGTACGCCGACTGGTACCAGAGCATTGCCAATCGCACTGCCGATGGCTAAGCGCGTGGGCGTGCCAATTCGACATCGCCAGCCCCGCCCGCTGGGATCCCCTGCCGAAGCCACTCCAACGCTGCCTCTGCGGGCTCCAGCCCCTTCCATCGGTCTTCACGCTGAAGTGCCTCGGCCACGTTGACCAGGTCGCCGGGGTCTACCCTTGGCCATTGCTGATGCAGCTTCTCGGCGCATCTCCACGTCCACTCGTGCGTGTCCATCTTTCGCTCCTGTTCATGTCCATGGGCGGCTCATCCTATCGCATGAACTGTATGGATGTACAGTATTCAGATGGAACCCGTTGACCCCCTACCGCTGCCGACTGTGTGGGGCTGCGAGCTACAGGAGGTTGACTCATCGGGGCACTGAAGGGGTGATGACGTACAGCGGCCTCTACCAATGCAGCGGGTGCAGTGCGACCTTTGCGGACCCTGCTGCGTGGCGCAAAGAGGTGGTGCATCGGGGGGTCGGCGTTGGCCCATCAAATCATGCTGGCCCGAAGGCTGAGCTGCTTGCATCGTGGGGCGCAGAGCGAGAAGACGTGCCTGACCCGAACACTTACGGGTACAACGAGACCGATCAGAAAGCGATCAAGGAGGCAGCCGCGAGGGCGAACAGATCCAAGGGGCGCAAGTGGTGAGGTGTCGCGGAAGGACTGGAGAAGGGTCAAGCGAGAGATGGTCGCGACGCGGCTTAGGGCGAACGACCAAACCAAGGTAGGGAGAGCGCTGAATTGCTACACCCGGTAGCCTCGGTAACCACCTGGAGTCTGGAGGTGGCTGGATGGCGAGGAAAAGCAGGACAAGCCCGTTGGAGGACATCGCCGGGCTCATTGCGTTGCTGCCGTGGTGGGCCGCCGTGGCTCTTGGCATCGCCAGCTACTTCATTTTGCACTCCGTC